>JADMIO011385405.1_pt1 | contig 14561 bp, 10 predicted proteins | sample 8958161 | NCBI WGS metagenome assembly JADMIO01 (sample SAMN16585339, study PRJNA669376) | soil metagenome | isolation source: Crop rotation soil | place: USA: Cullars Rotation, Alabama | collected 2011 | reverse complement strand
GAGGCTCCGGCGGAAGCGCAGGTGGCAGTGGTGGCACTGCTGGAGGCTCCGGCGGAAGCGCAGGTGGCAGTGGTGGCACTGCTGGAGGCGATCAGTCCGGAGAATCGTGTGCGACGGCCCAGGTCATTTCGCCTGGCGTCCTCATTTCAACGACCACGGGCCTGGCAAACAACCACGAGTTCCCATTCCAAGGCGGTTGCACTGGGGGTGTCGCGAGCGCGCCGGACAAGGTGTACCAGTTGACCGTTCCGAGCAACGAGCGTCTGATCGCGACCGTGGCGCCGCTTCTTGCCGATGGCGGCCCCGACAACTCATGGAACCCAATCGTCAACATCGTCGCCCCGTCGTTTTGCAGCACCGACGGGGGCACGCAAATCACATCGTGCCTCGGCGGAACCTTCTCAAGCGGGTATGAAATCGCACATTGGCTCAACGGTACAGGCAACGCGCAGATCGTGCTCGTGGTGATCGACGGTTACCTCAGCAACGCAGCCGGCCCATTCAGGCTCACAACGACTGTAGCACCGCCTCCCGCCGGAGACTTTTGCGGCACCGGCCCTGCGCTTACGCCGGGTGTCGCCCTCAATCAGCAATCGTTCGCTGGCTTCGTCAACGACTACCGGGCCTCGGTGCCAGGGTGCATGTACGATCCCAGTGGTCCCGATCGCTCCTACACGGTTGCAGTGCCCACGGGCCAACGACTGACAGTCGTCGTATCGACCGATGCTGGTCTCGATACCAGCTTGTCACTCGTCAATGGCGGGGCAGCTGCCTGCACGACGCAATGTGTTACAGCGGACGATAGCGCCGCTTCTGCAGGGAATGACGTCGCGAGTTGGGTGAACAGCGCTGACTCGACCCAAACGATTCAAGTAGTCGTCGATGGCCAGTACAACTCAACAGGCCACCTTTTTGGTGTCGTCGCGACCCTTCAGACGCCTGGCCTGGGTGAGTCATGTGCGAACCCGAATTCGCTCGTACCCGGTGTAGCCTTGACTGGGCAAACCTTGTGGTCGTCAGTGAACGACTACCGACCGGGGCAGCCGCGCTGCCTGTTCGGGTTCGGCCCCGACCGCGTGTACAGCGTTTCCGTTCCACCTGAAAATCGGCTCAACGTGATCGTCACCCCAGACGCCGGCCTCGACACCACCGTCACCGTCATACAGGGTGCCATCGCCTGTGCTTCGGGTACGTGTTTCACGGGAATCAATGAACTTGGGAGCGGTACACCTGACCCCATCAGTTACGACAATTTTGCCGGCACCACCGAAACGGTTTTGGTCGTGGTCGACACGCACGACAGCAATCTCAACCCAGCCCATACGTTCAACATCAGTGCGAGTGTCAGTGCACTTCCACAACTATTGCCAGGCGGTGAGACCTGCATGGCGCCGGTGGTCATCGCCAGCTCAGGGACGATTCGAGGCTCAACCGCAATCGCCACCAATGACTACATGTTCCCCTACGCGCCAGAAAGCGGCTGCTTCCTCACTGCAGACGCACCCGATGTAGTGTACGCAATCACAGTCCCGAGCGGCGTGCGCGGCCGGTTTCAAATCACCCCCCGCACTCCGACGTTTGTGCCGACGATACACCTCATCGATTCTGCTTCCCATTGCGGCACGCTCCCAACCGACGGAGGGAACACGGTTGGTGCCACATGTATTGTTGGTACAGATACTTCGGTGGGCGGGACCGCGTCAGTGTCCTACGACAACCTGACGACGGGTGATGTCACCTTGTTGCTCGTCATCGATGGGTCGTATAATTCGTCTTCCCGCTCTGGCAACTACGATCTCACGACGAGCGCCGTAGCAATACCGCCCGGCGAACACTGTGCGCGCCCAGAAGCGATCACTCCAGGCAGTCGCGCGGGCCAGACGCTGTTCGGTTACGCCAACAACGTCAGTACGGCCAACTCGTCGTCGTGCACCACGTTTGGCAACAGCGGGCCCGACCGCGTGTACAGCATTGTCGTGCCGGCGATGAAGACGTTGACCGCTACCGTGACTCCTTCTGCGACGTGGGACGCAGCGATCTACATCGTCGACCCCAGCGTGTGTGGCCTTGGAATTTCGACCTGCTTGGCGGGGCGCGACACTGGCGGTACCGGGTCGGCTGATACCGCCACGTTCACCAACACTTCGGCTGTTTCCCGAACCGTCTACATCGTCATCGACCGTTACTCTTCGGGTTTCGTAGGCGAGTTCACCCTGAACACATCGATTCCGTAACCTGGGTACGCGGGCCGAAATCCGTGAGCGCCGGCCATTTCGTTCCCAGCGCTCATCGGCTTCACCTCGCCCCAATCGCACGCCCGATTCGCAGCTTCTCTGCCTCGCCAGGGTCGACGCACTTCTGAAGATCAGAACGATCAAGAGAACCGGAAAACGGGTCGCCACATTCATACATCGACAGTGCACGACGAAGTCGCCAGCGTCAGAACCATGAGCACCTCGAAGGCTTCGGCTGCTTCCTGGGTCTGTCATTTGGCGGCACTCTTGGTCGTCATCGGGTGTCGGCCTGTCGAGTCTGAGTCCAAAGCAGACGGGGGGGCCTGTACTGACCCGAAGACGGGGGTCGATCTTTGCCCCTCGGGAAACAGGTGCACGCGGTTTATTCGCGACGGGGAGGAGATCAGCGCCTGCCAGAAACTCTGCGATCCGCTCGACCCCGCTGGGTGCGACTCTTCACGGGTTTGCAGCCCTTACCTCGGGCAACCCGACCTCGGCTCTTGCCGCGAGAAGTGCAGGGACAGCGATGATGACTGCCGTTCAGGGCTCACCTGCGAGACGAGCTCCGGTCTGTGCACGTGCTCCTCGGACTCGGCGTGCAAGACCGCATTCAACAACACCACGGCGAGCTGCGGCTCGACTCGAACCTGCACGCTCTCTTGCGCGGGAAGCAACGAGTGCACGTGCGGCTCGGTCTGCGTGAGTGGGGGCTGCACTGCAGGGTGCAAGAGCGACAGTGACTGCTGCGGCCAGGGCACCTGCTCAGCCGGTCGCTGCACGCTTGGCGCAGTGTCGTCACTTGGAGGCCGCTGCGCCTACGACACTCACTGCCAGACTGGCCTTCGCTGCCACGTCAACTTCGAGCGGGGTGCTTGTCTGCCTTTGCCAACGGGAACGGGGTGCACTGCGAACGCGTGCCCAGCCGGAACCACCTGTGTGATGAAGCTCGGGTCGAACGGGGCCTTCTACCCCACCTGCCGTTTGAGCTGCACTCAGGCCAACGATGCCTGCAACGCCGGCACCTCGTGCGCCGCGGTCCCGACCGACCCGACCACCGGCACCTGTCAACCCAGCTGTCACGACAGCACGGGGTGCCCCAATGGGCTCGAATGCGACCTCGGTTCCGGGCTCTGCACCTGCGCTGGCGACGCAGAGTGCAAGGCACCCTATGGGCCCAACGCGACGTGCACCGGGTCGACATGTGTCTGCAACCCCAGTTGTGCAGGCAAGACCTGCGGCTCTGACGGCTGTGGAGGCACGTGCGGCAGCTGCAGCCCAGGAACAGCCTGTAGCCCTTCGGGGGTCTGCGCCGCGCCCTTCTGCGGCGCGGGTAACTTCGTCGTCTCGTGCCCGTCGGGAGAGTGCCCCAACAACAGTCACTGCGGCTCGGGCAGCTCTTGTGACTGCGACTCCGGCTTCGTCGCGAAGAGCTGCGGGGGAACCATCTGCACCGGACAGTGCGACTACCCTGATTGGTGGTGCCAGCCTTGCACGCCGAGCTGCTCAGGGAGATCATGCGGCTCAAACGGGTGCGGTGGCACGTGCGGGAGCTGCGCTGCCGGCACCAGCTGCAACGCCTCTGGCCAGTGTGCCGGGACCACGACGACGACTCAGTCATGCACACCGAGCTGCGTGGGGCGGGTCTGCGGCTCGAATGGCTGCGGCGGCTCGTGCGGAACCTGCAGCTCAGGCAAAGCGTGCACCGCCTCGGGGCAGTGTGTCTCGACCACCACCAGCTGCACCCCGAGCTGTTCCGGCAGAGTGTGCGGCTCGAACGGGTGTGGGGGCTCGTGCGGAACCTGTGCGTCAGGAAAGGCATGCACCTCGACGGGACAATGCTCGACCTCGACCTGCACCCCCAGCTGCTCGGGCCGGACGTGCGGCTCAAACGGCTGCGGAGGCTCATGCGGGACCTGTTCGTCGGGGAAGACCTGCAGCTCATCGGGGCAGTGTGTGACGAGCACCACCACGTGCCACATCATGACTCAGTGCGCCTCGATGGCCGTCATGCACCCGACCGGCGCAGGGCACTGCACTGGAGAGATCACCGGAAAGATCACCAACTCGTGCGGGCAGTCGATTCAATGCAAATACTGCGTGAGCAGTGGAGGCACGAAGAGCAGCTGCGGCTCCAGCAACATCTCGTCTGGCGCGACCGTCGGCGGAGAGCTGGGCGGTATTTGGAGTTGTGGCCACTCATCGAGCGCCACCTATGTGTATGTCTGCGCGGCCAAAGATGACCCGTACTCGTGCATCGACTTCAAGTGATCTGGCTTGAACTCAGTTCCCCAGAAAGCGCGCTCTCGCCTCGAACCTCGAAGCGTCGAAAGGCGTCGTCCTGGTCTCACGAGACTTTCGTGACGAACTCTCAAGTGAATGCGCTAGGTTGCTGCCGATGCGTGGTGTCTGCCTGCTTTTCTTGGCGCTCCCAGCGGTGGCGCAAACGAACGGAACCATCGAGGGCCTCGTCGATGGCACGCCAAAAACGCTCGTCAGTCTAGACGATGAGCGTGAGGTGACGACCGATGAAAGCGGGCATTTCACCTTGCCGCTCGTCGCTCCTGGGTTTCATCAGCTGAAGTTTTTGGCGCTCGGAGTCCCCCCTGCCGCGACGACGATCGACGTCGAGACTGGTGCCACACACTTTGTACGGGTGACCCACCACAGTGACGGCGGCACCGAGATCAACGGCGGCTTGGTCGATGTCGGCAGCGCGACGCTCGCAGTCTCCATGCGGCCCGAAACGTTCCACCGGCTGCCGTTGGTGACTCCGCTCGTCGGCGGCGCTCGAACTGCCGAGACCTTGCTCGACTTTGCACCTCAGGCGGTGCGTGAGGTGGGCTTGGGCTATAACCTCGGCGGTTTTCAAGCTTCCGAGCTCGTCACTCAACTCGACGGGCTGCGCATCACCGACCCTCGACTCGGGCGCCTGCAGCCCATCGTCCCGCTCGAATTCCTCGACGAAGCACGAGTGCAGATCTCTGGCCTCTCTGCTGAATGGGCGGGAAGTGGCTTGGCCCTGACGAGTAAGACCGGCTCGCAGCGCATTCGGGGGAGCGTCTGGGGCATGTACCAACCGGGGCTATTGACCCGCCCTGGTCGCGTGGCTCCTGCAGGGACGATCGGCACCACGTTTCGGCCCTGGAACTTGGGAGACTTCGGCGCCGAGCTCTCGGGCCCCATCATCGAGCATTGGCTGACGTTCTACGTGGCCGCATCACCTTCGTTCAGCCGCGTGCAACGCCGACAGCAGTTTCGGGCGATGTCGATCACCGATGATGGGAAAGATCTCGTTCGCGAAGACAATGGAGCCGTCAGCCAGTCAGAGCTGACCGAAGAAGAACGGCATGGCTTCGATGACGTGCGCGCTCTCTCGGCGATCTTCAAGTTGGCGCTGAGACTTCCCAAACAGCACCAGCTTCGGTTGACCACGCTCTTCACCTCGATGGAGCAGGCTCAGACTCTGCCTGAAGTCGGGCAGGTCTCAGGGCTGGTCGACGAGCTGCGCACCGCGAGTGTGGCGTTGAACTACGGCGGCAGGTTGACGCCTTGGCTGACGGCCGAGGCCTTGCTCGGTTGGCACAGTCAAAGCTCGAGTCACAACGCGATGGGTGCCGAGGGCTCGTCGACGCCGCAAACCATGCTCGCCCGAGGTGACGTCTCCGCGGGCATCAGCGGAGCCACGTTGAGCGATCTGCTCGAGCTGGGCGCTGATGCCGCCGGTCGCTGTGACGCACCAGGCACGCGAACCGGCACGACCACGGTGGTCGATGGTCAACCCCAGTTTCTTCTCAAGTGTCCGGTGAGCTCATTCGCGCACCCCGTCGCGCTCGGAGGCATCGGGCTGATCGAGTCTGTCAACTCGAACCGCATCGAGGTGCGCACCACCTTCACCGCCCGCGCGCGCTTGCTGGGCCACCACACGATCAAGCTCGGAGCCGGCTTCGAGTGGCTCGGCGCCGATGTGAAGCAATCATTCAGCGGCGGTGAGGTGATCTCCATCGACCGCTTCGGGAATCAAACGATCGAGGCTCGGCCAGAGCTGAAATCGAGCGCCAGCAGCGTCACGGGTTCGATCTCCCTCTCTGAGTCATGGCAGATCATCGATGCGTTGACGCTGTCGGTGGGCGCACGGCTCGAGACGCAATCGCTGCACACCGACCAGAGACGATTGTTGACCCTGTGGCCGATGATCTCTCCTCGAGCGGGCTTGGTGTACGACTTCTCGAGAGACGGTCGCGGCAGGCTGTTTGCCTATTACGCGCGCTATGCTCAGTCGGTCCCCTTGGCGTTGGCAGATCTTCCGTTCAAGGCGGTCGACCCCAAGCTTCAGCCACAGACCACCGATGAGCTCTCGGCTGGCATCGAATACGATCTGCTTCGACGACTGCGGTTGTCCTTCATCTATTCTCGCCGCTTCCTGAATCAAGCGGTGGAAACGCTCGGGCTGGCCGATGGAGCTCAGACGCAGATTGGGAATCCCGGCTTTGGCTCGGCAGCTTCGATTCTCAAAGCCACGCGCGATTACGAAGCGCTGACCTTCAGCGCCTCGAGGGCCTTCGCAGACACCTGGCTGCTACAGGCGAGCTACACGTGGACATATCTACGCGGCTCGTATGAAGGCCCTGGCGCCCTGCCCCATGCGACCGCTGCCTTTGATGTCCCCTCAGCGCTGATCAACTCGACCGGAGCGCTGCCAGCAGATCGCACCCACATCATTCGGCTCTTCGTCGCCAAGGACCTCGAGTTCAATCGCCATGTCTCGGTGTCGATCGGTGCAGGGTATCTGGGGCAGTCAGGCCAACCGATCAGCTATCTCGCGTGGCACCCTGTCAGTGGAGCAAACGGGACCTACGTGTTTTCGCGAGGAGAAGCCGGGCGCACGGGCTTTGAGCATTCGATCAACGCGCGCTTGGCAGCCACCTACCGTCTCGATCATGAGACTTCAGTGACGTTTTCAGCCGAGGCATTCAACCTCTTCAACTTCCAAGAGGCCACCGTCATGAATCAAACCTTCTCGAGCGCGCAAGTGGCAGCCCTGAGCCCCGCTTCCCTCGGAGGACGCCCACCCCAAGACGCCGCCTGCATCGCCGGCTCAGCCATTCCGTGTCAGAGCATCTTGGTCCGCACGCAGCGCGATGGAAGCCCCACGCGTGTCACCGAGCGAGATCTCAACGCCACCTTCAAGCAGGCGCAATTCTATCAATTACCGTTCGCCCTGCGGTTTGGGCTGCGAGTGAGCTTCTGATGAAACGACTGTTCTGTACACTCATGATGCTCAGCTGCGCGACCCAGCCCGCGGCCGAGTGTGTCGTGAGTCAGGCTCCGTATACGGTTCTATTGAACCGAACGAGTGGGACTGGCAGCTGTTCGCCCCTGATGACCGAGGTGGTTGAGCTGCGGCAGCCGACGCGAGCAGCGCTCGAGCTCAGAGCGCGTCGACTCTTGGCGTTGGGGAATGCAGACGCTGGGAATTTTTGGGCTCGAGGGGCGCTCACCCAGCCGGCACAAGACAAGCGCTGTCAGGCAGAAACGATGAAGTTCGAAGCGACGTTCCCAGCGAGGGAAGTGGCGACCGACGATGGCGGCGTGGTGCAATTGCCGGCGCTCCCCGTTTCTTACATTTGGGAAAATCTGAAACATTCGGCGCCGGCAGAGGGGGCGCGCTTTACGGCAACCTTTCAACGAACTGAGGGTGACTGCACTGAGCGCTACGATGCGCTCGGCCTGAGTCAAGCCATGGCCTGCGTGAGCCACGCCGAGTGCCAACCGGTCCAAGGTGTCGCCGTCGTCGATTCAGCCGCGCTGATCGGCTCAGTGGGCCGCGACGGCGGCTTGGCGCTCGGGCCGCTGCGATCGCTGACGACGATCATCGATGGTGGCCGAACGGGCTTGATGATCTCGGCAGCCGGACAGGTTGATCTGCCCGGTGAGACATTGTCAGTAGACGATGCCGGAATGCTGTGGCGCTCTGACGGAGGCCTCTTGCCAGCCTCTCTTCGTGGTGGGCCAGCGCTGCCCGAGATCACCGAGCCGCGTTGTGAACGCGGGTTCTGCTCCCCGAGCTCTGGTCAATAGCCATACCGCTGCTGCGCTTGGGCACTACCATGACTGCTCACTCCAGTGGGCACCTGTGTTCTGTGCAAAGTGCTCAATGATTTCAATCGAATTACACTGGCCCTTCAGACTCACACGCCGCTGTGAGTGAATGTGGCCTTTCGAGGCGCCTCACCATCGAGTGAGTCGCGGGCGCAAAGGGGAAGCTGTCGAGGTTGCGCATGCAGACCGATCACCTGACGTACGATTTGAAAACGAAACAATGGAGCGGCCCTTTTCCTGCGCTCAATTCGCCACGCACTCTCGTGCTGGGGTTCGGAGACCCCGCCTTCATCGACGACCCCGACGCCTTCAGGGCCCTTCACGGCGCGTTTCCGGACTCGATCGTCGCTGGCTGCTCTGCTTCAGGTGAGATCATCGGCCGGTCGCTCGCTGACGAAGTGCTCGCGGTGACCGTCACTCGCTTCGATCACACCGGAGTGCAGGCCGCATCGGTGGTGTGTACCGAGGCTTCTTTCAGCTACGGCGCTGGGGAAGAGCTCGGTCGCAAGCTGAAGGCCCCCTCGCTCCGCGCGGTCTTCATTCTGTCCGACGGGCTGAGAGTGAATGGCGCAGAGCTCGTGCGCGGCCTCAAGTCCATGCTCGGAGAGAACGTGATCGTGACGGGCGGGCTCGCCGGCGATGGTGAACGGTTCGAACGGACCTGGGTTGGGCTGGGCGACACCGTTGGTTCAGGCCTGGTGGTGGCGGTCGGCTTTTGCGGAGATCAGCTGGTGGTGTCCCATTCGAGCAAGGGCGGTTGGGAGACGCTTGGCCCTCGACACCTGGTGACCAAAGCCAAAGACAACGTGATCTACGAGCTCGATGACCGCCCCGCCCTGGCTGTGTACAAGGAAGCGCTCGGAGCGCAGCCGTCGATGTTGCTCGAGGCAGCCCGCCGCCACCCGCTGACGCTTCGGTCCACGAGTGATGATCAGCACCCCGTGGTCCGCACGCTCCTGGCGGTCGATGAAGAACAGCAGTCGATGACCTTTGAAGGTGAGGTCTCGATGGGGCAGCTGGTGCAGGTGATGCGCTCGGACCTCGAGCGGTTGATCGGTGGAGCCGCCACTGCCGCTGCATCGGCGCGCGAGCAGGCAGGCATTGAGGCGCAAGACACCTTGGCCGTCGCGGTATCGGGTGCCGGCCGCCGCCGAGCGCTCGGGTCTCGCACTGTCGAAGAGATCGAAGCACTCGCCCAGGAGCTGCCCGCCGGGGCCACCGTCACTGGTTTCTACAGCTATGGAGAGCTCTCTCCCGTGACCGATGGCAGCGATCTGCAGCATGAGACGATGAGCCTCACCACGTTCAGCGAATCGTCTCCGTCACTGCCTCGCGTGCCTGATTTGGGCGAGGAAAAGGAGGCATCGACGTCGCTTCCGACTGCTGCGAGCGATCTGCCGACTGAGCTGCTTCGGTTCGCCGAGGGATCGAATGGAGTAACCCAACGAGCCGATCAGAACAGTGAGGCAATGCGTGCGCCGACGACCTCTGACTCGCAACACTTTTCTGAAAACGTCGCTGCGCTGAATCGCTCAACGTCATCACGAGCGGATCAGAGCAGTGAGGCATTGGTTATGACCTCTGCCCCGCAACTCTTAGCTGAAGGCGTCGAGGTGGTGAGCGGCTCAACGTCCCTGCTTGCCGCTGAGATCAGTCAGTCAATGAATGCGTCTGCAACCGCTTCTGAAAGCATGGAGGCAGAGAGCCGCCTTGCCGAGCAGCAAAACTCTGCGTCGGCAAACACATCGACGCCCGCGACGAGAAGCGCGGCCGGCGAAGCGCTCGATGAGCAGTCAGCGGCGCAGATCGCGTCGACGCCTACGCTTGAAAACCCGGTCATGAACATCAAGCTGCCCTCTGAGAAAGCATCGGAGCCCACGCTGACGTCAGCCTCGCTTGACGCCACGAAGGACGGTCAGCTTCCCGGCATCGACCTGACATTTGATGGTCGAACACACCGCGTCACAGTGCGCCACACCATCGATGAGATGCTCAGCTGGCCCTTCGACGCGCTCCAAGGCGAGCTCATCATCGACCTCTCTTTAACCGGCGGCGCGACGAGCACCGGCGCCCAACGCCTCATCGAGGCCCTCACCCAGCTCGATACTCGGGTCGAGGCGGTGCGCATTGAAGGAGCTCCGCAAGCGCTGCTCGAGACGCTGGGCAAGGCACTTCCACTGCCGGGCGTCACCGTGGTCAGCGCGATCCTCCACGCTGACTGCTCCATGTGCCTCTTGAGTCGCCCTGCCCTCGTCGACCTCGCTGAGGCCGCGCACGCGCTCACGGGAGTCTGGCCGCTGCTCGCGCCATGCCCGCACTGTCACACCGAGCTCGACCTCTCTTTCCATGGGCCAACCATCGCCAAAGTGCTGGGAATCCGGCTCCCTGAGGCTCCGGCACAATCGGTGTGGCACCGACGGCTCACCAGTCGAAGGAATCAAGCGGTGGCCGGAATCGCTGCGCTGGCGTTCATCATCTTCGGCAGCGCGCTGATGTTGACCCCCTCGAGCAAGCCAGAGTCAACCCAGTCTGCCCTGGAGGACTCGCAGAAAGGGCCCGCGTCCCCCGATCTGCCTCCGCCGTGGACCGAGCAGCGGTTTCAATTCAACGCTGACGAAGTGCTGATCGTCGGCAGTGGCAGCGGCCCGAGCTCCACCGAAGCGCTCGCGCCCGCACGACTCGATGCGCAGCTGACCTTCATTCGTCACGCGCTCGAGCCTTTGGCCGGCACCAAGGCCTACGAGCTCGCCACTCGTCTGGAAGCAGGCGAAGATCCTACCCAGACCGCGGCCCGCTTCGAGCGGCAGCTGAGTGACGTGGTCGTGTTCGACCGCATTGATGCGTATTTTTCGAACCTGGCGAACGGCGTCGCGAGCAAGGTTCGCTATCGTGTGCCCCGTGCACAATTCGATGCAGCGGTCGAAGCCTACCGAGCCTCGAAGCACGCTTTCGGGCTGACCCTGACTCAACTCTTCCCGACGGTAGCGACTTCAGGCCGCGAGGGAGCCTTGCTGGTCACCGCCGTGAGCCCCGCCGCAGCCAAGGCCGGCGTCAGAGAAGGCGATGTGCTCTTGACCGCGGGTCGACGGCTCTTGCCCACCCTCGCTGCCGTGATGAATGCCGCCAAGGAGCTCAACGGCCCGGTCATGCTGGGCCTCGAGTCGAAGGGCGCCCGTCGTGATATTCGAGTCATTGCCGCTGCTACGCCTCAACAAGCGAGCGGCAAGAACAAGCGCACCTCGAACGAGTGAGGGAAGTGGCCAAAAGGCCACAGTGCAGTACCCTCCTCGCGCGCGTTCCAGAAGCCGAGGGGAACAATGGTGGTGTTTCTTAAAGTAGTAGTTTATGAAACACCACATGAAGTGGGTCCCTCGTCAGTTCGTGCCGACGCTCAGAGAGGCGGCGAGGGCCTTCCCGGTCGTGGTGGTCTCCGGACCCCGTCGGGCGGGAAAGACGGCTCTGCTCCGTCGCGTTTTCCCTAAGGCATCGTATCGCTTGCTCGAAGCGCCTGATGAGGTGGCGCGAGCCCGGGCCGACCCACGCGCGTGGCTCGATGCCCTTCGCCCGCCGGCGATCATTGACGAGGTTCAGAACGCGCCAGATCTCCTGCCCTACATTCGCGCTCGGGTCGATGCCGAACGACGAGGTGGGGCTCGATGGCTCATTACTGGCTCTCAAGATTTCGCTCTCATGCAAGGTGTGACCGAGTCAATGGCGGGCCGCGCAGCCATTCTGTCGCTGCTCCCCTTGTCGTGGAGTGAGCTCGGGAAGGTCGACCTCCTTCGGGGTGGTTTCCCCGAGGTCTGGGCGCGACCGAAGAGCGCTCAGCTCTGGTATGCTTCGTACGTTCAGACGTTTCTGGAGCGAGATGTTCGAGGGTTGCGGGCGGTTCACGATCTGGGCACGTTTCGACGATTCCTTGCCTTGGTAGCAACCCGCCACGGGCAGGTGCTCAATCGCGCAGACATCGCCGCGGGTCTCGGCGTGTCGGTGCCCACGGTCTCGGCGTGGCTCGGCGTCCTGGAGACCACAGGCCTCCTCTCGTTGGTCCCACCCTATTTCGAGAACTTTGGGAAACGACTCATCAAGGCCCCCAAAGTCTATTGGATCGACAGTGGTCTGGTGGCACACCTCCTGGGCATCACCACCCAAGAGCAGCTTGAGAGCTCGCCCTTTCGTGGAGCGCTGTTCGAAGGGGCGGTCGCAGCCGAGATTCTGAAGGCGCAAGTCAATGGAGGCGGGCGCAGGGAGCTCTACTTTTTCCGCGACGAGCGGGGACTCGAGGTCGATTTTCTGGTGCCGCGACCTGGGGGCGGCCTTGCGCTCGTTGAAGTCAAGGCGAGCAGGACCGTGATCCCCGCCGACGCGGCTCCGATGCATCGACTTGGAGCACCCGCACACGCTGAACGTCTCGTCGTGTATGGAGGTGGAGATTCCTTTGCCCTGGGATCAGAAGCACGGGCGATCCCCGCCCTCGCGCTCGCATCGCTCATTTTGGGGCGGGCTACGAGGACCGGATGACTTCCTTGGGCCAAGTCTGCAGCCCGTTCAGGGCGGCTGCATCGCGTCGTACCAAAACCCAAGCGAGGGTTCGTCACACACGTACTCGAACGTCGTACTGGGGCCTCGAGGAGGAGCGTCGATTGAAACGAGCCGTCGCTTGGTGTCGTAGCGATAGCTCCAAGTCGTCACTCCGCCGAGCTCATCACGTTCGACGGAACCGACGACCAAACCATCACGCCAAACAAGGTCGACCTCGGCGGTCGCGGCAGGCGTGCCCGCTCTCGGGAAGACACGCGTTGAAATTTTGACGAGCTCATCCTTTTTCCAATGGTAGCTTGACTCGGAGTATCGCTCCCAGGTTGGCGGCGGTATCGCAGGAAGCGGTGGCGTCGGTGGTTCTGGCGGACTGAGCGCCTCGAACTGGACCAAAGTTCCCCTCAACACCTCGCACGATCTCAAAGCGATCGCCGCGCAGGGCTTGGCGACGAACCCGGCCTACATCGTCGGCAACGTAGGCACCTGCCTCATCAGCCCAACCTCCCTTCATCCTTTCGCGCCGTGCAACATGCTGGGCTCGGTCGGTAACCTCCTCAGTGTCAGAGAAGGTGTAGGCTCAGACGCGCTCATCTCTGGCGAAAACGGAGTGCTCAACAAGCGCCATACCAATCCAGCCACACTCACCACGCCAATCTTCACGGTGATTCCGATCACGGCAACGACTGGAGCGATCCGCGCGGTCCATCATGCGGCAAATTACGGTTTTTGCCTTTGGTGATCAGGGACTCGCATATGTCTTCTCACCGGGAAGCACTCCAACCACCTTCGTGGGATTCATCAACTTCACGAGCACGGCCGACCTCCGAGGCGTGACGGGAACGACGCAGACGGTCAATGGCGTGAGCAAGATTTTATTGTGGGTCGTCGGCAGCGGCGGTTTCATCGCCAGGTTCGACGAAGCTGCCGGCCGCTGGTTGACGTTAGAGACCTCGAACAGCACCGCGCAGCTCAATGCGTTCGCCATTGTGCCCGGCATTTTTGGCGTTTCCGAGGTGATCGCCGTGGGCAACGCGGGAACGATTCTCTCGAGAAACCGCGCCGGTCAGTGGAGCGAAGTCCTGCCGAAACCGACCACGAATGATCTCCACGGAGTCTTTTTCGCCAGTGGCAAAGGTGTCTACGTCGTCGGCGCCAACGGAACGATTCTTCGAAGGACGTCTGCCGGCTGGACGCAGCAAAATTCAAACGTCTCAGTGACCCTCCGCGGAGGCGTAAGGCGTCTCGGTCAAGCGACCATTCAGCTGCTCGTCGTCGGCGATCAGGGCACGCTCCTGATGGACGAGACCCAATAGCAGGAACTCAGGTCCCAGGCACGGTACTGGGAACCGCCGAATACGAAAACGTCATGGCATGATCGCTTCCGCCGCCATTCCCCGACCCTGCTCCTGAAATGCTGAGCACCTCGGCTGTGATCTTCGCGGTCGAGTCTGTGATTCGAATGCTCAACGGCGACGAGGTCGTGATCGAAATACTCGCGCTGTTACGACAGCACATCGAGGCGATGCCGGGCGATCTCACTGCGTCCGAGCAGCTCGCTGAGCTGCTCGTCAAGCAGGGCTCGACGGAAGACGCCATCGCGACCTACGAGCATGCGGCGAACGGGTATGCGAACCAAGGCGCCAGCGTTGCTCAAGCGCCTCGAGGTGTGGCTGGTGAAGGCCGTCTGGC
>JADMIO010830262.1_pt1 | contig 14561 bp, 12 predicted proteins | sample 8958161 | NCBI WGS metagenome assembly JADMIO01 (sample SAMN16585339, study PRJNA669376) | soil metagenome | isolation source: Crop rotation soil | place: USA: Cullars Rotation, Alabama | collected 2011 | reverse complement strand
TGTCGTCGTCGTCGTCATCATCATCATCATCACCATCATTACCTGCATCTCCCTCTTCATCATCTCCATTGTCTGTTTCATTAGATCGTCAATTTGCCAATGATATATCTGAATTCCATAATCGATTCGAGAAATGTAAATCTGATCCTCAAAAGTTAAATCAACTCAAAAGTGATATTTTAACTACGGTTCAAAATTATGAAGGTAATCTCCAATCAATTAATAAAGGAGGTTTACCCCCATTATCATCATTTGATGATTATGTCAGTGTAATATCAATCTTACGTCGAATTTCTGATCATTGTAATGATTATAGTCATCAAAATTGTAGCGAATGGAATTATATCATTCAAACATGTGAATTATTATTACCAACAATAGTAGAAAGTTATCGAAAAGTCTCCAATCCCAAATTATTACGAACTATACAAATTTATTATACAACTCGAGTCGCGATGGAAGTTAATATGTGTGTATGGAGAAATGCTTTCGATGGTATGAAACAAGTAGAAACACTCATACAAGAAATAAATGGCTATGGTATACCGATTGATATTCAACCATATAATTTAATAATTAATGGATATTTATTATGGTATGAGAGAATGAATCGAAATGAATGTCTGCATGCGGCCAAGAGATGGATGACAGAGATGGAATCACAAGGAATTAAGCCAACTATCGCCACATATAATTTATGGGTTCAATGTTTTGCGAAATTGGATCAAGAAAAACAAATGATAGAATGGACCAACAAAATGAAAGAAGCGAATATCAAAGCCAGTGAGGTGACCTATCTCGCCATCTTAGGTTATTATAGTCGTTTGGGTCGCTGGAGTGAAATCGAATCAACCATGAAACAAATGTCGGATCAAGGAATCGCTTTGGATATTAAGCATTGTACTACGATCTGTGAAGGGTTACGTAATAATGGCTTGCATGATAAAGTGTCTGTTATTGAAGAAATGATCGCGAAACAAGGAATTCAAGATGATGTTGCATCATGGAATAATAAACTCAAAGAATCCATCAAACTTGGTGATATGATATCAGCTGAGAAGTTCGTTCAAGATATGATTGACAAAGGTATTCAACCCAATGTCATCACTTGTAATATTCTGGTAAATGGATATTGTAAAACAAATCAGATTGCTAAAGCTCGTCAATTTATTAAGGATCGAATGGCGAAGCTCGGCATTCATCCGGATGCGATTACTTGCCGACCGATTCTGACATGGATGAAGAATCGTGGTGATCTTGATGGTATAGATCAACAAATACAAGCAATGAAGAATGCTGGAATTACACCTGATGAGTATATTTATGGCATTGCGTTTCATGCGAATCTAACTGCCTATAACCAATCGAATGATGAGAAGTATTATCACAAAACCCATGCAATCGGTAAAGAAATGGAGTCTGCAGGATGGAAACCACCAAGTGTCCTCCGCTCCCGTCTTGCAACTACGAAAGACCTCAAGGTGAGGCAGCAGGAGAGATTCTTCACATGTGGCGTAAATGGAAATCGTAACGCAGGTCGTGTCGATGATGTGCTGCCATGGAAGCACGAAACGAAATCGTTGAATGTAGGTAATGTTGCAATGTATCATGATACAAGTGTAGTGACACGTATACATCCTTCCAGCAACAAGTCATATTCGCATGGGCTGGATATGGAAAGGAAGACCTCGAAATTTGGTTCGATGGTGAGTAGATCGGTTATCTTTTCATCATCATCATCACAGTCACAATCAGGTTCCTTCAGCGACAATACATCAGCGCTCATGTTTGGAGAAATAGTTTCGACCATATGAAACAAGCAGAGGCATTGATCCAACAAATGAAAGACAATAACATCCCTCGTACTCTTTATCATTATAATTCAATCATTCATGGATATTTATTATTGTATGAGAAAACGAATCGAAATGAATGTCTGGGTGTGGCCAAGAAATGGATGACAGAGATGGAAGCACAAGGCATTAAACCTAATATTGTCACATATAATTCATGGATTCAATGATTTGCGAAAATGAATCAAGAAAAACAGATGATAGAATGGATCAACAAAATGAAAGAATCGGGTATCAAAGCGAATGAGAGGACCTATCTCGCCATCTTAGGTTATTATAGTCGTTTGGGTCGCTGGGATGATATCGAATCAACGATGAAAGAAATGACTGAACTAGGAATTGCATTGGATATTTAGCATTATAATACCATATGTGAAGGGTTACGCCATAACAACATGCATGATAAAGTGCGTGTTATTGAAGAACTGATGGAGAAACAAGGAATTCAAGGTGATGCTGTATCATGGACGAATAAACTGAAGGAATCCATAAAACGTAGTGATATGGGAGCAGCGGAGAAGATGTTTCAAGATATGTACGAACCTTGGTAGTAAGAGAATTACATTTATTCATTGCGAGGATTGGAGTCTGCTGGTTCTAGAGTAGAGTATGCGTATAATCCAGAATAAACACAACAACAATTGTTATAACCTCTTATCCGAATACTGTAAATCACGAACCCAATTTCAAGGTTTCTCTACTTGATTCTGTCGTGGGTCGAATGGCGACGTGAGCACATCACCTTCCTCGACCTAGATCACTCCCTCTTTCAAACGCGAGGTGAAATAAGGACAGCGAAAATCAGGCCCCAGGTTGAAGAGAGCAATTTCGAAGGATTTGAATTGCGTTCCTCTTCTCGATACCAATTTCGCAAGGCATGACAGGAATTTATTCAAGGAATGGTGTGTCATGGATTCCTGAAGATAAGCTTACGTTTGTAGCAAAACTCGACTACATACTCTAATCGACTCGACTCGACTCTAAGGCAATAATGGGAACCGATATATTGTATTGTATTGTGTACGATTAACCTTACGCTAGTGTACACGACACTACACTTACCTGATCAAGATATGACAACACGAAAAGTGTAGTCTGCTACAAGTTACGATAACGTTATAAATTATCGTCCAGGAAGCAGTTTGAGTGCAGGTAGAGATGAGATGAGGTGTACTGCGAGTAAAAGTAAAGTGAAGTAGAGTAAAATGGAGTTGAGTAGAGTACAAAGCATAAAAGACACCAGAAGAAAAAAGAAGCTATATGACGACACACACCCAAGGAAAAACAAGTCAATGAATGAAGTGTGTACAGTACAATTCGGTACAGTAAAATGGTGTTTTAATCATACGTCGACTACGAGTACAGTATGACATGACATGGACATGGGCATGACATCGAGACGAGTGAGTGGGGGAACATAAGAAGACGACAATTTTCACAACACATGACATACATACAGAGAGGGAGAGAGAGAAACAACAAAGAATACAGTGGTACAGTACATTTACATAGACGAGAACAAAACAAATGACTATTGTACTCGGCTACTAAACGGCGAGCACAAATATACACAAATACAATACAGTAACAAATAACACAACACATCACGAAACAATAATACAGTAAGCAAGAAAAGGTAATAGAAATTGCAGTAAATAAGTGTGTTTTGTTTTTCAGCGAAAATGAGCTTTGAAACCAGGGGAAGGGATACAGGAATACAACTAATAATTATAAAAAGGGGGAAAAACGAAATAATTAATTTAATAATTTTTGTTGTTGAAAGAATGAATAAAAATGAATGAATGAATGAAATGAATGAAGGATATGAACTTAATCACTTCAGAGAGAGAAGGTGCGAGTAGAGGAGATAAATGAGTAAAAATTAAAAACAGACACATATATGTAGATATATGTATATGTCTCTAGCAATACGAATAAAAAGACTACAATTTAACCAGATGGACAAGACAAGCAGGATTCCGATGAAATGAATGTCATGGCACGAAAACAATTCATCATGATGTCATGTGATACTGGCTCATGAATTATCTGTTTACAGGATATTGCATCTCTCAAACATGCATACACCCTCAACCTAACCTAAAGTATATCAAGCATATCCCAATCAGTGCTAATACAAACGACAAAACCACATATATATGTGTTTGTTGCTTTTTTCCTTCTTCTTTTTTTGTTCTTTCATTTTTGTTGCTTTTTTGAATCAGATTTTGATATATTTAAAGAAAATAACAGCCTCGAGAATCAATATTTTTCTACATTTCTGTTGCTTTGGTAGAGTTTCGTTTTCAGGTCTTTTTTTTGTTTGTTTGTTTGTTTTTCCTTTTTGTATTTAATTTTGAACATGTTGTTTATGAACTTCAGCATCCATCATCGCTTCTTCTAAAGCTTTAGCTTCAGCAGCTTTTTTACTTGCTTGTTGTGATGCCCATGAATATAAGAAAGTACCTGCAATTAATAATACAAATCCAGCTAATTGTACTAATGAATATTCATTCCAATTTTCTCCTACATCACGATCAACTTTATAATATAATATTAATGAGAAGATCCATACTAATACTGTTCGTGATGTATTAATTAAATTACGATGTGTTGCACTTAAATGTAATGATAATGAATTAGCAGTCCAATTTAATGCCATTAAACCAAAAATATATAATAAATTTAATAAAACAACTTCATATGAATGTGCAATCATATATAATGAATCAAGTGTATCTTCTTGAACACCACAATTACCTGATCGAGGACCAGAAATATGTTGAACTATAGGTAATAAAATAAATGATCCATTAATCATACCACTTAAACCTTCCCAACCAACAACTTCTAATGGATGGACGGTATAATTAGCAGCTTTTAATAATTTTTCTTCAACAACATTTTGAATTGCATTTAATGCAGAACCTAATACTGTTAATAATAAACCGGCAATTAATTTAGAAGTAGTTGAATTTTCATCTCCTCCTTTTAATAAAGTTGATACACCAACAATAATTAAACCAACTACAACAATACCGATACCTCCCCATTGAAATACTGAATAACGACGTTTTAATACCATTAATGAAAAAATAGCTGTAAATACAACCATGGAACCACGTAACATTTGTGCGACTGAAGCGGAAATCCATTGTTGAGCAACGTTTACACAACAGGTTGCACATAAATCAAAACATGATAAAATGTAAAAGAACCACACTGGAGGACGTTGAGGAGGAGGAGCTAAAGGATCAGGTGATGCAGCAACAATTACACCCTATAGCAATACAATACACAGTACAATACAATACAAATGCAGATTGTTTTACATATATAAAATGAAATTAAAAATAAGATGAGTAAAAGATACAAATTATGGAGTCAATAAATCCCTTTTTCGGTTTCATCCTCGCTCAATCACTCAGACGACGACGATGCAACTCATTCTACGTAACTCCTTGCACATGTACATGCAATGCAATGATTACTTGTTCATTAATTACCCCTTGGTTTCCTGGAGTTGTAGTCACTAAAGTTGATAATTGTGCAGGATCAGTATTATCAAAATCATTTAATTGTTGATAGACATCTCCTTGTTTTTTCTTCCTTCTTTCCATATATTGCATAATATAAAATACAGGTAAACACATAAATTCTCCAATAAACATGGTCATCGTCATAAAATATGGTTTGGAGAAGGCATGTTCTTCTTCACATTTTGCAGGAAAGGATTTTTGAAATAAAGTTTTGTTACTTAATGATGCTGCAACACCAGAAAATAAAAAGATAGTGGAGATGAGGAGAATGTATTGGGTAGACTAATTAATAACAATACAAATAAAAACATAAATAAGTAACGAAACATGCAACAGTATGAACATCAAACGTGTTTTTGCCGATGTTATCTCAATAATCAATAAGGGAGGGATTAATTATTATGGGTATTATACAATAATCCATCATGTAATGTAACGTGAATGAAGGTAGGGATGTGCCCATCGTTTGCTGTCGTCAATGTGTGATGTCATATATATCTTTGTATCTCTTACTGCGTCACCGGCCATGATGAAGAAATTAGAATTCGATAAGGAAGAACAAATAAACTAGAAAATTGTTATACGTACTAAACTTTTCACCTGAATAAAATGATATTTCAATCAAGTAATCAATAGATTTCCTATTCGAAAGTCAATTGAATTAGGGAGATGGGGGTGGGTGAATAATGGAGTGAGAGGGCATGAAGTGAGGGCGAAAAGCCAAAAAGATGGGAGAGGTGGAAAAAGGCTGAAAGCACACACTTTTTATCGCACGCAACTATCATGTTGACGGGAGTTTATGTTAACAGACAATTGGCTTCTCCTACAAATTTATTGATCACATTCGTCACTTACGGCGAACTATTTTTCTCTTTCTCTCTCACTATCTATCTTTCCACTACTCAGACGTAAAGTCGAATACTACACGTTGACTACCTACTACTATCATTGTCACCCATATCATCGTTCGTCATTCTCGTCGTCATCATCTTCTGTGTTGGTGTCTGTCCCCGCTTTATTATCATCTGATCGGATCTACCCTGATCTGATCTATTTTCCTTCTTCATAAAAATGTCGAGTCAAATGAGTTTATTATTTGAGGATGATTTTGAAGTGATTTCCATCGATGAAGGAGGAAAGAAATTTGATAAAGTTTCACGTTGTCGTGCACGAGGAATTACTTATGATATGGAATTAGAATTTGATTATGCATGTCATATATATAAAATATCAAAAAATGATCAATTACGTGTCGTATTAGCTCCAACACTCAATAAAGATTTCACTCCTGATACTGATGAATACAAACCTGCTGGGAATGCATCATCATCTTCTTCTTCATCTACAGTAGGTTCACTTGCAGATGATTATAGTTATGTAATGCATGGAAAATGTTTTAAGATTCAAACCAGTGGTAAAGATCATAGTCGTCTTGAAGTGTATATATCATTTGGTGGATTATTATTATCATTAAAAGGTTTAGGTGAATATATGGATAAAATTAAAATGGATCAAAGAATATATTTATTAGTCAGGAAAGAAGGAGAAGAAACGAAACCAGGAACTAATGAAAATGAAGATGATGTATAATAATAACAAGATTAGTTCAAACACAATCAACACAAACAAACGAACTCAAAAAGATAATTTTATTTATATTTATATCTATTTATTTTATTATTTGCCATCGAAAATGCAAAAATAAAAAAACTGTCATATCAGCCAAAAACAAACACTATTGTTACTCAATGAAATTCGCGAAAGCACTGCACTGCACTGCATTTTATTATCATTTTTTTGTTGCATCTGTTATTAAAGAGTTGTATACTTCTAGTGTTAATTAAATTACCAAATATCCTACGCGTAAAAAGAGTGAAAAGAAAGTGAAAACAAACATGGATAGAATGACGATGAAAAAAATTTCTACAAACAGTTGCAGTGAAACAACTCACCACACATATATACTATTGATATCACATCATACAGATGATGATATGAATGATATGATATATAGTATAATATGGAGGACATGACATGACATGACAGACAGGTAAAGGGAATGATAATACCGGTGGGGGAGGGGAAAATAGTATGTATGTGTATGGTTTGATTTGATTGATTGAATCAATAGCTTACAATGAAACAAACAAACAAATGTCCCCATAATTAACACACACTTTGACAAGAAGAAAAAAATACAGTAAGTAAGTTGATCCGTATGTTAACGTTAACTTACTAACCAGAAGCGAAGAGAAGAGCAGCAGCATTACATTACATTTCAGGCACCACAATTGTAAATACTGCACTCTTCTTTTTCGTTAATAATAGGTAGAAAGAAGAAGAAAGAGAAAAAGAAAGAAACAGAGAATATAAGAGTGTGTGTTGGTACACAAGAATGAATGAATCCCCACCGAATATCAAACGCCACCATAATACAATAATTAACAACCGACATATAGACCTTAATTGGAGTCCTCCTGCGCATAACTACAATCACAACCCAGCGAACTGATCTGTCTCGCTCTTTCCACTCCGGGTACAGATAAGTAGAGAAATACATATTTAAACCCATCATCCTTGATTAATTGATTTTACTCTTTGTTTTGTTAAGATATTCGCCTTTGTTCTTTTGATTCGTTTTGCGTGTTGTTTTTTAAAAAACAATCGTTTTCGTGTTTGTTTGTTTGTTTGCTTGCAGTCCCTCCCAAGCTTCAATTCATTAAATTCGATCGTTATTGTTTTGTTTTTCTGTGTTTTTGTTTCATTATTTTTTAATTGCATAATTACTGGCATCAACAATACTTGCCAATCTAAAGAAACTAGGTCCACCCATAAGATCTCTTAATGCTTCATGTTGTAATAAATGTCTAAAAAATTGTCTTGGATCACTATGAGAAAACATTGAAAATACAAATATTGGATTACCATTTTCATCCAATGTTAATGAATATGATTGTAATCCATGTAATTGATCTAAATGACATAATAATACACGACGATTTAAATATTGTCTTCCATGCCATGCAAAATAAAAACATCGTAAATAATCATAATTTTCTCGTACTGAGGAATCAACATCAGGCCATGTTTGTCTTAATCCTCTTGTAGCTAATTCCATAGGTGTACCTGGTGCAGGTGCTTTACACATATCAGTAATACCACGAATTAAATCAGGATGTGATTTTAAATAAGAAGCTAATGCTACTGGAGATAATAAGCATGGATCATAATGACGACGTACTTCATCTTCATAACAAAATTTAGCTGGTTTTCTACCACTATCCCAATCTTCCCAAATATTACTATGACGATGCATTTCTGCTTGTTCTTCTTTCCAAATTAATAAAGGATCATGTACGGTGACTGCATGTAATTCGGCATTTGTAGAAGAATGTGAACGTGCACGCATACGAGATGGAGGAGGAACCATAGTAGATGAACCAGGCATCATGGAACCACGATGAGACATGGCACCAGATGGTAATGCACCAGAAGCGGCCGCAGAGGAGGATGACGATGATGATGAAGTTGATGATGATGGTAATGGTAAAGTAAGTTGTGGTACTTTTGAAATCGATTTCCTGGCAGATGGTAATTCTCCTCCACTACTATTTCCTATAGCATCTATATGACTATGATTATGTGATGAACTATGACTAACAAGTCCGGCAATACTTCGAGTTTCTAATACTGGTGAAAAACCAGGTTTATTAATTGATGCAGATGATGGCCGTGGTATAGGTGTAACACCAAGTTCAAATACAGGACCAGCTAATGCAGATGATGAACGACGTAACATTGGTGCACCATGATCACCAACCATAGCTAATAATAAATCAGCGTGAGAATGCTTATCTTTATTATGCGCCCGATGAGTTGATGGAGGAGATGATGTTACAAGTTTAACAGAAGCAATACCGGTCTCACCGCCACTTGACGACGATGATGATGACGCTGCTTCTTTCTTTTCTTCTTTATCTCCACTAGTTGCAGGTGATGATGGCGCAGATGCTGAAGGATGTGTAATGGGAACATCCAATGATCGTTTAGCAGGTACCGGAGATGATGATGATGATAATGCAACAATATTTGCTTTATTTTTTCCATATCTTAATGGAATTAAAAATGGAAAATCTCTTTTTAATAATTTAATCCATAATTTATCTTGTCCGGCTTCACAATAAAAATAACATGATACTTCTTGTAATCGACATAAATCAGGTACGGATAAAAATTCAAAGAATGTTAATTGTATATGTACTTCACGTTGTCCATTAGAAAATGGTGGTGGAGGACGAATACTTCGTTCATCATCAGATAAAATTACACCATAACCATGACCTTCAATTGGACGATCTTTATATCCTTTAGCACGCATATGAAGATGAAGACAACGACGCCGTTTTTCACGTGGAGGAAAACGACGGATTGGTGCTGTTGTTACTGACGGAGTCCAGGTAGATTGAGGTAACATTGGAGATGGAACTGGATTGGAAATGATAGAGGCACGACCACCACGGCCACCACTTGCTTGTTTATTACCCATTTATAATGATGATAAGTAGTAATGATGACAATGATGCGTTACGATTTGGTGATACAATGTAATATGATGTGAGTTTAACAGTGTCAAAAATGAAACAATGACAATGTAATGCAATGTTAAGAGAAAATATGACAATAATACGGAACAGACGAGAAGGAGTATTTATCAAAGGGAGGAATTATTGAATGAATTGAATGATGAGAGGTGCTAGGAGACGTGTAAGCAGATAGTACGATAATTTTGGCTCCTCTCCTTTCGTCTTGTAAATCGCTCTGAGGCACGATGACACAAACAAATGATACCACCCTGTTAACCCAATAACGATAGAGAACAATGAGAAAAAAAGGGGAGACGAGGGTAACTATTTAATGAGACGATGAGAAATAAATATGGAGTAGTCAAAAAATAGCTTATTTTCTTCGACAATAGGATGATGATCCTAATTAACTGATTGGTTTCGACAAAGATTCGACTCTCGGGTTAATGACGGATCGAAATAATGATATGAAAGAAAGAACGAGAAAAGAGAGACGAGAAAAGCAAAAAATAGAAATTTGGAAGTGGTAACAAACCACAAAAAGGAAAATAAGAGATGGTATTGCGATGACTGTGGTAATGGAATTGAGTCAATGGAGACAACAAAACAATCAATCGCTACGGTTAATTAAAGTGAAATTCATTCGTTATTTTCGCTCATAGCGCTTCCAGGCCAATTAAATTGATTGACAATTCCAACACAAAATGAAAAAACAAAGGCGAAAAATAGAAAATGACAGGAGTCGGATAATTGTGATGAATTATCCGAAAGAGTGACGCTTTTCCTTTGAGCTTTGCGCTATTCGTCTCTTTTCATCCCTTTGTCATCCCTCAGACATCATCACCATCATCATCATCTCTGTATCATCATGTCATCCACTAAAGCTCCCGCAGCTAAAGGTAGTGCACCTGCAGCAACAAAGACAAAGAAGTCTCCTGTCCCTGTTCCTGAATCCATCCTCAAGAAACGTAAAGAAAACGCCGAACGACGAACGAAAAATGCTGCTAAATTATTAGAATCGAAAAAACGTAATCATGCTACACGTAAACTCATCTTCAAACGTGCTGAAAAATATGTTAAAGAATATCGTGCAGCAGAACGTGATGCAATTCGTCAAAAACGTCAAGCTCGTGCAAATGGTAATTTCTATGTAGCACCAGAAGCTAAAGTTGCATTTGTCGTCCGTATTCGTGGTATTAATGCAGTAGCTGCTAAAACACGTAAAATCTTACAATTATTACGATTACGACAAATTCATAATGGTGTATTTATTAAATTATCTGGTGCAACAATTACAATGTTACGTAAAGTTGAACCTTATATTACATGGGGATATCCTAACTTAAAATCCGTGACTGAATTAATGTATAAACGTGGTTTTGGTAAAATTAACAAACAACGAATTGCATTTACAGATAACAAAGTTGTTGCACAAGGTTTAGGACAATATGGTATTGTATGTGTTGAAGATTTAATTCATGAAATTTATACATGTGGTAAAAACTTTAAACAAGCAAATAACTTTTTATGGCCATTTAAATTATCTTCGCCGTTAGGAGGATTTAATGCTAAAGTCAAACATTATGTTGAAGGAGGAGATCATGGTAATAGAGAAGAAGATATTAATGCGCTTATTCGACGAATGAACTAAAGAAACATCCATCATCACAAACATTGTTTAATATACACATTGAAGGATTTTGTATGTTTAGTTAGTTTTGGACATCGAACGGCCAACAGCTCAGAATAAATTCATCTCTTCCATAAATCAAACGTCGCAACAAGAAAAATAGGTAGTTAGTTATGTCACCATTTCCGAAACATGGATTTATTTCGACAATCAGAAAAAAACATATATATATATATATCTATATGACAACACCGAGCATTTAGTAGCAAAAGGAGGAAATCATCAAGGAGTTCTCACACAAACTTGTAATGTAGGGTGATGAACAACGATGAAGAAAAAGCAAGCAAATGGATTGACAACAACAAAAGCATATACACACAAAGTATATGAACTAGACACATACATATATAGATATATAATATGATTCAATTAACGCAAACACTATACCCGCTAAAAAAGAGAAATTTAAAATGTTTTGACAAGACGATTTTTCATAGATGATGAATTTTGAGTTGCAATTTTCATAACTGTTGATGCATTACGTGGATTTAAGAAATCATAAGCAGAAATGGAATTTGCCCAGAATTTTTCAATATATTCTGTCATCATAATAACACTTGTTTCATGATCAACATAAGGAGGTTTCATAGGTTCATACATAGTATCAGTTGCTTCACGAATTACAGCTACATTTAATCCCCATGAGACTGATTTGACAATTGCAAAAGCACGATTCATAATACACATATTTTCATGAACACCCATATACATAATATTTTTAATACCTTTAGCTGCTACAATATTATATAAAGTTTGTCCATTTTGTTCATCATCAATTAAACCATCTTCATCATGAATGGTTATTAATGGTGTTTCACGTGTCCATGCTTTATATTCATTAAATCCAGGAACATCACAACCTAAATCATCTGTATTAAGAGGCATTGGAGGATAATCATGTGGAATAGGTGTTGGCATAGTGACATTAGGTAATGAAAGTACCCATTTTCTTGATTGTGTATTATTATAAAATGTCGATGTTTCTGATGGAGCATGAATAATTTGAATACCAAGATCACGACCTGCATTAATAGTTTCATTAATAAATACAGCAATTGCACCAACACGTTCTGTTGCTGATGGACACCAATGTTTATCCCACATATCTACTACTACCATAGCTGTTTGTGAGGGTTCCCATTCTTCTACACGTTCTTGAGGACTCCAACGAATACGACCCGTTGTTTGTAAAACTTGATTACGTAATGTCACACCAATTGGAGTACTACTAACAATGGAAAATAAAGAGAAAAGAATAATACTTACAATGAATAAATGATTCATCCTTACAAGGATTATTGTATTGTATTGTATTGTATTGAGACGGAGACGGAGAGGGGATGGAGACGAGGACGAGTGAAGAGAGGGGAGAAGAGAAGAGGAGAGGAGAGGAGATGAGATGTTTTTGTTTTGTTTTTCTTTTTCAAGACAGTTTAGTTTAGTTTAGTTTAGTTGAGTTGAGTTGTGTTGTGTTCAGTTCAGTTGAGTTTAGTTTAGTTTACCGTCCGCGCTTCCAGACAGACGAACTAAATCGATCGAATTGAGATGAGATGAGATCCAGACCAACTCTCACATCCCCTACACATACACATACGGCAACTCTATTCTAACATAGAATATTTGTATAGTATAGTATGCAATGCTGTAATCTCAGGATAGTATCTGATAGGATAGGATAGGATAGGATAGGATAGGATAGGATATAGATACGGATATAGAAATATACAGTCAACTGGTCTGGTTTGGTCAATTAATCTGACAGTATCTCATCTTATTCAATATATCTGAGGTGTGGATCTCGAGCTGTGACATGTCTCTCATTACCACCACACCACACCACACCACACACAGATAAGATAAATAATACATTGTCAGCCAGGAAGGAAGGAAGGAACTACACAAATGTATCGGTCTGTGCTGTCTCTCACGACATTGTCACGATCACCAAGTCCATCTCTCTATCTGTCCCTGTCACCGTCACCATCACCATCACCTTCACGACGTTTAATCTCATCCATCCCCCTATCACAATCATCAAATGCGATATCTTTTTTATCCTCTTTGTTACTGTCATATTCGTCGCTCTTTCGATTGCGATTGCTAAGGCGATTGTCATCATCATTATCAATATCATTATCATCACCCTTGCCGTTGTCATCATCATTCCCCTTATCATCATGGTGGTCATCATCATGTTCATCATTATGTTTATCACGATCATCATCCGAGAATTCAACCTTGTTGGGCCGGCGATTGTATGCTTCAACCTCAATATCTACACCAATAACAAGAAAAACACCAGAACAACGAACACGGCGAACTGAGATATTCACTTCATCAGTGTCATCAGTACCAACTGTAAGATCAACATCAACCCCACCCCAGCCGCAATCGAAATCAGAGGCGAGAACGCGGACACAACACTCACAGAAAACACGATCACGAATGCATGCATCAGCATCACCAGTAGCTTTAACATCAACAGCACCCAAATCGCAAAAGCAATCACAATCAGAGTCATCAGTCGTAACATCAGCTGCATCATCACCACTGGCGAGGACACAACCAACACAGAAGCCACGATCACGAATGCATGTATTATTTGAACAAATGAATAATTCGAGTCAGCAACTCGAGAATCGCTTTGACAAATTGGGAAATGATTTATCATTAACGAGAGCATTGAAAGCAGACATAGTGACCCATGTTCACACTTATGAAAATGAGATGCGATTAATCGATCCCAAAATGAAATTATTTTTGGGTGAATATAGTCCGCTGTTGGTGATGCTGCGACGAATTGCCGAGCGTACCAACGATTATAGTGATGAGGGATTACACGAATGGGATACTCTTATTTCCTTGTCAGAGTCATCATTACGTGCTTCTATTATTG
>JADMIO011560778.1_pt1 | contig 14562 bp, 11 predicted proteins | sample 8958161 | NCBI WGS metagenome assembly JADMIO01 (sample SAMN16585339, study PRJNA669376) | soil metagenome | isolation source: Crop rotation soil | place: USA: Cullars Rotation, Alabama | collected 2011 | reverse complement strand
GCCGGCGGCGCCGTGCCCGGCGCTGACGCGCCGCGGGCCGACGCGCCGGTCAGAGAGGATTCGAGGATGCCGCGCAAGAACCTCGCGGCGGCAGCCGTCGCTCTCGTCGCCGTTGTCACCTGTGCGCTCGCCTGGCAGACCGGATGGATCCCGCGCCTGGCCTGGCACCGCGGGGCGCCGAACCTGCTGCTCGTCAGCATCGACACGCTCCGGGCGGACCGGCTCGGGTGCTACGGCTATGCGGCCGCACAGACACCCGTGCTCGACGCGCTCGCCGGGCGCGGTGTCCGCTTCGCGGCGGCAACCACCGTTACGCCGCTCACGCTTCCGGCCCATGCGTCGCTCCTCACCGGGACGTTCCCCGCGTACCACGGCGTCCGCGACAACGGAGGTTTCTACCTCGACGACGACCAGCAGACGCTTGCCGAGACGTTGAAGGCACACGGCTACCGCACTGGCGGGTTCGTCGCGGCGTTCGTGCTCGATCGGCGCTGGGGAGTCGGGCAGGGCTTCGACACCTACTTCGACGACTTCGACCTGTCGCGTTATGACATGAGCGTGGGTCTCGACGCGGCGCAGCGTCCCGGGCACGAGGTCGTGGACCGCGCGCTCGCCTGGATCGGAACGGGTGCCGGGCCGTTCTTCGCCTGGGTTCACTTGTACGAGCCGCACAGCCCCTACACGCCGCCCGAGCCGTACCGCTCGCGCTTCCCGTCGACGATGGAGGGAGCGTACGACGGCGAGATCGCGACGGCCGACGCGGAGGTCGGGCGGCTGCTGGCCTACCTAGAGGCTCATGGCGCCCTCGCCAACACCGTCGTCATCGTCGTTGGCGATCACGGCGAGTCGCTCGGTGAGCACCGCGAACAGCAGCACGGGTTCTTCGTCTACGACGCCTCGACCCAGATCCCGCTCATCGTCGCCGGGCCCGGCCTCCAGTCACGAGTCGTGCGCAGCCAGGTGCGCATCGTGGACGTCATGCCGACGGCGCTCGAACTGCTCGGGGTGCAAACACCTGCCACGGTGCAGGGCACGAGCCTCTTGCCGCTTGCCCGCGGCGAGCCTCGTACGCTGCCGGCGCTCGTCGAGACGTGGTACCCGCGCTATCACTATGGGTGGAGCGAGCTCAGCGCGCTGAGGAACGGACGTTACAAATTCATCTCTGCGCCACGCCCGGAGCTGTACGACACGGACGCGGATCCCGGCGAGACCCACGACCTCTCGGCTGCCAATCCACGGCTGGCGAAAGCGATGGCCAATGCACTGCGGGAGCTCGAGGCGAAGTACGCCGGCACGTCCGGCCCGCAGACCCCGCGCCCCGTGGACGCCGCAGTCGAGCAGCAGCTTCGCGCGCTCGGCTACGTCAGTAGCAGCGTGAGCCGCACTGTGCTCGAGAGGCGCCCGCGCGGCGATCCGAAGGACAAGATCGAGCTCTACAACTTGTTGAAGCTCGCCGGGCAGGACTCGGTGTCGGGCCGGATCGCCGATGGGCTCGCGAAGGTGCGGCAGGTGCTGGCCGCCGATCCCGAGGTGATCGAGGCCTACACGATGCTCGGAAACATGCACACGAAGGCCGGCCGGCGCGAGGAGGCGATCGACGCCTACCGCCAAGCGCTCGCCGTGGACGCCGAGCACGAGGGGGCGGCCTGGAGCCTCGCGCTGGCGTATAAGAACGCCGGCAGACTTGCCGACGCTCAGAGCGGCTTCGAGCGGGTCCTGCAGCTCGACGCGCGCAGCACCAAGGCGATGTGGCAGCTCGCCGACATCTGGATGCGCCAGGGCGAGTTCGCGCGCGCCCAGCGCGTGCTGCAGCAGGCGCTCGCCCAAGACGTCGATCGCGCCCCGTTCCTGGTGAAGCTGGGCGAGAGCCACATCGAGCAGCGACAGTACGATCAGGCCCGCGACCGGCTGCTCGAAGCGGTCAAGGTGAAGTCAACCCAGCCCATGGCCCACTACGATCTCGGTCTCGTGCACGAGGCCCGCAGCGAGTGGGACGAGGCGGCGTCCGCCTACCGCAGGGAGATCGACATCAGCCCGAAGCTGTATCAACCACACTTCAACCTTGCGAAGCTGCTCGCCCGCGCGGGGCGCCACGGCGAGGCGGCCGCCCATTTCCGGCAGGCGATTGTGCTCGATCCGTCATTCGCCGAGGGGCACCTCTACCTGGCAAAAACGCTGCTGGACACCGGCGATCTGTCCGGCGCGGAGGCCGAGGCCCGTCAGGGCCTGGCCGCGGGTCCGAAGGCGTCTGCCGTCGCGCTCGGGCATTACGTCCTCGCTGACGTCTACTCGCGCCTCGGACGCCCGCGCGACGCCGCGCGCGAGGCGGCCGCGGGGCTGCGGCTCGAGAAACGAGCCCGCACGAGCGGCCGGTCGCCGCGATCATGAAAGCGGCGGTCGCCAGCCTCGCGGCGCTCGCGCTCATGTCGGCGTGCGGCCCGCGCCAGACGGCCCCGGCCGCGCCGCCCGTCGCGCGCCACCTGGTCCTCATCACCATTGACACCCTGCGTGCCGATCGCGTCGGCGCTTATGGCAGCACGGACGTCGAGACCCCGACGCTCGATCGACTCGCGCGCGAGGGCGCCTCGGCAGACGGCTCGGTGCAGGTGCCGCTGACGCGTCCCTCGCACGTCACGCTGTTCACGGGACGCTACCCGGCCGAGCACGGCATCCGCGACAACGTCTCGCCCGGCCTGGCGGCCGACGTGCCGGTCCTTGCCGAGATCCTGCAATCACGGGGATTTGCCACGGCGGGGTTCGTCTCGTCCATCGTGCTCTCGCGGCAGTCGGGGCTGGCGCGCGGCTTCGACACCTATTCCGATCGCTTCGAGATCGGCGAGGACGATGCACGGTTCCTCAACACGATCCAGCGGCGGGGCGACCTGCCCACGGCAGAAGCGGTCTCCTGGCTGGGGCAGCAGAAGGAGGGCAAGCGCCATTTCGCGTGGCTGCACCTCTACGATCCCCACGACCCGTACGAGCCCCCGGAACCTTTCGCGTCGCACTACGCCGGGCGCCCGTACGACGGCGAGGTCGCCTGGTCCGATACGCTCGTCGGCCGGCTCGATGCGGTGCTCGCGCAGACCAGGCTCCAGAAAGACACGCTCCTGGTCGTGACGTCGGATCACGGCGAAGGTCTCGGCGAGCACGAAGAGTCCGTGCATGGCTTCTTCGTGTACGAGACCACCCTGCACGTGCCGCTCATCGTGCGGGGTCCCGGCGTCAAGCCCGGCCACCGGCTGCAGGTGGTCGCGCGCAGCGTGGATGTTCTCCCGACGGTCCTCGAGCTGCTCGGCCTTACGGAGGCGATCCCTCGGGTGTCCGGGCGCTCGCTCGCGGCGGCGTTCCGTGGCGAATCACTCCGCGACGAGCCCACCTACGCGGAATCGCTGGTGCCGCTCATCCACTATGGCTGGAGCGATCTGCGGACGCTTCGTCTCGGACGCTGGAAGTACATCCTGGCGCCGCGTCCCGAGCTGTACGACGTGCAGAGCGATCCCGGCGAGCTGCGGAACCTCGCAGGTGTCGAGGCAGCGCGAGCACGAGAGCTGCGCGCCGGTCTCGAGGCCCGCCTGCGCGACGAGCAGGCTGCCGCGCGGGGAACGCCGGCGCCGGCTGTCACGCTGGCGCCCGATCTGCTCGAGAAGCTCGGGTCTCTTGGATACGTCTCGGGTGCCGGCTCCGCGGTCGGCCTCGCGAAGGGCGCGGACCCGAAGGACAAGATCGGGGAGTACAGGATCCTGAATGGCCTGATGCGCGAAGGTCTGATCGGGCTTCGCGAAGGCCGGTTCGAGGAGAGCCTCGCGCGGTTCCGGGCCATGGCCGCTCGCGGCATCGACAGCTTCGAGCTGAACTACTACACCGCGCGGGCGCTGATGGGAGCGCGGCGCTGGCGCGAGGCGGCCGCCCGCTACGAGGCCGCCATTCGCCTGCTGCCGGCCTACGGGCCCGCCTATCTGGGGCTGTCCGATGCGCGGGTCGCCGGCAGGGATCTCGCCGGGGCACTCGAGGCCGTCACGCGAGGGCAGCGCGCCGCGCCGAGCGACGTGCGGCTGATCGAGCGGGAGGGCGAGCTATGCCGGCGGGCCGGACGCCCAGATGCCGCGGCGCTGGCCTACGAGCGCATGGTGAAGCTTGCGCCGAGGGACGCGCTGGCCAGGGTCCGGCTTGGTGAGCTGTACCGCGACATGGGACGGCCGCGTGAGGCCGCACGGCTGCTTCGTGAGGCCGTGCAGATCGATCCCGCTCCGGCCTCGTACTGGAACTCGCTCGGCATGGTGCTGGGCGGCGAAGGGGATCTCGCCGGTGCCGAGCGCGCGTTCCGCGAGGCGACGTCCCGCGACAACGCAAACGTCGAGTACACCTACAACCTCGGGCTCGCCATCCTGCGCCAGCAGCGTGCCGGCGAAGCCGCGCTGCAGTTCAGGAGAGCGCTGGAGATCGACCCGACGTTCAGGCCCGCGCGCCAGCGATTGGCCGAGGCCCGGCCGTGAGCAGGCCCGATCACCGCCGACCGAGCAGCGATACTAGAACTTGATCTTGGCTCCCAACATAATGCGGCGTGGAATTATGTAGCTGACCGGGAGTCCGAAGCTTTCGTTGTCGACCAGCCTGCTGCCGACGCTCTCGCTCGCGTCCGAGTTGGTCAGGTTCAGGACGTCCATGAAGCCGCCGATCTTCACCCCTCGGCCGAGACTGAAATCCTTCTCGACGCGAACGTCCACGAAGTCCCAGTCCGGGACGCGGCGATCGCCGGTGTTTGCCTCGAGGTTGAGCAGCGAATCAGAGGGGAGTCCCAGCGGAACCCTGACCTGGCGTGACCAGAGGCGACCGGTCTGGTGCGTGTAATTCACCCCCGCCGTGAATCCGTGCGGGAACGCGTAGAGGAACTGCACCTTGCCGATGACCGGCCGGTCGGCGATCAGGCGTCCGTCGGTGTTGACGTAATGGTTCGGATCCTGGCCGAACTCGACGCCGCTCACAGGAGAAAGCGGGATGCCCTGCTGCGAGGTGAGCGGACTGGCGAGACTCGAGCCCAACCGGCCGGTGGACTTCGAGAGCACCAGCGACGCGGTGAGCTGCCAGTTGTCCGACATCCGTTTGACACCCTGAATCGACAACCCTTTGTACCGCGTGAACATCTCGCTCGGGTTCGTTAGCTGGAACAACCGATCCCCCGGGTCGCTCAGAAGCTGTAACACGCCGATCGAGTTGCCCGTCGCCCCCGCTCCGACGTCGTCCGCGTAGACGCCGGGCTCGTAAACCCCGCGTATGTCCTTCCACCCCCCGTAGCCTTCGCCACGTTTGTAGATGAAGTTCGCCTGAATCCCGAAGTTGTGGAAGATCTCCTGTTCATAGCCGACGATGAACTGATCGGTGTAGGGGTCCTTGAACTTCGGGTCCATCACGAGCTGCGAGTTGTCGAGAACCAGCTCCGCATTGCTCGGGTTCCCGTTCTCGTCGTACGTCCCGTCGAACGCGTAGACTCCCGTGACGGACGGACCGACGCCGTCGAACTCGCCGGTGATGACGCCGCGATAGTAGCGTCCGTAGTGTCCCTTCAACAGGGTGCTGCCGTCCTTGTTCAGCTTCAGGACGACGCCCAGACGCGGCGAGAAGCTGTTCCACGTGAACAGGTCGTCGAGCGCCGGACTCGACTGGCCGGTCTCGTTCCCGAGCCGATCGAGCACCGGGTACGACGGGATCCGGGCGGTGCTGCGGTCGTAGCGCAGGCCAAGCGTGAGCGTCGTGCGCGACCCGATGCGATACGTGTCGTCTGCGTAGAAGCCCCACGTGGTCTTCGTTCCGCCCTGGTGCCACGGGACCTGCGTGTAGCCGTAGGCGGGCACACCAGCGTAGGTGTAGATGTAGTCGTTCGGCCCCGTGACATAGTTGCTGCCGCCGTAGTCGTACTGGACGCCGAGCTTCACGTCGTGGCTGCCGCCGAGGAAGTTCTCCGCGAGGTGCGAGATCTTCCCGCTGACCGCTGTCTTCCAGATATCGCCATCGTAGAAGGAGTAGATGCCGCCAGTGACCTGGCCGGTGTCCAGATCGTAGTAGCGCGGCTTGACGCGGGGCTCACCTGCCTGGAGCGGATCGCCGTGGTCCTTGCCGTAGAAGCCCGAATACCGCGCCTCGATCACTGTCTTGCCTGTGGGCACAGACGTCCAGGTCAGGTTCGGCGAGGGATTGTGACCGTGCTCCAGAACGAGCGTCGAGGTGGCCGTGAGCGCCGTCTGCGCCGGGTCCGGGATGTCGTAGTAGTCGTCGTGATACGCGAACTGCAGCTTATGTTTCGCGTTGAACTGGTAGTTCAGCTTCCCGAGCACGCGCTTGGCCAAGGACTTTGACGGGAACGCGGGATCGCTACCCGCCGGCGAGTCGGAATCCTTCTGGTACTGGAACGACCCGAAGAACCAGAACTTGTCCTTCATGATCGGGCCGCCGACCTGCCAGGTCGTGTCGACGTAGCTGTCGCGGTGATAAGGGAGGCCGTCGTCCTGGGCGTCGGTGGTGTTGCGGGACGTGAGGTTGTCGTGCTGGAAGTAGAAGTTGCCGTCGCCGTGGAAAGCGTTGCTCCCTTGTCGCGTGACCACGTTGAACACGGCGCCCTGGACGTTGCCGTACTCGGCGGAGGCGCCGAGCGAGAGGACCTCGACCTCCTCGATTGCGTCGGTGTTCGGCCACGGCCACGCGGCGCCCGTGAGCGGCGCGGTGAAGTCGGTTCCGTCGAGCTGATACGAGTTGTCGGTCGAGTTGCCGCCGAACGCGGTGGAGCGTTCGCTGTCCGACGTGCTCGGGCTGACGCCGGCGGCCTGGTTGATCAGGTCGAAGAAGGTGAATCGCCGCTGCGGCGCATTCTCGACCCAGTTCCGGTTGAAGTTCGTGCCGACCTGAGCCGTCGTCGTGTCCACGACGAGCTGCTCTCCCGAGACCGTCACAGTCTCGGCGATCGCGCTGACCTTGAGCTGCACGTTGATCTCGACCGTGCCGCCAAGCGGAACCGACACGTCCTCGCGCAACAACGTGGCGAAGCCGGCAAGCGCGAAGGTGAGCGTGTAGGTCCCAGGGGCGAGCGACGGGAACCGGTACGCCCCGGTGGGCCCGGTGACGTCGGCAGGCTTTCCCTGTGCCGCGGCGCCCGAGAGCGTCACGCTGACGCCGGGCAGGACGGCACCGGACTCGTCCGTAACGTTCCCGATGATCGTCCCGGTGGTGCGTTGCGCGTAGGTGGGCGTCGGCAGACAGAGAAGCGCAATCAGCAGTCCGGCGAACAAACCTCGACGCATCGGATGTCCTCCCTCGGCTGCAACGACTGCGCGACGCGTGCGGTACGTAATCCCCGGAGCTGACCCGCGCGGGAAGGGTACGTGCGCACCGGCACTGTGTCAAGGGAATCGGACAGGGATGTAGGGAGTACATGATCTGACCGCTCCCGAGAGCAAGTGATCTGTCCGCTTTCACGGTGGCGGCTCTGTGGATATGAGACTCGAGCTGGGAGGCTCGATGTCGTATCCCGAGGCCGCGTGGGAGCGGGCGATGAAAGTGCAGGAAGTGATCATGAAGGCGCTGACTGGGGAGCTGCATTGGTACCGGGCGGCGGACATCCTGGGATTCTCGCCGCGGACGCTGCGACGCTGGCGCGAGCGTTATGAATCGCATGGCTACGACGGGCTGTTGGATCTGCGGCGGCGGACGCCGTCGCCGAAGCGCGTGCCCGTGGCCGAGGTGACACGGATCGTGGCGCTGTATCGCGATCAGTACCGCGGTTTCAATGCGCGCCATTTCCATCAGATCGCCCTCCGCGAGCACGGCGTGAAACTGTCGTACAGCTTCGTGAAGCAAGCGCTGCAGCTGGCCCGGCTGCTCAAGAAGGGCCGGGTGCGCGGGCGCCATCGGCGCCGGCGGGAGCCGCGCGCCTGTTTTGGCGAGTTGCTGCACCTCGATGGCAGCCGGCACCAGTGGTTCACGTTGGCGCCGAGCGAGTGGTCCGTGCTGATCGCGGTGCTGGACGATGCGACGAAGCGCGTGTTGTATGCGCAACTGTGGCCGAGCGAGACCGCGGCGGCGGTGATGACCGCGCTTCGCGACGTGATTCAGACGCATGGCCTGCCGATGGCGCTCTATACCGACCGTGCGCACTGGGCCTTTCATACGCCGCACGCCAAGGGCCCCGTCGACAAGCGGCAGCTGACGCAGCTCGGGCGGGCGCTGGAGCGATTGGGCATCGAGCACATCCCGGCCTACTCGCCGCAGGCGCGCGGACGGAGCGAGCGGCTCAATCGCACGTTTCAGGATCGGCTCGTCAACGAGCTCCGCGTCGCCAAGATCACGACCGACGCGGCGGCCAATACCTATCTGCGCGAGCGCTTTCTGCCGGACTACAACGCGACCTTCAGTTGTGCGCCGGCCGACCGGGCCAGTGCCTTTGTGAAACCCGGGCGGGTCGACCTCGAACAGATCCTCTGTCACCAGGATGAACGCGTCGTCGGCCGCGACAACACGGTCGCGTTCGAGGGCCGGGCGCTGCAGATTCCGCCGCAACCGGGCCGTCGCTCCTGCGCGGGCCTGCGGGTCACGGTCCGGCGGCACCTGGATGGTGCCTACTCGATCTGGGTCGGCTCGCGCCGACTCGGGCACTACGCCGCGGCACCCGAGCGCCCGCGCGATCCGAGGCGGGCGACCCGGCCCATGGACGCTGCCGGGCCCGTGGACGCCAAGACCGCGCCCACCGGCCCTTGGAACACGCACAGACCGCGTGTCCCACAGCGCCCACAGGCCTCCATTTGATAAAGCGGTCAGATCACGTGTCAAACGAAAGCGGACAGATCACTTGTCAACAACAGGGAATCGGACAGGGAATGAAACGAGCAGGAACTGCTCAGCGCGGGTGATTAAGCCGGCGGTGCTTTCAACAATAACTCCGCGGCACGTGTCAAAGCTGTCGTCTCACTCGTCAGGCGACCGATCTCGTCCACGATCGATCTGATGTACGCTGCGTCGATGAAGCTGCCCATTTTGCCCTCAAGATTGGCACGCGCGCCATCGAAGCCGGCCTGCAAAAGCGCCACGCCGAGCTGAACGTCCGCCGATGCCGCGCGAGCCCCATGCGCTGCGACTTTGGCCGCGAGCTCCAATCCCTGCGCACACAGCCGCATCACCTCCAGGGGCACGTCTGCGGACGCACGAAGTGCGAACTGTGCCGCGTCTTGCCGTTCTGAGCGGTGCGCCACGCTCGCTTGTGGCATGTTGCGAGCGGTGAAGAGCTTCACCGCAGTTTCCGTTTCGATCGTTTCGATCAATTGCTGCCGCAGGCCGACCAACGCCGCCGCTGCCTCTACCAGCTTCGCCCGATCGGCAACCGCGTCCGACCTCGTCTGAGGCAGCGCCGCGACCATCAAAAGAAGCGAGCTCCCTAAGCCTCCTGCCACGGCAGCGGTCGACACAGCGCCGTGAGCCGCGTCGGCGGAGCCGATCGCCTCGATGAAGTCTCGCAGTGAAATGGCGCCCGGATCGAGCGGACGCGTTGCCATGCCTTACCTCGCTATCTCCTTGGGCTCCTGGTACTTCGCACGCCGGGTCCTGCGGCCCGCTGATCGTCAGGACGATTGTCAGGAGTGCTGCATCCAGTGTGTGGCCATGACTTCATCCTTCTTTCCGCGCGTCACGCGTCTTCTTGCCGTTCGCGTTCATCAATCATCGGCTCCCGGACTGCTTGGCTCGGCGACAATGTGGAGACGCCCAGACGTTGCGCTTCGACGGCTCCCGCTGCGGCAACGCTGAGCTGAGTGTGGTGGCGGTCCAACAGCCACAGCTCCGGAATCAGCGTGGCTTCGATCTGCCCGCCACGAAACACACGCACGACACCGCTCTCCGAGACGACGATGGCGATGGCGCCAAGACGCTGGGAAATTGACGCCGCCGCCACGTGACGGCTTCCGAATCCGAGCGGCAGCTCGATCTGCTCGACTGATGCATCGAGATAGCGACAGGCCGCCAAGACGATTCCCGCATCTGAAATCACGAAGGCACCGTCGAGCTGCGCCAGTTCCTTCATCGTTCCGCGAAGGTCGGCGTCGCTGATGTGTGTCCGTGCCGGAGCATGGCCGGCCAACGGATCCAGGATTAGCGCCCGGGACGCCGCGAGCACCTCGTGTGCCTTGCCGACGGTGAATAGCGTTCCGATCCGGCGGCCCTCCCGACCCTCGCGCGCGATCTCGAGTGCGAGTTCCAAGACCGATTCGAGAACCGCGGGCTCGCACCAGGGAATCTGCGAGCACAAGGTCTTGACCGCGGCGATCGTCATCGCGTGTCGTCCTCCTCGGTGGCCTGATTGTTGATGGTGGCCGCGACAGTGGGTCTCTGATTGCGACGAAGCGGCGGGATGCGGCTGAACGTGGTCGCTGATAGCGTCGCGACTGCTGATGCCTCGACAGGCTCAGGGGTGCTGAGCCCGTCCAGTGTGCCGTGAGGAGCTGGCAGCGAAGACGTCGGCGATTGACGACGTGTCAGAACCTACCATTCTGCGAGCTCGAATCCCGCCGCTGACCGCTTGATTACCGCACCCCGGCCAGTTGCTTCTGGTCCTCCACCTGCGTCTCGATCTGGACGCGGCGCGGCTTGACGCTTTCCTTCAGCGGCAGCGTCAGGCGCAGCATCCCGTGCCGATGCGAGGCGGTGAGTTTCTCGAGGTCGAGAAACTGGGGGATCATCAACGTCTGCTCGTACCGCGAGAAGTTCTGGTCTCCTGCTTCGCTCGGAACCTCGGCGCGGAGGGTGAGGTTGTTGCCCGCGACCTCGAGGGACACGTTTTTCGGATCGATGCCGGGCAGTGGCACGTCAACGCGCCAGCCGTCATCCGTCTGGTTCACGTGGAACGACGGCGACGCGCCCGTAGCCGTCGCAGTGCGGGTCGGCAGATCGGTCCAGAACTGGTTGAAGAGCCGATCCACCTCACGCTGGAAATTGAATACGTCATCGAACGAATTCCAACGGGTGAGACCAAACATCGCGAACCTCCTTGCTTTAAGTAAGCCTCCAAAGAGCTATATACGGCATGCCTGCTTGACTGTCAAGGATATTGAGTGTCTAGATATCAATACACGCTACAGGAAACGTGCTTAGATATAAACGATTGTGCATCAATAGTTTACAGACAAACTTTCGCACTGGACGTTCGCCGACACGTAGCCATAAACCATGATCGAAGCCGTTCATTTTCAGCACTTTGCCGCAGATAAGACGCGCGACGCTGCGGCGGCCGACATCGAACGGCTATCGACCGTGTTCGACTGGCGCGACTCGGCACACCTGCAGCGTATTGGCAATGAGTGGACGCGACTGCACTTCGGGGGCGAGTTCGGTCTGGTGCGTCTAGACCCGGCGCAGACGGCGATGTCGTTGGTGTTCGTCCAGACGAAAGATGCAAATACGGGCGGGTCCAATCCAGGCGCGTTTGGCGGTGGCGCGACCGACAAACATCTGATCTACGAAGGCCTGTCTCGTGTGGCGGCCGATGCGGTTCTTGCTGGAGCGGGCAGCGTCCATCTGGATGCGTTCTTCTCTGTATGGCACCCGGAGCTCATCGCGCTCCGCGCGTCGCTCAGTCTGCCACGTCATCCAGCCCAAATCGTCGTCTCGAAGCGCGGCAGGATCGACCTCGACGCGATATTGTTCAACCTCCCCGACGTGCCGGTGTTTCTGATCGCCGGTGACGAATGTATCGCTCGACACGAGGCGGCACTCGGCGCACGGCCATGGGTCCGCGTACTACGTTTGGATGGCGACGAGATCGGGTTGGCCCTTGAACGCCTGCGGGTCGAGGCGGGCATTCAACGGATATCGGCGATAGGCGGCCGCGTCACGGCAACACAGCTGGTCGATGCAGGATTGATACAGGACATTTACCTCACGACGACCTCGCACGAGGGTGGTGAACCTGGCACCCCATGGTACTGCGGCGTGAACTCCCCACAGCTCACGGCCATCACCAGTAAACAGTGGCTCGAACGCGGGTCACGAGTCGCCTTTGACCACTTCTTGATCACAAGCCGTCGAGGGACTTCATCGGAGTTTCGACCGCGCGGCCAGTGAGGACCGCCTTGACGGCCTGGACGAGTCTGGCGATTCGAGAGCTCGGCGGCTCCCAGTAGTCGATCCGTTCGACTGCCACGCGAATGACGGTCGCTTCGCGGTCGTCTTTGCCCTCGGGAAACCAGGCGCGGTACGTTGGGCGCCACAAACGTCCAATCAGCTCAGAATCGCGCGAGAGCTGGGCGGAACCCGCCACCACGACGAAGCAATCGGTGCTGATAATCGACAAACCGACTTGCGGCCGGACCGCGAGCTGCGTCACCTTCCGCGAACTCTGGTGCGTCAGGAAATAGATATGCGGGTCGCGCTGAACGAGCAACGGCAGCATGGGACGCCCGATGTGCGTGCCCTTCTCATCGACATTCATCAGTATGGCGACGCCCGCCCGGGCGATCAGCGCGCGCAGTCGCTGTCGCTCGGCCTCAGCGCCCGTCATGGGAACTCCTTCGTGACGCGTGCGCGCACGATAGCAGTCATTCGGATACGCTAGCAGTTGCGATGGAGAAACCCAAGGTCCTGACCGCCAAAGAACTCCGGACCATCATGCCCCGGTTGTCGGGCTGGACGCTCGCACAGAACAAGCTCTCAAGAACGTTTGAGTTTCAAGACTTCGTTCAGTCCCTCAGCTTCGTAAACAGTCTCGTTGCCTACTTCGAGACCGTGGATCATCACCCCGACGTGCGTATCGCGTACGGCGAGGTGACCTTCGAGCTCACGCGCTACGATCTTGGCGGAAGGGTCACGGACCGAGATGTAGAGGTCGCGAAGAAGATTTCTTCCCTTTACAGGACGCGGTCGTAAGTGCCGCGCGGCCTCTCGTTTCCCATCGCTTGGTGAGGGCAGCGATCACCAGCGTCAACGACGCGCGCGATTCGCTGCGAGCGCCGCTGGCGGTGTTGAGTGTCGTCGAGCTGATCGAAGTCCAAAGTGCGAGTCGAGACTGAGGGAGATTCTGCTGATCCCTAACGTCAGGAGTGCTCCTTCTTGTCTGGTGGGTTGCCTGGCTCGTACGACGCTGTGAACTGCGTTCGACACCGCAGGCATCGGTAGACCCTCAGCCTCAGGTGGCTCGCAACCGCAGCGAGCATGGTGAGCGGACTTCGGCAGTTCGGGCAGCTCGGGTGAGGCACGACAGACGACATACACTTCGCGACCGACTGCAAAGCCGTCGCCACGCAAGAAAAGGATGGGATGGGCGATTCGGCGAATCGGAACTTGACAGAATGGACGGGTTGCTCTGGGCTTAGCGCCTTCTCACCCTGTCGGCCAGCAGATCCTGACCCCGCGTAACCTCGATCGCCGTCTTCAGGCTTCCGACAAACGGGACGGCGTTCAGGATCGTGTCCACCGCACCCCTCAACCATCCTTTTTGCCGAATAGCGGCGCCAAGCGTCGCGAGCCCGACCGCAGTGCCGACAATCGGAATGGACCGTCCGATTCGTCGCGACATTCGGGCACCGCTCCAACGGGCAACTGTTGTTCCAATGCTCATGACCGTTTGAGGAGCAAGAGCTGTGCCCTGCGCACGTCGCCATCATTTCGCTTCGGCCGCAGCCCACGCGGCTGTCGGGAAGCAGTACAGCATGTCAAACGATTCGACGCTCCCCCATTCCGCGACTGACGCGCCACGTTAAGGGCAGTGTGAACGACGTGCCTTCTTTGGGTCGACCAGTGAGGACAACGAGGTCCGGTTTTGGTGCGGAATCGTTTGTGCAGGCGGCCGTCTACGAGTTGTGTCAAGGCAGCGAGGAACAGGTTGCTGTACAGATGAGGAAAGTGCATGCGCACGAACGCACCGGCGTAGAGCAGATGAGACTCGTCAAAAGCTGCTCGCGCACACCGGTATTGCACCATGACTACACAGGACCATCGCCGCTTCACGTCCACACATCCGGACTCCCTTACGACTCCAAGGATTCAGCAGCAGTGCGCCATCGGGTTTGCGGCAGGTTTGCTCGCGGCATTCACCATGAATACCTTTGCGCGGGCGATGAGCGCTGCGACGAATGGATATGAGGCGACGGATGCCGCTCCCGGCCGCGATCGTGTGGGTCGAGGTGTTCAGCCGCCGCAGGCCTACGGTCCGGCCAGAGACGATGCAGCGGTTCGAGTTGGTGCGGCAATGTACCGTGTGCTCTTGGACAGGGAACCGAATCGTGCCACGCGTTCTCTACTCGGGACCGCTGTGCACTACGCGTTCAGCGGCGCACTGGGCGCATGTTACACGCTGATTGCGGAACGCACGCCCGGGATTCGAAGGGGACATGGCACGGTGTACGGCACACTCGTGTGGATCGTTGCTGACGAGACGATCATGCCTGCCCTGCGTTTGTCGAAGGGTCCGCGGGAACTGTCCGTGGGCATTCATGCGTACGCGCTCGCCGGTCACTTGGTTTACGGTGTCACGCTCGAATCTTTCCAGCACAGTGGGATCCGAAGCTTGGAATTCACGTGACTTGAAGTCGCGGC
>JADMIO010972875.1_pt1 | contig 14563 bp, 13 predicted proteins | sample 8958161 | NCBI WGS metagenome assembly JADMIO01 (sample SAMN16585339, study PRJNA669376) | soil metagenome | isolation source: Crop rotation soil | place: USA: Cullars Rotation, Alabama | collected 2011 | reverse complement strand
CCCCCGCCACGGCCCCGCGCATAGCCGGCGCTCCCCCATATCCCGGGCCTATTCGTTTATTCGTGTTCTCAGTCGTGGACGGCAGGCGCCCGACCGAGCACCCTCGTCCGCCGCCGCCTATACAACCACACCCCCACAATCTGCAACCCCAAAACAACCCCCGCCAGTCCCAGCACAAAATAAGTAAACGGCGCCGGCTTGCCCGTAAAAACTTGATACCCCAGCGCATGAGCGATCACCAGAACAATCAGCGCATAGTTGAACCGCTGCACATTCTTCCAGACCTTACCCCTGAGCCGCCTTAGGGAAAGATCATTCGACAGCGCCAGCAGCAGCAACAACAGCAGCGTCGCCAGCAAGCCCACGTCGTTGCTGATCCCGTACAGGTTCAGGCGCGGCGAGTAGCCGGCCGCGTCGCGTTGCAGGAAGAACGCCCACAGGTTATCCAGCGTGAAAAAGCGCAGCGCATAGACCACGTGTAGAGCGCCCGTGATCCCCGCCCAGATGCCCGCATCGCGGCGCAGAACGATATTGACCGGGTTGCGCCGCCGCCGCCACAACATGATCGGCCCAATCGCCAGCGTGAGCGCCAGCAGCACCAGCGAGACGTAGCCCAGGCCCAGCGTCAACACCTGTGTCGGTCGATAATCCGGCGCGATCAGGTGCGTCAGCCAGCAGCCCAGCGCCGTCAGCAGCAGAAAAGCCAGGTGATTTAGCTCACGCGGCAATATATCAGGCCGTTTTATAGCCCTGATCTCGTTCAATGACTTTCGCAATCGCCGTTTTCCGACTAAGGTCTGATCACTTTCCGACCATCGCTAATCGACCTGTTAGGCCCAAGCCCGTTATCGCGCGCTGTGCTTCGGACCTACAATTGGCCTAGTGCCGTTCACTTTGGATCACTCAGGCAAAGGCACCTGATTACGCACACAAGTCCATTCAGCACATCGCGCCCGGCCAGGCACGCGACACGTTCAGGCGAGAGTTCTTCTAACAGCGGAGGCCATAATGATTTCCAGCATCAATATGGAACGCGCACTTCCTTTTGGGTTGAGTAGACCGGCCCCGGCGAGCCGGGCTACTGCGGCTGCCGTGCCGCAGGACAACAGCAACGAAACCGTCCTGCTGCGATTGTACGACAGCTACGTCAACGAGGTCTACAAGTTCATCTTCAACAAGGTGCGCAGCCGCGAGGACGCCGAAGACCTGACTTCGCAGGTTTTCCTCAAGGCCACGCAGACCCTGGACACCAGCCGCGACGAGCGCAGTATGCTCGCCTGGCTTTACCAGGTGGCCCGCACCACGATCTCCGACCACTGGCGCGCCCACTATCGCTCCGTCGATCTCAGCCTGGAAGAGCTGGCCGAGGAGCAGGCCGTCCAGTTTGCCGCCCAGCCCGCGCCGATTGCCGCCGAGGAAGTCACCCCGGCCCAGGTGCAGGTCGATGCGCTGCTGGCCGCGCTGCCCGCTAACTATCGCCGTGTGCTGGAGTTGCGCTTCCTGCACGGCTATTCGCTCAAAGAGACGGCTGCCGCGATGAACATCACCGAGGGCAACGTCAAGATCCTGCAATTCCGCGCCTTGCAGAAGGCCGGCAAGCTCCCGCTGGACGCCCCGCGCTAGAATATTATTATGGGTGCAAATTGTGCTTAAATCGATCACTCGTGCTACAATAGTAGGCAAAAGTGTGCCCGGCACAGAGGATGATCGAATGTTGTCGCGGATCGGCAGATTCATAGGTCGGATGACTCTCGCGCAGCGTTTCATGCTGGCGAGCCTGGTCATCCTGATCACCGGCATGGCCGGCATCGGCTGGTGGATCGGCGAACAGATCCAGACCAGCGTGATCCGCCGCACCGCCGGCACCGTGGCCCTCTACGTCAACACCATCATCTCGCCCCGTCTGCAATCGCTAGCCGATCAGCAAACCCTCTCGCCCGCCGATACCGCCGCGCTCGATCAGCTTGTGACCGACACCGAGCTTGGACAGCAGATCGTGGCCTTCAAGGTGTGGGGCAAGGGCAATGTGGTGGTCTACAGCAGCAGCCCCTCGATTGTGGGCAAGGCGTTCCCCCCCGACGAGGGCTTGCGCCAGGCCTGGCACGGCGACGTTTCCGCCGAGATCAGCGACCTGGACGAGCCGGAGAACGTGGTCGAGCGCCAGCAATGGGGCCGCCTCCTCGAAGCCTATATGCCGGTGCGCCTGCGCGAAACCAACCAGGTTATCGCCGTGGCCGAATACTACCAATCGCTGACCGACCTGGAACGCGAGATCGGCGAGGCGCGGATGCGTAGCTGGTTCATCGTCGGCGGGGCGACGCTGGTAATGTACCTGCTACTGGCCGGCTTCGTGCGCCGCGCCAGCAACACCATCGCCAGCCAGCAAAGCGAGCTAAACCGCCAGGTGGAAACCCTGACCGAGCTACTGGCCCAGAACAAAGACCTGAGCGAGCGCGTCAGGCGGGCGGCGGCGGGCACCACCGCGCTCAACGAGCGTTTCCTGCGCCGCGTCAGCGCCGACCTGCACGATGGCCCGGCCCAGGATCTCGGCCTGGCTCTGCTGCGCCTGGACCGCGTGATCCAGTTGAACGAAGAAGGCCAGGTAGCCGACGGCAACGGACGCCAGGCCGGCGAAGACCTGGAGATGATCCAGAATTCGCTGCAACATGCCATGATGGAGGTGCGCTCGATCTCGGCGGGCCTGGGCCTGCCGGAGCTTGGCGAACTCAGCGTGGCCGAAACCGTGACCAAGGCCGTGCGGGCGCATGAGCGCCGAACCGGCAGCAAAGTAAGCGTAACACAGGAGGAACTGCCCAAACAGGCGCCCTTACCGGTGAAGATCACCCTCTATCGCCTGCTGCAAGAGGCGCTGAATAACGCCTACCGCCACGCCGGTGGCGCCGGCCAGCAGGTGCGCGTGAGCGCCAGCGGTGAGCAACTGACCGCCGAAATATCCGACCAGGGTCCGGGCTTCTCCGGCAAGGTGCCGCCCAGCGACGATCCCCAGCTTGGGCTGGCCGGTATGCGCGAACGGGTGGAAAGCCTGGGCGGGCGGGTGAAGATCGAGAGCAATCCCGGCCAGGGGACCAGCGTGCGCGCCGTCATCCCGCTCCAGGTGGCCGTCAGCGCAGGTGAGCAGAATGGGCACTACGAATATGGCAACTGACAAGATCCGCGTCGTCCTCGCCGACGACCACGAACTATTGCGCCAGGGCGTAGCCCACACCCTGCGCGCCGAGCCGGATATGGAGGTGGTGGGCGAAGGCGACAGCGCGGCGGAGGCGATCCGCCTGGCCTGCACCCTGCTACCCGACCTGATCCTGCTCGACATCACTATGCCCGGCGGCGGCCTCAGCGCCGCCCACGCCATCAGCGTCGCCTGCCCCGCCACGCGCATCGTCATGCTGACCGTCTCCGAAGAAGAGGAAGACGTGATGGGCGCGCTCAAGGCCGGCGCCCACGGCTATGTGCTCAAAGGTGTGCCCGCCCGCGAGTTGGTGCGCATCCTGCGCTCCATCGCCGCCGGCGAGGGCTACGTCACCCCCACCCTGGCCGCCAGCCTGCTGGCCGAGCTTAACGAGCCGGCCAAAGGCGCCCGCCCGCTCAGCCCGCTCGAAGAACTGACCGAACGCGAGCGCGAGATCCTCGAAGGCATCGCCGCCGGCGAAAGCAACCGCGAGATCGGCGAGCGCCTGCACCTGACCGAGAAGACGATCAAGCACTACGTCACCAACATCCTGCAAAAGCTGCAAGTCCGCAACCGCGTCGAAGCCGCGCTGATCGCCCAGAGGGAAAAGCAGGCCCGCTAATATAAGTTGGCCCTGGCACAAATACAAAGAGGCCCTGGTGTAGCACCAGGGCCTCTTTGTATTTGTGCCAGGCAAAAGCGTCAAGCGGTGCCGCCCTTTCGAAGAGCGGCTGCCTCCAATCAGGCACGGGTCCACGCGGCGGACCCGCAAAGAATCGAACTTAGATAACGCTTTAACAAACGGCCCAGCACAATAATCATACCCCTTGTCCCGCGATCCGTCCATCGGCCAGCCTCAGTAAATCCCCTCAGACCATCGCCCTAGCACTCCTGAAGTTCTCACCGATTTCTAATCCTTCCCCCACTTTGCTCTAAGGCCGCCACCCTAGAATATCAACATGAGGCCGAACGATAACCTCATACAACGGTAAGGAGCATAAGACAATGAGCAACGACAATAATACGCAGCCCAATCAAAGGGTTGTGCGAACCAACCAGGCGACAAATGCGACGATTCAGGCCAGGCGCAGCAAGGGTCGCCCGGCGACCGGCGGCATCAAGGCTCTGCTCACGGCAGCCTCGCTGGCGACCACCCTCGGCGGCTGGGCGCTCTTCGCCCAACACGACGCCATGCTGGCCGCGCAGACCACGAGCGTTTCGACCGACGTAGCCATCGTGGTCACGCAGCAAGATACGCCGACTGAAACGGCGCAGGCAACCGCCACCAGCACCGCGCAGGCAACCGCCACCACGGCAGCGGCCACCGCCACCAGCACAACCGAGACAAGCACATCGGCGGCAGCAGCCACGGCGACGGAAACCCCCGCCGCCGCAGCAGCCACCGCCACCAGCACAACCGAGCCGGCGACGGCGACGGCCACCATTCAGCCCACGGCCACCGCAACTCCGACCACGACGACCACGCAGAAGTCGGTGACGACGACCCGGTCGTCGCGCTAAGGCTACAGGCGCAAGTAATTCAATCCATTCACAACCGGAGACACCAAAATGGACACCATTGCCCTGACAACTGAAACCGCCGCCCACCTGCTGATCTCGCACGAGTTCCGCGCGATGGGGTCGCACATGCTGGCGGTCTACGATGGCGACGCGCAGCAGGTCAACCCGCTGCTGGCGCAGGTGCCACAGTGGTTCGAGGAGTGGGAGCAGATCTTCAGCCGTTTTCGCCCCGACAGCGAGTTGAGCCGGCTCAACCAGGGCGCCGGGCGCGAGGTGCCGGTCAGCCCGACCTTCTGGGAAGTGCTGCAACTGGCGTTGGACGCCGCCAACCAGAGCGGCGGCCTGGTGACGCCGGCTACGCTCGATGCGCTGGTAGCCGCCGGCTATGATCGCACCTTCGACGATGTGCTGGCGAGTGGCGCCGGAAGAGACGTGGTGACGAGCAAGCCGGTGCCGAACTGGCGAGAGATCCGGCTCGACCCGCGCAAGCGCACCGTGCTGCTGCCGCCCGGCGTGCGCTTGGATCTCGGCGGCATCGTCAAGGGCTGGGCGGCAGACCAGGCGGCGGCGCGGCTAGGGCGCAACGGCCCGGCGCTGGTGGATGCCGGCGGCGACATCGCCGTGAGCGGCCCGTTGCGCGACGGCTCACCCTGGCCCATCGGCGTAGCCGACCCACATGCCCCCGACCAGCAGATCGCTCTGCTCGCCATCAAAACGGGCGGCGTCGCTACATCAGGCCGCGACTATCGCCGCTGGCGCCAGAACGGCAAAGAAGCGCACCATATTATCGACCCGCGCACGGGCCAGCCCGCCCAAACCGACGTGCTCTCGGCCACCGTAATCGGGCCCAGCGCCGCGCAAGCCGAAGTAGCCGCCAAAGCCGCCCTGATCCTGGGCAGCCGCGAGGGCCTGCGCTGGCTGCAAGCCCGCCCCGAATACGCCGGCCTGCTGGCGCTCGACAATGGCCGCGTCCTGCGCAGCCCTAACCTGTCAGATTATCTCTGGCGCTGATGCCATGCGCGCATGGCATAATCCGCGCTATACTATTCTCATAGTATAGAAATTATGGCCTTAATTCCTGACCCCACCCTGCGGGTCGGGTCAGGAATTAAGGCGAAAAGAGACTGATCTCAATCTCTAACCCGACCCGCAGGGTCGGGTTAGAGATTGAGACGAAACGGGAAAGGCGAGGCGAGTGAGCAACATCGACGCAGGTAATAATGAAGGCGAACGAGCGGTGCGCGTGCTGGTCGTGGACGACGAGCCGCTGATCGTGCAAATGCTGACCATCGCGCTGACCTATGAGAAGTTCGAGGTCAGCGTGGCCCGCGACGGCATGGAGGCGATCCAGCAGGCCAGCCGCACCAAGCCCGACCTGGTGATCCTCGACATCATGCTGCCCGGCATGGACGGTGTGGAGGTTTGCCGCCGCCTGCGCGCTGCCGGCGACGTGGGCATCCTGATGCTGACGGCGCGCGGCGAGGACGAGGACCAGGTGATGGGCCTGGAGAGCGGCGCCGACGATTACCTGGTCAAGCCGTTCACCCTGCCGGTGTTGCTGGCGCATATGAAAGCCATCCTGCGGCGCAAGGGCATCAACCTGCAAAGCACACTGCGTACCGGCAGCCTGAGCCTGGACCGCCTGACACGCAAAGTCACGCGCGGCGAGCGCCAGATCGACCTGACGCCCCGCGAGTTCGACCTGCTGGAGATGCTCATGTCGCACCCGCGCCAGGTTTTCTCGCGCGAGGCCATCGTCAATCGCGTCTGGGGCTACGATTATTTTGGCGACACTAACGTCGTTGATGTGTATATTCGCTATTTGCGCGAGAAGTTGGGCGACGAGGAGCGGGCCTTGATCCGCAGCGTGCGCGGCGTCGGCTATTCGCTGGAACCGGAGTAGGTAATGAACGCAGGCGAGACAAACGGGCGCGTAGTGGCGCCGAGGCAGCCCAGCGGTTTGGGCCGCTTGCTATGGAGCATCCCGCTCGGCGGGCAATTGAGCGCGCTCTACGTTTTGCTGCTGGTGGTGACGCTGGCCGTCGTCGGCGTGGTGGTCTATTCGCAGCAAGAGAGCTTTCTGGTGCAAGATGCTGCCCAGCGGCTGGAGGATACAGCGCGCCGGGTTGTCTCACTGCCCGGCACAACCCGCCCGCCCGACGACGGTTTTCCCAATGGCGGCAGATCCAATCGCGGCGGCGATTACGGTGGGCCGGGCGGCTATAACGACCAGTCGCGCCAGATCTCCAACCTGATCCGTGGCCTCAGCGGCCCCGATACCACTGTAGCGATCCTGGATCAGCAGGGCCAGGTGATCACTTCCACCCAGGCACTTGAAGGCGACGAAACGCCGTTGGTCGAGCCGGTGACGGCGCAGCAAGCTGCGGATACCCTGGCGAAAGGCCGGGCGACCCACTGGATCGTCACACGCGAGGACGGCGATCGCTACGTGGCCGTGCTCATGCCGGTCACTTTTCCCGCTTTTGGCCCCGGCGGCCAGAATAACAATATAACCCTGTTGCTTGAGCAATTAGGCTCGCTGGCCGCCGCAGACGCCGCGCTAAACCGCCTGGGTATTTATCTGCTGCTGGGCGTGATCGGCGGCACAATCGCCGGTGTGGTGCTGGGCCTGTTCTTCACCCGCGCCATCTTGCGGCCACTGGATCGCGTCGCCACGACCGCCGAGGCCATCGCTGGCGGCGACTTGCAGCGGCGTTTACAACTGCCGGAGGGCCGCAACGAGGTGGCGCGCCTGGGTAAGACCTTCGACTACATGGTCAGCCGGCTGGTGGCGACACTGGAGGCGCAGCGCCGCTTCGTGGCCGACGCCTCGCACGAAATGCGCACACCGCTGACCTCGCTCAAGGGCATGGCCGAGATCCTGATGATCGGCGCCCACGGCAATAATACCCAGGTGATCGAACAATCCGCCGAGGCCATGAACAGCGAGCTTGATCGCCTGGGCCGGCTGGTCAACGACCTGCTGACCCTCTCGCGCCTGGACAGCACCGGCGGCAACGCCACCCCGCCACCGCGCCGCATGCGTATGGACGTTTGCGCCGCCCTGCAAGCCGCCGCCGACCAGATGGCCGCGCTGGCCCAGGGCCACGGCGTACGCCTGACCAACCTTTGTAGCCAACCGCTGTGGGTGATTGGCGACGCCGGCCAGCTAAAACAGGTCTTGCTCAACCTGCTGGACAACGCTATGCGCTACACCCCGGCGGGAGGCGAAGTCTCCCTGCGCGGCTCACTAGAGGGGAACAGCGCCAAAATCGAAGTCCGCGACACCGGCTCCGGCATCGACCCGCGCGACCTGTCGCACATCTTCGAGCGTTTCTATCGCGGCGACGCCTCGCGCACCCGCGCGACCGGCAACAGCGGCCTGGGCCTGGCAATCGTCAAAGCCATAGTCGAAGCCCACGGCGGCCAGATCAGCGTCGAATCCACGCGCGGCGCCGGTACTACCTTCACCATCACCCTGCCCCTGGCACCCGCCCAGGCGACCAAGGTGGAGGAAGAAGTCGCGGTGGCAGCGGCGCGCTAGTCTGTTTTCAGCTTCACCTGTCTTTAAGATCTCTAATCGATCCGAACGGTTCGGATCGGCAAACCTTAGCACGGCAGCGCCGCGCCGCTACGAGACTCGCCGTTGAGCGGCTCCGAAGGGGAGTGCTGAAAGCGGCGCCGCCCGGTGGATTTATCCCGGGCGGCGCCGCCGGCGAGACAACGCCCGTTGCGCCGCTTTACCTACTCCTTCAGCAGCGATAGAAGGCGAGGTTACGCCGGCGCTTGCTGCAACTCGCCGCTGCGGCTAACGCTGTCGGCCAGGCCGTAGGAGCCTACTTCGTGCAGCATGGTGCTGACGGGCGGCTCGACGCAGCGATCCTGAATCGCGGCGGTGAACGCCTGGAAGGCCGGCAACTGCACCAGGGGGTTGTTCTCGACATCACGCACCACAATATGCATGAAGCTGACGCCGTCGTCGAGCTTAAACGTGGCATACATCAGGCCGAGCGGGCTGGCCTGTTTGAGTTGCTCAAACACGGCGCGGACATAGCTTTCGTTCTCGGCGGCGCGATCTTCTTTGACTTTATAGCGAACCATCATCCAAGTCAACATTATTCTGCCTCCACTTCGGCATCACGCAGCACATAGGCTGCATAGCGATAATCACTGATCGTCGTAACGCGCCCACCCTCCCAGGTGATCAGCATGAAATAGGCGGGCGGCGTCGCCCCTTCGCGGTCCAGGTGGACCAGGATGGCCGGGCGGCCCTCCACCCTGCCCGGCGCCAGGTGGAAAGCGGCCAGTTGTTCGTAGCGGTGATAGTAGTCGCCCACCTCGGCCAGGCCGCGCAGTTTGCGGCGGTTGACCAGGTCCAGGCGCACCTCGTCGGCCAGCATAGCGCGCACGGCGTCGAAGTCGTGCGCGTTGAAGCGGTCGATGTAGCGTTGCAGCAGCGCGTGTTCCGGCTCGTCCAGCGCCGCCGCCGTGTCCGCCCTGACGCTGCCGGCCAACTCGCGCAGCCGCACCCGCCCGCGATGCAACGCGGCCTTGATCTCCGGAATCGTGGCGTCGAGCAACTCGGAGATCTCCGCCAGCGAGCAGCCCATCACGTCTTTGAGGATGACGCAACTGCGCGGCTTGGGCGGCAGCTTGAGAAAGACAGACAGCGCCAGGGCCACCAGCTCTTGCTGCTCAAGCTCCGGGTCCGGCTCGGCGGCCAGCGCCTGCTCGTCAAGATACTCCAACTGCTGCTGGTGCCGGGCGCGCCGCAGATAATCCAGCGCCTTGTTGTGGGCGATGCGGAACAGCCAGCCGCGCATGTTGGCGACGGCGGTCGTGGGCAGCGCGGCATAGGCTTTAGCCAGCGCCTCCTGCACCACGTCCTCGGCGTCAATCGCCGACCCGATCATGCGCGCACAGTAGCGGTGCAACTCAGGCCGGATCTGCTGCACCAGCGCCTCGAACTCCGCAGGGTCTGTGGGCCTGCGCCCCGGCGTCGCCGCAGAAAAGGGTGTCGTCATGAATGCCTGCGCTCCGGCAGGGGCTTGACCTCCTTGAGTTTTGTTCTTCATCTTATACGACGCAAGCGGATCGCCAAAGGATTCGCTAGAGCGGCAATCATTTAATGGGGACATGAGACTACAACATCACATCTCGCCGGCGCTGGCAAATCTGCGCGTGCGCGAAACTCTCGCTAACCTGGCGCTCCGCGATCCGCCAACCGGCTTGTTCAAGCGGCGCTACTTTCAGGAGTCGCCAGAGCGCGAGGTGCACCGGGTGCGCCACTTTGTGTTGCGCCAATAGGTAAGCGTTGTGCTAGCCCAGCACTACAAGGTTGGGCGTACAGCGGGCGCTGGGAGCCTGTCATTAGGCTGCGGCCCCTTGCTTGCCCACCAAGCGTTTTGGTGGGCAAGCTGCGCACTGTAGCCAACTCTATGCAAAAAACCAAGTGGCGCACCCAGCAGCGACGGACGGCGCGGAACGGCGGGCCGATTGATGTTATAATGCTGGACGTGAACAACTACAAGCGCTTCGACGACATGCTCGGCCACGGCGCCTCCAGCACTCTTTATCAGGCTAAACACGGCGGCTGGGACCGCGTGGCTGTGGCGCCGGCGATTTGAGCGGCCGCCTGGTGTCGTTGCGGACTGGATCTTCCTGGCGTTACCTGCTGACGCTATACACGGTCGCCAGCCTGATCGAGGCCATGTTCTGGGGTCAGATGAGCGCGTTCACCCCGCTCTATTTGCCCCGGCTCGGCATAGCAGCACAGGACGTGGCCGCCTGGACCGGCGCCATCGTCGCGATCTCCAGCTTTGCCGGGCTGCCTTTCCTGCCCTTCTGGGGTGCGCTGGCCGACCGCTACGCCCGCCAGCCGGTACTGGTGCGCGCCTTTGTGATGCACCTGGTCGCCGGCATCATCGCTATCCTGGCCGCCAATGTCTGGCTTTTCCTGCTGGCCCGTGCCATCATGAGTCTCTCGATGGGCATCACGGGCCTGATGCTCACCACGCTTTCCGAGCGCGTCCCACCGGGCCGCACCGGCCTGGCCTTCTCGATTCTGAATAGCGCATCGCCTGTGGGCGCTTTCGTGGGTCCGCTACTCGGCGGGCGCGTGGTCGATCTCTGGGGCTTCCCCGTTCTGCTCGCCATCGACACCGCCCTGATGTTGGGCGTAGTTCTCGCCCTGACCTTCGGCTACCAGGATAAATTCAAGGGCAGCGGGCAGGGATCTTTGATGCGCATGGCCCTGGGCTCGGTGGGGCTGATCTGGGCTTCGCGACGCCTGCGCTTGCTCTTCCCCGCGCTGTTCCTGCTTTTCTCCGGCTGGATGCTCGCCACCACTTACGTGCCGCTGGTTGTCACCCGGCTATACAATGGTGCGGACGTAGGCACTGCCACTGGTCTGGTCATCGCCGGTGGCGGCCTGACCACCGCGCTATTCGGTCCCCTGCTCGGTGTGCTTGCCGATCGCTGGGGCCACTGGCGCGTGCTGCTGGCTAGCGCGTGCGTCACCGTCCTGCTCTGGCCGCTGCCCGCACTCACCGGCGATATTCTATCCTTCGGCCTCGCCTGGGCCCTGGTAAACGGGGCTGTTGCCGGCACCTTCACCCTCTCGTTCAACGTGCTGGCCGCCTCCACCACCCCTCAAACGCGGGGCCGGGTGATGATCTATTCCTACCTGCCGGTGATGTCCGGCCAGGCTATCGGCTCGGCGTTGGGCAGCTTTGTAACGCAGCTAAGCCTGTTCGCCGTCTTTCCGCTGGCTGCTGCCCTGACCGCCAGCGGCATCGCCGCTATGCTGCTTGCCAGGCAGCAGCCGGTCGCCGCACCGCCTGCGCACGTTAACGAACCGGGTTTGAACGCGGGATAGTTGCACAGTCCGCTATGCGCCGAACTGCTTACGTATCCATCCAGAATTGACTGTGCTCAAAAAGATAACCCGTGACGGAGCCGCCACGGGTTATCTTGCTACACCTGGCAGCCAGGCCTTACGGCCCGGTCAGCGAAACCGTGACATTGGTCGAGCCAACCGCGCCATCGCGCCCATCTACAATAATATAGTAGGTGCCCGCAGGCGCGTCGTTTACGAAGGCCGAGTTGGTGCCCTGCCCCTTCACCGTCAGGATGATCGGGTTGGCGCTGCAACTGGCGAACTGGACGACGTGCAGGTCAAGCGAAGAGTTGGTGTCGGTTACGGTTATGTCTTTGGTGGCTGTGGTGGTGATGCGCAACAGGCGTTCGCGGCCCGACTGCAAGAAGGACCAGCCGGCGTAGCTGTCGTAGAAGGTCGTGCCGTTGGCGGTGCTCAGGCCGCTGACGGTGCCGCCGCTGCTGGGCAGGATGTAGACGTTGGTGCAAAAGTCGGGCAGCGAGCGCAGCGACCAGGCCACGCCCAGATAGGTGCCGGGCCAGCCGGAGGTGACGCTGGTGCGCGTAACCACGATGTCATAGGCCCCCGTCGTGGGCGCGGTGAACTCGACCATCTCCCAGGCGTTCTGCACGCTGCTGGAGCAGGCCAGGTTGGTGTTGTCGGGCCTGCGCACGCACAGATCGAGGTTAGCGCCCAGCGCGTCGGTGCTGCTGCCGTTGGAGACGGAGTCATAGGCGATAGCCACGCGGGCCACCTGTCCAGCCGTCAACGAGAAGCGGTCGGAGAACAGCGCGCTCGTGGTGGTCGAAGCCCAGGTGTAGTCGATGAAGCGGCCCAGGCGATAGGTGTCGTCGCTGTTGTTCATGACGACCGCGCCGACGCCGTCCTTCGACTTGTCGGCCAGGCCGCCGGTGATGTCGTGGTAGGCCGAGGCCAGCACGGCGGCTTTGTTGGTTTCGGGCCAGTTGGTCTGGCCGGGCTGGCGGCTGAGCATCAGCGCCACCTGCCCGCTGACCTGCGGCGCCGAGAAGCTGGTGCCGTCCACGCCGGGCGAGGGGGTGATCCAGGTGCCGCCCGCGTTATCTGTAGTCAGCACGTCGTCGCCCACCGCGACCACTTCCGGTTTCTCCATGCCCGTGGCGAAATCGGGATTGCGCCAGCGCGAGAAACTGCTCATCGCGTCGCCGCTCCAGAAGCCGCTATCGAAGTCGTCGATGCTGCCCACGGTGATCACCGACCAGGCCAGGCCGGGCGCGGAGACCTTTTCGTCCTCGGTCGTACCATTGCAGAGTGTCTCATAGCCGGTGTTGCCCGCCGAAACCACGATAGTGGACCACAGATTACGCACCGCCCAATCGGCGTAGCGGCTCCAGAAGGTCTGGTCGCCGCCGCATTTGGTGCCCCAACTCATATTGGTCGGGTCGCCGCCGTTGCCGCGCGCCCACTCAAAGGCGTCCACCAGGTCGGGGTCGTCAAAGGTCTGGGCGTTGGCGCTCAGCAGCAGTTGCACGCTGGGCGCGATGCCGCGATAGAGCGCATGGGTCGAGGCGATGATCCCGGCCACGTTGGTGGCGTGGTTGTTGGGGAATGGCCCGGTGTTCATCTTGCTGCGCGAGTTGAAGAAGATCACCGGATGGGTGGCGTTGTTCAGGTAGGGATTGAAGTCGGCGATGCCGTCGGACTCATGCACCACCGGACGCACCGGGTTCAGGTTGCCCAGGTTGCCCGCGCTCCACACCGAATAGACGCGCTCGGTGGTATCGGCGTCCTCCTGAAAGAGCGTGTGCTCGCTTTGCGCGTAGATCGTGGCGACGTCGGGCTGCTTCTCCAGCGCGACGATCTGATCGGGCGTCAGCGTGGCGAACAGCACCGGCCCGAAGCGCGGCACACGCGGCTCCACGCCCATGCTGCGCAACGTGGCTAACGCGCCCTGGCGGCGGATACTGACATAGTTCTCCACAGTCGCCAACTGCTGCTTCAGCGCGCTACTGGCGGCGTTCGCGGCAGCCGTGTCGGTGCCGTTGATCGCGGGCCGGCTGACCGGCAGGTTGCCGACGTTCAGCCAGATCGAAACGGCGATGGGATCTTTCGCGCCCAGGTTAGCTAACCGCCCGGCGAGATCGGGGTCTAGTTTACCGTAGCGCTCGGCCCTGGCCTTGCTCTCGGCGGCTTCGGCGGCGGCCAGCGTGGTTTGCCGCCCGGCGGTGTCTACGGCGTATTCATAGCTCTGCCCGGTCTGGCTATCCCAGACCGAGGCCACGTCCAGCTTTAGGCCCGCATTGGGGTAATCCTGGGTAAAACGGTCGCCCAGTTGCAGGCGTTCGACGGGGATCTTGTTGGCTTGCGCGGCCAGTGTGAGGATGTCGCGGTCGGTACGGGCCTGCTTGCCCTGCGCTGCTGCATCCACCTGTCCCAGTACAAAGGCGGCGAGCGCCAGGCCCAGCAGCAGAAGACTCTTCTTCAACAACATTGTGAGCCTCCTCTCGGATCTGCCATCCGAGAAAACTATGTGAAAACCTATACTTTAGCCACGGTCCGGCGCAGCCCGATCTACTCGGCCTGGCCGGGCGCCCCCCTGGGCGTGACGGCGCATGGCTCGTCTATTGTCCCCCTCGCCAATAATTGGAAGCCTTACCGTCTGCGGCCAGCTTTCGCAAGGATCGCATAGCCGCTTTCTGCGGAAACCTCCTTTCGCTCACAGCGATCAACTTTGACTCCCGCTCCCTCCAGGGGAGAGGGAGAATCCGCTACTGCGGAATCCCTGATCCCTATGATAATTGTCTCATTGTCCGGCAGGATTGTTACAGAAATATTGCGTTGGCTGCACAAAGCTTACGCTTTAGCTACGAGCTACGAGCTACGAGCTACGAGCTTTGGTCACGTTTCACGTTTCGCGTCGTCACTCGTGGCTCGTAGCTCGTAGCTCTTTCCAGCACAGTGGGATCCGAAGCTTGGAATTCACGTGACTTGAAGTCGCG
>JADMIO010789832.1_pt1 | contig 14563 bp, 10 predicted proteins | sample 8958161 | NCBI WGS metagenome assembly JADMIO01 (sample SAMN16585339, study PRJNA669376) | soil metagenome | isolation source: Crop rotation soil | place: USA: Cullars Rotation, Alabama | collected 2011 | reverse complement strand
CTTTCCCGGCCAATGTCCCGCCGTATGACCGAACGAACACACGACGACGGCACCGGCCATGCGGCGGGCGTCCACGCGATCGCGACGGGCGACGCACCGCACGCCATCGGACCGTACAGCCAGGCGGTCGCTGCCGGTGAGCTCATCTTCCTGTCGGGGCAGATCGCTCTCGTTCCCGAGACGGGGCTTCTCATCGAAGGGTCGGTCGCCGACGAGACGCGGCGTGTGCTCGAGAACTTGCGCGCGGTGCTCGCCGCGGCGGGACTCGGCCTGCAGCACGTCGTGCGGACGACCGTCTACGTCGTCGACCTCGCCGACTTCGCGGTGATCAACCAAACGTATGCCGAGTTCTTCGACGAGCCGTTCCCGGCGCGCGCGACGGTGCAAGTCGCCGCTTTGCCGCGCGGCGGGCGCATCGAGATCGACGCGATCGCGGTCCGACCGAAGGTCTGATCGCTGCCGCCGTGCGCGTACCGCCGCGCACCGCGGACGCCGGCGGCGTCAGGCGAGAGCGGTACGCGTCATTCGGTTGGCAGCGTCAAACCGAACACCCGAGTGTAGAAAGCGAGCTCCGCTTCGAGCGCGCGCGTGATCGTCGCGGCACGGCGGAAGCCGTGGCCCTCGCCTTCGAACACGAGATAGTCGACCGCGAGGCCGCGGGCGCGGAGCGCCGCGACCATGCGTTCCGCCTGATTGGGCAGCACCACGCGGTCGTCGCTGCCTTGGAAAAAGATCACCGGGCACGACAGCCGGTCGGCGAAGTGGATCGGCGACCGCGCCCGGTAGAGATCGCGACGCTCGGGGTAGGGGCCGACGAGACGCTCGTGGTCGTGGGCCTCGAACTTGTGAGTGTCGGCGGCGAGCGCCTCGAGATCGCTGATGCCGTAGTAGCTCGCGCCGGCGTGGAAGACGTCGTGGAATGTGAGGGCGCAGAGCGTCGTGTAGCCGCCGGCGCTGCCGCCGGTGATGGCGAGACGCGACCCGTCGACGCGGCCGGCTGCGACGAGGTATCGCGCGGCGGCGATGCAGTCCTCGACGTCGACGATGCCCCATCGTCCGTCGAGCGCGCGGCGGTAGGCGGTGCCGTACCCGGTGCTGCCGCGATAATCGACGTCGACCACGGCGAAGCCGCGAGTGGTCCAGTACTGAATCCGTAGATCGAGACCGCTCGACGCCGCCGCCGTCGGACCGCCGTGGCTTTTCACGATGAGAGGCGGCAGAACGCCCGCGGGCACGATGAACGCCGGGTTTCGGGGCGGATAGAAGTACGCGTACGCGGCCTCGCCATCGCCGGTCGGAAACGCGATGGATTCCGCGACCGACCAGAGCGCCGGATCGATGTTCGGCTCGCTCGAGCGCCGTACGATGACGGTGGCGCCGGTGCCGAGATCGCAGCCGACGATGGCCGCGACCTGATCGGGCGCGGCAGCGATGCAGACCGCTGTCCCGGACGCGTGGGGCGCGTCGTCGCGCGGCCGCAGGGCGCGGAGCGATTCGATCCTCGTATACGGCAGATCGAACGGGCGCATCGTGCCCGTTCCGCGATCGAGACGGCCGAGCCGTGAACGGCCGCGCTCAACGTAGGTGCAGACGATCGCATCGCACCCGATGAAGCCGTACGTCGAGACCCCGAAGATCCATTGGGGGTACGCGAGCTCCGCTTCCATCGGGCAGATCGCGCGCACGTCGTCGCCGCGCCGCTCGTAGAGATTCCACCAACCGTTTCGGTCGGAGACGAAATGCAGCACGCCGTCGGGCGACCACTCCGGTTGCACGATCGACTCACCGTCGCCGCCGGCTATGAGCTCCCGCGATCCCACGGAGCCGTCGGGAGCGAGCGACGCGAGCTGAAGCTCGGTCGCCGTCCACGGCATGTTCGGATGGTTCCACTGGAGCCACGCCAGCGTCGCGCCGTCCGGCGAGATCCGTGGTGATGAGTAGAAGTCGGCGCCGTCGACCAGCACGTCCACGGTTCCCGGCGGGTCCAACGCGATGGTGACGAGCGTGTTCGCTGGCGCGCGGTCACTCGCGGTGTGGTCCTCGCGCACGCAGACGAGCCGACGACGCGCGTGGTCGACGACGAAGTCCGCGTGACGATGCGCGGCGGCCGGGGTGATCGGCTCCGGCGCTGCATCGACGCCGAGCGTGAAGCGATACACGCGGTGGTCGACGAAGCTCGAGAAGTAGATGACGCCCTTCGCGACCGTGAAGGCGCCACCACCGTACTCATGGACGCGTGTGCGCGCGCTGAACGGGGCGGGGAGGACGTCGCGCACGACGCCGCCGGCGTCGCGGCGCACGATCACGGCGCGCCCGCCTTCGGCGGGTCTCGTCTCGACCCAGAAGACGTCGTCGCCGTCGACGACGAGATCGGCGAGCTTGATCGATCCGGATGCGACCCTGTCGGCGCTGATCGGTGAAGACCACGTTCCCGGCGGTCGTACCTCAGCGATCATCGCGGACCGTCTGCCTCGTCAGTGGGTCGAGTGTCCAGATTTCGCGACACTAGCCTGCTGGCAGGCGTCTTGCACTGAAACATCGCGTGCCGTTGATGTGCGGCTCTCGAACGCAACTGGCGATGCGGACCGTCAAAATTGTGTCTGCGGGCGTGTCGCGGCGCCATCCCGGTAACGAAAGCGATGTCGATCAACTCAGCGCCTGATACTCGCGTGTCGCGGCCGGCCTACTGGACCGAGACGGTTGCCGTGCTGCGCCAACGCTTCACGGTCGCGATGGCGATCTTCGTGTTCTTCATGGGCGTGGGCACGATCTTCGAGGTCACCTCGTTTCCGGAACGGAAGCACTTCGCGCTCGTCGTCTACGGCATCGAAGGCGTGACCGCGATCCTCGGTGCCGCCGCGTGCTGGCTCCCGCGGCTCCGGCGCTGGTCGGTGTCGATCGCCGTGATCGTCGCGGTCACGATTACCGCGTGCATCAGCGCGTATCACGCCTGTGTCGCGGCGCCCGCGGAGCGTGTCGCGACGGTGCTCGGCTGCGTGCTGAACCTGCTCTCGGTGCTCCTGCCGTGGGGCTGGCCGGCGCAGATGCTGACCGCGCTCGGCGCGGTCGGGAGCTTCGGTGTCGCGCTGCCCCATCTCCCGACCAGCGACGCGATCGCCATCCCGATGACGGTGCTGTTGGCGGCGGCGACGACGTCGGTCTTCGGCGCGTTCTTTCTCGACCGCTATCGTTTCGAAGCGTTCCGCCGCACGGCCCTGCAGACCGAGGAAGCCGAGATCGCCGCCGGTCTCGCGCACATCGGCGAAACGTTGAGCCGGCTGCTCGGCGAAGCCAACCTTCTCGAAGAGGTGAACCGTCTCGCCGCCGAGGCGCTCGGCTGCGACTGGAGCACGCTCTTCCTGTTCGACGAGCGCCGGAACGCGTATCGGATGTGCTCCAACGTCGGATCGCCGCCGCAGGTGCAGAATGAGCTCGCCGAGATCGAGTTCCCGACCGATAGCCTGCCGCTGTTGCAGGCGCTCAAGGTCGGCGAGCTGATCGAGATCGCGGACGTCGCCGACCAGACGTTGGTCCCCGTCGACGTCATGCGGCGGATGGCGGTGAGCTCTGCCCTCTACGCGCCGGTCGCGCGCGGCACGCAGATCATCGGCGTGCTCTGCAACGGCTTCGTCGAGCGCGTCGGCCCGTTCTCGAGCCGGCATCGACGTCTCACCCTCGGCATCGCCCATGCGACGGCGATCGCGCTCGAGAACCGGCGGCTCATCGCCGATCTGCAGGGCGCCAACCGTCTCAAATCGGAGTTCGTCGCGACCATGTCGCACGAGCTTCGGACGCCGCTCAACGTGATCATGGGCTACACCGAGATGCTGGTCGATCAGGAGTTCGATCCGCAGGATCCGTCCTGGGGCGACGCCCTCACCAAGATCCAGTCGCACTCGCTCGAGCTGCTCGAGCTGGTGAGCGCGACCCTCGACATGGGGCGCCTCGAGGCGGGTTATGCGTCGGTTTCGTGGACGCCGGTCGACGTCCACCGGCTGTTCACCGACCTCGGTCGCGAGGTCGCCGCGCTGGCGCGACCCGGCGTCGAGGTGGCGTGGCGGAACGACGTCGGCTCCGTGCCGGTCGTCAGCGACGCGACCAAGCTGAAGACGGTGCTGAAGAACCTCGTCGGCAACGCGCTCAAGTTCACCAGCGCGGGGACCGTCGAGATCCATGCCGAGCGGACCGACGGCGCCGTGCGGTTCACGGTCCGCGATACCGGCATCGGCATCGCCCCCGAGAATCTCGAGCTGATCTTCGAGATGTTCCGCCAGGTCGACAGCTCGCTGACGCGGCAGTACGGCGGCGTCGGCCTCGGCCTTCACATCGCGCAGCGGCTCGTCGAGCTTCTCGGCGGCACCATCAGCGTGACGAGCACGCCGGGTGTCGGCTCGGTCTTCACGATCGATCTCCCGATCCGCGTGATGACCGAAGCCGGCCGCAACGCCCACGCGGCGATGCGCTCAGCCCAGTAGCCGGGCGCACCGCGGCAGGGTCGATAGTAGAGCGCGGTGGCCGAGTCCTCCGCGATGACGCGAGCCCCGCGCGGTGACATCGGACGGCTACCGATCGGTTCCTAAGGGCCTCGGCCGCGGACGCGGCGGGCAGGGGACGGCGGCTAGGCCGCTTTGACGACTTTGCCGCTTCGGATGCAGCGGGTGCAGGCGAGGATGTGACGGACGGTCGCACCGATCTTCGCGTGGACGCGTTGCACGTTCGGCTTCCACCGGCGGCGTGTCCGATTGTTGGCGTGACTGACGTTGTTTCCGGACGCGGGACCCTTCCCGCAAATCTCACAGGCGCGTGCCATTGTGACCCCTTTCGAAGCGCAACTCGGTATCACAGCTGTGTCAGACCGGCAACGCGCGCCCCGCAGCCGCGCCGTCAGACGCTGCGGCGAATGCGGTCCGCGAGGCTCGTCGTCGAGAACCCTTCGACGACGGGAACGATCAGCACCCGGCCGCCGCGGGCCTCGACGATGTCGCGGCCGACGACCGTCTCCGGCGTCCAGTCGCCGCCCTTCACCAGCACGTCGGGCTGGAGCCGGCGGATCAACTCTTCCGGAGTGTCCTCGTCGAAGATGGTGACGTAGTCGACCGCGGCGAGCGCGGCGAGGACCTCGGCGCGTGCCGACTGCTCGACCAGTGGACGCGCGGGTCCCTTCAGGCGGCGGACGGAGTCATCACTATTGATGCCCACCATCAATAGATCACCGGCGTCGCGCGCGTCCGCGAGATAGCGAACGTGACCGACGTGAACGAGATCGAAGCAGCCGTTGGTGAAGACGACGCGCTTGCCGTCACGCCGTGCTCGTTCCGCGATCGCGCCGAGCGCATCGCGATCGACGAGCTTCTCCCGGTAACGCACAGCGGCAGCTAGTAGCAGCGAACCACGAACGCCGCCATAGCGATCACCATGCGTGTCGTGCGTCAGTGCTGCTCGGATATCGCATCGCGCACGACTGCGACGGGGGAAAGAAAGAAAGGAAAGGACCGGCTGCGCTTTCCCGCGTTTTCCGTGGCATAGTTTTCGCTCTTTTTCGCTACGCGCGTAACGCGGAACAACCGATCGGGCGTCATAAGCCTCCACTCGTGACGCACTCTGAGTCCCGCACTCCCAACCGATCGCTCGTGACCCCCCCGTGAAGCGCGTGATGTGCAACGGTGGGAGGGTGCTCTCCCGGGGCCTGACCCACCCCGCGCCCTCCCACCGCCCCTCCCTCTCGCGCTGACGAAGCGGCGCCAACTCGACCGGACAGAATTTGTCTGGCGTGCCGCGCCGTGTTACAGCGCGCCGCCATGGCCGGGGCCTTCAAGCGCAAGCGATGGCGCGAGGAACAACGCGTCCGCGTCGACTTGAACGGCATGATGGCGCATCTGATCGGCGAGCAGGGCATTGCCGACGCCGAGCTCGACGAGCTGCTTCCTCGGCTCGGCGAGGTACACGCCGCCCTCGACAAGCAGCGGCGCGCCGGATCGTTGCCGTTCAGCGAGCTGCCGTATGAGAAGACGGCCCTCAAGCAGACCCTCGCCCTCGCCGACGAGGTGCGCGGCCGGTTCGACGATCTCGTCGTGCTCGGAATCGGCGGCTCCGCGCTTGGTACCCGCGCGCTCTACGCGGCGCTGAAGCCGCCCGGTCACGCGACGGCGCCGATCAGCGGCGACGACCTCCGCCTCCACATCGCCGACACGATCGATCCGCGCTGGTTCGGCGGGTTGCTCGAGCGGCTCGATCTGCGTCGCACGCTCTTCAACGTCATTAGTAGATCCGGTGACACCGCCGAGACCATGAGTCAGTTCCTGATCGTCCGCGATCTGTTGTTGAAGGAGCTCGGTGCGGTCGACTACACCCAGCACATCGTGGTCACGACCAACGCCGCGGAAGGCACGCTCCGCCAGATCGTCAACGACGAGGGTTTTCGCGATCTGCCGGTGCCGCCGAACGTCTGCGGCCGGTTCTCGGTGCTGACCCCCGTCGGCCTCTTTCCCGCCGCGTGCGCGGGGATCGACGTCGTCGAGCTCTTGGCCGGCGCCGCCGACATGGATGAGCGCTGCCGAGACGGCGATCCTCGAAGCAATCCCGCGTTGCTGCAGGCGGCGACGCTCTACCTCGCCCGCGAGCGCAGAGGCCGCGACATCGTCGTGATGATGCCGTACGCCGAAGGCCTCGCCGCGTTCGCCGATTGGTTTTGTGAGCTCTGGGCGGAGAGTCTCGGCAAGGCCGTCGACGTCGACGGGCAGGCGATCCACAGTGGCCAGACGCCGGTCCGAGCCGTCGGTCCGACCGACCAGCATTCGCAGCTCCAGCTCTACGTCGAGGGACCGGCCGACAAGGTCGTGGTCTTCATCCGGAGCGAGGAGCACGGTGAGGACCTCACGGTGCCGAAGAGCTACGAGGACCTCGAGAGCGTGAGCTATCTCGGCGGCACGACGCTCGGCGCGCTCGTCGACATGGAGCAGCAGGGGACCGAGATCGCGCTCGCGCAGGCCGGCCGTATGACCGCGACGATCACGTGCCCGCGTCTCAACCCCTTCGTCCTCGGCGAGCTCATCTATCTGTTCGAGATGGAGACCGCGGTGATGGGCGGCCTGCTCGGCGTCAACGCTTTCGACCAACCCGGCGTCGAGGAGGTCAAGCAGCTGACGTACGGGCTCGCCGGCCGGCCCGGTTACGAGGCGAAGCGCGCCGAGGTGCAGCGCTGGGTCGCGAGGAAAGAGGCGCGCTACGTCCTCTAGCGAAGCCGACCGCCACGGCGACGCGTCGAGCCCGCCGGCCGACGGACGCCGTGACACGCTCGCAGCTACGGACGCGAGCGCCGGGGTCGGCGAAGCGCGGCGGCGTGTCCGCGTCCTGCCGGAGGCGCTCGCCAGCAAGATCGCCGCGGGCGAGGTCATCGAGCGTCCCGCGTCGGTGGTGAAGGAGCTGGTCGAGAACTCTCTCGACGCCGGCGCGCGGCGGATCACCGTCGAGCTCGAAGAGGGCGGCATCCGTCTCATTCGCGTCGTCGACGACGGCGAAGGCATGACGGCCGACGACGCCGCGCTCGCGTTCACCCGCCACGCGACGAGCAAGATCCGCGAGGAAGAGGATCTGATGCGCATCGCGACGCTCGGCTTTCGCGGTGAGGCGCTGCCGAGCATCGCCTCGGTCGCGACCGTCGAGCTCACCACGCGGACGCACGACACCGACCTCGCGACTCGCGTCCGCGCCGAAGGCGGTGTGGTCGTCGACGTCCGTGAGGCCGGCGCTCCGGAGGGAACGACGGTCGCGGTCCGGGATCTCTTCGCGCCGGTGCCGGCGCGCCGCAAGTTCCTGAAGACGATCGCGACCGAGCTCGGCCAAGTGGTCCAGCTCATCGTTCGGATGAGCTTGGCGTATCCCGGTGTGCACTTCCGGCTCCTGCACCAGGGACGCGAGGTCGCGCTCTACGCGCCGGTCCGCAACCTGGCCGATCGCATCGCCGAGATCTTCGGTCGCGATCGGGCCCAGGGCGGCCGTGTCTTCGGAGAGACGCGCCTCGGGCTCGAGGTGTCCGGGTTCCTCTTCTCGCCGCAGCTCTCGTTCTCGTCGGCGCGCTATCTCTACACGTTCGTGAACGGCCGCGCCGTGCGTGATCGCGGTCTCACGCACGCGATCGTCGAAGGCTACGCGAGCTTGGTGCCGCGCGGCCGGTGGCCGGGTGCCGTTATTCTATTGACGGTCCCGTGCGCCGACGTCGACGTCAACGTCCATCCCGCCAAGCACGAGGTGCGCTTCCGGTTGGCGCACGTGGTGCACGATAGCGTCATGACGGCCGTGCGGAGCGCGCTCGCGGTCGCGTCCCGTGGCACGCGCCCGGCGGTGAACGGTGTCGCCGAGGCACTCGAGCGCTACGCCGCGCGCCGTGATGCGACGCTCGCGTTCCCTGGTGCCCGCGGATCGGAGGCGCGCGACGCTTTGCCACTTCGCCCGTCGGCGAATGACGAGCATCGCGTCGACGGCCCGACGGCGGACGCGGCGTCAGGTGCCGGGCTCGATGCGCGCGACGCCGGCGCTTCCCCCGACGCGAGCGCCGTCGGCGCCGAGCATTCCGGCTTCGCGGGATTGCGCTTTGTCGGTCAGGTCTTCCGCGGCTATATCATTTGTGAAGGAGCCGATCGTTTGGTCCTGATCGATCAGCACGCGGCGCATGAGCGGGTCGCGTTCGAGCGCTTGCGTGCCGAGTACCGTTCCGGTGCGATCGAGCGACAGCCGCTCCTGATGCCCGCGGTCGTCGAGCTCGAGCCGGGACGCGCCGAGGCGCTGGCGGAGGCGGAAGGGCGTCTCGCCGCGCTCGGCTTCGACGTCGAGCGCTTCGGCGAGCGGCGCTTCTTCATCCGCGCGATGCCGGCGTTGCTCGGTGCCGACGATCCGCAGCTCCTGCTCGAGGACCTCGCCGACGGTCTCGAGGAGATCGGCTCGCAACACTCCGCCGACGAGGCGGTCGAGGAGATCCTCGGCCGCATCGCCTGTCATAGCGTCGTGCGGGTTGGGCGGACACTCGCGGTGCCGGAGGTCGAGGCGCTGCTCGCGGCGCTCGACACGCTCGCGTACGCGAGCAATTGCCCGCACGGCCGGCCGGTCTCGGTCGAGTTCACCCGCGGCCAGGTCGAGCGGATGTTCGGACGATGACGATGCGGGTCGTCGCGATCGTCGGGCCGACGGCGGCGGGGAAGACCGCGCTCGCGCTCGCCGTCGCCGAGGCCGTCGGTGGCGAGATCGTCAGTGCCGACTCTCGGCAGGTGTACCGCCATCTCGACATCGGTACCGCGAAGCCGACCGCGGCCGAGCGCGCGCGCGTTCCGCATCACGCGCTCGATCTCGTCGATCCCGACCAGCCCTTCGATGCCGCGAGCTACCGCGCGGCGGCGCTCGCGGCGATCGCCGACATTCACGCGCGCGGACGCGCCGTCGTGATCTGCGGCGGAACGGGTCTCTACGTGCGGGCCTTGCTGCGCGGGCTTTTCCGCGGGCCTGCGGCGTCACCCGCTCTCCGCGCCGAGCTCTACGCGGCCGAGGAGCGGGAAGGCAGCGGCACGCTCCACGCGCGGCTTGCGGCGTGCGATCCGGTGACGGCGGCCCGCCTCCACGCGCGTGACCTGCTCCGGATCGTCCGCGCTCTCGAGGTGCAGGAGCTCACCGGGCGTCCGATGAGCGCGTGGCAAAACGACCATCGCTTCCGCGATCGCCGCTTCGATGCGCTCCTGATCGGCTGCCGGCGCTCGCGCGACGAGCTCGCGAGCCGCATCGACACAAGAGCGCAGGCGATGCTCGGCGCAGGGCTTCTCGACGAGCTCGCGACGCTCGACGCCCGTGGCTACGGTCCGGAGCTCGCCCCGCTCCAGAGCGTCGGCTATCGCGAGATGGGCGCGTACCGCCGCGGCGAGATCGACTTCGCGACCGCGGTCGACGCGTTCACGCGTGCGACGCGACGGCTCGCCAAACGCCAGATGACGTGGTTTCGCGCCGACGCCACGACACACTGGCTCCATCCCGAGGACGATCGCGCCGCGATCGTCGCGCAGGCGAGCGCGTGGCTCGATCAGCCGTGGCCGGAACCTATCTCGACTTCGAACGTCCCCTCGCGCCTCTAGACGACCGGATCGAGGACCTGCGCGGCATCGAGCCACGCGGCGTCGACGACACCCGGGAGCTCAAGCGGCTCGAGGCAGAGCGACGGCGTCTCGAGCGCACTGTCTATTCCGGGCTCTCGGCCTTACAGCGCGTGCAGCTCGCGCGTCACGTCGATCGGCCGCAAACGCTCGATTACCTGGACCGTCTCTGCGACGACTTCTTCGAGCTCCACGGCGATCGCCACTTCGGCGATGACCCGGCGATCGTCGGCGGGCTCGCCACGTATCGCGGCGAGCCGCTCGTCGTTGTCGGCCATCAGCGCGGCCATTCGGCGCCCGAGCGCACGCACCGGAACCTCGGCATGGCGAGCCCCGAGGGCTATCGGAAATCGCTCCGTCTCTTCCGTCTGGCGGAGCGTCTGCGTATTCCGATCCTCACGTTCGTCGACACGCAGGGCGCGTATCCCGGTGTCGGCGCCGAGGAGCGCGGCCAGGCCGAAGCGATCGCCCGCAACCTCCGCACGATGGCGCTGCTGCGCGTGCCGATCGTGAGCGTCGTGATCGGCGAGGGTGGCAGCGGCGGCGCGCTCGCCTTGAGTGTCGGCGATCGGGTCTTGATGCAGGAGTACTCGTGCTACTCGGTGATCTCGCCCGAGGGGTGCGCGTCGATCCTCTACCGCGACAACGCGCCCGACAACGTCGCGCGCGCCGCCGAGGCGCTCCGCTTGACGGCGGACGAGGTCGCCAAGATCGGTCTGGTCGACGAGGTGATTCCCGAGCCGCTCGGCGGCGCGCACCGCAATCCCCGGCGCGCGGCCGAAGCCCTCGCGAAGAGCGTCGCGCGTCACCTCGCGGACATCAAGACGCACTCCGTCCCGACGTTGCTCGCGCGCCGCTACGAAAAGTTTCGACGCATCGGCCGCGACGGGCGCTGATGGGAGTCTTCGTTCAAGTCGACGCGTCTCCAAGACGCTTATGCAGGGCGGGCGGGGGTGCTGGGGGTCGCTTGCCTCCGCCCAGAGCCGCCCGTGGTGACGTCGATTGCAGATCGAAGCACGTTCGATCGCAGTGACCACAATCAGGCGGCTCTGACGCGGATTCAAGCGACCCCCAGCGCCCCCGCCCGCCCTGCGGCCTATGGTGTGGGTCGCGTCCGTCGTGCCGTCCCTCCGCGCGCCCGTGGCGTCGACGGTGATGCGGCGTCGCGCTGTGGCGCACGACGTGTAGGTCGTCGCTTGCATGGCCGCGATGACGCACGCAACTCGCACGTCGCGTCGACGACGCGACGACGGCGCCGGTCATCACTGCAACGGTCCGGAGTCGCGCGTGGCCGTCGCGTTCCGCGGCGCGCGCCGTCGAGCAGTTGCGACGCCGGTCTTCCGTCGTGGCAATGTCGCAGTGGCGGCGGGGCGTGGCGGCTCGCGTGTCGGCGCGTCAGAGCCGCCTGATTGTGGTCACTGCCGTTCGGATACGCTTCGATCTGCAATCGAAGTCACCACGGGCGGCTCTGGGCGCCGACACGCGAGTCGTCACGCCCCGCCGCCACGGTCGTCATTAGATCGACGACACGAAGACCGCGCGTTGCAAACGAGGGTGGCGTGGATTAGCTGGAGGTCATGTCGAACCCCCGGCCACGCGCGACGAAGACCGACACGGATCGTGTCGTCGAAGCCGAGCGCGCGCGGATCGATCGGATCGACGATCGCATCCTCGGCCTGCTGAATCAGCGCGCGCGCGTCGTACAGCGGATCGGCCGCGAGAAGGAACGCGCGGCGGCGGCGCGGCCAGAAAGTGCCAACGGTTTCTGGGTGCCGAGCCGCGAGAAGCGCATTCTCGATCGGCTGCGCGCGCTGAACGAGGGACCGCTCGCCGATGATGTCGTCCGGGCGATCTTTCGCGAGATCATCTCCGGATCGCGGGCGCTCGAGGCGCGGCTCACGATCGCCTACCTCGGACCGGAAGGGACCTTCGCGCACGCGGCGGCGCGCGAGCAGTTCGGCGCGGGTGTGGTGCTCGCGCCGGCGGAGACGATCGCGCAGGTGTTCGCCGAGGTGGAGCAGGGGCGGGCCGAGTACGGCGTCGTCCCCGTCGAGAACTCGACGGAAGGAAGCGTGCGGCCGACGCTCGATCTCCTGATCGAGTCGCCGCTCCAGATCGCGGCGGAGATCCTGCTCGACGTCCGCCAGTGCCTGCTCGGCACCGCCGCCGAGTTGAGTGACATTCGCCGTGTGCTCTCGCATCCGCAGGGTCTGGCGCAGTGCCGCCGCTGGCTCGGGGCGCATCTCCCCGGTGTCGCGCTCGAAGAGGTGGCGAGCACGGCGCGCGCCGCCGAGCTCGCGCGCGACGATCCCGCGACCGCCGCGATCGCGAGCGAGCTCGCGGGCGAGCGCTGCGGTCTTCGTGTGCTCGCCGGCGGCATTCAGGACGAGACCGCCAACGTGACGCGCTTTCTCGTCCTCGGCTCCGCGGATGCCCGTGCGGCCGCCGGCGACGACAAGACATCGGTCATCTGTACGGTGAAGGACGAGCCCGGAATTCTCGCGAAGCTCTTGCAGCCCCTCGCGCGCGAGCGCGTGAGCTTGAGCAAGATCGAGTCGCGGCCGCTTCGCGGGCGGCCATGGGAGTACGTCTTCTTCCTCGATCTCGAAGGGCATCGCGCCGAGCCGCGCTTGAAACGGGCCCTCGCGCGCATGGCGCCGCTCACGACCCGGATGCGGATCCTGGGATCGTATCCGAGCGGGCGATGAGGCAGACTCGTCAGTCGAGGATCGAGTGATGAGTGTGCGGGTGCCACGAGACGAAGCGATCGACGTGCGGGACCTCGTCCCGGAATGGATTCAGCGGCTCGCGGCGTATCCGCCGGGGATGCCGCTCGAGGAGCTCGAGCGCGAGTACGGCATCACCGGCTCGATCAAGCTGGCCTCGAACGAGAATCCCTTCGGCCCCTCGCCGCGCGCGCTCGCCGCGATCACCGACGCGCTCGGGTCCTTGCACCGCTACCCCGACGGCAGCGGGTTCTATCTCCGCCGCGCGCTCGCCGGGCGGATCGGCGTTCCGGCCGACGCGATCATCCTCGGGAACGGCTCGAACGACATCATCGAGCTCACGGCCCGCGCGTTTCTCCGCGAGGGTGACGAGGCGGTGATGGCGGACCAGGCGTTCGTCATCTACCAGATGGTCGTGCAGGCGACGGGCGCGGTGCCGCGCCCCGTTCCGCTTCGGAACTACACGCACGACCTCGAGGCGATCGCGCGCGCCATCACGCCGGCGACGAAGCTCGTGTTCCTCGCCAATCCGAACAATCCGACCGGCACCATTTATAAACGCGACGAGTGGGAGGACTTCCTCGCCGCGGTGCCGCCGCAGGTGCTGGTCGTCGCCGACGACGCGTACGCGGACTACGTCGAGGACGCCGACTACCCGGACTCGCTCGCGTACCAGCGGCGCGGACGCCTGCTGCTGACGCTCCGCACGTTCTCGAAAATCCACGGTCTCGCGGCGCTGCGGATCGGGTATGGCGTGGGGCCGCTCGACGTGGTCGCGCTGCTGAACCGGATCCGGCAGCCGTTCAACGTGAACGCGCTGGCGCAAGTCGCGGCGCTCGCCGCGCTCGACGACGCCGAGCACGTTGCCCGCACCCGCGCGAACAATCGCGAGGGGCTCGCCTTCCTGCGTGCCGCCTGCGAGCGGCTGGGCCGTCCGTCGGTGCCGAGCTGGGCGAACTTCCTGCTCATCGACGTCGGCGACGCGACGCGCGTCTACGATGCGTTGCTCCGGCGTGGCGTCATCGTCCGGCCGATGGACGTCTACAATTTTCCCCGCCACCTGCGGGTCACCGTCGGCACGCCGGCGGAGAACGAGCGCTTCGTCACCTCGCTCGAGGCGGTCTTGGGCGAGAGCCGGTGAGACGGATCGCCGACCGGCTGGTGATCGCCGGCGTCGGCCTGATCGGCGGGTCGTTGGCGGCGGTGCTGAAGGCGCGTGGCGCGGTCGGCGAGGTGATCGCGATCGGCCGCACGCGCGAGAACCTCAAGGTCGCGAAGCAACGCGGCCTGATCGATCGGATCGCGACCGACCCCATCGAAGCCGCGCGGGACGCCGACATGCTGGTCGTCGCGACACCGGTGCAAGCGATCGCGCCGCTGGTCGCGGCGCTCGCACGGGCGCTGCCGGCGCGTGCGGTGATCACCGACGCGGGGAGCGTCAAGGCGCCGGTCGTCGAGGCGGTGGAGCGGGCGCTCGGCGCGCGTGCCGGTCGCTTCTGCGGCAGCCATCCGATCGCCGGCACGGAGCACTCGGGCGCCGCCGCCGCGCGCGTCGATCTCCTCGCCGGCGCGCGCTGCATCTTGACGCCGACGCCACGGACCGCGGCGGCAACTCGCCGTCACGTGCGTGCGCTCTGGGAAGCGGCGGGGATGCGCGTCGAGGAGATGTCGCCGGCGCAGCACGATCGAATCCTCGCCCGCATCAGC
>JADMIO010921835.1_pt1 | contig 14565 bp, 13 predicted proteins | sample 8958161 | NCBI WGS metagenome assembly JADMIO01 (sample SAMN16585339, study PRJNA669376) | soil metagenome | isolation source: Crop rotation soil | place: USA: Cullars Rotation, Alabama | collected 2011 | reverse complement strand
AGCGCCTTCGCGCCATCGCTTTCCAAGCGCCTTCGCGCCATCGCTTTCCAAGCGGGCGTTTGGGCTGGGGGAGACGAGGCCACCTGGTGCCGGTACGAGAGCTTCTGCAAACGGGGCTGCGGAGTGGCAGCCCACCCTAAGAAGCAGGATTTCGGGCGGAAATTGGTCGGTGAGCGGAGGGGTGGCGCGCGTGAGCAACGTTTTTGACGCCCGAGGACTTGGTGGGTAGCTGTGTGGCGCGGAGAATTGACGGATGGAAGGTCCGCTGTTGGTGCTGAAGTCGTGGATGCTGACGACGGTCGCGATTTGGATTTACCAGCGGTGGTTTCAGCGGGTTGCGCCTCCGACACCTAGTTTCGAGGCGTTTTGTGCGGAGCGGCCGGTGGTGGCGGCGCTGTTTGGACTTGCGGGCAGCGAGCCACGGGCGGTGGCGCTGTTGGCCGATAGGCTGGGCAAGCGGTCCGAGAGCGTCGCGACGCTGGGTGGCTTTCCGTGGCCTCATTATCGCTTGCAGCTGACCATCGAGCAGCGAGCGGGTGCGGTGCTGTTGCGAGTGACGGGCGCGCAGGTGGTGCGCACTCGCGATCGCGATGTGCCGGCGCTGGCGTCGCTGGTGCGCGCCGCGCTGAACGACTTGCCCGAGGGCACGCAGGCCTGGCTACATGCTGGCACCTTCAACAACGGTTTGGTGGCAGTGCCGGCGGGTGGCTGGGCGCTCGAGCCGGGTACTGAGCAGCGGCCACGGCTGCGGGCGTTGCAAGATGCGCCCTCCGAGACGCGGCTATCCGCTCAGGGTGACGCACACCTCGAAGCCCGGGTTCGTGTTGCGCCCGCTGACGTGGCCGCCCATGCGCTGAACCAGGCCTTGCACCAGCGCAAGCCCGATGCCGGTGCCCTTGTGCTTGCGGGTGAGCTCGCGCTCGCTACGGAAGAACGGCTGCCAGATCTTGCGTAAATGTTGGGGATCAACGCCGGGACCGTGATCCGCGACGCGGATACACACGCCGGTGCCCTGGCGCTCGCAACGAATCGTCACCCTTCGCTCGGCGGATTCGCTGCCGTACTTGAGGGCGTTGTCGACCAGGTTGAACAGCACCTGAGCGAGCGCGTCACGATCCATGCGCACGGCGGGCAGGTCGGGGTCTGCTTGCAGGTCGAGCGTGAAGCCGAGCTCGCTGGCGTGTGGCTCGAGCACCTCCAGCGTCTCGCGCAGCACGCTCGTGACGTCGGACAGAGTCAGCGAGACCGGGCGCTGGCCTCGTTCCAGCTTGGCCAGCTCCAGCACGTTGTCGATCAGGCGCGTCAGTCGCTCGCTCTCGGCCGTGATGATGCGGTAGTAGCGGCCCCGCTTCTCGGGGTCGGGCACGACGTCGTCTCGCAGCATCTCGCCATACATGCGGATCGAAGTGAGCGGAGTTTTTAGCTCGTGCGTGACGGCGGAGACGAAATTGCTGCGCCGCTCCGCGTAGCCAACGATCGCGGCGACCATGCGATAGCTGGCGAACAAGCCGAGCGCGCCCAACAACAACAGCAGCGCGGACAGGCCGTACATGTAGCTGCTGGCCTGAAGCTCCGGCAGCGTATCGAGCGTGAGCCGCGCGGACATCGCCGAAAAGGGCTCGCCGAAGCGGTGCTGGTAGCGGTGCTCATTGGCGAGGGGTGCGGCTTCGCCGGCTAGTCGCGCCTGCTTTTCGAGCAGAGTGAGCCGGGCGGCGCGGCCGAGCTCGCCCTGGTCGAGCACGCGCGTGGCAAGCCAGCTCAACAGAGCAGGCAGATCAATCACGAGCCCTTGGCTGACGGTCACGCCGTCGCGCCGCGCTTCGCGCACCAAGACGAGGAAATCGCCGTTGCCAGGCACTGCCAGCAGCGGCGACTGGGATTCGACGTTCGGCGAGGCGGCCTTTGCTGCAGGTCCTAACGCCGTGCCCGCAGGCTCCGGATCGCTGGCGGGCAGCGAGCCGGTTCTCTTGCGCAGGTTGCTCTGCTCACGACTCCACACGCCGCGGTTGAGGCTGCTCAACGAGTCGTAAGTCTTGGAGCCGACGCCTTGCTGCGCGAGCTCTTGGGTCGAGCCCGGCGCTTGCCCGCGCGCCGGATTCGCGGCTACGGCCAGCGCGAGTGACCCGTCGTCGAGCGCGCGCTGCACCGCGTCCGCCTCGCGCGTGAAGGGCGTGTGGCTGAGCCCGCGCCCCGGATGGCGCTCGAAATGGCCGAGCACGAACGGCAAATCGCTGAGCGGGCGCCCGGTCTCGAGGGCGTAGTCTTGGCTGGGGCGCTCGTCCTCACGCTTGAGCGCCTCGGTCAGCTCGCGCTCCATCTCGTCGAAGATGCGCTCGGCCACGGCCTTGTAGCGCCCCGCCTCCTCTTGCTCGAGGGTGCGGAGCGCATGAATCACCAGGCCCAGCAGCGGCAGCCACAAGAGCGCCGCGAGCACGATGAACACGATGCGGAGCCGCTTCATGTGCCGCTCACGCCAGGCGATAGCCTTGACCGCGTACCGTTTCGATCGGCGAGCTTCCGTCGCGGTCCAGCTTTTTTCTCAGTTTGGCCACGTGCATGTCGACCGTGCGCGTCTCGATCTGCTCGGAGTTGTTCAGCTTCCAGACCTGGGAAAGCAGCCGACGCCTGCTCACGATGCGGCCCCGCTCCGAGCAAAGAAGCACCAAAATTGCGCTTTCGCGCGGGCTGAGCTCGACCGCCTCGCCTTGCCGGCTGGCCTGGTTGCGGCTGGCGTCGACCGTCCAGCAGCCGACGCTGAACGCCGCTTGCTCGCTCAGGGCGCCGCTGCGCTTGAGCAGCGCCTTCACACGAGCTGAAAGCTCGCGCACCGAGAATGGCTTGCACACGTAGTCGTCGGCCCCGACACGGAAGCCTTCCACGACGTCGTCTTCCGAGCCCTTGGCGGTCAGCATCAAGATGGGGACCTCGCGCTGGCCGGCGCGCACCTTGCTGCATACGTCGAGGCCGTTCATGCCGGGCAGCATGACGTCGAGGATCAAGAGCGCGTATTCTTCGGAGAGCGCGCGTGCGAGTCCGCTCTCGCCGTCGGCCACGGCCTCGGGCGCGTAACCGTGAAACGCCAGCACGTCACACACGCCTTCGCGAATGTTGGCCTCGTCTTCGACGACCAGGATTCGAGGCTTGTCACCCATCAACCCGATTGTACAAGCCCCTCCAATGGCTGAAGCGTAAATCCAATGTAAAAGTCGCGCGGCCTGGTTTTACAGGCCTTTTGCGATCGAGCAGCGCCGTTTTCGTTACAACGAATGGGCGGCGCACTCGCGCGTCGCTCGTTGAACGGAGCGTAAACGCCATGGTCGAATCGCAACCCAACACGCCGACTGCAAACAATTCCGCGAAGCCGCCCCGCTGGACGCCCCCGCGCCTAGGGCTCGCGCTGCTGGTGCCGCTGCTGGTCGCGACGGTGTCGCTCGGCGCCCTCCAGGCTCGCTCGGGAGACCGGACGTCCGCGACCAGCGGCACGGTCGCGGCGCCCCAAGTCGCGTCGCTGCGCGGCGCCAAAACGCTCACGGCCCTCAACCAGGGCACGCAGCCGACGCCCGCCTTGCCGGCACCGCCGCCGGTGGCGTGGACGCAAAATCCGGGCAGCGCCGTCCGCTTTGCGGCTACGCTCGATCGCGGGGCGGTGGCGGTTGGCAGCGACGGCCTGGTCCGGGTCGAGCTGGTCATGAGGGCCGACGAAGGCGCCGAGCACGCGCGCGTCGCCTCCGACTTCGTGGTGGTGCTCGATCGCTCCGGCTCGATGAGCGGGGGCCCGATGGATCAGGCTCGCGCAGCGATTACCACGCTGCTGGGCCAGCTCTCCGAGCGCGATCGCTTTGCCCTGGTGACCTACGATGACTCGCCCCAGGTCGCTATCCCGCTCGGCCTTGCGACTCCGGCGACCAAGCGAGAGTGGCGGACGGTGGTTTCGAGCATCGTGCCGGGCAACAGCACCAACATGAGCGGCGGGCTTGATTCGGGCCTTGCCTTGCTGCAAGCGGGTCGGCAAGAGGGGCGAGCGGGGCGAGTGATTCTACTTTCGGACGGCCACGCCAACGCGGGTGACGTTTCGCCGGAGGGCTTGCGGGAGCGCGGCAGGCGCGCGTCGCAGCAGGACCTCGTGCTGTCGACGGTCGGTATCGGGGCAGGCTTCAACGAATTTTTGATGAGCCAAATCGCCGACGCCGGCACCGGTAATTTTCACTACTTGGCCGACAGCGCGAGCTTGGCGTCCATCTTCGAGCGCGAGCTTTCCAGCACGCGCTCCACGGTGGCCAGCGCACTACGGGTGAACATCACTCTCGACTCGGGAGTTACGGTCGTCGACGCCGCGGGTTACCCGCTCGAGACCGGCCCGGCCGGCACGAGCTTTCAAGTGGGCTCCTTGTACGCCGGCCAAGAGCGACGGGTCTGGTTGACGCTGCGGGTGCCGGTCGATCGAGAAGCGAAGCTCCAGCTCGCCAAGTTGCAGCTGTCGTACTTCGAGGCGGGCGCCCCGTGGCAGCTGCCGCTCAGCCAAGATTTGGCTCTGAAATGCGTGAAAGAAGAGGCCGTCGCGCTGGCATCCATCGACAAGAGCGCTTGGGAGCGGGGCGTCGCGCAAGAAGAGTGGGGCCGCGTCCAGCAAGAGGTGGCGCGCGCGGTGCACGAGGGGCAGCGCGACCAAGCCGTCGGAGCTTTGCAGGGCTATCGGGCCAAGCAAGCCGTGGTCAACTCGATCGTTGGCAGTGCCGCCGTGAGCAGCACGCTGGCCGAGACAGAGGTGGTGGAGCGGCAAGTCGCCGACGCCTTCGCGGGCGAAAATCAAGCCTGGAAGCAGAACGCTTTCAGCAAGCAGAACCTGGCCGAGGGCCGCAGCAAACGGCGTCTTGGCAGCGTGGGTGGCATTGGCTCGGCCTCCTTTTGAGCGCGCAATTCAAAGAAGGAACCACGAAAATGAGTCTGTTTAGTCGCATCAAGACCAACGTGAAAGCCGACGCCCACGGCGTCGTGGACGCGCTCGAAGATCGGGCGCTCTTGCTCCGGCAGTACGTGCGCGACGCCGAGGCCGAGCTGCTGCGCAAGCGTGGGCAGCTGCAGCTCGTCGAGACCGAGCTTCGTAGCCTGGAACGCGAAGCGAAGAGCAACGAAGCCGAGCTACAGCGCTTCGAGGCGGACGCGGAGGTGGCGCTCGGGGCCGGCAACGACGAGCTTTCGCGCTTTGCCCTCAAGGGAGTGCTGGTGCGGCGCGCACGGCAGCGTCGTCACGCCGCACGGCGCGAAGAGCTGGAGCGGGAAGGTCGAGAGCTTTCGCGGCTGCTGGGTGAGCAGAGCGAACGCTATGAGGCGCTCAAGGAGCGAGTCGACGCTCAGCTGCAAGCAGCGGGCAGCGGCTGCGAGGCGAGCTTCGAAGCCGTGGGCGACGAGCAAGTGGAGCTCGAGCTGTTGCGCCGCAAGAAGCAGGCGGTGGCGTCATGAGCGCGACGTTGAAGCCCCTGCACGGCATGCTGAAAACGCTGGCTTTTGGCGTGTTGGCGGCGCTGGGCGTGGTGGCCTGGCAACTGCTACTGACGCCCTGGCTGGGCGCGGCGACGAGCTTTTCGCTGTACGCGGTGCTGTGTTGCTGCGCGTTTCCACTCGCCATTGCGCCGAGCTTGCGGGCCGCCTTTGCGGCGGTGGCGCTGGCCGTGCCGCTGGCCGGCGCCACCCTGGTGCTCGCCCCGGACGCCACCAGCACACTGGTTTGTTACGCGCTGATCGTAGCGCTCACGAGGGCCGTGATGTTTCGAGCGCAGGTCGCGCGCAGCGTTGCGCTCGAGGTGCTGCTGTTCGTGCTGGCGCTCGGCGCGGCGCGGCTGTTCGGGGGTGGCACACCGTTTGGGCTCGGCTTGGGCCTGTGGAGCTATTTCCTCGTCCAAAGCTCGTTCTTCTTGTGCCTACGGCCGCGCGAGCGAAAGGCCGACACCGTGGCCGACGCGTTCGACACCGCTCACGAGCGCGCGCTGGCGTTGCTCGACCGTCGCACGTGAGCGGTCACTTCGCCTTGGAGAACCAGATGCCGCGCTGCTTGCCCTCGGGCACGGAGTAGACGACGCCGTCCCAGGGGTAGCTCGTCAAGTCGAAGCTGCTCACGCCTTCGGCGATGGTTTCGCGTGCTTCGAGGTCGTAGTTGTAGGCCACCAACGAGCCCGTCTTGCGGTCCGGGTCCCAGGCTTCGATGAACAAAAGCGCCGGCATGAACCACGAAAATCGCGCCGAATCGGGCGGGACGTCTTCGGCGATGGGGCTCCAGACGCTCGGGTCCATCGACGCGGTGCCGAGCAGCAGGCGGCCGGCGCTGCCATCGAAATGGTCGACGCGGGTGTAGTGTCGTTCTCCAACGAACGAGGTAGTGGCGCCTGAATAGGGCGGCACGCCTTGGGCGAGCACGCGGTATTCCTCGTCGAAGAACAGCGGCAGGTCACCGGCGGTGCCATCGAAATTCACCAGCAGCTCGCCGCTGGACGCGTTGCGCACGATGCGCTCGGCAATGACTTCGGTCGTGCCGTCCCAATTGAAATGAAGCCAGTCGTGCGCGGTGTAGCCGCCGAGTTGCTGGTAGTTGGTCTGGGCGACGCCTGCCCAGTCGCCGCTCGGCAACCCGAGAGACAAGGAGTCTAGCAAAGCGTGCTCTCCGAGCTGAACGGGTTGACCATTGCCAGCACGCCATATCCAAACCTTGCCAAGCCCATCGTCGTCGACGTCGGTCAGGAAGGCGGCCGCCAGTGGCAACGCCTCACCCGACTCGGTGGGGCCGGCGATCAACGCGCGGGTATGGCGCGAGTCGGCTTCGAACGGTAACTCGAAGGAGTCGAGCGTCTCGAAGGTCGTGCTGTCGAGGTGCACCAGCGTAGGTTTGGGGTTGCCGCACGGCTGCTGCAGCACGATCCAGCCGCCTTTTTCGTCGGCAGAAACGAGGTCCGAATACTGCAGCCCGCACGCGCCCTCCAGCACGGCTTCGTGCTCGATGGCGAGCGAATCGTGGTCGAGCGTGACGCGGTGCAAGCCGTCGGCGTCTTCGACCAGAAAGGCGTCTTGAATCGCGATGACGCTCTTGGTCAGGTTGCCCCACTCTTCGCCCGGCTCGAACTCTTCGCCGAAGCTCTTCAGCGTGTCGTCCGCCCAGAGCAGGACCGCGTCCTTCCAGATCAGCACGTCTTGCAGGTTTGCGGCGATCTCGTGGCTTTCGCCTGACCAAGGGTCAGCGAAGGTGTAGCCCTGCTTGGTCGGGATCAAGTAGCCGTGGTCGTACAGGCGCGGGTACGGGCGGCCGGCATCTTCTACGACCAAGTCTTGAACTTGGCAGTCGAGCGTCGTGAAACGTAAACGCCCGCGGCCGCGCTCGTCGATGCTTTCGACGAACGGCAGCAGCCGAAACGGCGCCGCGCTCGGCTTGCCCATCAGCCAGGTGCCGGCGTTCGGAGCCACCTGACACCCCGTTCGCGCGTCGGCGCCGAACAGATGAAAGGTCGGGTCGTCGTCGTCGAGGCGACGTGCGCCCACGTGGTACAGCGTGTCCACGTCCAAGTCGACCACCACGCGGTTCCACGGACCTTCGACCAGCTGCGAGCCCGCGCCGTCGAAGTAGCGCTTTTCGGTCGGCAAAGCAGCGTCTGCCGTGTCGGCGAGCCCACGCGTCGGGTCACACCCCGAAAGCGCCAGCAATAGCCCTACGTACACCCGCTGCATGCCGCCCTGAAGTAGCACTTTTCGCGGAGGCCGGCAGAGCCCAGCGCTATAAAGGCCAAGGTGTGTAGGACTTCGCTCAGTTCGGGGGCGCTCGGCTTGGGCCTGGCCGCTGCTTTGGGCGCGCACTCCGCCCTGGGCCAAGTGCCCGCCGCGCACGACGAAGCGCCGTCAACCGTGGTGGAGGTGCGTGGCACGCGTGCAGGTGCTGGCACGCCCGCGCTGTCACGCGCTCAAGCGCGCGAGCTGCCCGGAGCCTTTGGTGATCCGCTGCGCGCCGTGGATTCGCTGCCGGGCGTCGTGCCGACCATCTCGGGGCTGCCAGTTTTCTTCATTCGCGGAGCGCCGCCGGCCAGCGTTGGCTACGTGGTCGACGGCGTCGAGGTACCGCTGCTCTTTCACGCGTTCTTGGGGCCTTCGGTGCTGCACCCGGGTTCGTTGTCCGGCGTCGTGCTGCAATCAGCGCCCGCAGACGTGCGCTACGGTGGCAGCGCGGGCGCGGTGATCGTGGCGGAACCGTCGGCGCCGAGCGCCAATCTTCACGGCGAAGCCAACTTGCGTTTGTTCGACGCCGGCGCGCTGCTGGAGGCACCGTTTGCCGGCGGCGCGGGCTCGGCGTTGGTCTCGGGGCGCTATTCGTTCACCGGGCTCTTGTACAGCGCGCTCAGCGCCGAAGAGTTCGGCTACTGGGACTACCAAGCGCGCGTCACCCGTCAGCTTTCGCCCCACGACGCCGTGGGGGTTTTCGCTTTTGGAGCTGGCGACCACTACGGGGGCGAGGCCTTGGCGGGCGCGGTGGGCGGCGACACCGGCTTTCATCGCGTCGATTTGCGTTTCATGCACGCGTCGCCGGGCTTTTCGGCCACCACCGGTGTCACGTTCGGTCGCGATCGCACGGCCGACTCCAGCGCTTCGCTGACGGATCGCTCACTGCGCGCGCGCACCGATATCACGGTGCCGTTGGCGGGTGGCGTCGACGTGCGCTTGGGGGGCGACGCCCGCTTGAACGACATCGAGCTCGAGGTGGCGCCCGACAGGCTCGATCGCAACGACTTGTACGACTTGTTTCCGACCCGCACCGACCATTCGCTGAGCGGCTACGTGGCGCTTCGCTATCAGCCGGACGCGCGCTTGAGCATCGAGCCCGGCGTGCGCACGGACCTGTTCGTCTCGCAAGGCCAGCACGCCGTCTCGGTGGATCCTCGGCTCTTGGTCAACGCGCGCTTGTCGCGGCGCATTGCGGTGGAGCATCGCTTTGGCTTTGCCAGCCAGAAGCCGAACTTCGTGCCGGGGGTGCCGGCGGCTCAGGTCGGGTCGCTCGACAAAGGGCTGGTGCACGGCATTCACGGCTCGAGCGCCGTGCGGGTGTCGTTACCGCTCGAGCTTTCGGCCAGCGTTGCCGCCTTCGAAAGCCGCTATCAGAACGTGGTCGACCCGCTGGGCCAAGCGCGCGAATTTCAGCTGGACGCAGCGTCGTTGGACGAGCGACAAGACTTGGTCGCGCGTGGGCTGGAGCTGCGCTTGGGGCGGCCGCTGACGAGGCGCGTGGGCGGCTTCGTGTCGTACACGCTGTCTTGGGCCACCCGCACGGCTGGCGCCGAGCGCACCTATTCGGGTTATGATCGCCGCCACGTGCTGCAAGGCGCCTTGGCTCTCGAGCTGTGGTGGAAGGTGAGGGCCAGCGTGCGGGGTCTCTACTACTCCGGCTTTCCAGCGCTCGACATCGGCGACGGCGGCGCGCGGCCGTCCAGTACGCGGCGAGCGCCTGGCTACCTGCGCTTCGATTGGCGTTTGGAGCGGCCGTTTCGTCTTTCGGAGACGTTCGAGCTGTCAGTCGTGGCGGAAATGCTCAACGCTACGGGCGCGAAAGAGGCGCTGCGGTACGAGTGCGGTCGTCGCTGCGAGCTGACCACGGCGGGCCCTATCGTCTTGCCGAGCATCGGCGTGGAAGCGACGTTCTAGCTGATCGTGGGGCTTGCCGTTCGCAGGGGGTGCGACCAGGATTGGGCCGATGCTCGAAGTCGCGCAGCCTGGCCAGACCCTGAGCAAAGAGCAGTACGAATCGCAGTTACCCGCGCTGAGGGCCGCACTGCTGGACGCGCAGAGCCGGCTGCGGGCGGCTGGCTTCTCGGTCGTCGTACTGCTGAACGGCGCGGACGCGAGCGGCAAGAGCGAGACCGTGAACGCGCTGCACGAGTGGCTCGACGCGCGCTTCCTCGTTTCGCAATCCTACACGGAGCCTTCCGAAGAAGAGCGCGCCCACCCGGCGAACTGGCGCTATTGGATGTGGCTGCCGCCTGCCGGTCGCATTGGCGTGTTCTCTGGTGCCTGGTACACGGAGCCGCTTCTCGAGCGCGTGCGGGGCACGCTCAGCGAGGCCGAGCTGACGGAGCGCTGCACGCGCATCAACGCCTTCGAGCGAACCCTGGCCGATGGGGGCACGCTGTTCGTCAAACTGTGGTTCCACATCGGCAAAAAGGCCCAGCGCGCTCGCTTGAAGGAGCTGGAAAGCCGCAAGGTGACCCGCTACCGCGTCACCAAGCAAGACTGGAAGAATCACGAGCGCTACGGCGCGTTCGCCAAGGTCTCCGAGCAGCTCATCGGCCAGACCAACACCAGCCCCGCCCCCTGGCACATCGTCGACGCCGAGGACGCGCGCTACCGCAACATCACCGCCGCGCGCCTGCTGCTCGAAGCGTTGGAAGCGCGGCTGTCGCAGCGCCGTGCTCCGCACCAAGCCCAGCGGCTGCCCGCCATCGCAGACCCCGCAACCGTGCTCGACGGCTTGGATTTGACGCTTTCGCTGGACAAGCCCGCCTCCGAGGCGGCCGTCTTGCAGCTGCAGTCACGCCTCAACCGGCTGACGCGTCGCCTGCAGAAGCATCACAAGAGCGCCATTCTGGTGTTCGAGGGGCCCGACGCCGCCGGCAAGGGCGGCGCGATCCGGCGCATCACCTGGGCGCTGGACGCTCGCAGCTATCGTCTGATTCCCATTTCGGCCCCCACGGACGAAGAGCGGGCACACCACTACCTCTGGCGTTTTTGGCGATACCTGCCTCGCCAAGGCCGCCTCACGATCTTCGATCGTAGCTGGTACGGCCGAGTGCTGGTCGAGCGCGTCGAAGGCTTTGCCAGCGAGGCCGACTGGCAGCGCGCCTACCAAGAGATCAACGAGTTCGAGCATGAGCTGCAACAGAGCGGCGTGATCTTGCTCAAGTTTTGGTTACACATCAGCGCCGACGAGCAACTGCGTCGCTTCGAAGAGCGCCGCCGCAATCCAGCCAAGCGCTACAAAATCACCGCTGAGGACTACCGCAATCGCGAGCAGGCCAACCAATACGAAGCGGCCGCCGCCGAGATGCTCGCCCGCTGCAGCCCCCCCGAGGCCCCATTTACGCTGGTAGAAGCCAACGACAAGCGCTTCGCGCGAGTCAAGGTACTGCAGGCCGTCTGCGACCGGCTCGAGGATGCGCTATGACCGCGGAGATGCCTCGCTTGGCGACATTCGTGCTCTCGCTCGCGCTCGGTGCGCTTTCTGCGTGCGGCACCGCGACCAGCGAGCGAGCCGAGGAGCTGACAGAGCCCGGGCCGCACGATGCGAGCTTCGACAGCGCGCTTCTTTTCGACGGCGTGGACGACTACGCCAGCGTCGGGACCGCTCGCTTGCCGCAAATCGAGCGCGATCAGACGTTGATGCTGTGGTTTCGCTCGGACGGCGCCGCCAGCGGCGACGAGAGCGAGCCAGAGGTGCTGTTCACGCTCCGGCGCAGTGATTGGTCGGGTCTGGCGCTCGCGCTCGATCACGGAGCGCCCCTGGCCTACAACGTGTTCGGCTCCCGAGAGCTGGCTCGCTCCGAGACCGCGCTCGCGCCCGGTGACTGGCACCACCTGGCGTACGTGCTCAAAGCCGGTGCCTCGACTTTGTACGTCGACGGCGCTTCGGTCGCGACGGGGCCAGGGCCTGCCACCAACCGTACGCCCATTCAGGCGTTCATCGGCAGCCTGGACGGTTACGCCAACCTGTTTCACGGTGCCATCGACGAGCTACGCGTCTACGACCGCAGCTTCTCCGCCGAAGAAATCACGGCAGTGGCCGCGGGCGTGCGGCCCGACGACGCCGAGCCGCTGGTCATTTATCTGCCCTTCAACGAGGCTGAAGGCGCGCGCAGCTTCGATCGCTCCGGCCTCGGCAATCACGCCGAGCTGGGCGACGGTGTGGCCATGCAGATGCCAGCGCGCGTTCCGTCGGGCGCGCCCTAAAGCTCGCCCGTCGGCGATACGCGGGTCAGGCTCACCGCCACGTCGTCGACGAACAGCACGAGCGGTGCCGGCTTCGAGGCTTCGGCCACGTTGCACACGCCCAGTACCATGTCGGTGCTGGTAGCGCCGGGGCGGCCGCTCAGGTCGTAGCTGAGTTGGCCGTTCAGCCACACGCGCAACCTGCCCGAGCTTTGTGGCTCGTAACGGGCTTCCAGCTGGAACCACTGACCGGCTTCGATGCGCGGCGCTGGATCTGCCAGCGGCTCGAGCAAGAAGCCGGCATTGTTGCTGAAGACCTGCAATACGTAGCCGCCGGCCGGCAGGCTGCGCAGCTGTAGCTCTTCGCCGTTGTACAGCTCGCCGCTGCTCGGATCGCGTGAGCGCAGGCGCATCAACGTCAGCTGCGGGGCCAGCTTGTAGTTTTCGGGCAGCAAGTACCAAGCGCTGTAATACGCGTCGTCGAGCGGGCCGGCGCTGTGAAACAGCTCGGGCCCCTCGTCTTCGTTCTTCCAAGCCGCGGGGTTGACGAGCTTTACGGAGTTGCGGCCTCGGTGCGCGGCTTCGCTCGAGACGTCGATGCTGGAGTCAGTGCTGGGCAGGCGTGTGTCACCGCTGCCGTCGGCCGTCCAAGATTCCAGGTTGCCGCTTTCTTGGTCGGCGCTCCACACGACGTCATTGCCTAGCTCGAGCGGCTCACTGCAGGCCAGCGCCGTGAATGCGCTGGCCAGCGTGGCGGCGCGCGAGAGCGTTGCGGCGCGGAGCATGCTCAGTCGATCGCGAAGCAGTAGAGCCTGCCCGCGCCCCCTTTGGGCTTGGTGTCGGCGCAGCCGCCCGGCCCATTTTCGTGCGAAGAGTTCCACGAGGTGTAAGTGCCGGTGGTGGCCATGCCGGGGCCCATGCCGTCGCAGTGGCCGATCTGCGCGTTGAGCTGATTGGAGTCCGAGGTCCAATCCATGCACGTCTTGCCGGCTTGCACGGTGCCGTCCGGCATCGACCCGGTCAAGATGTCGTGCTGGTTGTCGCTGCTGCTGTTCCACTGCCCGTTGATCTTCATCTTGTTTTCATCGACGCCGAAGACGTCGACGTTGCCCTTGGCGGCGTGCAGCGCCGTAAGATCGGCGGCCACGGTGGTGCCCAGCGCGTTCACCCAAGGCCCCGTGCCGATGCGATCCTTGGCGTTGACGGTGCTGGTGCTCAGGTAGGCGTGAAACGTGTGATCACCAATGCCGGCCTTTGCGGCCAGGTCTTGGCAACGTTTGTCGGCGCCAGCCAGCCCACCGAGCTTGCCGGTCATGCTGGTGTCGCTGGTGACGAAGAAGGTGGTCTTGGACTTGTTGCCGCTGCCGCCCGACCCGCCGCCGCCGCCGCTGCCGGAGCTACCGCTCGCGCCGGCCGTACCGCCCGCCCCGGTACCGGCGCTGCTGCCGCCCGTAGCGGTGCCGGCGCTAGCGGTGCCGGCGCTAGCGGTGCCGGCGCTGGCCGTGCCACCCGCGCTGCTGCCCGCGCCGCCCGAGCCAGTACCGGCGCTGCTGGTACCGCCGCTGGACATGCCCGCGCTGCCGCTGGTGCTCCCCGCCGTGCCGGCCGGATCGGCCGGATCGCTCGTACTGCAGCCGAAAACGACGAACGCGCTGACGATTCCGATTCGACCGACGTCTTGAAAGCGAAGGAGCATTGTTACACCTCGGAGTTAGAAGATGAGCACGGGGTGCGGGCCCGTGCGTGCGTCGCCAGCGAACCGCTAAGCCTTGGATCTAACTGCGATCTGCCGGCGTCGCAAGTTGCTTGGCCCGCCGTCGCTCCAAAGTCGCCAGCAGTGCCGGTAACCACAGCACGGTTGCTGCAATGCAGGTGAGCTCGCCCACTGCCGCGCTCAAGCCAAAGCTGTGAATGCCCTTGTTGATCGAGAACAGCAGGGCAAAATAGCCAATCGAAGTGGTGAGCGAGCACAGCATGAGCGCGCCGCCCGTGGCGCGCACGACGTGGCGCAGCTTGCCCGGCCCCTCGAAGCGGTAGCGCTGCATCATGTTGTGTGCGTATTCGGCGCCGATGCCGATGGTGATCGGTATGGCGACGAAGTTCAGAAAATTCAGGTGAATTTGCTTCAGGAACATGAACGCCACCAGCGTGGCGATGCCGACCAGCCAGGGCACGAACACGCCGAACGCCAAGGGGTTGCCGCGAAACGCCAGCAAGATCACCAGGATAGTGCCGAGCGCGGAGGCCAAGATGGCGCGCGGCGCGTCTTGCCCCACCGCATAAATCATGTCGGCAAAGATCACGGCGCGGCCGGAGCCGTGAATCACCTCACCGTTGGGCAAGGTCACGTGACGAAAGCTGTCGGCCCAGCGCATCAGGTACTTGGCGTCCCAAGTGCTGAAGCCGCGCGCCGGCGCAATGAACACGATGCGGCCACGCGTGCCGTCCCGCTCGGTGAAGTTGCGCGCTGCCTTTCCAGCACAGTGGGATCCGAAGCTTGGAATTCACGTGACTTGAAGTCGCGGCCGCACTGACCCTATAGTGAGTCGTATTAATTTAAATCATACCAACATGGTCAAATAAAACGAAAGGCTCAGTCGAAAGACTGGGCCTTTCGTT
>JADMIO011827242.1_pt1 | contig 14566 bp, 9 predicted proteins | sample 8958161 | NCBI WGS metagenome assembly JADMIO01 (sample SAMN16585339, study PRJNA669376) | soil metagenome | isolation source: Crop rotation soil | place: USA: Cullars Rotation, Alabama | collected 2011 | reverse complement strand
CCTTAAATTGACGTTCCGGATGCCCAGCGACACGTCCACGCACCCGGACATCATTTTCATTCAACGCCAGGGCGCCATCAAATATTACAACGCCTTGAGCGGCAACATAACCACCATGGGCACCCTCCCCAGCGCGAACTTGGGGCTCGGAACCGAGGACGGACTCATCGGCGTGGCCTTCCAAAAGCCGAACCGCGTGTATGTGGTATACAGTTATACCCCCAATGGCAGCACCACGAATACCGTCATTAGCGGTTCCTACCGTCTTTCGCGTTTCGATTTCGACACCACCACCTTGCAATTGAACATGAACGCCGAGAAGGTGATTCTCGAGATTCCCAGCGCGCGCAATCGCTGGCATACCGCGGGCGGCCTGCGTTTCGACAACGCCGGGAATCTTTTCTGGGCCGTGGGCGACAACGAAACCACGGTAACGGGTCCGGGAAACACCCATGACTTGCGCGGCAAAATCCTGCGCATCCACCCCAATGATGACGGCACCTACAGCATTCCCGCGGGTAACTACGCCGAAGTTTGGGCCAACACTTTCGCGGGCCAAGGACGCACCGCCCTGGCGGCGAAGTATCGCGACTCCACCAAGGTCAAGCCGGAGATTTACGTACAGGGCGTGCGCAACGCCTATGTGATGAATGTCAATCCCGTCAACGATCAATTGACCTATAGCCAATGCGGTCCCGACTACGGCGGCACCACGGAACAATGGAACACTACCCGAACCCCCATCTTCGGCGGGTGGCCTTTTTGGTCGGGTGGCACGAACGTCGCCTCCTCGCAGGTGGGCGGCGGCCAATACGGCAAAAACGGCGCTGCCGAGCCGACCACGTCGACTTGGAGCACCTCTTTTAACAACAACAAGACCAATCCCGTCAATAACTGGACCCAAAACATGGCCGGAGCCCCGACCATGGGCGTGGATAGCTTGCCGCCTCTTTCGACCGCCAAGTCTTATATCGACCATGGCACCATCTCCTGCGCCATGGGCAGCTTGGTTTACCGTTACCTCCCCACCGCCAAGAACCCCAACAGGTTTCCGCCGCAAATGGACAATGTCTGGCTGATGGGCGGCTATACCGGCACTCACCAAGTCTATGCCGCCAAGGTGGATACCAATGGGGCTCTCCTCTCCGGAAGCGGAAACCCCCTGGCCCCCGCGAGCCGCATTTTCAGCTCATCCACCTTCGTCAATTCCACCACGGCTTCCTTGTCGGCTTTCACCGACTTCGCGGAAGGCCCGGATGGAGCCCTTTATGTCAACAACTACTCTTGCGGGAGCCCCACCGGGGCGGGTACCGCCCCTTCGACTTGCGGCGGCATCGCGCGCCTTGAATACAAGGGAACCTGCCAGGATGCCAGTTACGCCGGGACGGTGGCCATCGCCCAGCAAGTCAACCGCGATAACGTGGATTGGCTGCATATCGGTGCCCGCTCCTTCTCGGTGTATGCCGACGGCCACCATGAAATCAAAATCATGGATGCCCGCGGCCATCTGGTCGAGTCCATCGTCGGCGAAGGCCGCAAGGACTACAGCCTTTCGGGACTCCAGAAGAATTCCGTTTATTACATCCAGGTCAAAACGGCGAGCCGCGGCAGCGTGGTGCAATCTTTCCTGCCCCTGTAAAAAACTTTACGCCTAATGAAAAAGGGGCCGCCGCAAGGCGGCCCCTTTTTTTCTTCCGCTTTTGATCCGGAGAATCGCCCAGCCTACTTAGCTATATTGAAGATTCAAATCCGCCCCGGAAACCAATATGCTCAAGCCCGCGCATCTCGGCGTTTTAACCGGCCTTTCCGCCGTCCTCGGAAGCCTTCTTTTTAATAGTTGCAACGATAGCGGCACGAGTCCTTATGCGCCGGGAATCGCTTACAAGCATGCGGCAATTTCCGCGTTTAAGGGACAAGCCATCGCTCCTGATACCGTGACAACCACGGCATCGGGCGCCATTAATGGTTATTCGGCGGTGCCCGCCCTGCCTGCGGGCATCACGCTGAACGCCGGCACCGGCGTGATTTCGGGCACCCCCACCGCGGCCTCCCCTTGCGCCAATTACGTTATTACAGCCTCCGGTCCCAGCGGAGAAGGAAAAGACACCGTGGCGGTTTGCGTCAGCGACAGCGCCCATACTTACCGGGCCAACAGAGGACCCATAGCGCCGGTTATTACTTATAAGGCTCTGGGAATTTCAGCGGTTAAAAACGTCGCTATCGCTCCCGATTCCGTCGTGGATTCCCTGGGCGGCGCCATTACCAGCTATTCCGTGAGCCCCAGCCTGCCCACCGGCCTTACCCTGAACGCGCAAACGGGGATCATTTCCGGAATTCCCACCGATACGGGGTCCTCGAAACCTTACACGGTAACCGCGACCGGGCCGAGCGGGACAGGCGTGGTGCATGTGGGCATTTGCGTAGCCAAGGACAACGCCCACGCCTGTAACGCCGACATCAATCCCCCCGTGATTTCCTATTTCTCCAACGACGGCACCAAGGGCCCCGGATTCATGTGGACGAGCCCGAACGTGGCCTTGACCCCTCTCGCGCCCGACAACACCGGCTCCGGCGTCATCTCAGGGTATTCGGTCACTCCCGCGCTTCCGGAAGGCGTTTCCCTGAATCCCACGACGGGCGTGATTAGCGGCACGCCCACGGCCCCCATGGCCGCCACGGGCTACAAGGTCACCGCCACCGGCCTCTTCGGCGTGGACTCCGAGACGGTTTACATCGGCGTTTATTCCGCCACGTATCCTTTCGACCTCTTGGTCAAGGGCAAGCAGCGTTTTCAGGAGGTTTGCGCCGAATGCCATGGGACCGAAGGAATGGGAGGCCGCTATCCCCTTCCCCTTTATCATTCCGATTTCCTCATGGCGGATAAGCACCGTCCCATTCATATCCAGTTCCTGGGTCTGCCGAATTTCGTGGACACCGCCAGGACCATTTACGTGCAAGGCAACCCCTACTCGCTTTCCATGCCGTCCCAAGGCGGAAGCGATTCGGAGATAGCTGGCGTCCTTACCTTTGTACGCGCTTTCTTAAATGGCGCTACGGATGTCGTTACCGTGCAGGAAGTCGCCAAGGTCAGGGACAGCTTATTCCAAGCCTGTCCTGAGGCCCATCAGCGCAATCTGAGCAATGCCTCTCCCTTCGACTGCGATACGCTGTCCCTAATTCACTGAGTCCCGCGAAGTTCGTGACTTGAACCGCCTGCTCCCGCTTTCCCTCCTCATCCTGGCCGCCCTCAGTCGGCCGGGATCCTCTCAGGCCGTTTGGACGCGCCAAAATTCTGGCACGCCGGACGCCTTGCATCTGGTAATCTGGACCGGCAATCAGCTGGTTGCCGCCAGCCGGTTCACTTTTGACATGCTGACCTCACCGGATGGCGTAACCTGGACCCGGCAGGAGCCAGGCAACACGGGCGGAGCCGGAGCCGGGTGGAATGGCCTCGCCTGGACCGGCCCGGGAGCGGGCCAGGTTGTCGCGCTTAGCTGGGCCGACAAAAGAATTATGACCTCGCCCGACGGTGTTACGTGGACCACCCGGGTTGTTTCCGACACGGACGATCATTATTTGAGCTCCGCGGCCTGGACGGGAACCCAAATCGTGGCGGTTGGGATAGGCGAGATGACTTCCCCCGACGGCGTGGCCTGGACTTCCAGACCGGGCCCGGAAAAACCGCTAAACTCCGTTGTATGGACGGGGAACAAACTGGTCGCCGTTGGAGCCGACGGCGCCATCCTGACTTCCCCTGACGGCGTTACCTGGACGAACCGCCCTTCCGGGGTTCAAGGCGATCTTAGATGCATCATCGCGGCGGGAAGCCAACTTGTGGCCGTTGGCGCGCGCGGAATTATCCTTACTTCGCCGGACGGAGTCACTTGGACGGCCCGAACATCCGGGACCAACGACGATATCAATTCCTTGGTTTGGACCGGAAGCCAACTCGTCGCGGTTGGCGGAGATCCTTCCCAGGCGGCCAACAATGTCATCCTGACCTCTCAAGATGGAGCGACGTGGACTTCCCGCAGCTTGGGTACGACCGACATGCTGGAAAACATCGCCTGGACGGGTAGCCGATTGGTGGTCGTGGGTCAATTCGGAATGATCCTTACCTCGCCTCAGGATGGTGCCGCCATAACCAAAAGCTCGCCCCAAAAACTTTACTTGCGCATGAAACGGCTGGGTCTTTCGGTGGGCTTGCCTACCGGTTTCCCGATTCAAGACGGTTTCCACGTAACGGTTTATACGCTTTCCGGAGAGCAAAAACTTCGGATTGAGAAGAAATCCGCGCCTAACGGAAAGTTCGTAATCCCAATGACGGGGATCCCGTCCGGAAAATATTTGCTGGAAATAAGCGCGCCCAGGGTCCGGTTGTCCCAGGCGTTCACAAAGAAATAAACCAATCGTCGCGGCTCGCCCTCAGTCTTTACCGGGGGCCTACCCTCCGATTTGATACATGCCCTGCGCCACCTCCGGCAGGCGGCCCTCGGGCTTCCACGAGACCACTTTGGAAACCACTTCGGGAAACTCCTCCGCGGCAACGCCACGCAGGGATACGCCCGTGTTCATCATCAGGCAGGGCCGGAGCACTCCCGTGGCCGACAGGCGAAGGCGGGAACAATCCCCGCAAAACGGCTCCGATTCGGAGGCGATGATTCCCACGCGTTCGCCTCGGGACATCGTGTAAACCCGTGCGGTGGAATCGCGGGGCATGACGACGGGAACCAGGGGTCCCAAGGCCTTCTCCAACCGCGAACGGATTTCGCGGGCCGGTACGAACCGGCTTTCAAAGTCCCGGATCCCGGGGCCGATTTTCATGTATTCCAGAAAACGCACTTCGATTCCCTCGCGCGCCGAAAAGCGCGCGAACTCGGCGACTTCCTCGTCGTTAATGCCCCTGAAAACGATGGCATTCAGCTTGACTTCAAAACCCTGGTCACGGGCGGAAAGCAAGGCCTTTAAAACCCGCCGCAAATCACCTCCGCGCGTAATCGCATGGAAGCGGCCCTCATCCAAACTGTCCACGCTGACGTTGATCTTGGTCAGGTTCGTGGTCCGGAGATGCGGCAGATGCTTTTCCAGATAATGCCCGTTGGTGGTCATGGCCAGGGTCTTCAAGGGAAGCGCGGACAGCCGTTCGACGATTTCAGGAAACTCCGGCCGCAAGGAGGGTTCTCCGCCGGTGATGCGAATCTCCTCCAATCCCATGCCGATCAATTCACCGCAAATGGATTCGATTTCCGGCGGGGAAAGCAAGCGGGAGGACGGCGTAAAAACCGGGTTTTCCTCCATGCAATAAAAGCACCGGTAGTTGCAGGCGTCGGTCAGGGAAACCCGCAGCTTGCGCATCACGCGCCCGTGATCGTCCAGCAAGGCGGGCGAAACGGCGCGAGTCTCCACGCGGGCGATCATGCGAAATCCCAATCGTAATAGGGAAGCAATTCCCCGGTCTCGACCTGAGATCTGCCGGCGGGGATTTCCACGAACCCCTGCGATCCCGCCAGCCCGGCGAAATCGCCCGAGCCCTGAACCCGGAAGGAGTGGACCTCCCAGCTTCCGTCGGCGCGCGCCTGCCGCCGCACGGCGGCGAACAGGGTCAGATTATCCAGTCCTTTCATGGGCTGGGATAAAGGTAGCTGCAGCGGCAGAGGTTCCGTCATGCCCAGGGACCGCCACAACCACGGAAGCAAATAACGGCGCGTGCATACCGTGGCCGCCACCGGATTTCCGGGGAAAGCGAAAATCGGTTTACCTTCCCTTGATTCGCCCACCCAAATCGGTTTTCCGGGACGTTGGCGGATTTTGTGGAACAGCCTTTTCGCGCCCAGGTTCTCCAGGGTTTCAGGGACCAAGTCGTGCTTTCCCGCCGAGACGCCCCCCGTGATCAACAAACACTCCGCCTTGGACAGGGCGCTGGCAATGGCCGCTCTCAATTCCCGGGCATCGTCGCGTGCGTGCGTCCAGGAGAAGTCGGCCCACGGATGCAGCAGTCCCTGCAGGGCATAGGGATGCGTGACGCGAATTTGGGACGCGCGGGGCTTTTCCTCCACCGGAACCAATTCATCACCGGTGACGATGAGAATAATGCGGGGGCGCGCGGCAACCATCACCCGTGAACAACCCACCGCCGCGGCGGCGGCCAGGTGCGGGCCCAGCAGCCGTGTTCCTTCTTCGAGAAGAATGTCTCCCGCCTGGTAATCCCTGCCCTGGGCGTGAACGTGCTGACCGGGATGTATTTCGACTCCGGGCTTTATTTCCATCGAACCATCGGAAACGAGAACCTGCTCGACGGGGACGATGCAATCGCAGCCCGAAGGCAAGGCCGTTCCGGTCATTACCTCGATGCACGAATCCGGATCCAAAAGCGGCGGCGGCTCCTTGCCGGCCGGCGCGTAGCCCGTTATCGGGAAGGAACGCGCGCCCTTTGCCCAAGCCTCACGGCGCAACGCAAAACCATCCATGCAAACGCGCGCAAAAGGCGGGTAGGCGGCGTCGGCTTTTACAGGCTCCCTTAGAACGCGCCCCTGCGCCTCCCAGAGAGGCACTTTTTCCACGGGAAACGGCCGAATCATGCCCCGGAGCAGGGCATCGGCATCGGCAACATCCAGGAACAGGCGATCCATGATTCTTCATGAACAAAGTTATGAAGACCGGCCGGGGCTTCCTACCCAAGCGCCGTAGGGGAAAAACTGGGGTGTTTTAAAGTCAAACGTGGGAAATCAGGGGCCGGAAAGGAGAACGGCGGCTTCTTGCGAAGCCGCCGTTATGGGCGTTAGAGCCGTCAGTGTTCATCGCGCAACGGACATCTAACGAAGGATGCAAGGGGAAAATCCTTACATCCTATTAGACGATTTTTACACGGGAAAAGGGACAAAGAATTTTGTCCCCAACCCATTTCGGGCAAATTATGGCTTTGTCAGCCCTTAATTTGACGAATACCCGAGGTTAGGCGACAGCCATTTTTCCGCCTCCGCCAGGGTCCAACCCTTTCGACGGGCGTAATCTTCGACCTGATCCCTGCCAATTTTACCAAGGCCGAAATACCGGGACTTGGGATGGGCGAAATACCAGCCGCTGACGGCCGCCGCCGGCCACATGGCATAGCTTTCGGTAAGCCTAAGGACCGTCTTCTTTTCCACCCCGAGAAGGCCGAAAAGGAATCCTTTTTCCGTGTGATCCGGACAAGCGGGGTATCCCGGCGCGGGGCGGATGCCCCGGTACTTTTCACGGATGAGCTCTTCCTTCGGCAAGGATTCTTCCCCGGCATAACCCCAAAACTCCTTCCGCACTCTTTCGTGCAACCGCTCGGCCAAGGCCTCGGCCAGGCGATCGGCCAGGGCCTTGGCCATGATGGACCCGTAATCGTCGTAGGATTTTTCGAATTCCCTGACGATTTCATCGAGTCCTCCCCCGGAGGTCACCGCGAAAGCTCCCACATAATCCTTCACCCGGCTTTCCTTGGGAGCCACGAAATCCGAAAGGCAGAGATAATCTCCCTCCCTCTCCTTAACCACTTGCTGGCGCAGGCCATGGTTGACTCCCAGGAGTTCGGTGCGGCTTTCATCGGCGTAAATTTCGATGTCATCTCCAACGCTGTTGGCGGGGAACAAGCCGAAGACGGCTTGCGCTTCCAGGCGGCCGCCGTCCAACAGGGACTTCAATTGCTTTTGGGCGTCCTCGAACAGCTTGCGCGCCGCCTCGCCTTTTTGGGGATCCTCGAAGATGCGCGGGTATTGGCCGTTCAACTCCCAGGTATGGAAGAAGGGCGTCCAGTCGATGTACTCCACCAGTTCCTTCAGGGGGTAAGGGGATAAAACCTGAACTCCCGGTTTCCGCGGCATGGCGATGCGGCCTTGCGCCTCCTCGGCCTTCCAGTCGGGGCGGAAACCCTTGGCCCGCGCCTCGGCGATGGGCAGCAGGGCGCGCTCGGAATGGGCGCCCGCGTGATCGGCCCGGACCTTGTCGTAACGCGCCTGAATTTCGCCCATCAATTGCGGCCGCTGCTCGGGATTGAGAAGACTGCTGACCGTGGGCACGCTGCGCGAGGCGTCCAGCACGTGGATGACCGGCTGGCTGTAAACGGGCGAAATTTTAACGGCGGTATGCGCCACCGAGGTCGTGGCTCCGCCGATCAGAAGCGGCACCTTGAACCCTTCGCGTTCCAGCTCCTTGGCAACATGCACCATCTCGTCCAGCGAGGGGGTGATCAATCCGGACAATCCGATGACGTCGACCTGCTCCCTTTTCGCGGTTTCGAGAATGACGCTGGCGGGAACCATGACGCCCAAATCAATCACCTTGTAATTGTTGCAGGCCAGCACCACGCCCACGATGTTCTTGCCGATGTCGTGCACGTCGCCCTTCACCGTGGCCATCAGCACCTTGCCGGCCTCCCGGCTTCCGCCGGGATTCTTGGCCTTCTCCGCCTCGATGTAGGGCAGCAGATAGGCCACGGCCTTTTTCATGACCCGCGCGCTTTTCACCACCTGGGGCAGGAACATCTGCCCCGATCCGAAAAGATCGCCCACGACGCTCATGCCGGCCATCAACGGCCCCTCGATCACTTCAAGGGGCTTGGGATACTTTAACCGAGCCTCTTCCGTGTCGGCGTCGATGAACTCGATGATGCCCTTGACCAGGGCATGGCTGAGGCGCGCCTCGACGGTTCCCCTGCGCCACGCCTCGTCCTCGGCCTTGCCCTTTTCCGTCTTCTTGACGCTCTCCGCGAAGTTCACGAGCCTTTCGGTGGCGTCGGGACGGCGGTTCAACAGCACGTCCTCCACCAGTTCCAGCAAATCCTTGGGAATCTCCTCGTAAACCTGCAGCATGCCGGCGTTGACGATGCCCATGTCGAGCCCCGCCCGGATGGCATGGTACAGGAAGGCGGAGTGCATGGCCTCGCGCACCGGATTGTTGCCTCGGAAAGAGAAGGAAATGTTGCTGATGCCGCCGCTCACCTTGGCGTGCGGCAGGTTTTGCTTGATCCAGCGCGTGGCTTCGATGAAGTCCACCGCGTAATTGTTGTGCTCTTCCAGGCCCGTGGCCACGGTGAGAATGTTGGGATCGAAGATGATGTCCTGCGGCGGAAAACCGACGTCTTTCACCAGGATGTCATAGCTGCGTTGGCAGATTTCAATTCGCCGCGCCAAGCTGTCCGCCTGGCCCTTTTCGTCGAAAGCCATGACCACCGCCGCCGCGCCGTACCGGCGCACGAGCCGGGCGCGCTCCTTGAAGGCCTCCTCGCCCTCCTTGAGGCTGATGGAGTTCACCACCGGCTTTCCCTGCACGCATTGCAGGCCCTTTTCGATGACGGTCCATTTGGAGGAATCAATCATCACGGGACGCTTGGTGATGTCCGGCTCCGCGGCCACCAGGTTGAGAAAACGCGCCATGGCCTCCTCGGAATCGAGCATTCCCTCGTCCATGTTCACGTCGAAGATTTGCGCGCCGCCCTCGATTTGCTGCAGCGCGATGGCCACGCCCGCGTCGTAATCTCCCGATAGGATGGCCTTGGAGAATTTGGGCGAGCCCGTGATGTTGGTGCGCTCCCCGATGTTCACGAAGTTCGTGTCCGGGCGGATGACCAGCGGCTCCAGGCCGCTGAGCATGGTGTAGGGCGGAGGCGAGGGAATCTTGCGCGGGGCCTGCTTGGAAACGAGCTCGGCGATGCGCGCGATGTGCTCGGGCGTCGATCCGCAGCAGCCGCCCACGATGTTGAGGAATCCGCTTTTCCCGAACTCCTCGATCAAATGCGCCATCTGATCCGCCGTTTGATCGTACTGCCCGAAGGCGTTGGGCAGGCCGGCGTTGGGATGGCAGCTCACGTGACAGGTGGCGATGCGGGAGAGTTCCTCCACGTAGGGACGCATGTCCTCCGCGCCCAGGGAACAGTTGATGCCCACGCTGAGGAGGGGAAAGTGGGAGATGGAAATCCAGAAGGCTTCCGTGGTTTGCCCGGAAAGCGTGCGGCCGCTTTTGTCCACGATGGTGATGGACACCATCACCGGCAGCCGCTTCCCGGTCTCGTCGAAATATTTCTCGATGGCGAAAAGCGCCGCCTTGCAGTTCAACGTGTCGGTGACGGTTTCCACCAGGAGAAGGTCGGCGCCGCCCTCCGCCAGCCCGCGCACCTGTTCATGAAACGCCTCGACGAGCTGCGGAAACGTCACCGCGCGGTATCCCGGGTCGTTCACGTCCGGGGACATGGACAGCAGGCGGTTGGTGGGTCCGATGGAGCCGGCCACGAAGCGCGGCTTGTCCGGCGTCTTGGCGGTGTAGTCGTCGGCGGCCTTGCGCGCCAGCCGGGCGCCCGCCAGATTCAAATCGTACACCGACGATTCCATGTGATAATCGGCCATGGAAATGGCGTTGGAATTGAAGGTGTTGGTCTCCAGGATGTCCGCTCCCGCTTCCAGGTAGGCGCGATGGATGCCCTCGATGATATGCGGCTGGGTGATGGAAAGCAGATCGTTGTTGCCCCGCAGATCGCAGCCGTGCGCGTCGAACTCGCGGCCCCGGAAATCCGTTTCGGTAAGCGGGTGCTTCTGGATCATGGTGCCCATGGCGCCGTCCAAGATCAGGATGCGTTTCGCCAGGAGATCGTAAATAGGGTGTCTGTTTGTTTTCATGTTCGTGCTCAATTCTTTTTGTGACTACAGCCTGTCGGACCCTGAGCCTGCGCCGCGCTGAGCTTGTCGAAGCGTCGAAGGGTCATATTTTCTCGCCTACCAGGAGCAATCCCTCCAGATCCGGATACTCCGGGGAAGGTTCGGTGATTTGAAGGTGAATAATCTTGAAACCCGCGGATTCGGCCCAACCACGAAGATCCGCCTCGGAAAATCCCAGCCAGAAGTCCCCGAATTTTCCGCGCAGCCAGTCTTCCTCATGCGCCAGCAAGTCGAGGATTAGCAACCGTCCCTCCGGCGCGGCCAGCCGGTGGGCCTCCCGCAACACTTCGCGGGGATTGGCGGCGTGGTGCAGGGATTGCGAAAGAAGGACCAAATCGAAGGAAGCCTCCGGAAGTCCCGTGGCTTCCATGGAGCCGACACGGAATTCCGGCGGCGGGTGCGCGGGACCGTGGGTTCCTGCCGCCCCGAGGGCCAGTTTGATTTGTTCCTCGCTATTGTCCACGCCCACGACCTGATTGCCGGCTTCCGCGAACAGCCTGACCAGCCGTCCGCTGCCGCATCCCAGATCCACCACGCGCTTGCGGGAAACGAGTTGAAGAAGCCCCAGTGAAAGCGCCTGCCAGGTCTGGCCGGGCGAGGGCATGTTCTGCACAGCCTGGCGGTTGAAAAACGTCCGCGAGGCTTCCTCCCGTTCCAAAAGAATCTTCTGCAAGTGGCGTTGATCGCGGGCGTGCCAGCGCGCCGTGGTGACGTTGTCCAGGGCGGCATAAACGAGATCCAGCCGCGCCGCGCCGCGGGGATCCTCGGGAATGCGGTAATAAACCTTCTGGCCTTCCTTGCGGCTGGCCACGAGGTTCTGTTCCTTGAGCAGGCCCAGTTGCGAGGAAAGGGTGCTCTGACCCATGCCCAGGCTTTTCTGAATCTCACCCACGGCCAATTCGTTGCCGCGCAGCAAGGCCAGCACGCGCAGGCGCGTTTCGTCGCTGAGCAGTTTATAAACCGCGGTCAGCTCCTCAATATCCAAGCCCGGGTCCATGAGGCTTAAATATATCAATATATCGCGATATAAAGATGGAAGTGGGGCGGTTTATCGGTGCCCCGGAAAAGAAAATCCGTCTATTTGGGCGGATGTTCCCAAGGCGCATCGAATCGGATTGGCCTGCCCCATCCCGGTTCATTGAACTTTCCGTCGCGATAAACGAATTTCCCGCGCACCAAGGTCATCACGGGCCACCCCTTCAAGGTCCGCCCGTCGTAAGGGCTCCAATTCACCTTGGTTTGCAACTGGCCGTTATGAACCGTTCTTTCCGCCTTCATGTCCACCAACACCAAGTCGGCGTCGTATCCCGGCTCGATTTTCCCCTTGCCGACCATGCCGTACAGCCTCGCCGGGCCCTCGCACATCCAGCGGGCCAAATCGGGAAGGGAGCATAGGCCCTGGTTCACCCGGTTCAACATCACGGGCAGCAGGGTTTCGACTCCCGGCATGCCGGCGGGAGCCTGGGGATAACCCTTGGCTTTCTCCTCCAGCGTGTGAGGCGCGTGATCCGTCGCGGTGCAATCGATGACCCCCTCCTGCAAGCCGCGCCAAAGAGCCTTGCCGTGCCGCGCCTCGCGGATGGGGGGGTTCATTTGCGCGAGAGTTCCCAGCCGTTCATAATCCTCCGGGAATTGCAAGAGGAAATGCTGGGGGCAGACTTCGGCGGAAATGAGCCCGGGAATTTTTTCCTTTTCCAGGAAGCGCACTTCCTCTTCCGTGGTCAGGTGAAGAACGTGCAGGCGCCGTTGGTTTTTTTTGGAAAGCTCCACCGCCAATTGCGTCGCCATCAGCGCCGCCTCCGCGGAACGGATGCGCGGATGATCGAAGAGGGTGGCCGAGTCCCCGAAGGCCGCCTTGTTCGCGCGGATGGTTTCGTCGTCCTCGGCGTGCACGGCGATGAGTTTCCGGCCCGAGGCGAAAATGCGTTCCAAATCCTCGCGGCGATGCACCAGCAGCGATCCCGTGGAGGCGCCCATGAAAATTTTGATGCCGCAGGCTTCCTTCGCGGCCAGGAGTTCCTCCAAATTGTCGGGAGTGGCTCCGACGAAAAAGCCGAAGTCCACGTGGCACTTGGTTTCCGCCAGGGCAATCTTGTCCCGGATGGCCTGGGCGGTGACGGCGGGCGGATTGGTGTTCGGCATGTCCAGGAAGGCGGTGACGCCGCCCGCGGCCGCCGCGCGCGATCCGGATTCGAGATCCTCCTTGTGGGTGTTTCCCGGCTCGCGGAAATGCACCTGGGGATCGATGACGCCGGGCAGGAGCGTCAGGCCCCGCGCGTCCAGGATTTCATCCGCTTGAAGGGCCGGGAGATCGCCGACGCGGGAAATTTTTCCACCCTCAATCAGGACGTCCGCGCGCGCGACACCCGCCGGGGAAACGACCTCGGCGCCTCGTATCAACAGGGAAGTCAAGTTATTTCGCCAACTGCTTCAGGGCACGCATCAACTGGCTGAGCTGGCGCTTGATGCTTTTCACCCCGGCCAGGGCGGTTTTGACGCGCCGCAATTTCCGGCCGTCCAGTCCGGCCTTGACGCTTCGGCCACGAGGCACGCCGTCCACGCCGTACTTCATCCAGCGGCGCAAGGCGATGTAGGAAACACCGAACTGGCGGCATGCCGCCGTAATGCCCCCGCGGCCGCGCTTGGCGGCGAAGGCGAGGATCTTTTTGCGTTCCGCGACGCTGTAACGCTTCCCGGTATTTCCTTTTTTGCGTGGCTTATTCAAATCGATACCCTTTCCAGCATCCGGTATTTGGATATTTACTTCCGGAAGATGACGTGAATGTGACTATTAATCTAATAAGCCCGTTATCGAAATAATAGACGGGATGCGCATAAATAATCCAAGTAGTACTAAAATCTCCCGAAAATCTTTAAATTTGGTAATCGGATGATTCCAAAAATGTTGAACGACACTAAAAATCCCGCGCCCTTCGACGGAAAAAACCCGCCCTTCCTGACTTTGAAAAAAAGGCACGGCGTTCTTTCCGTTCCGGATTTGCGGCGCGCGGGCGCGGCGACGGAAGTGCCGGAACGCAAGCGGATGGCCTTGCTCGGGCTGCTGTTCCTGTGGCACGACCACTGGACGGAGGCGCATGCCGCCGCGCATGAAGGCGAAGGCGACGCGGATTACGATTTACTGCATGCGTTGGTGCATCGTCGCGAGGGAGATTACGGAAACTCGGAATACTGGCTGCGTGAAACCGGCGCTCATCCACTGTTCAGCAAGATGGATAGGAAGGCGGCTCCGCTGTTGGCGGCGGACGAGGCGCTGCGCGAAAAAATTCTCCGCCAGGGAAAGTGGAGCGCCGCGGGTTATGTCGCGGCGATAAAATCCAGTCCCGATCATCCGCTACTACGCGAAATTCAGGCTGAGGAATTCCTGTGCTTTTACGAATGCCTCGCCGCCCCCGCTTCCTGACGATTTTCCTCCTGGCGCTGGCGTCGGGTCCGGCGGCCGGCCGGCCGCTAAGGCTGGCATCCTTCAATCTCGAATGGTTGACCGCTTCCGCCTCGGAAAACGAAATGGCGCCCTGGAAAGACGAGGCGGAGCTGGAAAACCATCGGCGGGCCCTGGCGCGGCTTCTCGCGGGAAACGTGCGGGCCGACGTCGTTTGCGTGCTCGAAACGACTTCCCGCGCCGCGCTGGAAAAACTCGCCGCCGAGCCGGAACTGCGGCCCATGGGCTACCGCGTCTACCACCTGGAATCGCGCGACGAGGCGACGGGACAGGACGTGGCCTTTCTGTCGCGGCTGCCGCTGGATCGCGTGGCCGGCGCCTACATCCACGACTTTTTCGCTTCGGACCGGCTTACGAAGCGTTCGATCATTTACCTGACGGCGGGGAGGCTCAAGCTGGGAATCTTGGGAATGCATTTGCTGGCGCGGGAAAG
>JADMIO011430623.1_pt1 | contig 14566 bp, 15 predicted proteins | sample 8958161 | NCBI WGS metagenome assembly JADMIO01 (sample SAMN16585339, study PRJNA669376) | soil metagenome | isolation source: Crop rotation soil | place: USA: Cullars Rotation, Alabama | collected 2011 | reverse complement strand
ATGCCGTTGAACGCGTTGATCTCCTGGATAACGTTGTCCTTGTTGAGATTGAAGCCGCCGAGGTTGTCGCGGTTGAGGACGTACAGTCGGCCGCGCTTGTCGCCGTTGAGGGCGAGGTGAAGCGTCTTGCCGCTGGCGTCCTTTGCGTTCAGGAGGACAACGCCGTCGGAGCCAAGATCCTGGTCGAGCGCCTGGAGCGTCGCTTCATCGTGCGGCGTGAAGGAGTCGGCGATTTTCGTCTTTCCGCCGGTGGTGGAAATGCGGACGACACTGTCGCCCCAGTCGCGGCCGCCCAGGGCGGCGTCGAAGGTCCCGTTGCCAATGCCGGCGAAGATGTTGCCGGAGGAATCGGCCGCCGGCGCCGCGCCGCCCTGCCAGAGCGGAGCGCGCAGCCCGTCCGGGCTGAAATTCAGGATCGACTTCTGCTGGAGAGACTTGGCGTCATACCCGAGGAGCCACCCGTGATACGGGTCGTTGTCGCCATGCGAGCCGAAGGAGATGTAGACGGTGCCGTTGAGCAGCAGCAATCCCGCGCGCGCATTCTCGCGGAGCGCATTAAACGGGATGTGTGGATCGTCGCGCTCACCTTCCTGGCCTGCGCCCGCGCCGGGCACCGAGCCGCGGATGATCGTCGACCCGCCAAACTTGTTCGCGCCGGTCGAAAGATCGAGCGCGCGCAACTCGATCTGATAAAAATTCGCGCCCAGGTTCGGGTCGGTCGATTGGCTGGGCGACGTTTGATCGAGCATCTCGGCGTCGTTGTCGCCCGCCTTGCCGAAGGGGCTGTTGCCCCTGGAGTTCTTCTCCTTCGTCACGAGATAGATGGTCCCGCTCGATGGATCGATGACCGGCGTGCCGGTGATCGAGTTCTGCGGGCCGATGTCTTCGCTGCCGACGTCGGTATCGCTGGGGACGGTCAGGCCATGCTTCGGATCGGTGAAGTTCCGCTTCCAGATCTGCTGCCCTGAATTGGCGTCGAACGCATAAACGCTGTCGGCCTCGGTGGCGACGAACACCAGCGTCCGCTTCTTCCCGGCCACGGTAACATTCCGCATGACCAGCGGCTGCGCGTAAACGGCGCCATCGACGTGCAGCGTCATGGTTCGCCCAAACGTCCTGGTGTTCACATTGCTCGGCGTGAGCACGGTCTCGGCCAGGTTTGCGCCGTCGCGGGAGAGATCGTTGTGGTATGTCAGCACATCGGCGGACAGGAGCTTCCGCGGCTCAAGCCGCTCGGGCAGGTGGAACGGAACGGTCATCGTCGTTTCTCCTCTCCAGGTGAGAATGAAATGGTTGCGGCGACGAGGCAACAAATGTGCCATCGCTCGAAAATACAGCGGAGAAGCGAGGTCAAGAGGGGCTACAGCAGACCCGATGTCGCGATAAGCTGCGACAGGAGCTCGGCGAACGGACCGAGCGCAGCTGGAAGGTATGCGCAGTGGAGATGATCCCCAGCTGAAGCAAGGCTACATCGGCGGTTCGGCGCGGTACTTGATCACGCGCACCGGCTCGATCGTGATCAACCCATCCTTCACGATCTGATCGATTTGCGGAATGAACGCTTCGATCTTCTCCATCGAATCGACGATCTCGATCACAACCGGAAGATCTTCAGACAACCTCAGGATCTTCGCCGTGTGCAAGCGGCTCCTGGCGCCGAAGCCCATCACGCCATGAAACACCGTCGCGCCGGCGAGGTGTGCTTCGCGGGCGGCGAGGACGATCGATTCATAGGCCGGCTTGTTGTTCCAGCGGTCCGACTCGCCCAGGAAGATTCGCAGCAGAGCGCCGTCTTGGGGGATTTTCATGATCTGCTTACCGATGCAGGCGGCTGGCGCCGTATCCTACCATCACCAGCGCGATGCCGATCACGTTGTTTGCCAGGAAATAGAGGGCGGCGAAGAGGTACTGCTTTTCCCACATCAGGGCGGCGGTTTCCCAGCCGAAGCTGGAAAAAGTTGTGTAGCCGCCGAGGAAGCCCACGACGAGGAGAAAACGATACTCCGGGCGGATCAGGCGATCGTCGAGCAGCCCATTCAGGTAGCCGATGATCAGGCAGCCGATCAGGTTGACCGCGAGCGTGCCCCAGGGGAAAAGCGTTCGCTCGGTCGCGGGCAAGAGGAGCGTGCCGGTGCCGTATCGAGCGACCGAGCCGACGGCGCCGCCGAGCGCGATGAGGAGAAGTTTCACGCCTCCCTCAGGTGATAGCTCTTGATCATCGTCTGCTGGAAATCGGGATAAGCATTCACATCGTGCTCGGCGAGGTCCGCCCCGTCGAATTCTTCGTCTTCAGTCAGGCGCAAGCGCACGGAGAGGCGGAGGAAGGCCAGCAGCGTAACCGTCAAGACGATCGTTAACGCGGCGATCGCGAGCAGGCCGACGATCTGGATGCCGAATTGGCGCAACAGATCGAGGAAGTTCGCGGAGGGGGTAAAGAGCCCGACAGCGATCGTGCCCCACGCGCCGCCGATGGCGTGAATCGCGACCAGGCCGGACGGGTCGTCAATCTTATAGACCAGGTCGAGGAAGACCGTGGCCGTCGGCACGACGACGCCGGCGACGCAGCCGATCGCGACGGCGCTGATTGTGTTACAGGCGCCCGCGCACCCGGTAATGGCGACGAGCCCGCCGAGCAACCCCGCATACGTCAGGATCACGTCCGGTTTTCCATAGCGGGCGTTGGAAAGAACGATGGCGGTCAGCGCGCCGGCCGATCCAGCAAGAATGACATTGATCGCCGTCTGCGGCGAAAGCCCGCCGGTGAGCGATGTACCCGCCAGTACATACGGCACCCAGCCGGCGAGCATCAGGATTGCGCCGACGCTGGACATCGTCAGGCTGTGGCCCGGGATGAAATTCGACGAGCCGTCTTTGTTGTACTTTCCGGAGCGAGGCCCAATCATGAGAGCGGCGACGCCGGCGGCTAGCCCGCCCGTCACGTGCAGCACGCTCGAGCCCGCGGCGTCGAAGAAGCCCAGGTGCTTTTGAAGCCATCCGCCATTCCATGCCCACTGGCCCACCACCGGGATGACAATCCCCGCCAGCAGCAGTGGCAGGAGCAGCATCGGGAAGAATCGTCCGCGCTCACCCGCGGCGGCCATCAGCGGCGCGGTGCCGATCAGGACCAGCGCCACCTGCACGAACTGCCCCAGTCCCGCCTTGCCGTTGATGTCGAAGAGCCGGCCCGGTTCCAGGCCGAAGACCATTCCCTGGGCGTTGAGAATCGCCGCCCCGATCGCCCAGAACGCCAGCACACTCACGGCCAGATCCCCCACGCTGCGGATGACCGCACCGGCGGCGTTCTTGGATCGCACGGACCCGGCGGCGTACCAGCCGATTCCGACCCGCACGAGAATTGCCCCGCACGCCAACGCCGCGATCGAAAGTTTTGTTGCGTCTACGTCCATTTGCTGTAGTGACAGATTACTCTCGCAGTACCGGCAACGGAAGAAATCGGGTACGCTCGTGCCATCATGATCCGCCGAGAGGATGAAGGCGGCTTTTTACTCATCACGCAGCACGATCACGCCTTGATCTCCGGTGAGTTGGCCGAGCAATTCGGGAATGAGTATTTCGCGACGCCGACGCCGCTGGAGTCTGTGCTGAAGGGGATCCGGCTGCATGACTGCGGCTGGCCGCTGCACGACGATCAGCCGACGCGGAACAAGGAGGGGCTGCCGCTGGATGTCTTCGAGACGCCGCGGGAAATTGCTCTGAAGGTCTGGTCGGCGGGCGTGGAGAAGGCGATCGCGGACGATCCTTACGCGGGGCTGCTGGTTAGTCTTCATGTGCTTAACTTGTCCGTCTTCGCGTCGACGCTGGCCGGGTTCGATGAGAAGCCGGGGCAGTTCGCCGTCGCCAAGTTCCAGCAACGGGAAATTGAGCGGCAGGAACATCTGCGGCTCAAGCTCGGGCTGCGATCGGAGAAGGGCCAGCATCACAGCGGCCCGCCGCAGGAAGGCGCACAGAAGAGCGAAGACCAGCTCAACTTCAACTTCCGCCTGTTGCAGGCGATGGATGCGTTGAGCCTGGCGGCCTGCTGCACGAAGCCACCGTCGCGGCAGACACAGGATCTCTTTCCCGAAGCGGGCGCCGCGCCGATTCGCCTGAATCTTTCGCGGGATGGAAAAGATGTGATCGTCGATCCGTGGCCGTTCGGGCCGGCGCAGATTGACCTGATGATTCCGGTGTGCCGGATTGAGAACAAGAATTACGACAGCGACGAGGCGCTGCGGGAGACGGTCAACGCGGGCTCGAATGAAGTGCTGAGCTGTCGCGTCCTCCCGGCGCATTAGCGGCGCATTAGCGGCGCATTAGCGGCGCATTAGCGGCGCATTAACGTTCGCGCGGATGAAGTGGATTTCACGAGCCATCCTGATCCTGATGATCGGCGCGGGGACGCTGCTGCTGGCATTTGGCCCGCGGCCGCACGCGAAGATTCCCACCGGACGCGTCGTCGTCTCCTACTGGGAGAAATGGGGCGGGCAGGACGCCGAGCCGATGCAGGTCGTCGTCGAAAATTTCAACAACACCGTCGGCAAGGAGAAAGGGATCTTCGTCGATTACCTTTCGATGGCGAACGTGCACTACAAGACGCTGGCGGCGACGGCGGCGGGTGTGCCGCCGGATGTGGCAGGGCTGTGGCCCGACCAGGTGGTTCAATATTCGCTGCGCGGCGCGGCGACGCCGCTGGATCATCTCGCCGACGAGCATCACATCTCCGGCGCCGACTACAAACGCGTCTTCTGGGACATGTGCAATTACCAGGGCCACCTCTACGCCCTGCCGACCACGCCGGCGGTCATCGCGCTGCACTTCAACAAGAAATTCTTCTACCAGGCGGCGGATCAGCTCTATGCCGCGGGGCTGGATCCAACGCGTCCGCCGCGAACGCTTGGTGAGTTCGATCGCTACGCACAGATCCTGGACAAGAAAATCCCCGGCACCAATCGTCTCGCCCGCGCGGGGTATTTCACGATGGACTCCGGCTGGTATATCACCATCCAGCAGATCTGGTTCGGCGGGCGCATGTGGGATGAGAAGGCGGAGCGCTACAACCTGCTCACGCCGCAGAATATCGCGGCGTTCGATTGGATCGCGAGCTACTCGCGGCGGATGGGCCAGCAAGGGTTCAGCGATTTTCAAAGCGGCCTGGGCTCCTACAGCAGCCCGACCAACTCTTTTCTCAGTGGCGCGGTTGCGATGTGCCAGCAGGGACAGTGGATGTGCAACCTGATCGCGCGCTACACGCCGGATCTTTCGGAAGCGATCGTGCCGACCGAACTGGAGCCGTTCCTGCCGCGCGTGCTGCGGCCATTCAACTATGAATGGGCGGTGGCGGCGTTTCCTTCGGCGGTGCCCGGCATGGAGGACGTCTCGTTCTGCTCGACCGACGTTCTGCTCATCCCGCGCGGCTCCAGGCACCCGCGCGAAGCGTTTGAGTTCATGGCCTTCGTCCAGCGGCAGGAGCAGATGGAATCGCTCTGCTGGTCCAGCGGCAAGAATTCGCCGCTGAAAAACGTCAGCGCGAACTACGTCTATTCCAATCCCAATCCGTACATTGACGTTTTCGATCGCCTGGCCAACAGCCCCAACGCCACGCCGATCGAGCAGGCGCCGATCCATGCTGAAGCCGACAACCTGATCGAGGTCGCGGCCCAGCAGACCTACCTGCTGCAAAAGTCGCCCGTGGACGCGCTGACCGAGGCACAGCGGCTCATCGATCAGCGGCTGACCCGCTACAAGGAGCAGCGCGCCCTGCGGGGGGCCGCAGAGTGAATCGCGAGCGCGGCTGGGGCGATATCGGCAAGGGATTGGCCTTCCTCTCCCCGTGGATGATCGGCTTCACCCTCTTCACGCTCACGCCGATCGCGCTCGCGGCGTATTTCAGCCTGTGCGATTACTCCCTGCTCGATCCCCCGGCGTACATCGGATTGAACAACTACCGCGATCTCGCCGCGGATAAATGGTTCTGGAACGCGCTGGCCAACACGGGCGAGTACGCGGCAATCGCTTTGCCCTGCGGCGTCATGATCTCGCTCGGGCTGGCGATGCTGCTGAATCGACCCATCCGCGGGCAGGCGATCTATCGCACGATCATTTTTCTTCCTTCGCTCGTCCCGGTGGCGGCGTCGTCGATGATCTGGCTCTGGCTCTTCAACACCAAGCTCGGGCTGCTGAATTACGTGCTCGGCTGGTTCGGAATCCCGCCGGTCCCGTGGCTCAGCAACCCGCGCATCGCCCTCCCGGCGATCGCCTTCATGAGCCTCTGGGGCGTCGGCCAGACCGTCGTGATCTACCTCGCCGGGTTGCAGGACGTTCCCATCGAGCTGTACGAGGCGGCGGAGCTCGACGGCGCCAGCGGTTTTGAGCGCATGTGGAACGTCACGCTCCCCATCATCTCGCCCATCATTTTCTTCAACCTCATCATGGCGATCATCGGCGTCTTCCGCGTGCTTGATGCCCCCTACATCATGACCCAGGGCGGCCCGGCGCGGGCGACGCAGGTCATCGCCATGTACGTCTACGACCACGCGTTTTTATTCGTCAACGTCGGCTACGCCAGCGCCATGGCGCTGATCCAGCTCGTGCTGATCTTGATCCTCACGGCCATCGCGTTCTGGACAAGCAGCCGATGGGTCCATTACCAGGGCAAGTGAAATGGCGAGAACGCGCTCCACCAAGCCACTCATCACGCACCTCGCCCTGTTGCTCATCGGCGCCGGCTTCTTCATCCCCTTCGCCTGGATGGTCTCCACGAGCCTGAAAAGCGAGAAGGCCGCGATGGAATTCCCGCCGAAAATGATTCCCGCTCCGCCGAACTGGCGGACGTTTCACGATGTGGTGAACCATCCCCGGTTCGACTTTGCGCTCTTTGCGCGAAACACGCTGGTCATCGCGGCGTTCGCGGTCATCGGCACGACGCTCGTCAGCGCGTTCGTCGCCTATGGCTTTGCAAAAATCCACTTCCGCGGGCGATCGCTCCTCTTTGGAATCATGCTGTCGACGATGATGATCCCGTTCCCCGTCGTGATGATCTCCCTCTTCGTCCTCTACCGCTGGCTCGATCTGCACACGCCGATTCAATTCCTCGGCACCAACAAGCCGCTCTGGGTGCAGGCCTGGTTCGGCTCGGCGTTCAACATTTTTCTCCTGCGCCAGTTCTTCCTGACCATCCCCGATGAGCTTTCCGACGCCGCCCGCATCGACGGCTGCGGCGACATGGGAATCTTCCTCCGCATCATTCTCCCCCTCTCCCGCCCCGCTCTCGCCTGCGTTGCGCTCTTCACCTTCATGGCCGTCTGGAACGACTTTTTAGGCCCGCTGGTGTATCTGCAGCATCCCGAGCAATACACGCTCGCGCTGGGCCTGCAGCAGCTCCAGGGAACGCGCGGCAGCGCGACGGAATGGAACATTCTCATGGGAGCATCGCTTCTGGTGATCGCGCCGGTCATCGTCCTCTTCTTCCTCACCCAGCGCACCTTCATCCAGGGCATCGCGACGACCGGGATCAAGTGAGATGAGACCGAACCGCCAATCAGTGAAACGTGAATCCAGTGCGGGCGACGGTTACTATCCGCCCTTATGAAGTCTCTCGTCCTGATGCTCTGCCCGATCGTCGCTTGCGTCTTCGCGGGCGCAACGACCGGCTGCTCCTCCGCCGCCGGCCCCACCAGACACTTCGATGTTGCCGTTCACAATAAGACGCCGCAATCCGTGATGGTCTGGCTCTCGAAGGACGGCCCCCCCGTGGAAAAGGGCTGGCTCACGACCGAACAGTTCCTCGATACTTCCCCCGGCGAACCCTCGCCCGGCGTCGACCTGGAACCGGACAAAACCGCTCACACCGCCCAATCCGGCAAGTTCCCCCAGGGCACGCACGCGATCCTGGAAATCTTCGGCCACTCCGCCGGCGTGCTCACGCTCCGACTCCAGCCGGGCAAGACTGACCTCACCGTCCATCTCGACCCTCAAGGCCGCCTGACCGCCGTCGATAACACGACCGGCTCACCCATCTCACCCACGAGTCAGCCCCAGCCTTAATTGCAATCGCGAGCGTCATGGCCTACGAACAGCACAAACACGCCGCCCAAGCGATCGCCGCCCGCTGCGCCGTTGTCACGCTCAGCGACACGCGTACCCAGGCCACCGATACTTCCGGAACGCGCATCCGCGAACTCCTCGAGCAAGCCGGCCATGCGATCACGCTCTCGACCCTGATTCCCGACGACCCCGAGCGCCTTCGCACACTCCTGCACGATCTCCTCGCCAACGCTGACGTCGATTGCATCCTCACCAACGGCGGCACAGGCATCAGCCCGCGCGACAACACCATCGCCGTGGTCGAGTCAGCCCTGGCCCTCCCCCTCCCCGGCTTCGGCGAGCTCTTTCGCATGTTCAGCTACGAACAAATCGGCAGCGGCGCGATGCTCAGCCGCGCCACCGCCGGCGTTACCAACAACCGCAAGTTGATCTTCGCCCTGCCCGGATCGACCAAGGCGGTGGAATTGGCGATGACCAAACTGATCCTCCCCGAGCTGGGACATCTTCTCAGCGAACTGCGTAAGTGACCCATTCCCATTCCTCGCCCCCCGCCCCGTCAGGGCGGTTGACAGAATCTCCTTGACATCGATTACAACTGTAATAGATTACATTTGTAATCGATGCCGTCGCTCCCCCGCATTTCCGACGCCGAATGGACGGTCATGACCGTCCTCTGGAACGCCGCTCCGCGGCCGCTGACGGCCAACGAGGTCGCCGACGCGCTCGTTCCTTCCACCAGGTGGAGCCCGCGCACGATTAAGACGATGCTCAACCGCCTCGTTCGCAAGGGTGCGCTGAAGTTCAAGGCCGCGGGCAAGCGCTATCTCTATTCGCCGGGCGTCTCGCGCGAAGCATGCGTGCGCAGCGAGACCCGCAGCCTCGCCGATCGCCTCTTCGGCGGCGCGACCTCCGCCCTGCTCGCGCACTTCGTCGAAGACGCCCGGCTCTCACGCCGCGAAATCGCCGAGCTGCGCCGGTTGCTCGATCGCAAGGAGCCGGGCAAATGACGATGAAGTCCCTCCTGCTTGCGTTCGACCTCGCGGTCCAGGCTTCCTGGCAGGCCGCAGTCATTGCGGCATTGGTGCTGGCGATCAGCGTGATATTCGGGCGGCGGATCGGCCCGGCGTGGCGCTGTGCGCTCTGGGCGATCGTCTTCCTTCGCCTCCTGCTGCCGGCCCTCCCGCCAAGTTCGATGAGCCTGTTCAATCTCCACGCGCCCGAGCGAGCGAGCCATGCTGATGGCGATGCCGCAGAGCAGCAGATCACGATCGGCGTGCTGCTCGGATCCCCCACCTCCAGCGGCGCTCCCGCATCGGCTCCAGCAATGCCGCCACACCGGGAAATCTCAACCCACTTTGCGAACACGCTGAATTGGATCGAATTCGCCGCGATGACCTGGGCCGCCGGCGCGACGCTGCTCATCGCGCGACTGTTCATGAGCCTTGTCGTTCTTACGCGGCGTGTGCGCAGGCTGCCCGATTCAAAGGATGCGAAACTCCAGGCGATCGTCGAAGCGGAATCTCGCTCGGCGCGGATCCACTGCCCGCGCATCACAGAATCCGACCGCGTCGCCTCCCCCGCCTTAGCCGGCATCCTGCGCCCCACGCTGTTGATGCCCGCCGGCATCGGCGAGCGACTGGCGCCGTCCGAGTTGGCGGCGGTCGTCCGGCATGAGTTGGCGCACATTCGCCGTCACGATGTGCTCATCGGGCTGCTCGCTACGGTGGCGGCATGCCTGCACTGGTTCAATCCGCTCGCCTGGCTCGCATCGTCGTGCTTCCGCGCCGAGCGTGAGCTGGCGTGCGATGAAATTGCCTCCACCGCCATGGGAGATCGTGCAGACTACGGCCGGACGATTCTCAAGCTGCTCGACGTTTTCCCGCCCGCGCCGCCGGGTCGCGCGCGACAATTTGCCAGCGCGATTGGAATGTTCGGCTCACGCCGATCCGTTCGCCAGCGCATCCGGGCGATTTCCACCCCAAGCGTCGCGCGCTGGCCGCTGGCCGGCCCGGCGCTCGTGCTCATCGTCGGCTGCTCGACACTCAGTGGGCCCAGACACCTCGCGACGCAGTCTTCGGCTGCATCTCCCCCGCGCACCGCGCTCACCACTGCCGCTCCGGGCGATGACTTGAACACGATCACCCGCGTCTACGACGTTCGCGATGTCCTGATCGAGGTCCCGAGTTTCGACAACGCCCCAGCCCTCGGCCTGGGTGCCCACCTAATCCCCGCGGCCTCTACCGCCGCAACCAAAACCGGCCCCCCTCCGGCAACCTCCGACAACCCGCCACCGCCGCGCACGCGCCAGCAACTCATCGACGATCTTGTCACCCGCATCACCAGCACAATCGATCCCTATTCCTGGCAGAGCAACACCGGCCACATCGGATCGATCCGCGAGCTCAACGGCCAATTGATCATCACCCAGTCGCCTGCCAATCACGAGCGCATCTGGCAATTCCTGCAAAGTCTGCGCGGGCAGCGCTCAGTGCAGATCACCGTCCAGGCCCAATTCATTCAATCGCCCCCCGTCGAAAAGGCGCTCCAGGATCTCAGGCCCGCCGAGCATGCCTGGAGCAACATCGGCGGGCAGGCGTTTGACCTGTGGCTCGGCTTCCTCGACGAGGATCAAGTCCAGCGCCTGATCCAGCTCACGCAGTCGGATCAACACTCCACCATCGTCACAGCGCCGCGCCTCACCCTCTTCAACGGCCAGCGCGCTTACGTCCTCGTCTCGCGCAGCACTGCCTACGTGAGTGATCTCAAACCCAAGACCAACGGCGATTTCGAACCCATCATCGCGACGGCCGATTCCGGCATCCTCTTCGACTGCCAGGCGAACGTCACCGGCCCCGATCATCGCAACGTCACCCTCGCGCTGCGTCCCAGGGAAACCACCCTGCTGGACATGACCGCCGTGCGCTGGCCCGCCGCTCCCGCGGGCCGGGATGATCTGAAGGTCCAGATCCCCCATCTGCGGACCGCGGCATTAGACACGACGATCACGATGCCCGACCGCAAATGCGCCGTCTATCGCATCCGCCGCCGCTACGACCCCGCCCCGACCACTCACCCCGCGATCGCCAACGACACGGTGCTGATGTTCATCCGCCCCCAGGTGATCGTGATGCCCGAGACGGATCTGACCGGAACCAGCAAGCCGCTCCCCCTTCTCTCCAGCAAACCCGCCAGATAGCGACCATCGCCGCGCCCAAATCTCAAAGAAACTTGACTCATCCCGCCCGCTGTTTAAGATTCGTCCGCTCCTAGGACGAAGCAAGAAAACCCACAGCCGCCCCCATCGTCTAGTGGCCTAGGATATCTGGTTCTCAGCCAGAGGACAGGGGTTCGACTCCCCTTGGGGGTATCGACGGCCCAGCGGCCGCAAGTGCATCAGAGTGCATCGACTCGCAAGTTGATGAACTCTCACCACTTGCGGCCGTTGGCGTTTTGTTCGGTTCATCGTCCTGCACCGTGTTTGCACCGCTTGCAGCACTGGATTCTGCACCACGACGTTTCACGCGCATGAAGTCTTCGTCACGCACGAGGTGATAGTGCTTGAATGCCACTTCTGGCGTGTTGCCTGACCACTTGCAGGCGAGAGCCACACCGTCGGTATCCATCCAATCAGTCTCACAACTCAGTCGCAGATTCTGCAGCGGCTTCGGCCACTTCTTGACGCCCGCAGCGTCGCACAAACGACCGATCTTCGTTCGGAGATTCGTCTCCGTATCAACGATGGGGATGATGCGCTTCTCGCCGTCCGCTGCCAGAGTGAACGCCTCAGAAAGCAACTGTGCGAGCCGAGGATGAATCGGCACCTGCCGTTCCGGCTTGCCCTGCTTCTTCGTTTTATCCGCCTGGACGTGAATTTTGTTCGCCTCGAAGTCGATATCGCTCCACTTCAGCCGTGACGCTTCGCTGGGACAACGTAGCCCTCCGTACCGGCCGAACGCGAGGATGAGCTTCACCGGCCATTCCTTCGTCGCGGCGATCAGGAGTTCCACGTCGGCCGTCCGCACATACCGCATCGTAGCGGGATTCACCTGCGTACCTGCCGGAACGTCCTTGAATGGATTCTTTTTAAGCAATTCGTGATCGACCGCATCACGGAAGAACTGGCGAGCTTTCTTCACAAACATGGAGATCGTCGCCCCCGCGTACCGTTGCCCTTCTAGCCAGTGCCGAAAGCCCTTGGCATCGCCAACCGTGATGCTGTCGAGCTTTCGAGCCTTGCCGAAGTGCTCAACTAGCTTCGCCTCGCTCTGCCGCAGATTCAGAAGAGCACATCTACCGAGATCCGTTCGCCGCTCGATGTACCGTCCGATGTAGACCGCCAACGTAAACGCCGACGCTTTACGCTCCGCACGTGGCTCACACAACCCCTCTGCCGCGATCTTATCGCGAAGATCGCCGCCGATACTGTTCAACCATGCCGCCGACGCCGCCGTGATCGGCACGCTGTTCGCCTTGGCCCGTTCCAAGCTCCGCAGATGTCCTCTGATCTCTCTGGCGTCATCCTTGCTCAGTGGGCCGAGGTAGATCGACCGACGCCGCCCATGCTCATCGGGCAAACCCTGCCACCGCCGAGGCTCCACGTTTTCGAATTTGCTTCGATTGCTCTTCATAACTCACCCTGGCAACGACTTGATGAACCGTGCGAGTTCCGTCTCTTCCACCCGCACGAGACGGCCGAGCCGCTTTACCTTCAACCGCCCGTCAGCGATATACGTTCGCACCTGCCGCACGCAAACGGTAAGCCGCTCGGCCACTTGAAAAACTGTCAACAATCGCACGGGTAAGTCGCTCATAGATCACCTCATCCGATCTGCGCCGCCTCCTTGGCGGAGACGCCACCTGAAATCGCCCGCCAGAACTGTCCCAACTTGTCGGCAATACGAATTCCTGCCAATCGCTCAGAATCCGGCCCACGCTCCGGAAGGACTTTCGCGAATTCAATGCCAAGCTTCTCTTCATACTTCTCGTACGTCACTCGCGAGTGCATCACCCGAATTCCTTGCCATCCGAATTTCCGACCTAGCACCAATGCACCGACTGCACTCTCCAGCACAGTCGCATCGCCCTGGAACTTCTTGCAAGCCTCGTCGATGATCCGCATCAATTCACCGTCGGAAAGCTTTTTCATTGCGAGCTCCATTTCTAATACCAGTTTATAGGTAAATGAATTCTTGTCAATCGGATTACAACTAATTCAGAGAATGTAATTGAGACTCTTTCCCGATGACGATTCGACCAGGAGCGAAGCACGCCGCCGTCTTCCTGGCATTCACGCGATCGGGATCGAGCTTGAGAAATACGTCAATCGGCAAGGGCACTAAGCAGACGAACGACCGCTGCTCCACGAGCTCGCCGGTCTCTTCGTCCAAGACCTCGCGGACGTGCAGGACCGCACACGCCTTGCCGCAGTCCGCCAGCTGCTCCCGCACCGTCCGCCGCTCTTCCTCCGTCGCGCCGACCTCTTCATCAGCCGCGAAGCCACCGACTGCATCAGGTCCGCCACCGTCATAGTGATTGTTTTCAGTATCGTCACTTGACACGTGACAATCGTCACTCCAGAAACCGCGTGAGGTGCTGAACCGATGCACCTCGCCCGTCTTCCTTTCCAGCACCCACGCAGGATAACCATGCTCGGGATGCTTCGTCAGATACGCCGTCACGTAGCCGGCCGCCTTGCCTGGGCTCTTGAACTTGGAAACCGTGAACCGCACCGAGCCGAAGCCAGGACGACCGATAGCGACACGCTGCTCCCACTCCGGCCAGTTTCGATTCCAAGCCTCACACAGCTTCTCGAAGGGGATGAACGACGCATCGACGAGGACATGCCAATGCGCCTGCTCCGTCTCCTTCTGCCACTCGACGACGTACACGTATCGCCGTGAGTGCAGCGAGCCCCAGCGAAAGAGACGCTGCATCGTCACCGAGATGCACCGATGACTTGTCACGTACTGGAACGCTTCCTGGGGCGATGTGAAGAGCTCAGGATCGATCGTAAACGTGAGCATCATCAGGCCTGTGAACTTCTCCAGCTCGGGAAGCAGACGACGCTTCAGGCTTAAGCCCAGCGGAAGACAGCAGTGCGGACAGAAGCGAGAACGACAGCCGCAGGACCTGACTTCCGTCTACTCTCGAAGAGGGACTGTTACAATCTTTCCATCCTGTTCAAGATAAGGGGAGGCGGCGGGGCCCGCTTCGCGGGCTCCCTCGCCGCCGGCGCCGTCCGCTGCTCCGATCTCCGCGAGGCGCTCTACACAATCGAAGAATGAATCGTTATTCTGCATGATCTTTTCCTTTCGCCGCGAACGTGCCAAGCCGCCAAGCATCAGCACGAACGCGGCATTTTTTGTTGACCTACTTGCCGCTCGCCGCTCCACCTGGGAGATGCCCGCCTTGAGGGCGTGCAGGAAGGGAGCGAGGGAAGCACTCATCAGGGCCCAACGTACTCCCCTCGCTCCCTCTCGCTGCGCGATTCACCCTCACTCCTCTCTCCCTTCCCCTTTGGGTC
>JADMIO010785114.1_pt1 | contig 14566 bp, 12 predicted proteins | sample 8958161 | NCBI WGS metagenome assembly JADMIO01 (sample SAMN16585339, study PRJNA669376) | soil metagenome | isolation source: Crop rotation soil | place: USA: Cullars Rotation, Alabama | collected 2011 | reverse complement strand
CTTTCCCGGCGCGATCCCGCCTTGCGCCTCGGCCCGCAACGCCGCCGCCAGATCGCCGTCGAACGCGGCATAGGCCGAGGCGCGGTCGGCGCGCAGGCAAAGCTGCGGGAATCGTGCGATTTCCTGGGCGAGCGCGGTGGCGGCGGCCAGTGCCTGGCGGGGCGGAACCAGCCGGTCCGCGAGGCCGATCGAGAGCGCTTCGGACGCGCCTATCGGCCGCCCGGTGAGGATCATGTCCAGCGCCCTTCCCTGCCCGATCAGGCGCGGCAGGCGGACGGTGCCGCCGTCGATCAGGGGCACGCCCCAGCGCCGGCAGAAGACTCCGAACACGGCCGACTCGGCGGCGACTCGCAGATCGCACCACAGAGCCAGCTCCAGGCCGCCCGCGACGGCATAGCCTTCGACCGCGGCGATCACCGGCTTGGCGAGCAGGCGGCGGGTCGGCCCCATCGGCCCCTCGCCTTCCGGATCGTAATGGCCCGCCGCGCCGGCGACCGCCTTAAGGTCGAAGCCCGCGCAGAAATGGCCGCCCGTTCCGCCGAGCACCGCGACCGAAGCCGTTTCGTCCGCCTCGAAGGCATCGAAGGCCTCGCGCAACTCCTGCGCGGTCGCGGGATCGACCGCGTTGCGCGCCTCCGGGCGGTTGATCAGCACGCGGGTCACCGCGCCTTCGCGCTCGACGATGACGCTCATATCCGCCGCTCCCGCCCGGCCCAAAAGGGCTCGCGAAGCGCCCGGCGGAGCGGCTTGCCGACCGCGCTCAAGGGGATGGAGTCGACGAACCGCACGGCTTTCGGCGCCTTGTAGCCGGCGAGCTTCTCATGGGCGAAGGCGATCAACGGCCCTTCGTCCTGTCCTGCGCCGTTCCGGCTCACCACGAAGGCCGTCACCACTTCGCCCCAAATATCGTCGGGAAGGCCCACCACGGCGACCTGCGCGACGCCGGGGTGGCCCGACAGGGCGTCCTCCACTTCACGCGGATAGACGTTGTAGCCGCCGGTCACGATCATGTCGGAGGTGCGGTCGACGAGAGTGAGATAGCCCTCTTCGTCGAACCGGCCGATGTCGCGGGTGCGGAGCCAGCGCGTGCCGGGAAGGAACGCCTCGATCGCCGGGTCGCTATAGCCCCGCATCGCGAAGGGGGCGCGAAGCACGATCTCACCGGGCTCGCCCGGGGGCGCGTCCTCGCCCGCCTCGTCCACCAGCCTGATCTCGCACTCGACGCTCGGCCGGCCGCAGGAGAGCAGCCGCTCCGGGCTCGCATCGACATGGTCGGCCTTGCCGAGCGCGCAGATCGCGAGCGGCGCCTCGGTCTGTCCGTAATATTGAACGAAGACCGGGCCATAGCGCCTGAGGCCCTCCTCCAGCACCGGCCGTGGCATCGGCGAGGCGCCGTAGAGGATCGTCGAGACCGAGGAGAAATCCGCTTCGTCGATCCCCGGCGACTGGAACAGCATCTGCAGCATCGTCGGCACCAGGTTCAGCGCCGTCGGCCGCCAGCGCTCGATCGCTTCGATGTAGGAGGCCGGGGTGAAGCCCGGCAGGATCGCCGCCGTTCCCCCGCGCAGCCAGTAAGGCAGCACGAAGGTGCCGCTGGCGTGGATCATCGAGGCGGCGTGGAGCATGATCTCTCCGGGCGCCGGATCGATCAAATTGGTCAGCACATTGTGGACGACCGCGGCATAGGTGGCCTGCGTGTGCTCGGCGGCCTTCAAGGTACCGCTGGTGCCGGAGGTGAATAGGCGCAGCAGCACGTCGTCTGGCCCTGCCGGCAGGCGCGGATCGGAGTCCGGCGCGTCCTCGGCCAGCTTCAGCAGGTCCGGCCCCAGCGCCTGGTCGCCGAGCCCGTAAAGCCGCAACTCCGGCATCGCCGCCTGCAACTCGGCCGCCCGCTCGACCTGCGACGCGCCGTAGACAAGGGTGCAGATCCCCGCGAGCGCGAGCATATTGAGATGCTCTTCCCGCGACAGCCGGCCGTTGAGCGGCGTGCGCGTCAGCCCCGCTTTCACCCCGCCGAAGTCGCAGGGCACCGAATAGAGGCCGTTGTCGAGCAGCAGCGCCAGCGGATCGCCGCGCTTCAGGCCGAGCCCGGCATAGACATGGCCGATCCTGTTGGAGAGGCGATCCACTGCACGGAAACTCAGCGCCTCGTCGCCGAACAGGATCGCGGTCCGGTCGCCATGCCAGCGCGCGCCGCGGCGGATGAGTTCGGTGACGAGCATGCTCTCCTCCCGCCGCGCATTTGGTCACGGCGCGCGGACGCTTGCAAGCCGGAGCGGCCGGCGACAGACAGGGCGGCATGCGAAGCGTCGCCCTGCTCGGGTTGTGGATGTTGTCGGCGGCCGCCGCGCCGCCGCTGAAGTTCACGCCGATGCAGCCCGCCTTCGCCGCCTCGGCCGCCGTCTATCGGGAACGGTGGAACGCGGAAGGCGCGCAGATGGCCGGAGCGCTGGAGCGCGAGGCCGGAACGCCCTTCCCTGCCGATACGATTGAAGTGCTGATCCGCGACGGCGCGCCGATGACCAGTCTGGATGGCCATGTGATCCGGCTGCGCGCCAACTATCCGATCAACGTCTGGCGCGCGGCCCTGATGCACGAACTCGGCCACCGGCTGGCGGTGACGCTCGGCCGGAGCGCCGGGATCGACGACCATCGCGCGCTCTACCTGTTCTATTATGACGCGATGGTGGACCTCTACGGCCAGCCTTTCGCCGACTATGTGGTGAGCGTCGAGCGGCGGATCCCGGGCCCTTACGATTATGACGCCGCCTGGACCTGGGCGCTATCGATGACCCGCGCGCAGCGGCAGGCGCTGCTCGCGACGCTCCGGCACGGCTGATCAGATGTCGGCGGTGTAGCGCCGCGCCGATTCCGCGAAGCTCAGCATCGGCGCTCGGATCGACCCATCCGCCAGCCGCTCGCCGCCGACCGGATCGATCGTGCGGATGTCGTAGTCCGGCTGGCCTGCGTCGAGACCGGAGATCACCACATCGAAGGTAGTGGCCGGCCCGCCCTGCGGCACGAACCAGTGGATGTTGTCCCGCTCCGAGCACATCGTCGAGACCTGGCCGATACGGGCGACATAGTCGCGGGTCGGGCGGATGATCATCGCCTCGCCGTCGTCGCGCAGCCGATCGAAATTGCGGACGCGGAAGGCGCCATTCACCACCATATGGGCGGAGACCATATGCCTGTGGCCGTGCGGGGTGATGACGTTGCGCGGGGCGAAGTCGAACAAGGCGACGCCGTAATTCAACCGGCGCGGATTGCCGTCCGCATCGAGGAAGCGGACGTTGCGTTTTTGGGGATCGTTGGCCGAACCCGCACCCGCCGGGGTCAACCGGGCGCGGCCGAGCTCCGCCATCAGCTCGGCGACGTCGAGCGTGCGGCCGAGCCGCTCCACCTCCAGCGCCCATTGCCGCCCGCTCATCGTGCCGCCGGCAAGCGCGCGGGCGATCTCGTCCTGGCTGTCGATCCAGCGCCGCACCGTCCCGCCGCGGGCCGGCGCCTGCGCGCGCGCCTCGCCGAGCAAAGCGTAAGCGGCGAAGGCAGGCAGGATCGCGAGCAACTGCTCGCGGCGAGTGAACAGAAAATCGGCGTCGCTCATTCGCCCGTCATCGCGCCGGCCGCGCGTCTGCGCAAACGAGGAAAGATAAAGGGAGCCGCTACTTTTCTTTCGCTGCAGGGCTGGTCTTCTCGCCCTAAAGGTAACCCGTCATTCCAGCGAAAGCTGAAATCCATGCCGAGTCCGAATGGACCCCAGCCTTCGCTGGGGTGACGAAATGGAGGGACATGCTCTGATCCGGCCCTATCTTCCGCTCAACGCGCTCCGGGCCTTCGAGGCGGCGGCGCGCCATTCCAGCTTCAAGAAGGCGGCGATCGAGCTGCGCGTCACGCCGGCGGCGCTCAGCCATCAGGTGAAGGGGCTGGAGGAACGGCTGGGCGCCGCGCTCTTCCACCGCCTGCCCCGCGGGCTGGCGCTGACGGACGAGGGCCAGGCTTTGCTCCCCGTCCTCGCCGACTCGTTCGACCGGATCGCCCACCTGCTCGACCGCTTCGATCCGGACGGCGGGCGGGAGGTCGTGACGCTGGGCGCGGTCGGAAGCTTCGCACTGGAATGGCTGCTGCCCCGCCTGGCCGATTTCGAGGCCGCGCATCCGGACGTGGACCTCCGCCTCTCCACCAACAACAACCGCGTCGATATCGCCGAGGAGGGCCTCGATTTCGCGATCCGCTTCGGCGACGGCGCCTGGCACGGCACAGAGGCCGACAAATTGTTCGATGCGCCGCTGACCCCGCTCTGCGCGCCGGAGGCGGCGGCACGGCTGAAGGCACCGGCGGATCTGGCGGGCGAGACGCTGCTCCGCTCCTACCGCATCCATGACTGGCCGGACTGGTTCCGCGCCGCCGGCGTCGAGCCGCTGCCGCTCCGCGGTCCGGTCTTCGATTCCTCCGCCGTCATGGTCGAAGCGGCGCGACGCGGCCACGGCGTCGCTCTGGCGCCCGCCCGACTCTTCGCCCGCGCGATCGCGGCGGACGTCATCGCCCGGCCTTTCCCGATCGAAGCCGGAAACGACGGTTATTGGCTGACGCGTTTGAAGTCGCGTCCGCCCAACGCAGCAACGGCGGCGTTTCGGGACTGGCTGCTTGGCGAGGCCGCCTAGAACGCCTCTTCCGCCAGCGCCATCAGGCTGTCGCTGCCCGTCTCGATCTTGCGGCGGAGGGCATTCGACTCCGGCATGATCTTGTCGGCGAAGAAGCGGCCGGTGATCAGCTTGTTGCGGTGGAAATCGCCGTCCTCGGCACCGCCCGCCAGAGCGGCGCTGCTCGCGCTCGCCATGCGCAGCCACATCAGGCCGAGGCAGACGATGCCCATGATGTGCATGTAATTGTAGGAGGCGGCGCCGGCATTGTTCGGGTTGGCGAGGCCGTTCTGCATCAGCCAGAGCGAGGCCGTCTGGAGGTCGCCATTGGCCCGCTCAAGCGCGCCCGCCAGCGCCGCGACATTGGTGTCGGACGAGCCCTTGGCTGCCGCCGCTTCCTCGCCGACCATCTTCATGAAGGCCTGGATCGCCCGGCCCCCGTCCTTGGGGAGCTTGCGGCCGACCAGATCGAGCGCTTGGACGCCGTTCGTGCCCTCGTAAATCTGGGCGATGCGGGCGTCGCGGACGAACTGCTCCATCCCCCATTCGCGGATGTAGCCGTGGCCGCCATAGACCTGCTGGCTGTTCACCGCCGCTTCGAAGCCCTTGTCGGTGAGATAGCCCTTGATGACGGGCGTGAGCAGGCCGAGCAGATCGTCGGCGGCGACCCGCTCCTCCTCGGTCTGCGCCTTGCGGCTGATGTCGACCTGCAGCGCGCCCCAGAGGACGAAGGCGCGGGCGCCCTCGTTGAAGGCGCGGGCCTCCATCAGCATGCGGCGCACGTCCGGGTGGCGGATGATCGAATCGGCCTTGGCGTTGGGATCGCGCTCCTCCGGCCGAAGCGCCCGCCCCTGCCGCCGGTCCTTCGCGTAGGTGACGGCATTCTGATAGGCGATCTCGCCCTGGGCCAGGCCCTGCAGGCCGACGCCCAGGCGGGCGGCGTTCATCATGATGAACATCGCCGCCAGGCCCTTCTCCGGCTCGCCGATCAGATAGCCCGTCGCATTGTCGTAGTTGAGCAGGCAGGTCGAATTGCCGTGGATGCCCATCTTGTGCTCGATCGAGCCGCAGACCACGCCGTTCCGGTCGCCGATCGTGCCATCGTCGTTCACGATGAACTTGGGGACGATGAACAGGCTGATGCCCTTCACATTGTCCGGCGCGCCGGTGATCTTGGCGAGGACGAGGTGGATGATGTTCTCGGCCAGGTCATGCTCGCCGGCCGAAATGAAGATCTTGGTGCCGGTGATCCCGTAGGTGCCGTCGCCGCGCGGCTCGGCCTTGGTCTTGATCAGGCCGAGATCGGTGCCGCAATGCGGCTCGGTCAGGTTCATCGTCCCGGTCCATTTGCCGGAGACCATGTTGGGCAGATATTTGTCCTTCTGCTCGTCCGATCCCTTCACCAGGATCGAGGCCATCGCCCCTTGGGTGAGGCCGTTGTACATTTCGAACGCCTGGTTGGCGGAGAGGAAATATTCGGTGACGGCGGTGGCGAGGACGGAGGGAAGGCCCTGCCCGCCATATTGCTCGGGCGAATGGAGCGTGGTCCAGCCGCCGGCGACGAACTGGTCATAGGCCTCCTTGAAGCCCTTGGGCGTGGTCACGCTGCCGTCGGCGTTGCGGGTGCAGCCTTCCTCGTCGCCGCTGCGGTTGATCGGGTGGAGCACCTCGCTGGCGAAGCGGCCGCCCTCGTTCAGGATCGCCTCGATCATGTCGGGCGTCGCATTCTCGAAGCCGGGGAGGTTCGAATAGCGCTCGATGCCCAGGATATGCTCGAGCACGTAACGGGTGTCGCGGACCGGCGCGGTATAGCTGGGCATGTCTTCCCCTCCCCAAACCCGCCTCGGCGGGCGTTCAGCACGATGCCCGTCTTTAGCGGGCGTTCAGCACATCGCCGGCTTCGACCATGGCGATGAAGCGATCAAGCTCCTCGATCGTGGCGTCGATGTCGATCTTCTGCTTCTTCAGCAGATCGACCCGTCCCCGGCACTTTTCCAGCGTGACCCGCCGCTGTTCGTGCCGCCCGTCGCCAAGATCGTAAAGATCGATCATCTCACGAATCTCGGCGAGGCTGAACCCCACCCTTTTGCCGCGCAGGATCCAGGCGAGCCGGGCCCGGTCGCGCCAGCTATAGACCCGCGCCAGCCCCTCGCGCCGGGGCGAGATCAGACCCTCGTCCTCATAGAAGCGAAGCGCCCGGGCAGTGACCCCGAATTCGTCGCAGAGCTGGGTGATCGTATAGGTGCGGGCTGTCCGCTCATCGGCGCGATAATCGGCGTGGAGAGCAATAGGCGCCATGTCCGGCGCCTAGGCTCACTTTACGTTAACGTCAAGGCGAGCGCGGCTTGCCTGGCGCGGGCGCCGGGATAGGGTGCCGCCGGGCAACGGGAGGGAAAAAATGCAGGTTACCGCGATGACGGCGCGCTGGGCGCGGACGGCTTTGGTCTGGTTCGTGCTCACCATGCTGTTCGGCATGTATCTGGGCATGACCGAGCAATTCCATTTCTCCTCGCCGCACGCCCATATGGGCCTGCTCGGATGGGTGTCCTCCGCCTTGTTCGCCTTCCTCTACGCCCTCGCCGGCGAGGGCGCGGGCGGACGATGGGCCGCAATCCACTGGGCCGCACACAATCTCGGCGTCGCGACGATGGCGACAGGCCTCTATCTCACGATCCGCTCCGGCCCGTCGGCGCTCACCGCGTTGATCCCGGCCGGCGGTGCCGTGGTGATCCTGGGGACGCTCTGGCTGACGCTCACGCTCTGGCCGCGCCTCAAGGCGCGCTGACGAGGCGATTTTTCCCGGCGGACGGGGGCGACAAGCGGCAAGCCGCTGCCTATATGGCCGCCAGCGCCGCCGGGATTCGCATGCTGACCACCGATCCGTTCGACGACGACAAGCTCCGCGAGGAATGTGGCGTGTTCGGCGTCTGGGACGTCGAGACCGCCGCCGCCGTTGCGGCGCTCGGGCTCCATGCCCTCCAGCATCGCGGCCAGGAGGCGGCGGGGATCACCACCTTCGACGGCGCCGCCTTCCACAGCCATCGCGCGATGGGCCATGTCGCCGGCAATTTCGACAAGGACGAGGTGATCCGCGCCCTAGCGGGCCGCTCGGCGATCGGCCATGTCCGCTATTCCACCACCGGCGCCTCGGCGATGCGCAACGTCCAGCCCTTGTTCGCAGAGCTGGCGACCGGCGGCTTCGCGATCGCCCATAACGGCAACATCTCCAACGCGATGCGGCTTCGGCGGGAGCTCAATGCGCGCGGCTCGATCTTCCAGTCGACCAGCGACACCGAGGTGATCATCCATCTGGTCGCGACCTCCAGCTACCGCGCCTTGCTCGACCGCTTCATCGATGCGCTGAAGCATGTCGAGGGCGCCTACAGCCTGGTCTGCCTGACCGAGGAGGGCCTGATCGCCTGCCGCGATCCACTGGGCATCCGGCCGCTGGTGATGGGCAAGCTGGGCGACGCGACGATCTTCGCCTCCGAGACGGTGGCGCTCGATGTGGTCGGCGCGACCTACGTGCGCAGCGTCGAGCCGGGCGAACTGATCGTCGTTTCCGAGCGCGGGGTCGAGAGCCACCGCCCGTTCGCGCCGGCGACCGCCCGCCCCTGCATCTTCGAGCATGTCTATTTCTCGCGGCCCGATTCGATCGTCGAGGGCTCCTCCGTCTATTCGGTGCGCAAGGCGATCGGCGCCGAGCTGGCGCGCGAGGCGCCGGTCGAAGCCGACCTGGTCGTGCCGGTGCCCGATTCGGGCGTGCCGGCGGCGATCGGCTATGCGCAGGAGAGCGGCCTCCCCTTCGAGCTCGGCATCATCCGCTCCCATTATGTCGGCCGCACCTTCATCCAGCCCGGCGATCAGGTTCGCCACCTTGGCGTCAAGCTGAAGCACAATGCGAACAGCACCCTGATCAAGGGCAAGCGGATCGTGCTGATCGACGATTCGATCGTGCGCGGCACGACAAGCCTGAAGATCGTGCAGATGCTGCGCGAAGCGGGCGCGGCCGAAGTGCATATGCGGATCGCCTCGCCGCCGACCCGGCACAGCTGCTTCTACGGGGTCGACACGCCGGAGCGGCAGAAGCTGCTGGCGGCGCGCATGGATGTGGACGCCATGAATGCGCATATCGGCGCCGACAGCCTCGCCTTCGTCTCGATCGACGGGCTCTACCGGGCGGTCGGCGAGCCCGGCCGGGATTCGGCGCGGCCGAGCCATTGCGACGCCTGCTTCTCCGGCGACTATCCGACCACGCTGACCGATCATGAGGATCAGGAGCAGCGCGGCCAGCTCATCCCGATCGAGCGCTACGCCTGATGGCGGGCTTTCTGGACGGTAGGCTCGCTCTCGTGACCGGGGCGAGCCGCGGGATCGGCGCGGCGACGGCGGAGGCGCTGGCCGGGGCCGGCGCCCATGTCGTGCTGACCGCCCGCACCGCCACCGACCTCGAGGAAATTGAGGAGCGGATCCATGCCACCGGCGGCTCGGCGACGATCGCGCCGCTCGACCTCACCGAAAGCGACAGCATCGCCCGGCTCGCCTCAGCGATCGCCGGACGCTGGGAGAAGCTCGACATCCTGGTGCTCAATGCGGCGATGCTGGGCACTTTAGGGGCGGTCGCACAGATCGACGGCAAGGAATTCAATCGCATATTGACTCTGAATGTCCTCGCCCAACAGGCTATGATTGCTGGCTTTGATGGTCTCATGCGCCGCAGCGACGCGGCCCGATTGCTCGCCGTCACCTCCAGCGTCGGCGCCACTCCCCGCGCCTATTGGGGCGCCTATGGCGCATCCAAGGCTGCACTTGAGAACCTCGTTCTAAGCTACTCTCAGGAAGTCGGAAATATCACAAATATCCGCGCGGCGATCGTCGATCCGGGCGCGACGGCGACGCAGATGCGGGCGCGCGCCTTTCCGGGCGAGGATCCGGCGACCCTGAAGCCTCCGGCCGCGGTCGCCGAGGCGATTTTGGAGCTGCTCGAAACGGACTTCGAAAATGGCCGGTTAATGGCCGTTAACCGCTGAAGCCCCTCGATTAACCCCTCGGTAAGCGGGGCTTCCCGCGGCGATTGCGGGCCGTTTTCGGACGCCGCGGAACCCGCCACTGCGGCCGTTCGAAGGGCCTTCGATCGACCCCGATCAGCCGGTCGGAAAGTTCGATTCCAGGATCGCGATGAGGGCGTCGGAGGGCGGTTTGGCGAAGCCGGCCGCGTCGTCCGGCGAGCGCAGCGGCGCGGCGAGGTGGACGGCGTGAAAAAGCCGCGCGAAATGGTGCGCCTCCGCCCCCTGGATGCCGTAAGCGGCCGCCAAAAGGGTCGTCGTCACCAGCTCGCGGCGGTCATCGGCCTTTCTGACGATTTCGCTCAGTTCCGGGTCGCTGACGGTCAGCGAACGGACCCCTCTTTCGAGCCTGTGATCGGCGGTTTCGGTGAGCTTGAGCAGTGCCCGAAACCGCTCCATCGGCGTGTCGCCGGCCGAGGCGGCTCGGCCTACGGCCTCGCTCTCGTCATCCGCCCAGGCCCGGGCGACGGCGCCGGTCAATTCCTCTATCCCCTTGAAATGGTGATAGAATGATCCCTTCGTCCGGCGCGCGCGGCGGCAGAGATGATCGACCGTGAAGCGCGCCGGCCCCTCCAGACGGAGCGTCTTCACGGCCAAAGCGACCCAGTCGGACTGGCGGAAGACGGCGGGCGGCTTCCTAGCGGGCACGGCGCCGAACCGTACGATATGGTATGGTCATGGCTTCGGCCATACCCCGAGTCATGCTTTTCGGCAAGAAACGCCATACTTCGCGGTATGGCGGGCGATTCAGCGGCGGATCAGGGTGACCTGGGCGACATCGATGCCGCCGCCCCGGAATCCACCCTCGCAATACATCAGATAATAAAGCCAGAGGCCGTGAAATTGGCCGGTGAAACCGGACGGCAGGCGGGCCCCGGCGACCACCGCCTCATAGCGCTTCCGCCAGGCCGCGAGGGTCGCCGCATAATGCAGGCCGTAGCCCTGCCGGTCGGTCCAAGCGAGCCCGGCGGCCTCGGCTAGCCGCGCGAAGCGCTGCTCCTCGATCAGCATGCCGCCGGGGAAGATGTAGGTCTGGATGAAATCGGCATTGGCGGCATAAGCGTCGAAATATTCCGGCCGCATCGAGATAAGCTGGAGCGCCGCCTTGCCGCCGGGCTTCAGCACCCGGGCGATCGCGGCGAGATAATCCGGCCAATAGGCCTGCCCCACCGCCTCCACCATCTCCACCGAGGCGATTGCGTCGAATGACGGCATGACGTCACGATAGTCGGTGAGCTCAATGCGTACCCGATCGGCAAGGCCGGTGGCGGCGAGCCGGCGCTCGGCATAGGCCTTCTGCTCTTCAGAGAGCGTCAGGCCGACGACCTCGACGCCATAATCGCGGGCGGCGAGCTCGGCGAGGCCGCCCCAGCCGCAGCCGATCTCGAGCAGCCTCTGCCCCGGCTTCAGCTCCAGCCGGTTGAGCAGCAGCCGCATCTTGCGCTCCTGCGCCCGCTCCAGCGGCTCGTCCGGCGCCGCCGGATCGGCGAAGACCGCGCTGGAATAGGTCATGCCGTCGTCGAGCCATGGCGCGTAGAAGTCATTCCCCAGATCGTAATGATGGGCGATGTTGGCCCGCGCCCGCGCCCGGTCATTGTCGCGCAGGGCATGGGCGAGCTTGTTGAGCAGCCGCCAGGGCCCCTTGGCGCGGGCCGCCCGGCCCAGGCCGGCGGCGTTGCGCATGAACAGGTCGAACAGCGGCACCGGATCGGGACTCGACCACTCGCCCTTCGCCCAGGCCTTGTACCAGCCCACCGAGCCGGAGGTGGCGAGCCGGACCAGAGCGCGCCAGTCGTGCAGGCGGACGATCGCCACCGGCCCCTCGCCATGCCCGCCGAGGATGCGACCCTTTCCGTCGGGCAGGGTCACTTCGACGCGACCTTCGGCGAGGCCCGCGTCGATCCGGTCGAGCGCGCGGGAGAAGCCGCCCGCGAACAGCCGCGACATCAATCCGCCGCCGGTCGCGAAGCCGCGATCGGCCTCCACCAGATGAAGGCCGCGGGATTGTCGTTCGAGTGACGTCATGACGCCCTCGCCCGCACGCTAGATTTCCCGCGGCTCCTTGCCGACCTGCCAGGTCTGCCCCTTGGCGACCAGGGCCTGCAGGTCGGCGGCCTTGCCTTGGGCGGCGGCGGTATTCTGGTCGCGCACGGCGCTCTCGAAGGTGGGGCGCGGATCGTCGTAGATCACGCCCAGCGCCATCGGGAAGCTGCCGATCGGCATGTCGATCAGCATATGGGCGACCGCCTTGTTCTGGGGATCGTGGACGATCACGTCCGCTGCCGCCCAGTCGCCGTCCACGACATCGACGACCTTGAGGTTGAGCGCCTGCCGGTCGAGCGTCAGGCCCTTGCTGCCATTGTCGAACAGCATCGGCTCGCCCGCCTTCAGCCAGAGCTGCTTTCCCGCATTCTCCTTGGCGGTGAAGGGCGCGAACACGTCGTCATTGTAGACGATGCAGTTCTGGAAGATCTCGACGAAGGCGGCGCCCTTATGGGCGTGGGCGGCCTTCAGCACGTCGGGCAGGTTCTTGTGGACGTCGATCGCCCGGGCGACGAAGCGCGCCGAGGAGCCGAGCGCGAAGGCGCAGGGCCGCACCGGACGGTCGACCGAGCCGAATGGCGTCGAAGGCGATCGTGTGCCCACCCGCGACGTCGGGGAATATTGGCCTTTCGTAAGGCCATAAATCTCATTGTTGAAAAGCAGTATCTGGCAATCCAGGTTGCGCCGGATGAGGTGCATGGTGTGGTTGCCGCCGATCGACAGCGCATCGCCATCGCCGGTGATGATCCAGACGTCGAGGTCCGGATTGGCCAGCTTCACCCCGGTCGCCACCGCCGGCGCGCGGCCGTGGATCGTGTGGAAGCCGTAGGTCTCCATATAATAAGGGAAGCGGCTGGAGCAGCCGATGCCGGAGATGAACACGGTCCGCGCCGGATCGACGCCGAGGTCCGGCATCGTCCGCTGCACCGCCTTCAGCACCGCATAGTCGCCACAGCCCGGGCACCAGCGCACCTCCTGGTCGGTGGCGAAATCCTTGGGCGTCAGCTTCGTCAGGTCGTTCATTCCGGTTCCTCGAACGGCTCAGGGCCGCATGTAGTAGATGATCGCCAGCACCACGATCAGCATCAGCACCAGCGGCAGCAGGCGGGGCGCGTTCACCCCAGCGCCTCGTCGATCGCCGCCTCGATCTCGGCGATCTTGAACGGCTTGCCGGAGACCTTGGTGACCGGCCGGGCGTCGACCAGATATTGATCGCGGAGCAGGGTCTTGAGCTGGCCCTTGTTCATCTCGGGCACGATCACCCGCTCATAGGACTTCAGCAACTCGCCTAGGTTCACGGGCAGCGGCCAGATGTGGCGGATGTGGATGTGGCTCACGTCCTTGCCGGCCTTGCGGGCGCGACGCACCGCCTGATGGATCGGGCCGAAGGTCGAGCCCCAGCCCACCACCGCCAGCCTGCCGCCCGCCTCGCCGACGCAGACCTCCTGGTCCGGACAGGAGCGGGCGACGCCCAGCACCTTGTCGGCGCGGATGTCGGTCATCGCCTGGTGGTTCTCCGGCGAATAATCGATGTGGCCGGAGCCGACATTCTTCTCGATGCCGCCGATCCGGTGCATCAGTTTCTCGGTGCCGGGCCTGATCCAGACCCGCTTCAGTTTTTCGTCGCGGGCATAGGGGTTCACCCCCTCGCCTTCCGCCGGCGGCTCGTCGTGGAAGTCGACCGGGAACGGCGCATAGCCATTCATGTCCGGCACCTTCCAAGGCTCGGCCGCATTGGCGATATAGCCGTCCGTGAGCAGCATTACGGGGGTCATGTACTGGACCGCGATCCGGCAGGCCTCGATCGCGCAGTCGAAGGCGTCGGCGGGCGAGCGCGCGGCGAGCACCGGCAAGGGCGCATCGCCGTTCCGGCCATAGACCGCCTGATAGAGGTCCGATTGCTCGGTCTTGGTCGGAAGGCCCGTGGACGGCCCGCCGCGCTGCGAGTTGATGATGACGAGGGGCAGCTCGGTCATGATCGCGAGGCCCATCGCCTCGGTCTTGAGAGCGATGCCTGGGCCGGACGAGGAGGTGACGCCGAGCGAGCCGGCGAAGCTCGCCCCGATCGAGGCGCCGATCGCGGCGATCTCGTCCTCCGCCTGGAAGGTGGTGACGCCATATTCCTTGAGCCGCGACAGGTGATGGAGGATCGCCGAGGCGGGGGTGATCGGATAGCCGCCGAAGAACATCGGCAGGCCCGCCAGCTTCGCGCCCGCCACCAGCCCCAGAGAGATCGCCTCCGCGCCGGTAACGGTGCGGTAGAGGCCCGGCTCCGCCGCGGCCGGAGCGACGCTATGCTGATGGATATGGCCGTCCATCTCGGCCGTCTCGCCATAAGCATGGCCGGCGTTGAGCGCGGCGATGTTCGCCTCGGCCAGCTCCGGCGCCTTGGCGAACTTGGCCTTCAGCCAGTCGACGATCGGCTGGCGGTCGCGGTCGAACATCCAGAGCGCCAAGCCCAGCGTCCACATATTCTTGCAGCGTAGCGCTTCCTTGTTGCCGAGGCCGAAGGGCTTTACCGCGTCGAGCGTGAGTTGCGAGATATTGAGGCGGACGACTCGCCATTTGGCGAGCGTGTCGTCGTCCAGCGGATTGCCGTCATAGCCGGCCTTGGCGAGGTTGCGGGCGCCGAACTCGCCCTCGTCGGCGATCACCAGCCCACCGGGGCGGAGGTCCGCGACATTGGTTTTCAGCGCCGCCGGGTTCATCGCCACCAGCACGTCCGGCGCATCGCCCGCCGTCTCGATCGCCGCCGATCCGCTTTCCAGCACAGTGGGATCCGAAGCTTGGAATTCACGTGACTTGAAGTCGCGG
>JADMIO011529890.1_pt1 | contig 14567 bp, 10 predicted proteins | sample 8958161 | NCBI WGS metagenome assembly JADMIO01 (sample SAMN16585339, study PRJNA669376) | soil metagenome | isolation source: Crop rotation soil | place: USA: Cullars Rotation, Alabama | collected 2011 | reverse complement strand
GACAACTTGTCCACGTGGAATTCTAAGCTTAGGATCCCAATGTGCTGGAAAGCAAAGTGTGGGAATGGGTACTAATACCCCGCATGCAAGTGCCATGCTTGATGTTACGAGCAGCAATAAGGGTATGCTTGCACCACGCATGACGAGCGCATTGCGCACCGGCATTGTAAGCCCGGCAAAAGGCTTACTGGTGTATGATACAGACCTGAACGGCTTATATCATTACAACGGATCCGCCTGGGCGCCTGTCGGTGGTGGCGGTGGTGCATTTACCCTTCCTTACGAAGCAAGTGTAGGGCTTAATAACGCTGCATTCAAAATAACGAACAGCGGTTTTGGATCAGCCATCCAGGCTGTTACGACCCATGAATTTGGCTTTGCCCTGCAGGCCAGTAACAGTACGAACTATGGATACAGTGTATATGCCTATTCGCAGGCGCCTTACGCCATTGGCGTTTATGCTTCTGTAGATAGCTCCACAGGTGTAAAGGCTGTTTCTGCTAATGGCATTGGTGTTCATGCCATCAGCACCGATAGCATTGCCGTAAGGGCCGCTATCATCAAAGGCAGCAATGCTGATCCTGCATTGCTTGCAACACATGCCGGCGTTGGCAATGCTATTGAAGGATCAAGCAATACGGGCACTGGCGTAAAAGGTTCTACAAACTCCGTTCTGACATCACAGGCGGGTGTTTATGGAATTAATAACAGCGGCTCTTCAGGTTATGGCGTGCTGGGTGTCGCAAACACGATAGGTGCAGTAGGTGTACAAGGCAATTCCAACAACGGCACGGGTGTATATGGCAATACCAACAACGGCACAGGCGTGTACGGTAATTCAGGCACCGGCACCAGTATTTATGGTTATAGTTCCGCAAGTGGAATAGCACTCCGCGGGCAGTCAGCAACCGGGTATGGTTTACAGGTAAGTGGTAACGTGAGATTATCTGGCGGCAATACCAATCCCGTTCCCGGCGCCGTACTTACGACTACTGATGGTATCGGAAATGCCGTGTGGAAACAAAACGCCATCGGGTTTAAGGCTTATGCTCCTTATTCCGGCCTACTTGGATTTCCCAGTAACGTATCATCCCGGAAAGTGCATTTTGGATCGAAACAATACGATTTTGGCAGCAATTTTACGCCTACGACCAGCAGCAGCCCAACTTCGGCTATGAGTACTTTTGAAGTCCCCGTCCCTGGCTTGTATCATTTTGATTTAAGTATTAATGTAACACTTGATGATACCTATGATGATTTTGAAGTGTGTTATGCGTACATAAGACTTCTCAGGGATGGCGTTGACTATCCGCTGCTCTTTGTTACCACTGAATGCTGCAATGCCAATCTTGGTTACGAAGCAGGACTAAACGGATCAACTGACGCACAGTTACAGACCGGGGATAAAGTATTCGTTATTTTTTACCAGCGAAATGATGACGATGCAGTTGGCAAATTAGTTGGCGGAATGGAAACACACTTCGCAGGCCACCTGGTTTTTGCCCAATAAAAACCACTTTTCATAAGTAAACTGAAGGCAGCTGCAATCGTATAAACGAAGTGCAATTACATTCCCATTTACCCGCGTATAAAGGAAGCTATCCAAACTTTTCTTAATAGCTGCTTTGCAAAAAAAATGCTGTAAAAATAATAGGCAGACAGTATGCTATTCCTTAGCATGCATGTGCGCTTTCATCCTCCTGGCAGCTTAGATAATTGCTTAGCCATTCTTCATTAGAAGGTGAACCACACATAGCTTACTAACCAGGTAAAAGCCTGTTGAGCAATGCTACTACTGCAGCAGTCAACCCCTTCGGTACGCTTCATTTCAGGTATAGATTTATCCGTTTCAAAGTTTTGATTATCCACCTGGTGCTCTTCGGTTTGTATAAGGCTTTTTAATGGCCCATTTTTAGTTCTTCAAAAGCAAATCAGCATGAAATTCTTTTACTTTTTCCTCGCCGTTTATGGGATAACACTACAACTGGCGGCGCAAAATGTAGGTATTGGCACCTTCACACCCACAAATAGATTGGAAGTTGTATCGACAGTTACTTCGGTACCATTGGCCACAATCTATGGTACAAATACCGGAACAGCCGGCAGCGCCGTTTATGGTGTGTCAAACACAGCCGGCACTTCCGGGGTGCAGGGCACTTCGAACTTTGGCATCGGGGTGTACGGTTACTCCGGTAATTATATTGCGTTAGGTGCTAACGCGACGCTTGGTACCGCTGTATATGCTTCAAGCGTAAGCGGCATTGGGCTCAGTGTGTTGGGTAAGCTTCGTTTTAGCGGCCTCAATACCAGCCCTTCCCTTGGTGCGGTACTCACCAGCGATGCCAGCGGCAATGCTGTATGGAAGCCAAAAAAAATAGGATTTTTCGCCAACATGGCCGCCAATACATCCATACCGATCAGTACTTTCAGAAAAGTGGAGTTTAGCAGTGAGCAGTTTGACCACCAGGCTAATTTTGTGCCTTATGCTGGGGCAACATCTTCCTCCACCAGTGTTTTCACAGCGCCTGTGGCCGGCATTTATCATTTTGCATCATCCGTTGTATTTCAACATTCAGAAGTACTTGAATCAGGGCAGATCCGGTTGATAAAAAATGCATCGTCCACAGTATTGGCAAACTATGAAGGTGAGGCTGCCTTTACTATTCCAACCGCCTACTATGTCAGTTTAGAGATAGAAGGCGACTTTTATCTGAATGCCAATGACAGGGTATGGGTGGAAGTGGCCCAACGAAACCTATATAGTACAGCCATTGGCTTAAATACGACCGCTGAACGCGGAAGGTTTAGTGGCTATCTAAAAATTGCAGATTAACCGGTATTAAAGAGAGCCCGTTTTCACACTATTTATTTAACCTGGCTAAAAGCACATCGCAATAATGAAAAAAACAATATTTACAAGCATTGCATTTCTAATTATATCCGTTGCAGCCATTGCACAAAATGTTGGTATTGGCACTACCACGCCAACGAATAAGTTAGAAGTTGTATCAGCCGCCGCTACATCAGCCAATGCTGCTATCCATGCTACTAATACCGGTATTATGGGCAATGCGGTTTTGGGGGTGTCTAACAATATTGGTACATATGGTGTAAGAGGACTTTCCAATACCGGCACTGGTGTGCAGGGCTATACCAGTACCGGTTCTGCGCTGGTAGGCGTATCGTTGGGCGGTGTTGCTCTATTTGCGCAAAGTATTAGTGGTTATGGGCTTATTGCTTCAGGAAAACTCAAGTTCAGCGGTGGCAGTATGAATCCATCTGATGGCGCTTTGCTTACCAGTGATGCAAGCGGCAATGCGACCTGGAAACGTTCCGGGCTGGCATTCCATGCAAACAGCGCCGTTAATACAGCCATCCCGGTATCTGGATGGACAAAAGTAGAATTCAACAATGAAGGGTACGACACGCAAAACAATTTCGTAGACTATGCCGGTGCCGTAACCGCCGGCAGCAGTGTTTTTACCGCTCCCGTAGCTGGAATCTATCATTTTTCAGCATCCGTATTATTGGAAAAATTAAATGTAGCCCAGGCTAACCAGATCTGGCAGGGTAGGATAATGCTGGCAATACACGGAACCAGTATAGAATATGTTACGTCTCCCGGCATGTGGAGACTCAATAACAGCTACTGTTATTTATATCTCGACGTAGATCTGCACCTTGCCGCGAATGATAAAATATCGATCATGGTTTCGTATGACCATGGCGGTGGAGCACTTGCCACGACCAATAGCAGTTCTTACAACGGAAGATTTAATGGAGAACTTTTATTTGCAGACTGAAAGTTTCATTAACTCTAAAAACGGATGAAAAAAATCAAATAAAGCGTATGAAATATATAGCCATCATTACAGCATTCATAGTAAATAGTAACACCTCAGCGTATGCGCAAAAAACAGGGATAGGCACCAACAGCCCATCCAATATGCTGGAAGTTATTTCCGCCGTAGGGCCATCAAACAGTGCTTCGATTTTGGGAACCAACAATGGTACAACCGGCACTGCCATTATTGGTAGTTCAGCGGCTTCCAATACTTCAGCGGTGACCGGCTATTCAACAAACGGCTATGGCGTGCAGGGCTATACAAATAATAATATTGGCGTTTCGGGATTCACCTCTACAGGTATTGCCTTGTCTGCTATCAGCAACAGCGGATATGCTTTGCAGGTTTCCGGCAATCTTAAGTTTGCTGGCGGCAATACTAATCCTTCCCCTGGTGCCGTGCTTACCAGCGATGCCACAGGTAACGCCACCTGGAAAAAAAGCAATGTGGCGTTTTCGGGCCTTGGCACTTTAGGAACAAGTTTTGCAGCCGGGGTTTTTAAAAAAGTAGAATTTCTAAACGAATCTTACGACCTGCAAAATAATCTTGACATTTATAGTGGCTCGGTAACAGCTACCTCAAGCGTTTTTACCGCTCCCGTTAGCGGGGTATATCATTTCTCATCCGTCATTGCGTTCACTGCAGCAGCTTCAATTCTTATTCGTCATGCACAAATAAAATTGGTAAAGAACTCATCAGCACTGGCAACTTACATCGGCCACCCTTACAATTATGATAGTAGCCCCGGTGTAGTTTATTTGCAAATTACCGGGGATTTTCACTTGAATGCCAATGATAAAGTATGGATTGAAGCAGCACAGTATAATCCCAGCAACGCAGCCGTAGGGTTACGTACAACAAATAGCGATGCAAGATTTAGCGGCCACTTAGTAACGGCAGATTAGTTCTAACCTGTTGTTCTTGCCAACTATTGGTGGGTGCAGATTGCAGCAAAACTCCAGTTCATCTATAACGCCTGTAACAGGCGTTTATCATTTCGGCATGGGAGCAGAAATATATACCATTACCGCTATCGATGATGCGTCAATAACAAAAGGCGAACTCAGGTTGCAGCGCACCAGGAATGGGAGTACTACAACCATTCCTGCTAATCTTTATTCAGAAACCATCGCAGATCGTTTTGATGCCCGGCTGACAATTTCCCAGGATTTCTTTCTGCAGGCAGGAGATATCCTTTATTTAGAAATATACCATAAGAACGCAAACTCTCAAGCTGGCAACTTAAACGCCGAGCACCCTACACATATTTTACCGGACACCTGTTGAAAGCCCAGTAGTAATTGAGATCAATAACACCTCATAAGGGGCTCTATCCGTTTCAACCAGCGAACCATCCATCCCACCCAGTTCCATTTTTAATTCTGTCAAAGGGGCATCAATTTAGTGTTGCAAAACCAACTGTAATGAAAATATTAACTCTCGTGGTAGCAACGCTAGTCCTTACGAATTCATTAGCCGCGCAAAATGTAGGTATTGGCACCACCACGCCCAGCAACCGACTGCATGTAACGGGCAGTGCAGCATCCAGCTTTAATGCAACCATTTATGGGGTAAATACAGGATCAGCGGGCAGTGGCATTTTTGGGGTATCAAACTCCAGTGGCACCTATGGTGTCCAGGGTTTTTCAACGAGTGGAATTGGGGTTTATGGTAATTCAAGCGATTACCGCGCTATTTATGGCAGCACAGCAACTGGCACAGCATTGTATGGCTACAGTTCGGATGGCTATGGCCTGCAAACAGTGGGTAAAGTAAAAATATCGGGCGGCAATACGAGCCCCACAACCGGTGCTGTACTTACCAGTATAGATGCCAGCGGCAATGCGGTTTGGAAAAATCATCGGGTAGCATTCTCTGCCCGGGGCGTCCAAAATCAATCTATTGGTTCACTAGTAGCTCCTAAATTGGAATTTAGCAACGAGTCTTACGACTACGGAAACGGATTTACTCCTTATGCAGGGAGTACGACCGAATCATCAAGTGTATTTATAGCGCCGGTCAATGGTGTATACCATTTTTCCTGTGCAGCTACTTGTAACATTCATAGCCTGGTATACAAAATTGATTTTGCAAGCCTTAGGTTGATAGTGAATGGTAACCTTGCAGTCGAAGCCGACGCAACAACGGAAAGTCACACTGAAACTTCAAGTGCGTATGGCTCCATAGACTACCAGGTAAAATTAAATGCAAACGACAAAGTGTACCTGGCCTTTTACCAAAGCAACGGCGGTAATCTTCCTGCAAACGCAAAAATTTTTGAACTAGGTTGTTGGTTTAGCGGCAGCCTTGTGTTCGCAGAGTAGTTTGTGCTCCTTTCCTCCAATAATATTTTCCTTTCTAAAGATCATTAAGTAGAAAAAATACGAGGCTGTATGATGAAGGGTAGTCCCCAGATTCGCGTATCCTGAATTCTTACAACGCACTCAACGCATGTTCGCTCTCGTGCCCTTTCAATAAATTTTCAATGGCAGTATCATATTTGTTTTGCCAGTCGTTTATTGCGCCCCAGCTTGCTGCATCAATGTTTACATCTCCGGTTGTAACAGTACCAAGGACAGTGTATGGTGTTCCTGTTGCAACAAGCTTTTCTTTTAATTTCAGCAGGCTACCGGGATCAACGGAAACCACCACACGGCTCTGCGCCTCTCCAAACAAAAAACCATCTTTTCGAAGTTGATCATCCGTTTTGATCTCGAAACCAAGCGTATTCCAAAACCCGCTTTCGCAAAGGGTTACAAACAAACCGCCCTCACTTACATCGTGCGCCGACAAGATTATTTTTTCTTTGATGATATTCATCAGCGTGTGTTGTAAAGCATACTCTTCTTCCAAATCAAAATACGGGGCAGGGCTAAACTCTATGCCTTTGATCTTATGCAGGTATTCAGATGAATTGATATCGTTCCTGCTCTCGCCGATCAATACGATGATATCACCTGCTTTCTTAAAATGCATCGTCATTTTATGGCTCACATCATCCAGCAATCCAACCATACCGATGGTTGGTGTTGGATATACAGCCCCGTCAGGGTTCTGATTATAAAAACTCACGTTGCCACCTGTAACCGGCGTATTAAATTTCCTGCAAGCTTCACCCATACCTGTTACCGCTTTTACAAACTGGTAATACACTTCGGGATCGTATGGATTGCCAAAATTTAAACAGTTCGTAATTCCTAATGGCTCGCCGCCGCTGCATACGATATTTCTTGCTGCTTCCGCAACTGCGATCATGCCTCCTTTATACGGATCAGCAAATACATATCGGCTATTACAATCAGTTGTAAGCGCCAGGCATTTGTTAGTTGGTTTTGCAATTACCACAGCAGCATCGCTGGGCTCATTGGTACTTGTGTTCACCGTGCCCACCATGCTGTCATATTGTACATACACAGCCCGTTTGCTGGCAATGTTGGGTATAGCAATCAGTTGTTCTGCGATCTCTTTCAGATCAGTTGGTTCTGCAATTGTAGTTTGATCAAATGCGTTGACCTGCGCCATATATGTTGGCTCGGTATATTCTCTTGTATAAACAGGTGCGCCTCCACCCAATACCAACAACTCAGCAGGTAGTTCGGCTTCCAGTTCGCCATGCATATAAAATTGCAGCAAGCCGCTGTTCGTTACTTCGCCAATGTTTGAGCAGGGCAGATCCCATTTTTCAAATACATCGAGCACTGCTTTTTCTTTTCCTTTCTCCACTACCATCAACATGCGCTCCTGGCTTTCGCTCAGCAGCAGTTCCCAGGTCTTCATATTTTTTTGACGCGTAGGTACTTTATCAATGTCAATGCGCATACCTACGCCACCCTTGGCGCTCATTTCCGCGGTGGAACAAATAATGCCTGCAGCGCCCATATCCTGCATGCCTACTACGGCGCCCGTCTTTATCACTTCGAGACAGGCTTCTAGCAATTTCTTTTCCTGGAAGGGATCGCCCACCTGCACAGCTGGCAGATCTTCGGCACTATCGGCAGTAATATCAGCGGAAGCAAAACTCGCACCTCCAATGCCATCTTTTCCCGTGGCGCTGCCTACAAAAAATACAGGATTACCTTCTCCCAAAGCAGTCGCACTTACCGTTTCACCCGCTTTCACGATCCCAACACTCATTGCATTCACCAATGGGTTCGTGTGGTATTTTTCTTCAAAATAGATCTCCCCGCCAACCGTGGGTACACCAAAGCAATTGCCATAGTGGCCAATGCCATGCACGACGCCACCCAGCAAATGCTGTGTTTTTGCGTCTTTTAAATTTCCAAAGCGTAAACTGTTGAGTGCGGCAATGGGCCTTGCACCCATGGTAAAAATATCGCGGTGAATTCCGCCAACACCGGTGGCCGCTCCCTGGAAGGGTTCGATGGCGCTGGGATGGTTATGGCTTTCAATTTTAAACACAACGCCGTAGCCATCGCCGATGTCCATTAGCCCGGCATTTTCTTCGCCCGCGGCCACCAGCATTTTACCGCCTTCGCGGGGCAGGGTTTTCAGCCATTTGATAGAATTTTTATAACTGCAATGCTCGCTCCACATGGCGCTGAAGGAACAGAGTTCATTAAAATTGGGAGTACGGCCTAATTTCTCTTTGATCAGTTCAAACTCTTCTTCAGTTATGCGCAGTTTGGCTGCTGTTTGAGCGGTAATTTCCATGGAAACTTATATGAGGCTGATAAATGAGCCGCAAATGTAAATGATGACACCCGGAAAGCGATGGCAGAATTGGTGCTTTTGGCATTTGTTCGAAACTGCAGGTAAAAAATAACTACTCTAAAAGTCGGAATCCTGTCAACTCCACAAATGGTTTAAAAATGTACATTTATATCAAATAATTGCCCCTGGATATGAAAAAAATCTTACCCCTTTTCGTGCTGCACATGGTTATTGCGGGTTTATCTATGTATGCACAAAGCCCCGAACTGCTAAAAGATATCCGGCTCAATATCACCGGTTCTGCAACGAATTACCTGACCGTAGCGGGCAACCTGGCATTTTTTTCGGCCAATGATGGCATCAATGGTGCTACACTTTGGAAGACCGACGGAACCCCCGAAGGCACGGTGATGGTGGTGCCACCTGGCATGGGTATCATGCCCATTAGTCCACGTAATTTTCTCGCCGTAGGCAACCTGCTTTACTTTAATGGCTCCACGGCTGCCGCCGGGCAGGAACTCTGGAAAAGCGATGGCACGGCGGCAGGAACCTTTATGATCAAAGATGTGAACCCCGGGCCTTCGGGTACCTGCGATGATCTGTGCGAAGTGAACGGAATAGTGTATTACAGGGGAACTTCTACTAATACCGGCCTCGAATTGTTTAAAAGCGATGGCACACCAGATGGCACTGGGTTGGTAAAAGACATTAATCCTGGCCCCGGTGCATCACAACCACAATTTTTTGTGAACCTGGATGGCACTTTAATTTTTAATGCAGCCGGCACCGCCACCAATTTTGAACTCTGGAAAAGCGACGGTACTGACAATGGCACCGTCCTGGTAAAGGAGATCCTTACCGGCACTACCGGTTCCGGTCCGATGAATCTTACCGTTTTTAATGGTCAGGTGTATTTTTCGGCCACCAATGGCGCCAGTGGCCGTGAATTATGGAAGAGTGATGGCACTGAATTGGGTACTGTGATGGTAAAAAATATTAATCCAAATGCAGGCAACAGCGCCCCGCAAAACATGCACGTGCATAACGGCGTACTCTACTTTGGCGCCAATGACGGAACTAATGGCCTCGAGCCCTGGCGCAGCGACGGCACTGAAGGGGGTACCACCATTTTGCGAAACATCTATAGTGGCAGTACAGGCAGCAATCCCCGCGACTTTAGTTCGTTGGGCGATACACTCGTATTCATTGCCAGCACATCGGCTGCCGGCGCTGAGCTTTGGAAGAGTAATGGCACCAGCGCCGGAACCGTCATTCTAAAAGACATTAATCCCGGTTCCAGTTCGTCAACCGGTTCCACACCTTATTTTGCTCCTTATGGCAACAAAATCTATTTCGCGGCAAGCGGTGGCGCCGCCATAAACACTGAGCTGTATCAAAGCGATGGCACTGGTGATGGAACAACCCTTGTAGCCGATATAGTTCCCGGCGCTGCTGGCTCCTATCCTGAGCAATTGATAGTGCTGGGCGATAAACTGTTATTTTTTGCTACTACCGCCGACTATGGAAAGGAGATCTGGAAACTGAACCTGAGCAGTTCGCCCGCCTTACTCAACTGGACGGGAAATGTAAGTACCGCCTGGGAGGATGCCAACAACTGGGAACCCGTAGCCGTGCCCGGTAGCAATACCGAAGTCATCATTCCATCAGGCCGGCCACGTTATCCCGTCATCAATGCCAATACATCTATTAAAAAAATCAGTTGCGCCACGGGTGCTTCGGTACAGATAGCAAGTGGCATTCTGTTTAATGTTTTGCAGTAAGTTTTTATTTTTTATCAGTTGGTGTCCTCTCCAACCGAAATGACAAACCTGGCAGGTGAGGACACCAGCCAGTAGTCTGGACAAGGGAATTGGAAGAAACAATCTCAAATTTTCGTTCATGTTTCATTGGCAGGTGGGTTCAAAACCTACAGCGCTCAATCAATCCCGTACACCAACAAGTGTCCTTGTGCAAAGGCCTGCGTACCTAATGCCGTTACTCTTACACCAAAGTGGATATATTTTGGATCGGAACCTTCTACCCGGCTTATCAGGTCCACAATGCTGCCACCATTGGGATTTCCATAAGTCATGGCTGGCACAACAATAAGCGATGAATAACCAGCAATGACCGCATTGGAAAGATAGAGATGTGTCCGCATCGTATTGCCAATGCCTTCGGTAGAATAGTCGGACATTAGACTGCCTGCTGTATTACTGGCTACAACCGAAAAGCCGTTCTGTGTAGTATAAAACAAATTCAAATTGATAACGCCTAATGGCACGAGGTTAAAATTGCCGCTTTGCGCCGCAAATAGTTTGTTCGCCACATCCACTCTTCCTCCCGCGATCTCGTTATTCAATCTCAGCGAATTACCAACATTATTGAAACTCATAAAGTTTTGCTGCAACGGTAAAGCGCCTCCTGCACCTGCATACCCGTTCCTGATCATGGCAAAGTCGCCATTCGTGTAGTTAAACGTCATGTGCATACCATAACCTGTTGAAATAGCGTAGCCGTTACCCGATGGAATGGCACGGTACTGGTTGAAGCCGATGGTAGGCCAGGCTTGCTGCAGGCTAATTCCGGCGTTAGCTCCAAAAAAAGCTACGGTGTTTGAATTATCATTTGCAGTTCCAGTTACAGTAAGTTTTGCCTTATCAACAATAGTAGTTCCAATACCAACATTTTGGGCGTGGGAAACAAGGCGAGGCAAAACCAACATTGAGCATAAGATGATCTTTTTCATAAACAGAGATTTGATTAATCCGGAATGGCGTTAAGAGAGAAGGTTCTCCCAGCTTGACTGGGTTAAGCTGTTGGCTCACAACACGCCGTAAACAAGCAGGTTGCCATTTACATAAAATGTACTTGCCTCACTGGCCATAGCTACTTTCACCTGCACCTTTTTGGGTGATTCGTCCAGCACTGTAGTTTCAAGACTAAACAGGTTGCCGGAGTTGACTTGTGTAAAATTTAAACCCGGCAGTACTACCAGTTTTGAATAGCCATTGATCACAGTAGCATTAAGACTCAATTTTAAATAACAAATGTTATTTGTTCTTGAACCGAGGTGAGTAGTGTACAATTCACCAGCACCATTGTTGGCAGCAACCTGGAACACCGGGTTGCCTCCCCCGATATAATTGAATGTGACATTAATAATTCCCAATGGAACCAGGTTCATATTTCCCATTTGCGCAGCAAACACTTTGTTTGACACATCCACTCTTCCTCCCGCGATCTCATTATTAAGCTTTAGGGAATTATTGGAATTTATAAAACTGAAAAAGATCTGTTGAAGTGGTAATGCCTCATTAGCTGATGCCGATCCATTCCTAAAAATCGCAAAATCGCCATTGGTGTAATTAAACGCCATATGCATTCCATACCCGGTAGTAATGGCATAGCCATTTCCTGTTGGGATAGCTCTGTACTGGTTAAACCCAATAGATGGCCAGGCCTGTTGTAAACTAATACCGGCATTGGTTCCAAATAAGGCAACGGTATTCGAGTTGGCACTAGCAGTTCCCACAACATTTAATTTTGCCATATTTACCACAGTGGTGCCAATGCCCACATTTTGAGATACAGCCGACACAAAAAATGCCAGGCATAAAACCATTGCTATTGCTTTCATGTTACCTTTTTTAAAACTGACAATTGGGGTGAGGATAGAAACCAAATTACAATCTTGTAAATTGATTTCAAATAGAATGCCGTAAACCCCGGGAATGAAAACGGAATATTGGTTCACCTGCACACAGTTTTACCCTAGGGACACTCAAACTCATCCCTTACGAAAGACACAAGGCTTTCCTCATTTACAGGTTATTGCAGCAATTTAATTGCCAATGCAGACAATATTCCAGGTAATGTTATAATTGACGGAGTTGGGACTTGTATTCAGCAACCTGGCCTTACAACTGGTAGTATTGCAACCATATATTATCAACTGCACCCGGTATAACTGGCCCACCGTTCCGCCGGTAGAAACCATGTCACCCACTATTACTGCAGGTGCCGAAGTAAAGCCAGCACTGGCAAAACCAAAGGACCCTTCCGCCGATAACTCAAAGCCACTCAATATGGCACCAAATGCAGCTTCGCGGGTGTAATATTTAAGCTGCGAACTTCCCTGCGTATTTCGCATGATCCCTTTGCCCTCGTTTACCGTGAGATTACCTGCAACATTAGCGTTGGCATCCACATTCAAACTGCCAGCAACATCAAGCTTTACCGCAGGGGTACTGGTGCCGATACCTACATTGCCCCCGTTAAGAATCACCAGGCGGTTAGACCCACTTTCCGACACGTAAAAATAATTGCTGGCGTTGGAGTAACTGAGATACCATGTTTTGGCATCGGTGGTATTATAGAGCGCAATTGAACCATTGTTTACCTGTAATTTATAGGCGGGTGAAATAGTGCCGACACCAACGGAGCCCTCGAAATAGCCATTGGAGATTGAATGAATGGATCCCGAAACATCAAGCCTGTATGCCGGGGTCAAAGTACCAATGCCTACATTTTGAGAAAACAATACAAGCCCCGAAGCCAAGAGGCTCATCGTGAAAAGTAGTTTTTTCATGGTAATTTTTTTTCGTTTACCCCTAATTTACCCTAAAAAAAGCCGTTTTGCAAGCCCGCCAAAACCGGTGATAATAAATTATTGCAAATCAGCATATTAACGGCAAAAAAAATTGGGGTTACCCGCCGCTGAAGCGTTTGGGCAGGCTGGCTCACTATGTTTGATGGCTTTTGCCAGCAGCAGCAGGTTTACTTTTCCGCAAGTATTAGATGTCCGCTTTTCACTTCTCCAATGCTTGAGTTATGAAACTATTTACACTTTTGGGTGTTGGCCTGTTTACTGACGCCTGCGAAAAGCTGTCTTAACAACAAACTATTCGGTTGCACATACAATTTCATGAAGGGCAATTCCATTTGAGAAATCAACTTCATTCCTGCTTTTAAACATCATCTTACCATTCTTTTCTTCCATTGGCCCAAACCCTTCAACGGCGGAATTTTTGTTCACCAGGAATATGACCTCCCGGATCGAAACAGTTCCCTCCGATCGGTATTTATAATCCGCTACTAACGTATCGCCAAATAACTTTCCATCCAGTATACCACTGTTGTCATCTTTCTCATAAAAGTTGTAAGACAAATGGCCGCTGACTGAGTTATTGACCTGTTCAAGTTTCAAATCAATCGTGTCTTTTCCCACAACGCCGGAATAACAAATTGCTTTAGGTATTACTGCTTCCTTTTTTTCAGCATGTGCCGAATCTGTCACAGCAGAATTTTCAGTGGATTTAGTTGAATCATACTCACATGACGCCAGTCCAAATGCTGTAAAGCCGGCAACAAGTATTAAAAAGTTCTTCATGCTTAAAATTGATTAATTCTGAAAAAAATGTGTCATCATTTATGTGAAACCTCAACGCTAAAAAATCGCACCGCCATCGTTGGGCGACATAATTTTTATCAGTTGGTGCCCTCACAGCCGAAAGGCGGATCGCACTGGCAGGTGGGGACACCAGCCAGTAATCTGAATCGCACCGCCATCCTAAAAGCAGCACAAGTTTTTATCCATTGTCGTCCCCACCAACCGAAAGATGAATCACACTGGCAGGTGAAGGCAGCGTCAGTCATCCCAATTGATTTCAACAGCATGGGTAGGATTATTCTACCTTGTCTGCAAATCATGTGCATGAAAAACCGTCTTTCACTCCTCTTACCAGCTTTGCTCACCATCGCGCATTTAAATGCCCAACAGGTAGGCATCAACACCGACACGCCGCATGTCAGCGCCGCATTGGACATTAGCAGCACCAGCAAGGGCATGCTTGTTCCCCGCCTCACGCAGCAGCAACGCCTGGATATCGCAGTGCCCGCCAAAGGCTTACTTGTGTTCGACAGTACTTCCAACAGCTTTTGGTACCGTGATGGTGACGCGTGGCAGGAACTGTTGCAGTCAACAAGAGCCTGGAAGCTTAGCGGGAACAGCGGCACCGATACCAGCATTCATTTTATAGGCACTACTGA
>JADMIO010941463.1_pt1 | contig 14567 bp, 11 predicted proteins | sample 8958161 | NCBI WGS metagenome assembly JADMIO01 (sample SAMN16585339, study PRJNA669376) | soil metagenome | isolation source: Crop rotation soil | place: USA: Cullars Rotation, Alabama | collected 2011 | reverse complement strand
GCGACTTCAAGTCACGTGAATTCCAAGCTTCGGATCCCACTGTGCTGGAAAGTCGAGGCCAACCAGAATCTGAAGGCCGCCGCGCTCGGCCGGCTCGGCGCCTATGAGGAGGCGATCGCGCTCTACGAGGCGGTGCTGCAGCGTTTCCCGAACCAAGCCAAGGTCTGGATGAGCTACGGCCATTTGCTGAAGACGGTCGGCCGGCAGGCGGACAGCATCGCCGCCTATCGCCGCGCGCTCGGCGTCCAGCCCGGGCTTGGCGAGGTCTGGTGGAGCCTCGCCAACCTGAAGACGGTGAGATTCGACACCGCCGACGTCGCCGCGCTGGAGACGGCGCTGGCCGATCCGGCGATCGGCGAGGAGGATCGCTTCCATCTCCATTTCGCCCTCGGCAAGGCGCTGGAGGATCTCGGCCAGGCCGAAGCCAGCTTCCGCCATTATGCCGAGGGCAACCGCCGGCGCCGGGCGCTGATCGACTATGACTCGGCGGACATTTCCAGCCATGTCCGGCGCAGCATCGCCTTCTTCACCCCCGCCCTGTTCGCGGCGCGCGCGGGCCAGGGCTGCCCTGCTCCCGATCCGATCTTCATCCTCGGCATGCCGCGCGCCGGCTCGACGCTGATCGAACAGATTCTCGCCAGCCATCCCCGGATCGAAGGCACGATGGAGCTGCCCGACATCCCGGCGCTGGCCGGCCGGCTCGGCCGCCGCGCAGGGAAGAATGAGGCCTCCGCTTATCCCGAGACTTTGGCCGAGCTGAATGCGGACGAGTTGCGCAAGCTCGGCGAGGACTATCTCGAAGCCACCCGCATCCAGCGCAGGACGGACCGCCCGTTCTTCATCGACAAGATGCCGAACAACTGGGCCCATGCCGGCCTGATCCGGCTGATCCTTCCCAATGCCAAGATCATCGATGCGCGGCGCCATCCGCTGGCCTGCTGCTTTTCCAACTTCAAGCAGCATTTCGCCCGCGGCCAGGGCTTCACCTACGACCTGGCCGAGCTCGGTGCTTATTATCGCGACTATGTGACCCTGATGGCGCATGTCGATGCGGTGCAGCCGAGCAAGGTGCACCGCGTCATCCATGAGGCTCTGGTCGAGGATCCGGAGACCCAAGTCCGCCGCCTGCTCGACTATCTCGGCCTGCCCTTCGATCCCGCCTGCCTCGCCTTTTACGAGAACGAGCGGGCGGTGCGCACCGCCAGCTCGGAGCAGGTCCGCCGTCCGCTGAACCGCGAGGGCTTCGACCAATGGCGGCCGTTCGAGCCCTGGCTCGGCCCGCTGAAGCAGGCGCTCGGGCCGGTGCTGGACGCTTATCCAGACGCACCCTGAGCCCCGCAAAAACCGCAGGCGTGGCAAAACCGACACAGGGGAGTGGCGCATTTGTTGCGCAGCCAAAACCAAATTGACCTGCATTAAAAAGCGGAAGAACCTTTCCCCGGGCGATCAAAGGGGAACAACATGGCGGCTTCGTCCTTGCGCAATTGGGCCGGCCTCGGCCTTCTCACCACCACCATGCTCTGCGGCTCCGGCCCCGCCTTCGCCCAGACCACGCCGGTCGCGACCGGGAGCACCCAGCAGCGCGAGGAGAGCGATACCGACATCGTCGTCACCGCCACCCGCCGCGCGGAGAATCTGCAGGACGTACCGCAGGCGATCACCGCGCTCGGCACCCAGACCCTGGACCAGCAGCAGGTCACCGGCTTCGACGGCTATGCCCGGCTCGTCCCCAGCCTCTCTTACCGCACCTCGGGCCCCGGCTTCTCCAACGTCTATTTCCGCGGCGTCGCCTCGGGCGAGAACAGCAACCACTCCGCCTCTTTGCCCAGCGTCGGCACCTATCTGGACGAGCAGCCGATCACGACGATCACCGGCGCGCTCGATCTTCACATTTACGACATCGCCCGCGTCGAGGCCCTGGCCGGGCCGCAGGGCACGCTCTACGGCGCCTCGTCAGAGGCGGGCACCGTCCGCATCATCACCAACCGGCCCGACCTCGCCTCCATCTATGGCGAGATCAGGGGCGAGCTGAACAGCGTCGCGCATGGTGATTTCGGCGGCAATGTCGAGGGTTTCCTCAACGCCCCGCTCGGCGCTCATGTCGCCTTGCGCATCGTCGGCTGGTACCAGCATGACGGCGGCTATATCGACAATATCGCCGGCTCGCTGACCTTCCCGACCTCCGGCATCACTCTGAACAATGCTGCGCTGGTCGAGGACGATTATAACGACGTCGACACCTATGGCGCGCGCGCCGCGTTGCGGATCGAGCTCAACGACCGCTGGACGGTCACGCCGACGATCATGGGCCAGCGCCAGCGCAGCCACGGCTCCTTCCAGCAGGAACGCGGCCTCGGCCCGCTGCAGACCATGCAGTTCAATCCGGAATTCGCCAATGACCGCTGGGTCCAGGCCGCTTTGACCATCGAGGGGCGGATCGGCAATTGGGACCTGACCTATGCCGGCTCCTACATGCGCCGCCAGGTCGACGGCGCCCAGGATTATTCCGACTATGCCTATTTCTACGACGCCATCTCCGGCTACGGCGCCTATTTCGTCGACAACAACAACAATCTGGTCAGCCCGAACCAGTATATCCAGTTCACCGACCGCTACCGCAAGCTCAGCCAGGAGCTGCGCGTCACCTCGCCGGCGGACCGGCCGGTGCGCCTCGTCGCCGGCCTCTTCTACCAGCGCCAGCAGCACGGCATCGAGCAGAATTACATCATCGACAATATCGCCGATTCGATCACCGTGCCCGGCACGGAGAGCAACATCTGGCTGACCAAGCAAAGACGCGTCGACCGCGACTATGCGGTGTTCGGCGAGCTCGCCTGGGACATCATGCCGCAGCTCATCCTGACGGCCGGCGGCCGGCTCTACCGCTTCAACAACACCTTGATCGGCTTCTTCGGCTTCAACAATCCGGGCTACAGTTCGAACCCCGATTATCTCTGCCAGGCGCCGCCCGTGGTCTCCGGATCGCCCTGCACCGATCTCGGCATCTTCTCCAACGGCGGCGTCCGGCCGAAGCGCTCGGCCGACACCGGCTTCATCCACCGGCTCAACCTGACCTACCGGATCGACGACGATCATATGATCTACGCGACCTGGTCGCGCGGCTTCCGGCCCGGCGGCATCAACCGGCGCGGGTCGCTGCCACCCTATGGCGCCGACTTCGTCAGCAATTATGAGTTCGGCGTGAAGACCGATTGGCTCAATCACCGCCTGCGGCTCAACATGGCCATCTACCAGCTGGATTGGACGGACATCCAATTGTCGTTCCTCGGCGCGAACGGCCTCACCGAGATCCAGAATGCGGGCAACGCCCGCATCCGCGGCTTCGAGTTCGACATGCTCGCCCGCCCGACCCAGGGCCTGACGATCAGCCTCGGCGCCTCCTACAACGACGCCGAGACGACCAACGCCATCCTCGCCCCGGCGGGCACGCGCCTGCCGATCACGGCGCGGTGGAAGGGCAATGCCCGCATCCGGTACGAATTCCCGGTCGGCGAGGGCTGGAACGCCCATGTCCAGGCCTCGGGCGCCTATGAAGGTCGGCGCACCCGCGACCTCAGGGCCACCGAGTCCGCGATTTACGGGACCATGCCCGGCTATGGCACGCTGGACCTCACTGCGGGGGTCGAGCATCAGGACTGGTCGTTCGAGCTGTTCGCCCGCAACGTAACGGACACGCGCGGCATCACCGGCCTGTCGATCCAGTGCAACGAGCTGGTCTGCGGCGATGTGCTTGGCCAGACCGCAATCGGGCCCAAGATCTACTCGACCGTGATCACACCGCGGACGATCGGCCTCAGGATCGGCCGGCGTTTCTAGCACCCGGCACCTTGTCCGCAAGAATCTGCGGCTTGGTCCGGCACGGCACCGTCATTTGACCTGAGGCAGGCAAGTTCCTCCAAAGTATTCATCGCACATTGTGCGCCAACAGTCGGTTAACTGTTCTTGGCTATTAGCCCCGAATAGAAACCTGCGGTCGATTTCGTCTCACCGATCGCCCGTAAAGGTGGCCTTCCAAGATTTCTGATCGCGTCTGGTCGCGCGGTCAGCGGGAGGGGGCGTCAACTCAGCCCCCCACAGCGCCCCCTCCCATTTCCCTCCGCCCAGCCGTCACTTGACAAGTTGGAAAGTGGCGTTACTTTCCACGTTGGAAAGTGAGGAATCATCAATGACCGAAGAACTCGATCCCCGCGCGGCCCTGGCCATGGCCGAACGCACCCGCGAACGCATGGCCGAACGCGCCGCCACGCCCCCCTGGTATGCCCCGCTCTACGGAATCGGCTGCGGCCTGATCGTCGCCGGGGGCGGCCTCCCGCAACCCTGGGGCATGGCGCTGGTCGTGGCCGGCCTGCTCTTCGTCCTGCTGCTCTATCTGCGCTGGACGCAAAGCTCGGGGCTCAGCGTCAACGGCTACCGCGCCGGAACGACCCGGGTAATCGCGGTCGGCCTGGCGATCGCCATGGTCGCCTTGCTGCTCGCCGGCCTCGCTTTGCGGGAGAAACTGGGCCTGGTCTGGGCGCCGATCTTCTGCGGTGTCGTCGGCGCGCTGGTCGCCGCCTTCGCCAGCGCCGCCTGGGACAAGGCCTGGCAGGCGCAGATCCGGCGCGGAGAGGGGCAATGAGCCTCCCCGGCCTCGATCCCCTGATCCACGCCCCCGTCCGCCTGCAGATCTGCGCGATCCTCTCCGCCGCGGACGAGGCCGAATTCGCTCTGGTCCGCGAGGAGACCGGGGTCAGCGAATCCGTCCTCTCCAAACAGGTGAAGCTGCTCGAGGAGGCCGGCTATGTCGCGGTCCGCAAGGCGACCCTGGCTTCCCGCCAGCGCACCTGGCTCGCTCTGACCAAGGCCGGCCGCACCGCTTTCGCCGCGCATATGCAGGCGCTGACCGGGCTGGCGATGACCGCGGCGAATGGCATCGCCGCGGAGTAGATTGACAGCAGGTTCCCTTTTCGTTCTGATGCCGGCATGGCGCGCGGTTCCGATACGCTTTCGTTGAAGACCGCGCGCCGGATCGCGCTGGCGGCGCAGGGCTTCGGCGTCCCCCGCCCTGCCAACGTCACCCGCGCCCATCTCGCCAGACTGATTGACCGGCTCGGCCTGCACCAGATCGACAGCGTCAACGTCCTCTCCCGCGCCCATTATCTGCCGGCCTTCTCCAGGCTCGGCGCCTATGACCGGGCTCTGCTCGACGAGGCCGCCTGGGGCCGGAAAAGCAAACGCCGCTTGTTCGAATATTGGGCGCACGAGGCGTCGCTCCTCCCGCTCGCCACGCATCCGCTGCTCCGCTGGCGGATGGAGCAGGCCGCGAAGGGCGAGCGCGGCTGGACGGCGCTCCGCGCCTTTGCCCACGAACGCCGCACGGAAGCCGAGGCGATGCTCGAGCGCATCCGCGCGGAAGGCCCGCTCGGCGCCTCGGACTTCGACCATGGCAAGAGCAAGAGCGGCTGGTGGGAATGGGGCCACACCAAGCAGGCGCTGGAATTCCTGTTCTGGTCGGGCCGGATCACCACCGCCACCAGGCGCGGCAGCTTCGAGCGGGTCTATGATCTGATGGAGCGGGTGATCCCGCCCGCGATCATGGCCCTCCCCACCCCCGCACCGGCCGACGCCCACCGGGCTCTGGTCGAGATCGCTGCGCGCGCCATGGGCGTAGCCACCATGGCCGACCTACGCGACTATTTCCGGCTCGACCTCGAGGACAATCGCCGCGCGGTCGAGAGCCTGGTCGAGGACGGCCGTCTCCTGCCCGTCACCGTCGAGGGCTGGCGCCAGCCCGCTTTCCTCCATCCCGGGGCCCGCGTGCCGCGCCGCATAGGCGGCCAGGCCCTGCTCGTCCCCTTCGATCCCCTGATCTGGGAGCGCGCCCGCACCGAGCGGCTGTTCGGCTTCCGCTACCGGATAGAGATCTACGTGCCCGGCCCCAAGCGCCAGCACGGCTATTATGTCCTCCCCTTCCTGATGGACGGCGCGCTCGTCGCCCGCGTCGACCTGAAGAGCGACCGTCAGACCAAAAGGCTGCTGGTCCAGAAGGCGAGCTACGAGGACAAGGCGCCGCCCGAGACGCGGGAGCGGCTGGCGGCGGAGCTGGACCTGATGGCGGCCTGGCTTGGGCTCGAGAGCGTTTCGGGCACGGTCTGATTGCTCCCGGCGGCCGCCGGCTGTATTGCCGCGCTCAAACACGGAGTGAGGGGAATCGCGATGCGTGCAGGATCCATAGCCTTCGGCGCGGCACTCGCCTGTTTCGGCGCGAGCGCTCTGGCATCCCAGCAGCCGGCCCAGGCGCCCGCGCAGCCCATGGCCCCGGTCGACGTCACCGCCTGCCAGGCCTGCCATGGCGACAATGGCATCAGCCGCAACCCGCGCGTTCCCAATCTCGCCGGCCAGCAGCAGGCCTATCTCGCGGCGCAGCTCCAGGCGTTCAAGGCGGGCACCCGCCGCAACGACGCCATGCAGGCGATCGCCGCTCAGCTGAGCGAGGCCGACATCAATGCCCTCGCCGTTTATTGGCACAGCCAGCCCGCTTCCGTGACCGACGCCCCTGGCGGGACCGCGGCGGCGGGACCCGCCATCCCCTCGCGCATGACCTTCCCCGCCAATTTCCCAGCCGGCTTCACCTCCTATGAGCGGGTCCCGGGAGAGAATGGCGCCATCGCCGAGCGCTACGCCAATGCCACGGCGCTGGCGGCGGCGCGCGCCGGCCGGCCTTTGCCCGACGGGTCGGTGATCGTCGTCGTGAACCGCGACGCGAGCGGCGCGACGACCGGCTATGCGGCGATGGCGACGCAGGCCGGCTGGGGCCGGACGGTGCCGGCGCTGCTGCGCAACGGCAATTGGGACTATGCGGTGTTCGACGCCGCCCATGTCCGCAACGAGCGGCTGAACCAGGCCGCCTGCCTCGCCTGCCACAGCGCCCAGGCGCCGAACAGCTTCGTCTTCACCCTGCCGGCGCTGCGCGCCCGCGCCCAGCAGCCGACCGGCTGACGCACGGGGCTGGCGCGACCCTTCGCACTGTAATAGCCTGTGCGATTAAGTCGCTGTGATCAGGAGTTTTGGAATGACGTCACCGGAGGCTAAGAGCGGCCATATCCGCCTCACCTCGCATCCGGGTTCGCGCGGCCCCGCGCGTTTCCCGATCCACTGGGGCGCGCCCACCGCTGCCGAGCGCGGCCCGGTCATCGCCACGGTCAATGCCGGCGCGCACCGCAACGCGATCGGCGCGCATGGCGGCTCCTATTCCATCTACCGCGCGCTCGCCATTTCCTCCGGCGCGATGGACCCCTCCGCGCGGCCTGACCTCAACGACACCGCCCCGGTCATCGAGATCGGTCCGCACAAGCAATGGGGCGATCCGGGCAAGATCGTCTCACTCGATCCCTGGGGCCACCGCGTCGCCCAGGACTTCGGGGAACTGCTTGCCGAAGGCATCGACCTCCGCCCTTCCATCGCGATCACCAAGGCCCGCCTGACCCTGCCCGAGATCCAGGACGCGATCGAGGCCGGACGCCTGAACGTGGACGGGGAGATCGTGCACGAGGCGGGCGACGTCTCGGTCACCAAGATCGCCGTCGATCCGGTCTGGTGGCTGCCGGGCATCGCCGAGCGCTTCGGGGTGAAGGAATCGGATCTGCGCCGCTGCCTCTTCGAGCAGACCGGCGGCATGTATACGGAGTTGATCACCCGCTCCGATCTTTCGGTCTTCCTGCCCCCGATCGGCGGCATGACGCTCTATATCTTCGGCGACCCCGCTTATCTGGGCAACAGGAAGAGGACGCTCACCTGCCGCGTCCATGACGAGTGCAACGGCTCCGACGTGTTCGGCTCCGACATCTGCACTTGCCGCCCCTATCTCACCCACGGCATCGAGGAAGCGACGAAGCAGGCGCAGGAGGGTGGCGTCGGCCTCATCGTCTACAACCGCAAGGAAGGCCGCGCGCTCGGCGAGGTCACCAAGTTCCTCGTCTACAATGCCCGCAAGCGCCAGCCCGGCGGCGACCAGGCCGCGACCTATTTCGAGCGGACAGAATGCGTCGCCGGCGTGCAGGACGCGCGCTTCCAGCAATTGATGCCGGACATCATCCACTGGCTCGGGATCAAGCGGATCGACCGCTTCGTCTCCATGTCCAACATGAAATATGACGCGCTCGCCGCCGGCGGCATCGAGATCATCGAGCGCGTGCCGATCCCCGACGAACTGATCCCGCCCGACGCCAGCGTCGAGATGGAGGCGAAGAAGGCCGCAGGCTATTTCACGCCCACCGGGGCCCCGAGCAAGAAGAAGCTCAAGAGCACCGTCGGCCGCGACCTCGGGAAGTTCTGACCGGCGTGAGCGACAGTGAAGAAGCGCTGTTCAGTCTGCTGAACGCGGGTGCGGTCCGGGAGCGGGCGCATGAGATGCTTGATCTCGCACTGGCGGGAAACGTCGAGGGCTGGCGCATGCCCGGGCCCGCCATTTTGTCGCGGGCCCGCCACGTCTCCCTGAAGGCGATCCTATAGATCGGGTGTACGCGTCCTTCGATCTCGTAATCCTCTCGGTATTGCTCGATGCAGGCAGCGGCCCGGGCTGGCGCTACATCGACCCGGTCACCGGCAGGACCTATACACGCTCCGAGGGCCTTGCTGTCGCCAGCCAGCGGATGGTGGAGGCGGGCGAGCTAACCGACCTGCGGGGAGTCGATGCGGAACGGCTCGCGCGCGGCTTCCAGGTTTCAGCGGACAATCCTCTCGCCGGTCTTGAAGGCCGAGCCGCGCTACTCCGGCGTCTCGGTGAGCAGGTAGAAGAGCGGCCGCATATGTTTTCTGAAGGACGCCCGGGTGGCCTGTACGATATTATTGCCCCCCCTTTCGAAGAGACAATCCCCGCGCAAGTGATCCTTGAGGTTTTGCTGGACGCGCTCGGGCCGATCTGGGCGGACCGGCTCAGGATCGAAGGGGTCGACCTCGGCGACACGTGGCGACACCCCGCGATCAAGCGCGACGACGTCACCGACGGCCTCGTCCCGCTCCACAAGCTCTCGCAATGGCTGTCTTACTCGCTGATCGAGCCGCTCGAGGAAGCCGGCATCAAAGTAACAGATATCGACGGCCTCACCGGCCTCGCCGAATATCGCAATGGCGGCCTGTTCGTCGACATCGGCGTCCTCGTCCTCGCCGATCCGGCCGACGCGACGCGCGAACATCATGTCTCCGACCCATTGATCGTCGCCTGGCGCGCGATGACCGTCGCCTTGCTCGATCGCATGGCGCCACTGGTCCGCGACCGGCTCGGCGTCGACGCCGCCTCCTTCCCCCTTGCCCGCATGCTCGAGGGCGGCAGCTGGGCCGCGGGCCGGCGGATCGCCGCTGAAAAGCGCCCCGGCGGCGGCCCGCCTTTCACGATCATCAGCGACGGCACCGTATTCTGAAGGACCCGACATGGACGGACTGACAATCGTTTCCCACCCCCTGGTGCGGCACAAGCTCACCCTGCTGCGCGACAGGAACAGCTCGATCCAGCTGTTTCGCTCGGTCGTGCGCGAGACCGCGACCTTGCTCTGCTACGAGGTCACCCGCGACTTGCCGACCGAGCTGATCCGCGTGGAGACGCCGATCGCGACCACCGAATCGCCCGTCATCGCCGGCAAGAAACTGGTCATCGCCCCGATCCTGCGCGCCGGCCTGCAAATGGCCGAAGGCATGCTCGATCTCCTGCCCTCGGCACGCCTGGCCCATGTCGGCCTCTACCGCGATCCGATGACGCTCCAGGCGGTCGAATATTATTTCAAGACGCCCGAGGATTGCCACGAGCGCCTCGTCATCGTCGTCGATCCGATGCTGGCCACCGGCCACACCGCCATCGCCGCGATCGACCGGCTGAAGGAGGCGGGCGTCTGCGACATGCGCTTCGTCTGCCTGCTCGCCGCCCGCCCTGGCGCCGAAGCCCTGCGCGCCGCCCATCCCGACGTGCCGATCTGGGCGGCGGGCATGGACGATACGCTCAACGACCACGGCTATATCGTCCCCGGCCTCGGCGACGCCGGCGACCGGACCTACGGGACGCGCTGATCGGCGTTGCCCCGCGGCGGAAGAGGCATATTCTCCCCTTCATGGCGCAGCGGCGCACCGAGACTTCGCTCTTCCGCAAGGCGCTGGCCGTGGTCGCGCTCTGGCTGCTCGGCTGGGCGGTGCTCGGCTATTTCAACCACCGCGCCATCCAGCCCTATGATCAGCGCGCCGGCTATCGGGAGGCGATGCAAAGCTGCGCCGACGACCGGATCGAAACCGCGCCGAGCGGGGCGTCGACGATCCGGCGGCCGGGGCGCCTCGAAATGATCGCATGCACCGACGCCATCCGCACCCGCTACATGGCGGCGGAAAATGCGGCGCAGCGGGGGGTCGCCTTCGCCACCCTGGCCTGGGCCTTGCTGCCCGCCTTGCTCCTGCTCCTGCTCGCCGCCTTCGCCCCGGAGCTGCGGCGCCTGTTCCCGCGCCCGCCGGACGCTCGTTGAACAAACTGCGCGCTTCGTCGAAAGGCTGAAGGTTCGCAAGCGGGATCAATTGCGCGCGGCCTCGCCTTTTGGTTCAAGCCTTGCGGGGACAGTTGGAGTGGTGATTCGCCATGACTGTTTCCACGCGCCCGGACCGCCGGGAATTCCTCGCTCTCGCCACCGCCTTCGGCGCCACCCTCGCCTTCGGCCCCGGCGAGGCCCTCGCCGCCCCCTGGCGCGAGCGCCGCGCCGCTTACCCGCAGGGCGTCGCCTCGGGCGATCCCGATGCGCACAGCGTCATCCTCTGGACCCGGCGCAAGCCCGAAGCCGGCGCCCAGGCCTATCGCCTCGCCGTCGAAGTCGCCGCCGATCCGGGATTCCGCCGCATCGTCGCGCGCGGCTCCACCCGGGTCGACGCCACCACCGACTGGACCTGCCGCTTCCTCGCCGCAGGCCTGCGCCCCGCGAGCGAATATTATTACCGCTTCACCGACGAGCATGGCGCCGGGAGCCGTGTGGGCCGCACCCTCACCGCGCCGGCGGAAGACGACGATCGCCCGTTCCGCTTCGCCTTCGTCTCCTGCCAGGACGTCACCCAGGGCTATTGCAACGCCTACAAGCGGATGATCTTCGAGGACGAGCGCGCCGCCCCGGCCGACCGGCTCGCCTTCGTCCTCCATCTGGGCGACTTCATCTACGAGGTGACCTGGTATCCGGAGGATTCGCCGAACGGCATGAAGGGCACCCGCCGCCTGCAGGGCAACCTGCGCTACCCGACCGGCGAGAAGCTCCACGATTATCACCTGCCGGTCGATCTCGCCGATTACCGCATGGCCTATAAATCCTATCTGCTCGATCCGGACCTGCAGGACGCCCGCGCCCGCTTCCCCTTCATCCCGGTCTGGGACAATCACGAATTCTCCTGGCAGGGCTATCAGGGCATGCAGGTGTTCGACGGCCAGAAGCGGCCTGCCCAGACGAAGAAGGTCGCCGCGAACCAGGCCTGGTGGGAATTTCAGCCGTCCCGCTCGGTCCAGCCGGGCGGCCTCGACCTCGAACGCTTCCACGCCCCGGCCGTCCAGAACGTCGCGATCGACCATGTCGACGATCTCGGCGTCGGCACCGAGGCCAACAACCAGACCGCGATCCACAGCCTCAAGATCTACCGCACCCTCAAATGGGGCCGGAACGCGGACCTGATCATCACCGACAATCGCAGCTTCCAGGGCGCGCAGCCCTCCGGCGACATCCCAAATCCCACGGGCTTTCCGTTCGTCTATCCGGAGACGGTCAACAACATCATCGACGGCGGCCGCGACTATAATGACGGCCATCCGCCGGCGACAATTACCTGGGCCGGGCGCGAAATTCCCAATCCGGCGAAGGACAGCGTGCGCCAGGCCTATCTCGGCGCCGAGCAGAAAGCCTGGCTGCTCGATCAGCTGCGCACGTCACGCAAGCCGTGGAAGATCTGGGGGCACAGCTTCGCCACGATGCGCTGGCGGATGGACATCCAGAACCTGCCGGAGCCGCTCAAGGCCAATTGGCCGGTCAACGATTACGGCCTGATGAGCGGCGGCTACGAGATCGACCATGGCGAGATCGCCGACACGCTGAAGCGGGACGGGATCACCGGCCTCGCCATCGTCGCCGGCGACCGGCACAGCTTCTGGGCCGGCACCTTCTCAAAGCACATTCCGCCCCTCGCTTACGAGCCTGTCGGCGTCGAGTTCATCACCGGCTCGATTTCCCAGGTCGGCCTGGCGGAGGGGGCGGAGGGGATGCGGCGCGATCATCCGCTGCGCGCACTCTACGTCCATGACGGCCCCAACGGTCCCGACGGCCACAAGATGAACATGACCATCATGCACGGGGTCAGGTCGGCGCTGGCGTTCAAGGAAAGCGGCGGCGACTTCGCGGCCGCCCGCGCGGTCAGCAATCCCGAGGTCTCGCCGCATTTGACCTTCGCCGATTATGGCGGCCATGGTTATGCGGTCGTGCACGTGACCGGCACCGAACTCACCACCGAGTTCGTTTGCATTCCCCGCCCGCTGACCCGCGCGGAGACACCGGACGGCGGCCCCCTCCTTTACCGCGCCCGCACCCGCGTGCCGCTCTGGCAGGCCGGGCAACCGCCACGGATGATCCAGGAAGTGATCGAGGGCAGCGCGCCCTTCTCGACCTGACCCACCCCTAGTCATCCCGGCGGAAGCCGGGACCTATGAACACGGTGTGCAGAGGATGGGCGACGTCCCATTCGCCTCGCGCACCATGCGCGGAGTTCATGGGTCCCGGCTTCCGCCGGGATGACTAATTTGCCCCGATCAGAGCCCTATTTCAGCGAGGCCATGTCGATCACGAAGCGGTATTTCACGTCGCTCTTCAGCATCCGGTCGTAAGCCGAGTCGATCTCCTGCATTGGGATCATCTCGATGTCCGAAACGATGCCATGCTCGGCGCAGAAATCGAGCATTTCCTGCGTCTCGGGAATGCCGCCGATCAGCGAGCCGGCGATCGCCTTGCGCCCGAAGATGAGCGCGCCGACCGAGGGCGAAGGATGCGGCGTCTCGGGCACCCCGACCAGAACCATCGTCCCGTCGCGCTTAAGCAAGGCGGTAAAGGCGTCCAGATCGTGCGAGGCGGCGACCGTGTTCAGGATGAAGTCGAAGCTGCCCCGATGCGGCTTCATCTCCGCGCGGTCCTTGGACAGCACGACCTCGTCGGCGCCGAGGTCCAGCGCCTCCTGCTTCTTGTCCGCCGAGGTGGTGAAGGCGACGACATGCGCACCGAGCGCATGGGCAAGCTTCACGCCCATATGACCGAGCCCGCCAATGCCGACCACGCCGACCTTCTTGCCCGGGCCCACATTCCAGTGGCGCAGCGGCGACCAGGTGGTGATCCCGGCGCAGAGCAGTGGCGCGACGGCGGCGAGGTCGGCCTCGTCATGGCCGACATTCAGCACGAAATGCTCGTCCACCACGATCGCCGCCGAATAGCCGCCATAGGTGTTTTCGCCCGAGCCGTCCGCCCAGCCATTATAGGTGCCCTGGAAACCGTGCGGCCCCTCGCAATATTGCTCGAGCCCTTCCTGGCAGGAGTGGCAGGTCCGACAGCTGTCGACCATGCAGCCGATGCCGGCGAAATCGCCGACCTTCACCTTCGTCACGTCGTCGCCGACTGCGGTGACCCGGCCGACAATCTCGTGGCCCGGCACGCTCGGGAATTTGACGCCGCCCCATTCGCCCCGCGCGGTGTGCAGGTCGGAATGACAGACTCCGCAATAGAGGATGTCGATGGCGACGTCCTTCGGCCCCGGCGTCCGGCGGTCGATGCTGATCTCGGCGAGCGGGGTGTGGGCGTCCTGGGCGGCGTAGGCGCGGGTGGCGGTCATGGAGCATCTCCGAGCGGTGAGGAGTCGACCGCTCCTTTACCGCCCGCCGGCCACGCTGTCAGGCCGCGCGTTTCGCCTTCTGGCCTTGGAGGATGGTCACCGAGAACTCGTCCCAATTGGCCAGCCCCCAGCGCCCCGGCTCCTCGCGTCCAACGATCCGATCCGGCTCGGGCACGTCGGCCAGGTCCAGTTCCTGAACCGGCAAATGGGTCCGCTCGGCGATCGAATAGAAGATTCGCACCAGCGGCCGGGTGAGCTGGTCCTTGCGCTGCGCCGCGACGCAGCCCAGCCGCTTCGATTCCAGCCGGACCAGGCTGCCGGCCGGATAGATGCCGACGCTCTTGATGAAGCTGTTCAGCAGGCTCTCGTCGAACTGGCCCTTCAGCTTGTACATTTCCGCGACAGCCTCGGACGGCCCGAAGGCGTGGCGGTGCGGGCGGGCGGAGACCAGGGCGTCATAGGTGTCGCAGATCGCCGCCATGCGCGCGAACAGGCTGATCTCGTCGCCCTTCAGCCCGTGCGGATAGCCGCTCCCGTCATAGCGCTCGTGATGGTGGAGGCAGACGTCCGCGACGATCCGCGACATCTCTCCCGAGGCGGTGACCGCGTCCGCGCCGAGCTTCGGATGGGTTTGCATCGCGGCCCAGTCGTCCGGCGAATAATCGCCTTTCCGGCCGAGCAGCGCCGTTGGCAGG
>JADMIO011227346.1_pt1 | contig 14568 bp, 13 predicted proteins | sample 8958161 | NCBI WGS metagenome assembly JADMIO01 (sample SAMN16585339, study PRJNA669376) | soil metagenome | isolation source: Crop rotation soil | place: USA: Cullars Rotation, Alabama | collected 2011 | reverse complement strand
GCCCGCCGCGGCTTTCTTCGGGGTGCGCTTGCGCACGACGCGCTTCGTGGTGGATTTGGCTTTTGCCATCGTTTTTCGTGACTCGTCTCTCGTTTCTCGTTTTGATTTACAGACACCAGCAACGAGCGACGAGCAACGAGCCACTCCTTCAGGTTTTCGGTATCGCCTTGTCCGGATCGACGAACGGCTTCTCGACGACTTGGGCCGCCCGCTCGCCGATCCCGGGAATCTCGATGGTCAAACTCGTGCCCAGGCCGGCGTGCGCAATGGGCAGCATCGCGTAGCCGATGTTCTTTTTGAGGCGCGGCGACCAGACGGCGGACGTGATTTTCCCGACTGGTTTTCGTTCTGCGCAGACGGTCCACTTCACCGGATTGAAAGGGATCGGGTCGCCCGCGACCTCCACACCCACCGACCTGCGCGTCACGCCGTCGCGCCTGATCCGCTCGAGCGCCGCGCGTCCGACGTAGTCCGCCGGCTTGTTCTCGTCCACGAGCCGCTCCAGTCCCACCTCGTAGACGTTGTTCTCCAGGGACATGTCGGCGCCCCAGTTCAGGATACCGGCTTCGATGCGGCGGATGTCGGAGGGGCCGGTCGGTCGGATCTGGTGGGGCTTTCCTGCCGTCATGATGCGCTCCCACAGCTCGTCGCCGCGGCTTCCGTCGCGCAGGTAGATTTCGTAACCGACTTCTCCGGTCCAGCCCGTGCGCGTGACGACCACCGGAATGCCGTCCAGCTTCGTCTCCAGGAACCAGTAGTAGCGCAGCCGCGTTGCCGCGTCCCCGAAGAGCGCCTGCACCACGTCCTTCGCCTTCGGGCCCTGGATCTGGAGCGGAGAGACGTCGGGCTCGGCGATGCCGACGCGAAGCCCCGAGCTATGCGCGAGACCGCGCGCCCAGAGCAGCACGTCGCTGTCCGCGAGCGCGAGCCAGAAGTGATTCTCGCCGAGGCGCAACAGCACCGGGTCGTTGATGATGCCGCCGTCGTCCGCGGTAATCGCCACGTACTTGCCCTGGCCGACCGCGCAGCGCGAAAGATCGCGCGGTGTCAGGCGATTCGTGAACGCGAAAGCGTCCGGTCCGGTGATCTCGACCTGCCGCTCGACGCTCACGTCCCACAGTGTCACGTGGTTTATGAGGTGCCAGTACTCCTCCTCCAGGTCCGCGAACGAAATCGGGAAGAGCATGTGGTTGTAGACCGTGTACGCCTTCGCGCCGTGCCGCTGCGTGGCGTCGAAGAACGGGCTTCTGCGCAGGCGCGCGCCGCGCTGGACGAGGCTCATGTCGAAAGTCATAAGGCGTGACCCGTGATTCGTGCCCCGTGATCCGTGCCTGGCGAGGTGCGCCCTTTCGCGTGATGGTTGTTGACGCCCATGCGGTTTGCCTTTCGAAATCCGTGTCAGTAGAGTGCAACGAATTGTATGACACCTTTCGACCTCGTCGAACCCGGATCGTTGCAGGAGGCGGCGCGACTGCTCGACCGCGAGGGTCGTGACATTCGGGCGATAGCCGGCGGCACCGCGGTCATGCTCATGATGAAGCTGGGCGTGCTGCACTCGTCGTGCCTGATCAGCCTTCGCGGCGTCGAGCGGCAATACTTTCACATCGAAGCCGGCGCGGACGGTGCGCTTCACATCGGCGCGATGGCGACGTTGTCGGCGTTGGAACGATCGCCCACGGTCGCGGCGGCTGCCCCCGTCATCACGCGGACTTTGCGCACGCTCGCGAACGTGCGCGTTCGCAACGTCGCGACGCTCGGCGGGCATCTCGCCCACGCCGATCCGCACATGGACCTGCCGCCAGTGCTGATCGCGCTGGGCGCGAGCGTGTCGGGCGTGGGTGCGGGCGGGGCCTGGCAGCTGCCGCTGGAAGAGCTCTATTCCGGTTATCTCGAGACGGTGCTCGCGCGCGATGAGTTGATCGGCGAGCTGATCGTCCCGCGCCATGAATCCCGGCGTGCCGCCTATCTCAAGTGCACGACGCGCTCGGCGGACGATTGGCCGGCGCTCGGCGTGGCGGTTGCGCTCGATACCGAGGGAGCGCGCGTGCGGGAGGCGCGCGTCGTCGTCAGCGCGGCGACGGACCGGCCGACGCGCCTCCCCGGGGCCGAGGACGCGCTGCGCGGAGCACGGCTGGAAGATGCGGCGCTCGCGCGGGCGGGCGAGGCTGCTGCCCGTGAAGCGAATATCGTCGCGGATCAGCATGGATCGGCGGCGTACAAGAGGGAGCTTCTGCGCGTCTATGTCGGGCGAGCATTACGCGCCGCCGTTAACAGCGGGCATGGGTCATGAGTCATGCGTCAGGCGATTGTCCCGTGGGCCGTTGACCCCCCGCGGGTTTCGAAACGCATGAACCCTGACCTCTGACCTTTGACGGGCCTTTGACACCCATGACCACTGACCCATCACCCATGACGACGCACGTAGGGCGCTCCGTGCCGCGCCTGGAAGGCCATGCAAAGGTCACCGGACGAGCCGAGTACATTCACAACCTCGTGCTGCCCGGAATGCTCCACGCGAAGATCTTCCGGGCGAACGTGCCGCATGGGCGCATCCTGCGGATAGACACGAGCGGGGCGCGGGCGATGGAGGGCGTGCACAGCGTCCATGTCGCCGAGGACATACGCAAGGTCATGCCCGACCCGTATTACGGTCCGGCGTTTCACGATCAGCCGATACTCGCCCTCGACAAGGTGCGCCATGCCGGCGAGCCCGTCGCGGTCGTTCTCGCAGCCGATCCGCACGTTGCCGACGCGGCCACGCAGCTCATCGTCGCCGACTACGAGGAGCTGCCGGCAGTGTTCGACGAGATCGAGGCGATGACCTCGCAGGCGGTCGTGCACGAGGTTCTCAAGCCGGCAGGCACCTTTCCGGATTTGAAGCACCTCGAGGGACGCCTGAATACGAACGTCGCACTCGACTTCCACCTCCGGCGCGGCAACGTCGAGCAGGGGTTCGCCGCGGCCGAGCAGGTCTTCGAGCACCGCTTCCGCACTCAACAGGTACTGCATGTGCCGTTGGAGCCGTTCGTGACGGTGGCCGAGCCCGTGGGCGAATCCTTGACGCTGCACACGTCTTCGCAGACGCCGTCCTTCGTGCGCATCGAGATCGGGCGGCTCCTCGGGTGGCCCGAGAGCCGTGTGCGGGTGCGCGTGCCATATCTTGGCGGCGGCTTCGGCGCCAAGGTCTACGTCAAGGTGGAAGCCCTTGCGGCCGCGCTCGCTCTGCTCGCGCGTCGGCCGGTGAAGGTCGCGCTCACGATGGAGGAGCAGTTCTATACCATTACCAAGCATGCCACGACGCTGCGCCTGAAGAGCGGTGTGATGAAGGACGGCCGGATTACCGCCCGCGAATGCGAAGTGTGGTGGAACGGTGGAGCGTACGCGGACATCGGGCCGCGGGTCACGCAGAAGTCCGGGTTTACCGCTCCCGGCCCCTACGACATCGAGCACGTAAAGATAGACTCCTACGCGCTCTATACGAACCTTCCGGCGGCGGGGGCCCTGCGCGGTTTCGGCATCCCGCAGCTCGTCTGGGCGTACGAATGCCACACGGACATGATGGCGCGGAGCCTGGGACTCGATCCGCTGGATTTCCGGCGCCGCAACATATTGCGCGAGGGTCGGCCGCAGGCCACGGGCACCGTTATGCGCGATGCCGCGATCGGCCAGGTGCTCGAGCGCCTCGCTGCGCGCATGGAGTGGAGCGGGCCGCTCGACCGCGGATCGGGCGCGGTGCGGCGGGGACGCGGCATCGCCATCGGTTTCAAAGCCTCGATCTCGCCGACGACCTCGGTCGCCATGGTCAACGTATACGCGGACGGGAGCGCGGGCCTCTCCTGCAGCACGGTGGACATGGGGCAGGGTTCCGACACGGCGCTCGCGCAGATCGCCGCCGAGGTTCTCGGTTTGCCGCTGGAATCGATCCGGGTCGTGCACCCGGATACCGACGTGACGCCGTACGACATGGGGACGCTGGGCTCGCGCTCGCTCTACCACATGGGGCTCGCGGTGCGGGCCGCATCGCAGGACGCGCGCGACAAGCTCGCGGCGCTCGCACGCGAATTGGGACTCTCGGCGGAGACCACGCCCGTGTCGGAGCTTTTCCGGAAGAAATACGGCATGCAGGCCGGCAACGTCGTCGGCGTGGGAAGCTTCATCCCGGCCTATCAGTCGCCGGATCACGAAACCGGCCAGTCGGCCAACGTGACGCCGTTCTGGATGGTCGGCGGCACTGGCGTGGAGGTCGCGGTGGACACCGAGACGGGCCGCGTGACGGTGACGAAGCTCGTCAACGTGGCGGACGTGGGCACGCCGGTGAATCCGCGTATCGTCGACACGCAGCTCTCGGGCGGGGCAATCATGCAGCTCGGCTTCACGATGACCGAGAAAATGGAGTTCAACGGCGGCCAGGTTGCCAATCCGTCCCTGGCCGATTACCGCATCCCGGGGATGCTCGATGTCCCTGCGACCATCGTCAACGAAGCGGTGCACGCACGGCAGGCGAGCGGCCCGTTCGGCGCGAAGGGCGTGGGAGAAACGGCGACGTTCAGCGTCTCGCCGGCGATCGCGAACGCTATAGACGACGCTGTGGGCGTGCGGTTGACCTCGCTGCCAATCACGCCGGAGGCGGTGTACCGCGCGCTGCGGGCAGCGCAGGGAAACCCCTTGCCGGATGAAAATTGAACCGCCGAGGCTGCAGAGACCGCCGGCAGGCCGCTTGGGCGATTTGAATTCTATTTTTTCTCGGCGGTCTCCGCGTCTCGGCGGTTAAAACGGTTTCTTTCAGATGAGCGAAGCGACGCGAACGATACGGTTCAAGTTGAACGGCGAGTCCGTCAACGCGCAGGTCGCGACGCACGAGAATCTCGTCGAGCTGCTGCACGGCCGTTTCGGACTCGGCGGCGCGCGCGAGAGCTGCGGGCAGGGGATCTGCGGCTGCTGCACGGTGCTCGTGAACGGGACGGCTGTATCGGGGTGCCTGTTCCTCGCCGCGCTCGTGGACGGTGCCGAGGTCGAGACCATAGAGCGCCCTGCGGACGGCGGCCTGGACGCGGTGCAGCGGGCTTTCATCGAGTGCGGCGCCTTCCAGTGCGGCTTCTGCACTCCGGGATTCGTCCTGATGAGCCGCCAGCTCCTCGCGGAGAATCCCGATCCCACCGAGGACGAGATCCGGCATTATCTGTCGGGCAACCTGTGCCGGTGCGCGGCTTATCCGGAGATCGTTGCCGCCGTGCGGCTCGCTGCATGGCGGTTGAGGAGTGATACGTGATACGCAACAAACCTGCTCGTTGTGCTAGGGCGCAGCGCAGCGCAGATGCGCGCACTCTGAAACGTATCACGCGCAACGTATCACGCCGTCAAATTCGGGAGAACGAGATGATGGAGGGAATCCGAAAGCTTTTCTTATTGGCTGCGCTACTGCCGCCGCTGACGCAGGCGCAGGACTATCCGTCGCGACCCATACGGCTCATCGTGGCGTTCGCGCCGGGCGGCGTGGTCGATACGGCGGCCCGCGTGCTGTCCATGAAGATGACAGAGCGCCTGGGCTGGCAGTTCGTGGTGGACAACCGCACGGGCGGCAACGGCCTGATCGGAAACGGCATCGCGGCCAAGGCGCCGCCCGACGGCTACACGGTTCTCCTGGCGCACACCGGCGAGTTTGCAGTGAACCAGTGGGTTTTCAAGAGCATTCCGTTCGATATCGCCAACGACTTTGTGCCGGTCACGATGGTCAACGACGGCCCCATGCTGGTCGTCGTGAACAGCCAGTCGCCCATCGGCAGCTTCAAGGATTTGATCGCCGCGGCGAAGGCCAAGCCGGGCGCGCTTGCATTCGGATCTCCCGGCTCCGGCGCGGTGAACCATCTCGCCACTGAGTGGATGGCCGCCGCCGCAGGCATCAAGCTTCTGCACGTTCCCTACAAGGGCGGCGCGCCGGCCGTGTCGGCGGTCGCGACCAACGAGGTCGCGCTGACCACCGCCGGCCTTCCCGGCGTTCTGCCGCATCTGGAGGCAAAGCGCGTGAAGGTACTCGGCGTCACCACCGCCCGCCGCTGGGATTTCGGCCGCGACTGGATGCCCGCGGCGGAGGCGGGCATGCCCGGCGTCGACGCGTCGATCTGGACCGGTCTCTTCGTGCCCAAGGGCACGCCCAAGGCGGTAGTGGATCGCCTGTACAGGGAAGCCGCAACCACCTTGAAGCTACCGGACATCAAGGAGCGTTTTTCAGTGCTCGGTTCCGAGCCGGCCAGCATGCCGCCGGTGGAATTTGCGGCGAAGGTGAAGCGCGACGCGGAGCGCTACCGGAAGGTCGTGCAGGACATCGGGCTGCAGGCGCAGTGATGCCGAGACTGGAGTGTCGAGTGTGACGTGACGGTCGTAGGGATCGTCTTCCCGGCAAGGCGGGATCCAGATGATGGCTCCGTGCCTGGATACCGGTTTCCATCGGTATGACGTTCTCGAGGTTCGTCTTCCCGGCGCAGGCCGGGATCCAGGCTACGGCTTCGCGTCTGGATACCGGTTTCCATCGGTAGTACAGAGGAGGCGCTAGACCGAACAGGGTCAGTTACTTCTGCTCGGAAGGCAATGGTACGTCTGCGCCGCGGGATTCCATCTTCGGGCGGACGCTCGTGTATCCGGCGTTGACCGTGTAGATCACGACCATCCGGCTGTCCGGCGCGGCCTCGATGCGATGCGCGAGTCCGGCGGGCAGGCTCACGATGCTGCCGGCCGTCAGCGGCACGGCTTCCCGTTCCTCGAACGTCACCGCCCCGCGGCCCTCGACGCAGAACACGACCTCATCGTCGTCAGGGTGAATGTGCAGTGGCGTGATCTGTCCGGGCTCGTAGCAGTTCATGCGCGTGACGAGATCCTTCGAGGAGAGCACGGGCTGGTTGACCCGCGCCTCGGGCGAATACCGCTTGAGATCGTTGATGTTGACCGCTTGAACGCTTCCCTCTGTCGTCATGACGTTCTCCCGCTGCTGTCAATCTAACTGTTTAAACTGGATTTTAGTGTCCTCTGTGGCCAGGAAGTCCTTCTTTCTCAAGCCGTTTGCCCGCCGCACGAGCTTCCCGCTCCCGCGGTGCACCCGAAGCAATGCCGCGCCGTCACGATCCGGCGCTGCAACCAGTCTTCTTCGTTGAATGTCGAGATGTGCGATCCCTGCGGCATCTTCAGCTCCAGGTCCAGCATCTGGTTGAAATCGCAGTCGTAGAGCCGCCCGTTCCAGCCCACGGACAGCGTGTTGCGGCACATCACGCCGTCGAGCGCGGCCGGGTTCCAGGCGTTCACCAGCCGCTCCATGTAGGCAGCGAGATTCCCCGTCGCTTCGAGCCACTCCAGAAAGCGCGAGATCGGCATGTTGTTCAGCACGAACAAGCGGTCGAACGTCACCCCGGCGTCGCGGGCAAGCGCCTGCTTCCACTCTCTCTCGAGCGTGGCCTGTGATGCTCCGAGGAAAGCCCCCGCGGGATTCGAGACGAGCGTGAGGACGCGGCGCGGATCGCCCGCGCCATAACCCGCGCCGTTCAGGAGCTTCAACGCCTTCATCGAGCGCTCGTGAACGCCCGCGCCGCGCTGGGCGTCGGTGTTGGGTCTGCGGTAATGCGGCAGGGAAGCCACGATCTCGACGCCGCGCGCTCCAAGCCAGTCCACGAGGCCCGCATTACGCGGCAGGAGCAGGACCGTGAGGTTGCAGCGGTCCATGACGTGCTTGCCCGCGCCTGCCGCCGCTTCGACCACGTCGCGAAAGCGCGGGTGCAGCTCAGGCGCGCCGCCGGTGATATCCACCGTGTGCGCGCCAGTTCGCGCGATAGCCGCGATGACCTGCTCAACGACCTCGTCCGACATGACGGCGTCGGTGCGGTCGGGGCCAGCGTCCACGTGGCAGTGGCGGCATGTCATGTTACAGAGCTTGCCGAGGTTCACCTGGAAGACTTCCAGGCGCGCGGGCTTGAGCTCGCGCCCGGCGTAACCCTCGAACTCGACGCGCCGACCGTGGCGCGCGAGCGGCACGGCGGCGAGCATTTCCAGCTGACGGGCCGTGGAGGCGAGCGGCGCATCGCGCCGGGCGAGGCTCAGCGTGGCGCGCGGCGTCGCCTCGTCGCGCTCGAGATCGACAGTGACTTCGTGAAGCAATATAGGCGCGTTCATTACATTCCGAGCTTCGTCGCTCCCTCGCGCATCTGCATGCCGTGCACCAGCGAAGCGCCGCCACGGATCGCGACCGCCACGTGCAGCGCCTCGGTCATCTGCTCGAAATCCGCGCCCTTCTGCTGGCAGTCCTGGGTGTAGGCGTCGATGCAGTACGGGCACTGGACCGCGTGGGCCACGGCGAGGGCGATCAGGCTCTTCTCGCGGGCGGTGAGAGCGCCATCGGCGAACACAGCTCCGTAGTACTCGAAAAACTTCTTCCCAAGCTCCGGACTGCCTTCGGAAATCTTGGGGAAATCAGCCAGGTGCTGGGGCTTGTAGTAGGAGTCCATGACGTATCCCTGCGTGAGGAGGCTCAGGGGATTTTACGAGGAGCAGGCGGAAGGCGGAAGGCGGAAGGCGGAAGGCGAGGAGGTGACGCTTGATAGGGCGAAGGCCGCGCGGAGGAGAGTCAAGAGCTGTTGATTCTAGTTCGCGGGCACTTTAAGGACTTCGGGGAAGCAGCTTCCGAAAACGACGCTTACCGTGCGGGCAGGGCAGCTATGACCTCGATCTCGATCAGCATTTCCGGCTCCGCCAGCCGGCTCACGATGAGGAGCGTGTTGGCAGGCGGCGCTTCGAGGTTGCGGTAGCGTTCGATGCGCACCTCGCGCGAGGGCGCGATGTAATCGGCGCTCGTGAGATAGGTCGTGGTCTTCACCACGTTCGCGAGCGTCGCTCCCGCGGCGGCGAGCGCGCGCTCGATATTGTCGTAAACCGCGTGCGCCTGCCGGCGGATGTCGCCGCTCACGATCCTGTAGTCGGCGTCGACGGCTACCTGGCCGGAGAGAAAGATGAGCCGCGCGCCTTCCAGCTCGACCATCTGCGTAAGTCGATTGGCAGACCAGAGGCCGGCCGGGTTGCTGCGCTTGATCTCGAACATGGCACGGCCATGTTAGCATGCCCGCCGGAGAGGAACCCCGCTATGAGCCGATTGCAGATCGCATTCGCCGCCTGCTTCGTGCTCGCGTGTGGCGCCGCGGTGGCGCAGCGCTACCCGGAGAAGCCCGTGCGCATGGTCGTGCCGTTCCAGCCCGGCGGCGGCTCCGACACCGTCGGGCGCGCGCTTGCTCGCGGCATGAGCGAGCGCCTGGGACAGCAGGTCGTCGTGGAAAACCGCGTCGGCGCGGCCGGCAGCATCGGGGCGGAATTCGCCGCGCGCGCACCGGCCGACGGCTACACGCTGCTGCTGGGCTCCACCTCGGAGTTGACGCAGTATCCGGTCGTCAACCCGAAGATCCGCTACGACCCCGTGCGCGATTTCGCGCCGATCGGCTTCGTCGCCATCGTTCCACTCGTTTTCGTCGTGCATCCCGCCCTGCCCGCAGGCTCGGTCGCCGATTTCACCCGTCTCGCGCGCGCGCGTCCCGGCCAGATCGACTTCGGCTCGGCCGGTGTCGGCGCCACGAGCCATCTCGCCGTCGAGCACTTCATCATGCTCACGGGCGTGAAGTTGAACCACATACCCTATAAGGGAAGTCCCCAGGCGACTGCGGAGCTCGTGGCGGGGCAGATCCAGATGGCGATCCCGACACTGCCGTCGGCTATCGCGTTCATCCAGGCGGACCGGCTGAAGGCGCTCGCCGTCTCGACTGAAAGTCGCGTGCCAGGCCTGCCTAGGGTGCCGACCATGCAGGAAGCAGGCGTCAGGGGCTACGTGAACGTGTTATGGACAGGGCTCCTCGCGCCGCGAGGAACGCCGGCCGCCATCGTGAAGCAGCTGCACTCCGAGATCGGGGCGGCGCTCGAGCAGCCGGATGCGCGCAAGGCGCTCGAAGCGGGCGGCGCCACCCCGCAGACGAGCACGCCGGAAGCGTTCGCGTCGTCCATCAAGGCAGAGCTGGAAAAGTGGACGCGCGTGGTGAAGCAGGCGGGAATTACGCCCTGAAAAAGCGGAAGGGGAAGGCGAAAGGCAAGGCTAGCCACGCATGGAATACGTGGCCCGTCCTGAATATCGTCTGCGTTTCTAGGCAGCGGCGCGCGAAGCGCGCTTGCGCTCGTGCTCTTTCAGGAACCGCTTGCGGATGCGAATCGACTGCGGCGTGATCTCCACCAGCTCATCATCAGCGATGAACTCCACCGCCGATTCCAGCGTGTGTCGGATGGGCGGCGTGAGCAGGATCGCCTCGTCCTTGCCGGCGGCGCGGATATTCGTGAGCTGCTTGGTCTTGACCGGGTTCACGACGAGATCGTTGTCCCGGCTGTGGAGACCCACCACCATGCCTTCGTAGAGAGGCTCCCCGGGGTTCACGAACATGCGCCCGCGCTCCTGCAGCTTCCACAGCGCGTAGGCGACGGCCTCGCCGTTTTCCGCCGAGATCATCACGCCGTTGCGGCGCTCGGCGATCTCCGGCTTCACCGGGCCGTAGTCGTCGAACACGTGGCTCATGATGCCGGTGCCGCGCGTGGTGGTCAGGAACTCGGACTGAAAGCCGATGAGGCCGCGCGCCGGAACACGGTAGTCGAGCCGCACACGGCCCTTGCCGTCCGATTGCATGTCCTGGAGATCGCCGCGCCGGGCCCCGAGCGCTTCCATGATCGGGCCCTGGTGCGCCTCCTCGATGTCGACCGCGAGCATCTCGAACGGCTCGCAGCGGGTTCCGTCGATCTCCTTGAACAGCACTCGCGGCCGCGACACCGCGAGCTCGTAACCCTCGCGGCGCATGTTCTCGAGAAGGATCGTGAGGTGCAGCTCGCCGCGTCCCGACACCTTGAACACGTCCGGATCCTCGGTGTCTTCGACGCGCAGCGCCACGTTGCCCATGGTCTCGCGCACGAGCCGCTCCCGCAGTTGCCGGCTGGTGACGTACTTGCCTTCCCGGCCGGCGAAAGGCGAGGTATTGACCTGGAAATTCATCACCAGGGTCGGCTCGTCCACCTTGAGCAGCGGCAGGCCCTGTGGCCGCTCGGGATCGGCGATGGTGACCCCGATGCCGATCTCCTCCACGCCGTTTATGGCGACGATATCGCCCGCCTGCGCCTCCTCGGTGACGACGCGCTCGAGCCCCTTGAACACGAGCACCTGGTTGACCTTGGCGATGATCGGCGTTGCGTCCGGGCCATGCATGACCGCCACTTGCTGTCCCGAGCGGATCCGCCCGCGCGTGATGCGGCCGATGCCGATACGTCCTACGTAGCTCGAATAGTCGAGGGAGCAAAGCTGCAGCTGGAGGGGACAATCGGGATCGTCCTCGCGCATCGGGACGTGCTTCAGTATCGCCTCGAAAAGCGGCTTGAGATCGGTGCCCGTTTCCCCCGATTGCAGGGTGGCCCAGCCGTGCAGCGCCGACGCATAAACGACGGGGAAGTCGAGCTGCTCCTCGGTCGCGCCGAGCTTGTCGAAGAGATCGAAAGTGTGGTTGACGACCCATTCGGCGCGCGCGCCCGGCCGGTCCACCTTGTTGACCACCACGATGGGCTTCAGGCCCAGCGCGAGCGCCTTGCGCGTGACGAAGCGCGTTTGCGGCATGGGCCCCTCGACCGCGTCGACGAGGAGCAGCACGCCGTCCACCATGGACAGCACGCGCTCCACCTCGCCGCCGAAGTCGGCATGCCCGGGGGTGTCCACGATATTGATGTGGGTGCCAGCGTAGTCCACCGCGCAATTCTTCGCGAGTATCGTGATGCCCCGCTCGCGCTCGAGGTCGTTCGAATCCATGACGCGCTCGATGACGTGCTGGTGCGCGGCGAAAGTGCCGGACTGGCGCAGGAGCTTGTCGACGAGCGTCGTCTTGCCGTGGTCGACGTGGGCGATGATGGCGATGTTGCGGATGGCGCGCATGCTGATGGCCGGTTCGACAGCCCGTTTCGACCCGGGTGCCGGGTGCCGTGCAAAAGGGCGCGAGTATAGCACAGGGTGCGCTAGGTCTTTGAATAATAATTGTCTATTCGATCGGTTTGCGTTATAGTTGCAGGTAGCCGGACGCACACCGGATTCTCCAGAAGCCAAACGCCCGGTCACCCCATTACGATCACTTGAGGACGGCATGACCCTTCCCGCATCCGATCGCAGGCAATTCAAAATCGGCAAGTACGACGTTGTCGCCCAACCCGCCCTGGGCTCCGCGCAGATGCTGCGTTACACGGTGCTCCTGGACGGCCGGCGGCTCGGGTCGCTCTTTAGCATGCCGAGCGAATCGGATTGCCGGTTCCTGGAAAGCCCGCCGCCCGTGCCGCCCCTGAAGGCCTTCTACGTGACGAGCCGCCCCGGCAGGCCCAAGAAGAACGCTCCTCCGAAGACTTCTCCTTCGGACGACAACGCGATCTAGAGGTAGCCCTCCAGGCCGGGCAGGATCGAGTAGAACCAGTACTCAAGCCCGCGCCCTACCCCGCCACCAGGCTCATCGGTGAGGCGAACCGGGTTGCCGTCCACTTCGCCGGTCCAGACCATGCGGGCGTGACCGGCGGCGTCGCCCTCGAGCGCGAGGCGCCAGCTCTGGCGCGGTGAGAAATCGCGCTCCAGCCCCTTCACGAGCCTCTCGGCCAGCTCCTCGCTGTCGATCAGCAATCCCGTCTCGGTATTGAGGCGCCGGGAGCGAGGGTCGGCGTTGGCACTGCCTATCCAGATGGTGCGCCGGTCGTAGACGATCACCTTGGCGTGCAGCGCCGAATCGGTGCTGGCCCGGCGCATGACGTGGTCTCGCGGCGCCGGGCGCTCCGCGTCGGCGCGGAACTCGTGGAGCTCGACGCCGGCCCCCAGCAGGGCGGTACGGTAGGGGGCATAGCCTGCGTGGACGGCCACGACGTCGGTCGAGGCGAGCGAGTTGGTGAGGATGCGCACTTTCACGCCGCGCGCCACAAGGTCGGCCATGATCTCCACGCCGCGCCTGCCCGGCACGTAGTAGGCCATCACGATCACGATTTCCTTCTGCACGCCGTTTCGCACGTCCGCGAGCGTGCGCGAGATCTCGGATTGCGAGCGCGCCGTCTTCCCGGCATTCGAGGCTTCGCGTACCGGCCGTTCCGCGATGGATGTCGCACTGGCCCAGACGAGATCCGAAGCACCCTCAAGCAGGCGCTCAGTGAACTCCTGCTTGCGCAGTGCGTATTGAGCGTGCGGGCCCTGGGGCTCGGAGGCGAGCCTTGCGAGCTCGCTGCGCTCGCGCTCGCCCCAGCGCTCGGACAAGGTCACCCCGAATGCTGCCACCGGAACGGCCAGTGGGCTGTTCCAGTAATCGTCGAACTGCCGCCCTATCTCCCGAACGATAGGTCCCGACGCGAGAACATCCACGTCCCGGAAGTTCGATGTTTCCTGGGCCTCGAAGTAGTGGTCGCCTATATTGCGACCGCCGATCACGGCTTTCTGCCCGTCGGCGACGAACACCTTGTTGTGCATGCGCGTTCCGAGCCGGTCGAGCGCGAGCGCGAGCTGCAGCGGCCGCGTCCATCGCACGCGGTTGGGGAAGGGATTGAACACGCGGATTTCGATCTGCGGGTGGGCGTCTACCAGCTTCGCGAGCGCGACATCCTCGAATCCGAGCATGTAGTCGTCGAGCAGCAGGCGCACGCGCACGCCGCGCTCGGCCGCCGCGATCAGTCGCTCGAGGAGAAAGGCGCCGGCCGCGTCGGGCTGATAGACGTAGTACTGGGCGTCGATGGACCGCTCGGCGAGATCGGCCATCGCGGCGCGCGTCATCAACGCGGAGACGCCGCCCTGGATCAGCCGGTATCCCGACAGCCCGGGATGGCGCGATTGGAGCTCGGCGGCTGCCTTCCCCAACGTGGTCTCCTCCGGGCGATCGAACGCGTAAGAGGGCGCAACGGGATAGTTTTCCTGCAGCGTGACGCAGCCGCAAAGCGCCGCGAGAAGCACGACGACGGCTGCGCCGCGCATGGGCAGAATCCGGACGAGGGTCTCCATGCCGGGACGCCGGGTTCTAGGCGCCGTAGTGCGACGACAGCCGCGGGTTCAGGATGTCGCGCATCCGGTCGCCCACCAGGTTGATTGCGACGATGGTGACGAGGAGCGCAATGCCGGGGTAGAAGCTGATCCAGTACTTGCCCGAGATCAAGTGCGCGAACCCGTTCGAGATCAGCAATCCGAGCGAAGGCGAGGTGATCGGCATGCCGAGCCCGAGGAACGAAAGCGTCGCCTCGAGCGCGATCGCGTGCGCGACCTGCACCGTCGCGACCACGATGAGCGGCGGGAGCACGTTCGGCATGATGTGACGCAGCACGATGCGCGGCGTGGTGAAGGCCAGGCAGCGCGCCGCATCCACGTATTCCTTGCGCTTCTCTACGAGCGCCGCGCCGCGCACGGTGCGCGCGTAATACGCCCACTGCACCGCGATCAGCGCGATCACGATCTTGTCCACGCCCTGGCCCGTGACCGCGAGCAGCACCAGGGCGATCAGGATCGCAGGAAACGAGAGCTGC
>JADMIO010928685.1_pt1 | contig 14570 bp, 10 predicted proteins | sample 8958161 | NCBI WGS metagenome assembly JADMIO01 (sample SAMN16585339, study PRJNA669376) | soil metagenome | isolation source: Crop rotation soil | place: USA: Cullars Rotation, Alabama | collected 2011 | reverse complement strand
GTTTCGGGAGCTTCAGTTTCTACGAATTTCTTACAGCTTGTCAATGACATTGTAATAATAAGTAGAAGAAAAAAAACTCTGCTGTATATTAATTTAAGCATGGTTAAGATTTTGACCAGTTATAACTTTAGTTGAATACCAAATGTTACCACTCTGAGAGGTGGTAAATTAGAATAGCTAAGAGTTTCAGGATCTAGGCCCTTATATTTTGTTATGGTTAGTAAATTCTGCCCTTGTATAAATAATCGGCAGTTCTGAAGATGTGTCTTTTGCTTCCATATTTGCGGTAATTCCCAAGACAATGAAAGGTTTTTCAATCTGGCATATGAAGCGTCTGTATAGTATGCATCACTTCCTAAAACATTTGAAAATGCAGTCTCAACGTCACTGTTGAATGATGTGAATTTTTGAATCCTTGCGTCGTCACCAGGTTTTTGCCACCTATTCATGACTGGGGCAGGCTGATTTCCAATACTTGCATAACTATAAAATTCCCCTGGAGAAAACCAAAAACCAAAATCTGGCGATGGCGCTATCTGTTTCACAAACTGGATCAAAACATCTAGTTGAATACTCTTGTAGTGGAATGTATTACTAAACCCTCCATAAAATTTTGAAAAATTGCTAATAACCACCGTTCGATCAGTTTGATAAACAGGACTTGTCGTGGGATCGCCGTGATTATCTGCAACGGTATACAGGCCTGTGGTCGGGTCAACTCCGCTGTAATGATATAGTTTTTGTAGGCTGATTGGCTTGCCCACTATATAACCATCATCATATGGCGATGTCTCAATATTGGGGAATTCCAGTAATTTGTTGCGAGGAATGGTTAGGTTGATATTTGATATCCAGCTAAACTTCTTCGTTTTGATATTTTCGCTTTGCAAACTCAATTCCAAATTGGTGTTCTCAATTGTGGCAGGAAAATTTCGCAATATGGCAGATCTACCTGTGATTCTTGGCAGAAAATAATCTAACAATTGATTAGAACTTCTATTGTAGTTGTAAGTACTTGCAAAAAATATCCTGTTATTAAAAAATCCAAGATCGAGGCCAACACTTAACTTTTTAGTTTCTTCCCATTGTAAATATGGATTGGGTATCTCATTCGGAGTTAATCCTGTAGTGCCTTGATATGTGACAGGCGGGTTAATAGTGTTGTATAGAGTTAAAAACCTGTAATCTCCAATTTGATCGCTACCGCTCGTTCCATAGCTTAATTTTAATTTCCCAAAACTTAATACGGACTGTTTTTTTAGTATTTCTTCTTCACTAAATATCCAGCCGGCCGCTGCACTCCAAAAATTATGGAATTTACTATTGGCTCCAAACCTGGTACTGCCATCCCTACGTCCCGTCAAATTCAAGATGTACTTGTCTTTAAGTGTATAATTGAAACGTCCAAAAAGGGCAGTGTATTTATAGATCGTTTTTATATAGCCTTCTGATAGTAAAGTTGATGCCGCATTCGGGCTTGTCATCACTTGATCGTTGTTAAAACCTATACCTCTAAGGCTCGTAGCTTCTCTTAAAGTTCTTTGAAAGCTGCTCCCAGCTAAGGCATCTAATTTTCCTTTGCCAATTATTTTGTTATAAGAAGCCTGCGGTTCTATAATCCAGGTATTCAGTTTGCCGGTGGCATAAAACGCAAACCTTTGGGTTGATGGCATGGCACGATCCTCTGGTGTCTCCGCTAACAGGGAATTTGTCTGGTTATCGGTCGATTGCAAATTAGTAAACCCGACGTTGCTACTAATTCGTAAGCCTGGAAGAATATCATAGCTCAGGTTTCCATTAGCAATTAAATTATAGCTTTTTGAATCATATGTACGATACAAAAATTTACTTAAAGGATTAACAAAAGTAGAGTTCCCATTTGCATCTGGCGCCCAGTTTAAAGAGTGGTCCGCATTGTATAATGAAGGCGCATTCGGAGTAAGAACTAACGCAATCTCAGTTAAATCAGTTCTGGGAAGTTGGTTTTCATCTGCAGTATAGTTGGTGGATAACTGAAAGTGGAATTTTTGCTTGGCATCATTATTGTTCAAACTTAGATGCATAGCCCCACGTTGATTAGAGTAATTGCCCGGAAATACTGTTGTTTCTTTATGATAGTTGCCGGACACCAGATATTGTACTTCGGAAGTACCGCCGGAAATACTTGCATTTACATGCGTATATTGTGCAGACCCTCCAATCAATTCTTTTTGCCAATTAGTATATTTAAGAGTATCCCAAAATAAGAGATCTACTGCATAACCTGGATCAAAAGGATCAGTGAGAGTAGGAGTAAGTCCCTCATTTTTTAATGCCTCATTTCTCATCTCTACGTATTGCTCAGTATTTAGCAATTTCATGAAGTGGCCAACTTGCCCGAAGCCGTGTTGGGCGTTAACGCTTAACGAGGCTTTTCCGGCTTTTCCCCTTTTTGTTGTAATTAGAATGGCACCATTTGCAGCTCTTGAACCGTAAATAGAAGTGGCGTCAGCATCTTTAAGAATTTCTATACTTTCAATGTCTGACGGATTTAAAAAAGACAACGTATTACCTCTACCGGTGAAACCTTGTCTGATATAACTTTCGCTTGAATTTGGAAATGGTGCATAACCCTGACCGGCAGATGGAATTTCGGTTGAGATCGGGACACCGTCAACTACATACAGCGGGTTATTGCCATTTTTCAAACTATTTTGTCCTTGAATTCTAACTACCACACCGGCACCAGGTAAACCGCTGGTTTGCGTAATCTGCACGCCGGGTACACGGCCTTGTAAGGCAAGCAACGGATTATTCACGGGTTGTTTTTCTATTTCACTAGCCCTCACTTTAGATACATTGCCCGTGGAAAGTCGATTAGTAGTCGTACCATAAGCAATCACAATTGTTTCATCCAAAATCGAATTTTTTGGATTGAGGTTAATTACCAATGAGTTTCGACCATGCATGGATACAATAGTCGTTTCAAATCCAACGTAAGAAACTTCTAACACAGAATTCCCGTCAACATCTTTTAACAGAAAGGAACCATCAGCATTAGTCGTAGTTCCATTGTTGGTTCCCCTTATTTTTATGTTAGCTCCGGGAAGTGGGTTACCGTTGTGGTCTTTCACAAAACCAGTAACATCTATTAATTTATCTGACAATAAATTATCTGTAACAGATAATTTATATTGCCGGTCAGAAGGCGCGGCAACGACTGGGTAGGGGGAAATATTAATAGTCTTACTATCAATAATGTAGCTTAAAGGCTGGTCTTTGAATACCAGATCGAGAAAATTTGACAGCGGCATATCAGCAGCTTCGATATTTACAGGCTTGCCTTTCTCGACAACCTCTTTTGAATAAAGAATGAAGTAGCCGGTTTGCTTTTTGACCTCGGCAAACACCTTCTCCAGCGGCAGATTTTTCCCGGAAAGCGTTACGTTTTGTGACACTCCTTTTGCCGATACATTAAGAAAGGCGGCAGTGAGTAAAAATACAGTTAGCTTCATGACTAACAGGGTTTTGGTAATGTGGCGATTGCCCCCATGGACATACCATCCACACAAAGCAGTTTTTGTCATACTTTTGTGATGTTTGGGTGAATGAATAAGCAGTCTGCTGAGACTATTTTGTTTAGATTACCCTTACCTGCCTGCCGGCAGGCAGGCATACGGCCAGCGATGTATCGAGCATCTCTGGCTTTTTGTTTGGTAATGAGTTTATATTGTTTTTTTATAATCCTGCTCTTTTCAAAGTGAGAACTCTGCCTTCGAGTGATGATGTAAAGCCATAGCTCTCAAAAAAACGCACAATTCCAGATAGTTTGACGCCCCGATCCATTTCTCCTTTCAAGGAAATATCATTGAACGCGCCAACAAATTCCACTTTGACGTCGTACCATCTTTCAATCTGTCTGGCCATCTCCCTTAACCCCATATTTTCAAAGCTGAAGTACCCGTTTTTCCAGGCAAGAACCTGCTCAATTTTTGCCTGGTCATTAACCCTCACGCTTGAAATACCATTTACACTTTGCACTGCCTGCTCTCCTGGCTTCAGTACCACCTGGTTGTTTACCTTCACACTTCCATCGATCAGCGTTGTCTTGATATGGCCGTCATCCTTATATGAGTTAATATTAAAGCTCGTTCCTAATACCTGTACAGAAGATTGTCCATCTACATCAACCGTGAAAGGTTTTGTTTTATCCTTTGCCACTTCCATATACACTTCGCCAGTCACCTTCACTTGACGGTCATTACCAACAAATGCGGCAGGATACGTAATAGAACTCGCCGCATTCAGCCACACCTTAGTACCATCAGGAAGTACCAGTTGATATTGCCCGCCTTTGGGTGTAGCCATCGTATTCATCATTACTTCGCCGAGTAAAACACCTTTTAAGTCATACCTGATTTCTCCGTTCGATAGCTTCACAATAGAAGAATTACCCTGTTGAGCGATTGCACCATTGGCAGCGCTGTCCAGGGTAATAGTTGTTCCATCTGATAAAGTAAGCACAGCCTTATTTGTTCCGGGTGGTATTTCATCGGGTATGGAGTGATGGATCGCTACATCAGGTTTTTCAGTGTGTTTTGTGGTGGTAAAGAGGTAAGCACCAATTCCAATAAACAATAGCACAGCAGCGGCCCATCCCCATTTTTTTAGAAAATGTATTCGGTGTACAGGTGGTGTATCGTTAACTTTCTGGCCGATTTTTTCTTTGAAATGGGTGGGATCAGCGGAAGCCACAGTTGATAAGATATCCTGATAAAGCAACTTTTCAAACCTGAACTGTTCTGAAGAGGATAGCTCACCGATAATGTTTGGCCTCACTTCAAAACCCGCATAATATGCCTCAATAAAAGCCTTTTCTTCGTCGGTAGCCTGCCCGGCGATATAACGGTCAACCAATTCTTTAAATAATTCTCTGTTCATAACAATTATTAAGTCGAAAAGCCAAGCATATATTTAAGTAGACACACAAGCATGCAAAAACTCCCAGATTTTTAAAAAAAAATTTCATCACCCGTTGGAATGAAAAAGTATCGCCAATAAAATAAGCAGCGAAGAACGGATCTGGTTAAGCGCAATTCTAAGTTGATTTTGAACAGTTTTACGGGAAGTGTCCATGATTTCTGCGATCTGTTCAGTGGTCAGATCCTCTTCAAATCGCAGCTTTAAAATAGTTTGCTGCGAAGGAGTTAACGTGTCAATCAGAGACAAATAGGTTTTCCTCAGCTCGCTTCGCAACACCAGGACGTCCGCATTTAAGGAACCATAGAGTTCAATTTCCATCATTAACTGTTCAACGGGTGAGTAGCGCTCTTCTTTTGCAAGTTCTCGCAGCACACGGTTACGCACCGATCCAAATAAATAAGCATCCAGATTATCAATTTTAAGCGAGCTCCGCCTCAACCACACCTGAAGAAATACGTCCTGAAGAATGTCTTTCACCACTGCATTGTCCGGAATGCGTTTGAAAGCCGCACTATACAACTTTCTCCAATATCGCGCATATAGCTCCCTGAAAGCTGCTTCATTGTCATTAACGAGTTCCGAGAGCAATTCTCTATCGTTGTATGTACTGAGTTTTCCTGACTTCATGATTTTCAACAATTCAAACGAATAAACATGATCAAACCTATACTAATTTTTTGAAATCAACTTTTCGAAGGAGAAAGGTTTTATGTAGTAGAAGGAAAACGAATATACGAAGCGAGTCAATGTACATTCCTCCCACATTGCTTCGAGACACGGCCGTACCACCTTCGGGTCGAACAATGCACTGATTTGATGTGTATGGACGTGGGTCAAATCAAATCAAATGCAGTCAAGAACATCATAGCCATCAGCTTTTTTAGTACTTAGCTAAAGCAAAAGCACAAAAGCATTTACCTGGTTCGTTCCGGAATTTCAGGGATTCATACCCCGAATCGGGGGTTTCGTACCTTTTTTTAATCATCACCTGCGCCGGTTTGTATTCTTGCATTGTCAATCGCTGCTACGGGCAGCGTCTGGAAACAGGGAGAGACGCCTCTGGTTCCACCGGCGCAACGGTTGATAAATTTTTAAAGCAAACAATTATTTAAAACAATTAAAAAAACAAATTAAAATGGCACGAATATCAAAAGGTATATTAGGCGGTTTCACAGGAAAAGTTGGAACCGTAATTGGCGGCAACTGGCGCGGTGTAGATTACATACGCAGCAAGTCGACCAATCGCAAATCGGGTGTATTAACCGAAAAACAAAAATCGCAGCAAGCGAAGTTCGGAATGATGCACACCTTTTTACAAACAATGAAAGACGTGATTGAACTGGGTTACAAAGACCATGCAATCAGGATGACAGCACTCAACAGTGCGTTGAGCTACAATCTTAAGAATGCGGTGTCTGGTGTATACCCGGATTTTGCAATCCTTTATCCGCAGGTACAGATCAGTCGCGGCACCCTGCCAAATGTGGTAGCTCCGGTTGCTACAGCAGGACCGGCTGGTACGGTTAACTTTAACTGGACCGATAATTCCGGAACAGGTAAAGCAACGGGCAGCGATAACGCAATACTGGTAGTTTTTTGTGAAGCATTGCAGCGAACAGTTTATGTAATAAACCCGTTGCGCAGCGATCAAACAGGTAATTTACCGGTAGGCGCTTTCAGCGGTCATGCAGTACAAACATGGATCAGCTTCGTAACAGCAGATGGCAAAGACATTGCCACGAGTATTTTTACAGGAGTTGTGAATGTTCTGTAGTTAGCATCGTTAGAAGTACATTAAAAGGCCGCCTCCATTAATTTGGAAGGCGGCCTTTTTTTATTCATACGCGAATAGAGACTTCCTTTACTTTTGCGTGGCTTTTAATTTCCTCTAACACAAAAGATACTTGAATGAATGAATTATTTTTTCTTATTCAGATTGGCTTATCTAGTATTGCACTGGCCTCAGGATTAATAATGTTATTTCGATGGAAGTTCAAATCGTCGGTAAAGATTGTAAGTTTAAGATTTAGATTTTTTGAAAGGACTCATTCAATTTGGAAAAGGTTCGCTGAGATTACTGTCAAGGAAATTCCTTCTTGGAATTCTGACCTTGACGACTATAATCAGCTATCTCTGGAGGCATATAAATTAATATTCGAACAAGCAAAGGAAAGATTTGGTCAATCTATCGCTGAATCGGAGACCATTACTAAACGTAGTTATATATTACTCTCACTATACGTTGCAACTTTGAGTGCCCTAGTCGGGTTTTATTTTACGAAACCTGAGGCGGAAGCCGTAAGTAAGGGAGTCCTAATAATTGTTCTGTCATCTCTGGCAATATGCTTATCAATCTATTCTTTTATAATGCTTTTTCAACTAATTGCACCAAGAGCTGTGGTTTTACCGGGAAGTCCGCCGGCAGAAATTCTCTATAAAGAAGCCTTTCAGAATGACGATTCTACCGCTACAGAAAACATTGTGTATTACAATGAGATCTGCCGCTACCAATCTCGCATTGAGTACATGAAGGAGTACAATGAAATCAGGATCAGAAGATTTAATTATGTGCTGCGAGTTTCACTGTTGATCGTGCTATCAACAATATCTGTGCTGCTGGGACAGTTTAAATAGATTTAATGCTTCGATCGGTACCACTTGGTCTCGGTTGTTTAGGCTTGCTATACATTGAGCTATTATTTTACAAAGATAACCAATATCAGTCAATTTCAAAAACCGTGTAGTTAAGGGTTGTCAGCCCTTGTAAACCCAGTATATGTGTAGAAGAAATCGCTTATAGGCTTTCCATGTATTGAATTAATTGCTCTCCCTGTTTTGGAAGCAATTGAAAAGTGTGTGCGGCCATAATGGAAACAGGCCTTACCAAATTTTCAAAATCATTTCTTTTAGCCAGGGCCTCGATAACCCTTTTGGACAAACGTTCCCGTATCAAAAAAGTTTGCTGATTAAAAAAGAGAAATCCCATGAAGCCCACTGCATTAACAACAGCTTCGCTGGCTTCCATAATGGTAAACCCTTTAATAGCGAACAATATATTCTTCTTAACACGCCAGTCCTGCTGAAGAAGCATTCGCCACAACAGCGAAGCGCTACAAGCAAGGTAGACATAATTGTAACCGCTGAGTTTCGTGAGATAGTTTTCATATAAATCAACTGGCCATTTTGCACTTTTGGCAAAGCTGATAGCCAGTTGAATAGTGGAAAAACTTTGCAGATTGAAGCTTTCCTCACCGATTAACTTTAACAGAGAATCGTCAGATAATATGACACCGTTCTTTTCTTCTGCGAGTAAAATGGTTTCATAAAACGACTCACCCAAGATTTTATTCCATTTTTGTCTTTCCTGCCTGTCTATTTCAGCAAGTTTTATAGGAGAACAAACTTGTGCATGATTGTGGCACCAGGACAAGATTTCCTCAAGCACGCTGATTTGCTTTTTGATATCCGCTGCACTTACACGTTGCACAACCGGCTTTCCGTTTTCCGTACTCACCCATGCCATTCCCTCTTCCCTGGCAGCTTCTACTGATTGAATTTGATTTCTGATTTCATCGAGTGTGGATTGCGCGACTATTTTATCCCCTTCAAGTAGTTGAAAGGGATTGGTGCTAGCACCGAGAAAAAAAGCACCTAACAGGGAGGTAAGATCAATGACTATTTTCTTTTTCTCTCCGACAACTTTCTGCAAAGTGGCTTCTTCATCTTGGGAAAATGCATAAAGTGGAATATCATTTGAGGTAACAATACCCATCCATATTTCAATTGGATTTTTGTGCATGACCGTCGCTAAAGCCCCGACGGTAAGGCGTTTTTCTTGATATAGTTGGAGCAAGTGTTTTCTTCGCTCATCCCTGCCTCCGCTAAGTTTTTGCGTGACCTCTACCAAATCTCTCAGTGGATCATCAGCATTGTGATCAAATACAACAAACTCTGTTTGCCCCGAGAATCTGGTAGCCAGCAAACTCATGCTTTGTTGAAATGCAAAAGCATATTTGTTAATAATGCGGGAAATTATTTGTACTTGTCCGATACCTGCTCGAGCATTAGATAAAAAAGTTTCGTCTTGTTTTTTTCCTAGAAGTAGTTGGGCAAGTGGCTCAGAAGGTTTCAATGTCACAGCATCTTCTGATTGATCGTTACTGATAACATATATCATCTTATGATTTCCACTTTCATTGGCCACTTCTACAACCGAGTCCACGGCGACCAGTGAATCGGCTGACGCTATCTCGGGAGCATCGAATTGCGCGGAAAAAGCAATATATTTTTCATGCGCTTCCACCTGATCATAATAGTTGCTCCTGACCAAATAGGCAACGTCGTAAGCTTTTTTGATGGCACCCGCGAAAGCCAGAAACTCTACCACCCTATACCCATCGTAAACAGACAGTCCGGTAAGGTCATCCATCTTTTGATACAATAGTATGATTTGCTCCTTGTCGCCGAGGGCGTGGTAAAGACGCATCCCTTTCAACACAAATAGTGATTTATGGTGTTTGGAAACAACTGGAAAAAATTGTCTGAACACCCGAATTCCTTCTTTGTATTGTTTGGTTTCGTAATAGGTATTAATTAATACTTCGGCCAGAAAAGGATTGGCTGGATTATTATCAAAGAGTTTTTTGGCTAGCGCTAAGGCCGCGGGAATTTTCCCGGACTGAATATAAGAATACACTAGGGCCCTGGATAAGTTATTAGAAGTGCTTTTGCTGGTGATTTTGTCAAGCAAAACGACCGCCTCATCATATTTTTCCAGGTTAATCCATCCTGAAGCGAGTTGAAAAATCTGTTCCGGAGAACTGCTGTCGGACAGATATTTTTTGGCCTCATCGTAATAGGAACGCGCCTTCAAAGAATTACCGTTTTTGAACGCGATGATGGCTTTGTCAAGGTATCCATTGATATTTTCTGGGAAATGTTGTGTCAGTAAATCTGAATAATGCTCGGCTTGGGCAAATTCGTCTGCCTCCAGCAGTAATGGTATCAATACCTCCAGTGCAGCTTCTGAATCGCTGTCTATGCCTTTTTTCAAATAACCCGCAAGTACTTCGACTCCATCCTCGGTTTTCTTTTCCAATAAAAAGAGTCTCGCTTTTAACATATCAGTCTCAAGGTTCTTGTTGCTATCAGTTTTGGGTGAATGCTCCCATTTGTTGATGAGGTCCCAGGCCTCATCGATTCTACCAGCCAGCGAATATGCCCATAATAAACTTTGGAAGGTGAGCAGATTGGGCTGTAGCTCATAGGCTTTTTCAAAATCACTAATAGATTTGGCGAGTTTTCCTTTAATTCTGCGAACAATTCCTCTATTCATCAATATGTAGGATCGACTCGCTGCCAGCTCCGTGTTTTTGATTAACCCCCACGCCTCAGTAAAAATCTTGTCACAATCATCTAAATAAGCAATCTCCTCTTCGGTAAAATTTTTGTGGACAGCTTTGAAGGGCGTAATCAATTCATCCAGCAATTTGGAAGCAACCATTGCTTTACCCTCCGCTATCCGTTCGTCGGACCCGGTGAAACTGGATGCGGCTTTTTTCAGGTGATTGATCGCCTTGCTTTTGTTGCCAGCCCTCCAGTAGATTTCACCGATATTAAATTGTACTTCTGCAGTAAACCTTACTTTTTTAGGTAGGACCTTTAATGCATCATCCGGGTTGTCGTCCTTAATGATAAGATAAGCCAGCCATGCATTTAGATTTTCTGGATTATATCGAATGGCTTTATTGAAATAAAAATCAAACTCCTCTGAATTTTTGAAGTAGGCATGGGCCAGGCTTAAAAGCGCGAGGCTTCCTTCATTCTCAATTGGTATTTGCTGTAATTCCAAAATGGTATTTACCGCTTTGTCCTTTTGGTGTGTTTCAAAATAACAGTTCGCGAGATTGCTGATAATTTTGTACCGCATCTCTGCAGGGGCGCTTTGCCAGTTCTTGGCTTTGAATTCCAGAAGTAATTCAATCGCCGTTTTTTGCTGATTCTTATTTTTAAGGTTGATGATGATTTCCAGCTGGGTGTTCAAATTACTATTGCCCTCTGCCTGAGGAGCCATTATTTTACTTTCGATCCGCTCAACCCGGTGCGCCGTTGCAGTCACAGTTTTTTGAATGTCGATAGTGCTGGAGAGCAAACGGTTATACTGTTTGCTTATTTCCGAAAAAATGGTGTTTTCATTCTCCTTTTGAACCTTTAAAGAGCCGTGGGAGAATTGAGCTTCATGTTTGCGTTTAATCTCCCTCATTTTACCTGTCGTAAATACTGATTCCTCGTCTGTTCTGATATGATGTTCATAACACATCAGCAGGAGGTTATCAAATGCCCTCAGTTGATCCTTAGAGTACGCCGGATCCGCTCGTTCGCCTTTCACGCCAACGATATGGCAAATTTGACCGACAAAATTCCCCTCTTCGTTAATAAGATGTTGCTGACAGCCAGGAAATGCACAGTTGTTGCCGGATAAGGCGAACAATTGACGAAGAACGGTTTTGGTGGGTGCTAAGCGCGTACTCATAGTTAGTCGAGGCAATTGATGTAGTCTTGATCAAAAGTCGGCAAAAACGTTAAGACTCTTTCATGTCGCGGAAAGAGCACAGCCATCGTGGTGCGGGTGAGGTTCTTCCATCCCTCAAAAATCTTTAACGGCACTTGTGTAAATAAAGCGACGTACTATAGATCCTACTTCCTCATCTTCGCTTTCATAACCGCAGCCTCTTCCAGTCCTGCCTGGAACGAATATACCATTAGAGCAATAACTAATACTACTAAAACGACAATAATGATTCTTGCAGGCAATGTGGAAAAGAAATTCTTTCGTTGCATAGATCAAGGTTTGTGTGGTTAAATATATGTGAGTACAATATAAACGAGGATCATGAATGCTACCGTTACCGCAACGGCTGCGTAAAAAGCTTTCCTTGGATCGGGATCCGGTCGGTACCACCCCTCCATATTCTTCCATTTAATAAAGCGGGTCTTCACTCCTGCTTCTTTAAACCACTGCTTCGCCCACCTGGCCTTGTAATCGTTGGTGAGGTCTTCAAACAATTTCATGTTGTTATCATCGGCACAAATCCAGTCGTGAAGAGCCATCTCGTCTTCTTCCGAAATTCTGTCTCCCATAAATTTTGCGATCCAGGTTCCGTATTGATATCTATTTGGCGTCATAATTGCTGATCCTGAAAACTTTTAATTCTCTGCGGCAATCCGCCGAGGTTCCAGGAATCCTCTCGGAGTTCTCCCGGAGTGCAAAAAAGAATTTTCCTGAAACCTCTGATAAATGATGGCGCACTGGTATAACCGGCCTCCTGATAAAAACTTTTCACCGGTTCATCAGACGCCACGATTTTCTTTCCCGCTTTCACGCACAAATGATATTTCCTGTATTCATCCACTTTTAATCCCACTATTTTTGGAAAAAGCTTCTTTAATTTAAATTCGTTTACACCTACCCGAACACTGATCTCCGGAATCGTAAAATGCTTATCAGGATTATTATCTATCAAATGCTTCGCTTCATGAATAACATTCCAATCGTTCTTCCTGGTCACACGTTTTGCGGTATGAAAGTCTCTTGATTGGCGGAGAACAAAAGACAGATATGTTTTCAAGCGCTCGTGCAAGAACCCTATTTGATCGATAGACGAGCAATCAAAGCCTTGCAGGTCGTGCAACAGTCGCCGCATATCATCATCGACCGAATGTACCGGGCCGATTATTCGTTCCGGGAATCCCGGATAAATACGGAGCATCATCCCGTATAATTCCGGATCATTCACCCGTAGTTCCCGGAAAAAATCGTTAGACCAATGAATATCGGTAAAATGATGATCTCCTGGTTTTGTTGCCGCAAGCAGTCCTTTCCAACTACTGCCTATCAGAGAAGAAAATTCATTTTTCTTAACGTGGATCTCGCCCGCGCCTTTGATGTATTCATGCAATGAATGATCTAGTGAGGTACGCGTGAATAAACCGGGAGAGTAAGTATAACTGCACATAATCCGGACTGGTTTGCGCCACTGAATCAGGATTGTCCGGAAAGCAACCTGGTTCGTTTTGATCTCCTGAAATATAATTTTTCCAAATGATGCAATTGTATGAAAGGCAGTAGCGCCGCGGATTACAGGCCCTGCATAATTTGCAGGCAGGTCAGGATGCATAGTTAAATGCTCGCCCGAGGAAAGCCAAAAATTAACTGACATAAGATAAGGTTGTTGCGAATGCCCGTGCAAATATGTAGAAAATTACCTGATCCAAAAAAAATCAATGTGCCAATCGGGAGCATTGATGTACCAATCGGGAGTTTTTTGAACGGAACCACATCTTCGTGTAGGCATGCACGTATTTACGCTATATGAAATATTGAAAGAATTTTCGCTCTTCGTATCGCAATTGGATCAGTTATTACCATACAAGCCGATATGTATTCCTGATGACAAAGAAGGATTCAGGTTTATATCGCCATTACAGATCGTGTACGTGAAAGCCATGCATAAGTATTGCCGTATATATTGTCTGGATGCCAAAACACCTTATACCGTTTCTGTCAGTATCGAACAAATGTCTGCCCAACTGCCTGAGCAGTTATTCTGCAGAGTGCACAGAAGCAATATTGTTTCTATTGTGCATGTTAAAACAATGAATAAAGCGAAAACCCGATTGTATTCAGAAGGAATTGCTGATCCGATTCATATCAGCGAGGGTTATCAGAAGAAATTTCTTGAAGTATTTGAGATAGGCAAGTAAGGGGTTCGTACCCGGATTCGGAGGTTTCGTACCGGGAATCAGGTAATTCAGTCCTTTTTTCGATAACCACTTTTTTCGGTTTGTATTCTTGTATCGTCAATCACGCAGGGCAGCGTCCGGAAATGGAGAGAGACGCCTCCAGTTCCACCAGCGGGGTTAATACAACTTGTTCTTTCTAATTATTAAAAAACAATCAAAAACAATGAATCATGAAACAAAATCAATTGGATAATTTATCAATTCTTCAGCGTGCAGCAGCGCCGACACCAAAGTTCTTCCGGATATTAAAAATAATCGGGTTAACCCTGGCGGCAGCAAGCGGAACGCTACTGGCAGCACCTGTGGCCCTTCCGGCGATCGTTACCAGTATTGCTACGTATGTAGCCGTGGCGAGCACGGTGGTTACGGCAGTGAGTCAGGTGACCGTTGAGAGTTAGTATTGAAAACCGGGAGCAAACACCTGCTTCCGGTTTTTTTTAAGTTAAAGTGGAAAGTTAAAAGTTGTGTGTGCGGGAATTTCATCAATGGTGTCGGCTGAGTGGTTTTGTCTTGAGGCATAGTCCCAAAGAAATTACTTATTCAACATCCTGGCGGTAACAAGCAATTGGCCGGTATGGCGCATGGTGTGTTCTGCCGCATGAAACAATAAACCTATAGACAATGACGCGAAGAAAAAGCGGAGTATTTATGTGAACAAGTGGCCAAACAGATCTTCTCTATGGAATCATCGGAATCGAAAATCTGCCTGTTATGGCTACAGTGTCCCGCGGAATAACAGATAACCTATAAACATGTCCGGAAAATGATCCGGTAATTATATCAGGCTTACCACTTACACCGTCTTC
>JADMIO011070363.1_pt1 | contig 14571 bp, 14 predicted proteins | sample 8958161 | NCBI WGS metagenome assembly JADMIO01 (sample SAMN16585339, study PRJNA669376) | soil metagenome | isolation source: Crop rotation soil | place: USA: Cullars Rotation, Alabama | collected 2011 | reverse complement strand
GCCGCGACTTCAAGTCACGTGAATTCCAAGCTTCGGATCCCACTGTGCTGGAAAGAACTGTCATAGATTCCACCGCTACTGGTCATTCCATATAATTTTCCATCAGAAGCCTGTACAAGGCTACCACAAGGATTAGCTCCTTTTGCACCATCAAAATCCATCAGCTTTGTATAAGCTGAAGTAGCAGGATCCAATGAAAAAATCACTCCAACACCATTGATTCCTCCCCGAACAGTCATCCCGTACAATTGTCCATCGGAAGCCTGGATAAGGTCTCCGAGGGGCCCCGCTCCGGTTGGGTAATCAAAGTCATGCAGTATTGTATATGTTGAAGTAGCAGGGCAGTATGAAAAAATAACACCGTCTCCGTAGGTTCCACCAGTTCCACCACCAGCAGCCAATCCATATAATTTTCCATCGGATGCCTGCAACAGTTTCGAGTATGCAGGGTACCGACCATCCTGGGCACCAAAACTAAAAGCGGTCGTTAGAGTATTAGTCCTGGTAACTAGTTTGCAGATAGTACCATAGTTGTTAGTACCTCCACCGGAAGTAGTGCCATATAATACCTGTGCATTAGGTATGTATGCTGCCACGATAAAGCTGAGTATAAGCATTGTTTTTTTCATAGAGAAAGTTTTAAGAAAAGTTCTTAATGATGAAACATTGTGTATACAACCGGGATTTGGATTGCTTATAATTGGTTTATCCGATACCAGAAAAATGATATAGCCTTATTGAAGATTGTGGTTTTAAGCTATCGATTGTGTAAACGAAGTTCCGGTTAGCAATTATTCAAATTGTAATATAACGAAAAGATTTTTGATACAGGAATTAATTGCATCAGGCCAGGATATAAGAGGCTATACCGTTTTTAAAATAGCCTCTTATATTTTCAGGTTTTTCTTATCGCCAAATAACCAGTTTTTCCGTTTGCCTGATGCCTTTTTCATCAATGGCTGTTACCAGGTAAGGTCCATTTACATAACCGGAAACATTCATTTGCTGCGGCGCATATTTTGCAGAAACGGCCTGTAGTTTTTGCTGTTGCAATATTCTTCCTTCAGCAGTACTTAATTGTATTACAACATTGCCGCTATAGCCTTTAAGCACAACGTTCACTTTATCCTGTGCCGGGTTGGGGGATAAGCCTATTGAACGAATAGTGCTGATGGCTTTTTGTTCTGCGTTCGACACTGAAGCATCATCATCCAATATGGTAATGGTACCTGTGCTATCTGCGATAGTTGCATTTACAGGATCGCTTAGTACTATGGTGAAGGTTTCGTTTGCCTCGGATGTTTCGTCGCCTTTAATACAGAGGGGTAGTACGATTCTCTTAAGCCCCCGCGGGAAGGCGAGCGTGCCGGATTGCGATACATAATCACTTCCTGCTATAGCTGTATTATCCTGTGTAGTATAGTGAACACGAATAATTTTTTCAGACCTTTTATCGAGCATTAATGGAACAGCTATGAACTTTCTATCCAGGTTACCTTCAATAACTGATTTATCCGCGATAGATATTTGAATATTGGTGGGTATCTCTATAAAAGATGTGGACTGTGGGTAGCTGCCATTATCACCGGTAAAATCGCTGAGTTTTGTATAAGTTGAAGTAGCAGGATCGTATGAAAAAGCCACTCCGGCACCGTAGCTTCCACCGTTATTGGTCATTCCGTATAGTTTTCCATCCGAAGCCTGGACAAGACTCCCCAAAGGAGAAAGTCCATTGGTACCATCAAAATCCACCAGCTTTATATAAGCTGAAGTAGCAATGTCGTACGAAAAAATAACACCATAACCATTGGTTCCTCCCTGGCCGGTCATTCCATATAGTTTTCCGTCAGAAGATTGTACAAGACTCCCGGAAGGATACGATCCATTTATATCATCGAAATCTACCAGCTTTGTATAAGCAGCTGTAGCAATGTCGTACGAAAAAATAACACCATAACCATTGTCTCCTCCGTAATTATTCATCCCATATAATTTTCCATCGGAGGCCTGAACAAGACTGCCACCAGGATAACCTTCCAAATCTTTCAGCTTTGTATAAGCAGAAGTAGTAATGTCGTATGAAAAAATGCCACCGGGGCCAACACCTGTACTGGTCATCCCATATAATTTTCCATCGGAAGCCTGAATAAGGCTCCCATAAGGACTACCTCCATTCGTACCATCAAAATCTACCAGTTTGACATAAACTGAAGTAGCAGGATCACATGAGAAAATTACGCCATAACCATTGCTTCCTCCGTAAGGAGTCATTCCATATAGTTTTCCATCAGAAGCCCGCACAAGGCTGCCAGCAGCACCACCTCCGTTTATAGAAATAAAGTCATGGAGGTTTGTAAAAACAGCGGTATTTGCATCATAAGAAAAAATCGTTCCTGCTCCATAACTGCCGCCCTGGGATGCCACTCCGTACATTGTTCCTGCCGGGGTCATTTATAAGAGCCGCACTTATATAATGGCCTGTGTTATTTGTACCAAAATCCCTCCGTTTTGTATAGGCTGAGCTAACAGGATTGTATGAAAAAATAACACCATCATCAATAACTCCACCCTGTCTTGTCATTCCATATAGATTTCCGTCAGAAGCCTGCATAAGACTTCCAAAAGGATACGTCCCCTCTGTTTTATCAAAATCTTTCAGCTTTATATAAGTTGAGGTAGCGGGATCATATGAAAAAGCAGCACCCATACCGCTTCCTCCTTCAGACGTCATTCCATACAAACTTCCATCGGAAGCCTGTACAAGATCACCATAAGGATGAGCTCCGTTTGTGCCATTAAAATCCTGGAGTTTTGTAAAAGTTGAACTGGCAGGGTTGTATGAAAAAATAACACCGATATTGTTATCTCCTCCGGAATAAGTCATTCCATATAAATTTCCATTGGAAGCCTGTATAAGACCACCATGAGGATTAGCTCCGTTTATACCGTCAAAATCTTTCAATTTGGAACAGATCGAAGTAGCAGGGTCGTATGAAAAAATAACACCATAATCGTTGTCTCCGCCGAAATAAGTCATGCCGTATAATTTACCGTCAGAAGCCTGTACAAGATCCCCGAAAGGGTTGGCTCCGTTGGCACCATCAAAGTCTACCAGTTTTGTATAAATTGAAGTAGCAGGGTCGTATGAAAAAATAACACCTTTGCCGTTACTTCCTCCATTACTTGTCATGCCGTATAAATTCCCATCGGAAGCCTGCATAAGACTGCCAAAGGGATTGGCTCCATTTGTATAATCAAGATCTTTCAGCTTTGTATAAATTGAAGTAGCCGGATCGTATGAAAAAATAAAACCATTATCACCGGCGATCCCCCCGCTTGTCATCCCATATAGTTTTCCATCGGAAGCCTGCACAAGGCCACCCCAGGGCTCAGCTCCACCTGTATAATCGAAGTTTTTTAGTTGTTTATAAGCTGAAGCAGCAGGGTCGTATGAAAAAATTGTGCCGGCGCCAATACTTCCGCCGCCAAGGGTCATCCCATATAATTTTCCATCAGAAGCCTGGAGCAGTTTCAGATACCCGGGCAAATAACCATCCGGGGCGTCGAAGCTAAAATCTGCAGTTAAGGTATTGGTAGGGGTAATTAATTTGCAAATAGTACCGCTGTTGTTACTGCCCCCGGTATAAGCGGTGCCATACAATACCTGTGCTTTGAGCATGCATGCCAGGAACATAAAGCTGAGTGTAAAAATTGTTTTTTTCATAGAGAAAGTTTTAAGAAGGTTCTTAAATGATGAAACATTATGTGTACAAACAGGATATGGATATTTACATTTGGTTTAGCCGATATCGGAGAATGATATAGCCTTGCCGAAGATTGTGGTTTAAGCTATCGATGTGTAAACGCAGTTGCAGGAAACAATGATTCAAACCCTAATATAACAAAAAGATTTTAATGCAGGAATTAATTGTTGCACCAGGTTTGGGTATAAGAGAACAATCCTTTTTAAGATTGTTTCGTATACTTAAATGTCTATTATCGCCGGATAACTAATTTCTCAGTTTGCCTGTTGCCTTTTTCGTCAATAACAGTAACCAGGTAAGATCCGTTTGTATATGTAGAAATATCTATTGGCTGTTGCTCAAATTTTGAGGTGATCGCCTGTAGCTTTTGCTGTTGCAATATTCTTCCTTCTGAGGTGCTTAATTGTATTACAACATTGCCACTATATCCTTGAAGTATTACGTTTACTCTATCATGGGCGGGGTTAGGGGATAAGCTTATCGAACGTATTGGGTTGATATCTTTTTGTGTTGCGTTCAATGCTGAGGCATCATCATCTGATATAGTTATAATACCTGTACTATCTGCAATGGTTGCATTTACAGGATCGTGCAATACTATGCTGAACGTTTCAGTTGCCTCCGGTGTTTCGTCGCCAATGATCCGGACAGGCAATAAGATCTTCTTGAGACCGCGCGGGAAAATAAGTGTACCGGATTGAGCAATATAGTCGCTTCCTGCTTTCGCGGTATTGTTCCGGGTGGTGTAGCGAACACGAATAATTTCTTCAGACTTTTCATTAAGCATTACAGGAACAGCTATGAATTTTCTATCCAGGTTACCTTCGGTGACTGACTTGTCCGCGATGGAGATCTGTATGCCATTGTTGCCTGTTATTTCTGTAAAAGATGTGTACCATGGATAACTGCCGTTATCACCGTTAAAATCGTTGAGCTTTGTATAAGTTGAAGTAGCGGGATCGTATGAAAAAGCAACGCCATAACTGCTGCTTCCTCCTTGCATGGTCATTCCATATAATTTACCATCGGAAGCCTTCACAAGACTTCCAAAAGGAACAGCTCCGTTTGTACCATCAAAATCTACCAGCTTTGTATAAGCTGAAGCAGCAGGGTCGTACGTAAAAATAACACCTTCAAAACTACTTCCTCCGTAACTGGTCATCCCGTATAATTTTCCATCAGCAGCCTGTATAAGGCTACCGGAAGGATTATATCCATTTATGTAATACTCAAAATCTATCAGCTTTGTAAGCTCTCCGGTAGCGGGATCGTATGAAAAAACAACACCATAATCATTGTTTCCACCGTAATACGTCATTCCATATAGTTTTCCATCGGAAGCCTGCACAAGGCTCCCCTTAGGCCAACTTCCATTTGTACCATCAAAATATATCAGCGTTGTATAAACTGAAGTAACAGGGTCAAATGAAAAAATAACACCATTATCATTGTTTCCCCCTTCACTGGTCATTCCGTATAATTTTCCATCCGAAGCCTGGGTAAGGCCGCCATAGGGATTCTTTCCATGTGTGCCATCAAAATCCATCAGCTTTGTATAAGTTGAAGTAGCTGGGTCGTATGAAAAAATAACACCATTGCTTCCACTACTATCATAGCTTCCTCCTTCGCTGGTCATTCCATATAATTTTCCATCGGAAGCCTGCATAAGGCTTCCTTGAGGAAAGGCTCCATTTGTGCCATCAAAATCTTTCAGTTTGGTAAAAACAGAAATGGTTGCGTCATAACAAAAAAACGTTCCGGCTTCGTAACTGCCGCCAGCGTACGTCATTCCGTATAATTTATTTGACGGGTCTTTTATAAGGGCACCAAGCATAGAATTGCCCGTATTATTTGTGCCAAAATCCTTCAGTTTTGTGTAAGTTGGAACAACAGGATAATATGAAAAAATAACGTCATAATCAAAGTCGTCTCCGCCACTGGTCACTCCATATAATTTTCCATCAGAAGCCAGTACAAGGCTCCCTTGAGGACGCCTTCCGTTTGCATCATCAAAATCTTGCAATTTCGCATAAGTTGAAGCAACAGGGTCGTATGAAAAAATAACCCCGCCAAAACTGTCTCCTCCACCGCTACTCGTCGTCCCATATAACTTTCCATCGGAAGCTTGTAAAAGGCCACCATAAGGACTGGCTCCATTTGTATAATCAAAATCTTTCATGCGGATATAAGTTAAAGTAGCAGGATTGTACGAAAAAATAACACCATAGCCAGTTCCCCCAGCAGAAGTCATTCCATATAATTTTCCATCGGAAGCCTGTACAAGATCTCCATAGGGATTAGCTCCGTTTGTACCATTTAAATCCTTGAGTTTTGTAAAGGTTGAAGAACCAGGATCATATGAAAAAATTACTCCATAATAAATACTGCTTCCTCCCGAATAGGTCATGCCATATAATTTTCCATCAGAAGCCTGTAAAAGGCTTCCATAAGGATTAGCTCCATTTGTACGATCAAAATCTATCAGCTTTGTATAAGCTGAAGTAACGGGGTCATATGAAAAAATAACTCCATAATAGAAATTGCTTCCCCCGGAATAAGTCATTCCATATAATTTTCCGTCGGAAGCCTGTACAAGGCTTCCATAAGGATTAGCTCCATTTGTACGATCAAATTCTACCAGCTTTGTATAAATTGAGGTAACAGGATCAAATGAAAAAATAACACCATAATTACTACTTCCCCCGTACCTGGTCATTCCGTATAATTTTCCATCGGAAGCCTGTACCAGGCTACCTTGAGGCCCACCTCCATTTGTGCGATCGAAACTTTTCAGTTGTGTATAAACTGAATCGGCAGGGTCGTATGAAAAAATTGTACCGGCACCATAGCTTCCTCCTCGGCTGGTCATTCCATATAATTTTCCATCGGAGGCTTGTAAGAGTTTTAGATACACGGGATATGCTCCATCAGGCGCATCAAAATTAAACTGTGCAGTTAAAGTATCGGTAGCAGTAACTAATTTACAAATAGTGCCTCCGCCGTTCTTGCCCCCTTGAGAGGTGGTTCCGTACAATACCTGTGCGTTTAGTATGTAAGCGGTTACAACAAAGCTGAGTGTAAGCATTGTTTTTTTCATAGATAAAATTTTAAGATGGATATTTGATTGGGTATGTAAAAGCTGGGTTATGCCGGCGTAATTGTATCCGTTGATCTCGGGTGGCAAATGATAGAACCGTGCTTAAAAAAAATAAGCAGCGTTGTGGTGCTGAAACAATGTTTCATACGATTTGATTTGGGTGAATAGAAGTTGGCCCCTAAGATTCTTGTAACAATTTCCTTTTCTATGGGAAGCTCCGGTACTATGGATTATGTTATCGCGGGTATAGTTAAAAATTATTCAAGCCCCAATGTAGCTAAAAAGGGTTCAGTATCCAAAAATTTTATAATGCCGATTTTAAAATAAAGGATCGCCAGGATTGCATATTACCGCGCCACGGCTTCCATTCGTAAAATTTTATCGACCACGAACGGGCTGAAACCACGCCAGGGAAGAGCGTGCTTATATTCTTTATAATGGAGGTCGTAAAATTTCCCGCTGTTGTTCATTAAAATGTTGGCGATACTGTCATCAGCTACAGAAAATTCAAATTCGTACGATTGCATTGAACCTGGAGTTTGAGAGCGGAGCCCGCTTTGAATTAATTTGCCTTCATAGGTTTTGAAGAGATTGCCTTTCTTCACTACGTAATTTAGCTGGCCCGACTTTACACCTTCCCCAAAAACAAAGAAATAATTCCACCATATCAGGAAAATAATGATGAGCACAGCGACGATAAAGATTCTGGTGAGTATCTTTTTGAATTTTGACCTGCCTGGTTTTGATATGGTGCCAAAATTTTGTGTAGCCATAATGACGTTGATATTTTAGTTGATAGTTATCTGCTAAACACTTGTTGATTAAATGCCTGGTCTTATTTCGATGCTTTATTCCTGTGAAATTAATTATTGCAGCGGGATTGAAAAATTTATATCCCTGCACTACGAAAACGTACACTATACCCGTAGTGCTCTTTGGCTTTGAGTGGAATAAAATTAATCGTATGGAGGAATTGAGGATGCAGAAAAACGTATACTGTTATTCAGATTCCTCTGCACGCCTCGTCGCTTTGTGCAACGTAAAAGTGTGGGCAAGTTTTCAGCATTCGCCACAGATGCACAGATATTTTATCGAACCATGGGATTTGACTCCATAAATTATTCACACCTTCAAAAAAGACGCCACAAGGCGATGTACAATCTCCGTCTTATCTGGCGCTTAGCACGCACGGAAGCGCCAATACCTATAAACTCTTTAATAATCACAGGATGTTTATGCTATAATTTTTTACTTACTGTTTACTTGCCGATATTCGCATTTAGAATTACACCGTTCTATGCGTCTTTCTTTCAATAATACGGAAACAGCTTTTGCCTATAAAAACAATAAGGAATTGAAGGTTGGCCAGTTTCTTTTCGGCACAATGAATTATTCCTGGTTTGCTGCCATTGGGGTAAGGCTTACACCTTTCTTAATGAAAACGGGCTTACCGGTTCACGGCGCCATCCGCCAAACGATCTTTAAACAGTTTGTTGGAGGGGAAACGCTGGAGCAAACTGCAAAAGTTGCGAAAAGATTAAGCGAGTATAATGTACAGGTGATCCTCGATTATGGGGTGGAGGCAAAACAAAGCGAAGAAGATTTTGACCGTGCGAGAGATGAATTCATCAGGGCCATTGAATATGCAGCCACACAGCCCAATATCCCATACATAAGCGTAAAAGTCACGGGTATTGCAAGGTTTGAATTGCTTAAGATTTTAAATTCCGCTCCCCGCCTGCGCAGTGGCATACATGATCATGAAGCGGAAGGAGCAGAATGGGAGCGGGTGCGGGAACGTATGTACGACGTGTGCGAAAAAGCCGCAGAAAAGAATATCGGCGTTCTTATAGATGCGGAAGAAAGCTGGATACAGGACCCTATCGACCGCCTTTCCATTGAAATGATGGAAATATTTAACCGCGATAAATGCGTGGTTTTTAATACGATCCAGTTATACAGGCACGACAGGATGAATTTCCTGCGCATGTATCATACCATTTCAAAGCAGCGGGGGTTTGTATTGGGCGTGAAGCTTGTTCGCGGAGCCTACATGGAAAAAGAAAGGGCAAGAGCCGAGCGAAAAGGTTACCCGTCACCCATACAGCAGGATAAATCTTTTACCGATGGGGATTTTAATTCTGCGGTAGAATATTGCATTGAGAATATAGAAGATATTGCCACGATAATCGCGACACATAACGAGTATAGCAACCTGCATGCTGCTGAACTACTTGATTCAAAAGGCATTCCGCATAATCATGAACATATCCACTTTTCGCAGTTATATGGCATGAGTGATAATATCACCTTCAACCTGGCAAAAGCCGGTTATTCTGTGAGCAAATACCTGCCATTCGGGCCAATTCGCGATGTAATTCCTTACTTAATGCGCCGCGCCCAGGAAAACAGCAGCATCAATGGCCAAACCAGCCGCGAGCTGTTGCTGATCAAGAGCGAGTTAAAACGAAGAGCGAGACTTGCGAAGGCAGCGAAAGCTAAAAAGAAGGCAGAATAAGTTCTTAACAATTTCACTTCATAATAGTGACGGGTAATTGGCTTATGGCTATTAACTTCGCACCCCAATAAAGTTCTTGGAAAGGATGATAACGCGAAGAAATATCCGGGTAAAAGTAATGCAGGTTTTATACCAACTGGAAAGTGGTGAGCAAAGTACAATTTCTAACCCGGTTAGGATTTTAGAAAACCGTCTTGATCAAACGCCCCGGCTTTTTAGTTATATAATTTATTTTTTAACAGAAATCGCGCGCTATGCAGAAAAAGATGCAAATATTAAAGCGTCAAAACATCTTGCATCGGCTGAAGATAAAAATATTAATACCAAACTGGCAGGCAATAATGTGCTGTGGGCCATACTGGAAAATAATTCATTCAGGCAGGCAATCGCCGCATATAAGTTCAACTTCGATAACACCGATGGCCTTGTGCGCAAGGTTTATGAAGCATTAATTCACACTCAGGTGTACAAGGAGTATATTACGCTGCAAAGCCGCGATGGCAAAGATGAAAAGGATATTTTGCTGTTTATTTTTTCTGACCTGATGCTCCCGAATGAAGACTTTATCGCGCATATAGAAGAAAATTTTACGAATTGGGACGATGATGCAGAAATGATCATCCAGTTGATGCAGAACTTATTGCAAAAGCCTTCCGTATTGAATTTGCAGGAAATGCCCGATGCGGAAAAGAAACAATTCGCAAAGGAACTGGTTCAAACTGTAGTTGACAAAAAAGACCATGTTTCCGAACTGATAAAGCACCGTTTAAAAAACTGGGACCCCGAAAGAATTGCCGTACTGGATATGATCTTAATGCAAATGGGTGTTTGCGAGTTTTTATATTTTTCCACTATTCCCCCCAAAGTAACCATCAACGAGTATATCGACCTGGCAAAGGACTACAGCACGGCACAAAGCGGGCATTTTGTAAATGGCATTTTAGATGGCATTCACAAAGATCTTGTGGCGCAAAACAAAATTTATAAAACAGATTTTAAATCAAAAAAGGCAAATTGATAAAGCATAACTTTGCCGCCTCGTTATAATGAAGCAGTTTTTACCTTTTATTTTATGCATATTTATCGTCGCATCATGCAGCAACCCGGAGCAGGCTACTTCAAAGGCTGATGCGATAGCGAACGATTCGTCGAAATATACCACTATACAATGGCTTGACACCGCAGTAAACTTTGGCTCCAAAAAAATGGGAGAGGTCGTGAACATCACTTTCAGGTGCACAAATACGGGTGATAAACCCTTATATCTCCTGGAGGTTCGTCCAAGCTGTGGTTGCACACTTGCAGATTACACGAAAGAACCCATTGCACCGGGCAAGGAAGGTAAGATAGAAGCGCAGTTCGATACCAGGAAAAGTCATCCCGGTGAAGTACATAAAACAGTTTTTGTAAGGGCAAATAACAGCAATGAAGTAAGTAGTTATCTTCAATTTTCCGGAACCGTTTTACCGTCTGATTCTGCACAAACAGCAAAACAATAATTTAAACTTTTTATTAATTACAATTTTGAACAAATGACACAAATGCTTTCTGTTTTTTTAATGGCTTCACCTGATGGCGGCCAACCTAATTCGAGTTTTTCTTTAATAATGATGGGTGCTATTATCCTGGTATTCTGGCTATTTATGATCCGTCCCCAGGCTAAAAAAGCAAAAGATCAGAAAAAATTTATAGAGAATCTCCAGAAAGGTGATAAGATCGTAACCATTGCCGGTATCCATGGCACTATTAATAAAGTAAATGAAGATAATACCTTGCAACTGGAAACAAATCCCGGAAGTTATATGAAGATCGAAAAATCTGCGATCAGTATGGAATGGACACAACAGTTAAGTAAAAACGTAGCGGTTGAGGCCGAAAAAAAATAAGAGTTAAACGAAAAACTTAAATCCGGGGCCAACAGTTCCGGATTTTCTTTTTAAAAAATCGCATGCTTAAAATAGGATTGACTGGCGGAATAGGCAGCGGTAAAACAACCGTTTCCAGGATCTTTTCTGTACTGGGAGTTCCGGTATTTTATGCCGATGATATCGCTAAAGCCATCATGAATGAAGATGAGGGCTTAAAGCAAAAGATCACCGGTCTTTTTGGAAATGATGCCTATGTTAATAATATCCTCAACAGGAAATATATTGCAGACATTGTTTTTAAGGATGCGTATAAATTAGAGCAATTAAATGCATTGGTGCACCCTGTAACTATTGCGGCAGCTGATGCCTGGATAAAAGCTCAAACAACACCGTATGTTATTAAGGAAGCTGCTTTAATGTTTGAAGCTGGCGCGGCGGCCCATCTTGATTATGTTACAGGCGTTTATGCCCCCCTACATTTACGACTGCACCGGGTAATGCATCGTGATAATGTAAGTCGTGAACAGGTTTTGTCGAGAATAAATAGCCAGGTTGATGAGACGATCAAAATGAAGCTGTGTGATTTTGTAGTTGTGAATGATGAGCAACAAGCGCTATTGCCACAGGTGTTGGATTTGCATAAAAAGTTCCTGGAGATGGCAGCGACTGTATAACTGAACCCGTTGAAAATAAAAAATCCACAAAAATTATATTAGAATTTGGGACACGGGAGGTCTTTGCCTTCGCTATACCGTCTTACATAAATAAGCGAAATCTCCACACCCCCCCGGCTTTGTGAAGCCGTTTTAAGATCTGAAATATTAATATCATAGGAAACGCCCAGGCGCAGATCGCTGAACTCCAGGCCAACATAAGGTATCAGTGCATCGCCAAATCGAACCCAGCCACCGCCATAAAAACTTGTTGGTTTATCGGCATTGGGATCGCCGGCGACAAACTGCATAGCACCACCTAAGAGCGCTTCATGCGCACCGGCCTGGGTGCTATATAAACCGCTTAAATGGAGCGTCGTTAATTCCCCAACAGGAAAATAACCGCCTGCATGTAAGGTAGCACGCGGGTATAAATTATAGTTTATACCTGTGAATTCCTGTTTTGGCCGGTTAATGTGATAAAGGCTAACGCCTGCATAAAAATTATTTTTGTCGGTAGTGCTGGCTGTATATAAGATGCCGGCGTTTACATCAAAATAACTTGATTTTAAAGTAGAGTTATTAAAGAATTCCTGTGTTGGTTGTGTAAATCCTGCCGCCGTTAACTGGTCTTCAAAAGTTAGTTTTGAAGTATTGATAAGCATGTTGGAGTAGGTAACCTGGAACCCTGCACCTATCTGTTTATAACCATCTTCATCAAGTCCCTTATGATAAGCTGTTGAAACGGAAAAATAATTAAATGCTACTGCACCTGCGGCACTTTTATCGGTATAACCCATAAAACCCAAACCCCAGGTATCCGTATAAGGAATTTTGCCACCAAGTATCGGAAAATCAACTGAGGCTGTACCCGTTTCATAAGCACGGTTTATTGTTGGCCATTGATTACGGTAATTGGCTGCGGCACGCACCACGCCATTAAATTTCCCGGTGAATGCCGGGTTAAGCGTCATAGGCGAGGAAAAGAATTGAGAGAAATGCGGGTCCTGAGCAAATACATTTGCAACAATCGTTAAACAAAAAAGGGTGACAAAAAATTTCATTGTTCAGATTTATACAACGGATTCTCAAAATTCAGTAGCCAGGAAAAATTATATAATATTAAGACTATTTAACAATGATTATAGCTGCATAATTTATCAGAACTGCGTTTTCGGACCAAAAGCAAGGTCACCGGCATCGCCTAACCCAGGCACAATGTATCCTTTAGCAGTTAATTCATCATCGATATCTCCACACCAAATATAAAGTTTTTCGCCAAATTCCCTTATTACATATTCAATGCCCACAGTTGCCGCAATTGCTGAAACAATGTGTATCTGTGACGGGTTGCCGCTGTCTTTTAAAGCCTGCAGGGCCGCTGTTAGTGAAGCGCCCGTAGCAAGCATAGGATCACTCAGGATCAGAACCCTGTTTTCCAGGGATGCAGCGCTGAGGTATTCAAGATTAATCTCGAAACTTCCATCGCGGTGGTGTTTGCGGTAGGCCGAAATAAAGGCGTTGTCAGCCCTGTCAAAATAGTTCAACAAGCCCTGGTGTAGGGGCAGGCCTGCCCGTAAAATAGTTGCCAATACCGGCTGTTCTTCAAGTACCTTGCTATTATGAATGCCGAGCGGAGTCTGAATTTCTTTTTCCTGCCAGGGCAGGGTTTTACTTATTTCATAAGCTATTGCTTCGCCGATTCGTTCCAGGTTACGGCGGAATCGCATGCGGTCTGTTTGGATTTCTATGCTTCGCAGTTCGCTGATCCAGTTAGTAAGTAAGCTATGTTTGGTGCTCAGGTTGGTAACCATGAAACGAAGATAAAACAGTTTTCAGTTTTATTGGTTTGTTGCGATGCGTCAATTTTAAAGTGAAACAATGTTTTTCCTGAGGGCCTCGAGTGCCATACCTGTACGGCTTTGTACATTTAATTTCTTAAAAAGATTTTCGCGGTAGCCATCAACTGTTCTTTCGGAAACATGCATGGCTGCGGCGATTTGCTTATAAGTTGCGTCGCTGCAGGCAAGCTGTAAAAATTGTTTCTCTTTATCGGTAAGCTGTAATTCTTTTTCTTTCTCCTGGTGTTGTAATAAGCGCCTGTAATTAATATTGGCTGCATCAGAATTATAGTAGCCTTTTTTGTGGATCTCGTGCAGGGCTTTGTTTAGTTCTTCGGGGTGGATATCTTTTAAAAGATAGGCACAGCAACCTGCTTTTATCATACTGATGATAGTGGCATCATCATCCTTCATAGAAAGCGCAACCAGTTTTATTGCCGGGAATTTTTCTGAAAGATACTCTGCTGTTTGCCTGCCGTCCATTACAGGCATGTTTACATCAAGCAGGATAATATCCGGCTCTGCTTTTTTTGATTGCAGTTTATCAACAAGGTCTTTGCCATTCATAGCCTCTACTACGATGGTAAAATCTTCAAGGCTGCTGATAAGCAGGCTGAGCGATTTTAGAAATAGCTGGTGATCGTCGGCTATGCCGAGGGTTATGTTCATGGTTTTATAGTTTTAATATGGGTTAATAGTGAATAGTTAATCGTTAATAGTTTGCGGTTCATGGCTTCAAAGTTTCAAAGTTTCAAAGTTTCAAAGTTTCATAGTTTCACAACTCACAACTCACAACTCACAACTCACAACTCACAACTCACAACTCACAA
>JADMIO011280109.1_pt1 | contig 14572 bp, 11 predicted proteins | sample 8958161 | NCBI WGS metagenome assembly JADMIO01 (sample SAMN16585339, study PRJNA669376) | soil metagenome | isolation source: Crop rotation soil | place: USA: Cullars Rotation, Alabama | collected 2011 | reverse complement strand
CGCCCGGTCGAAGGCGATCATCAATGGCATGGAGGCCTTCGAACGGTTGGTTCGCGGCGACCGTCCGGATCTTCCGCCAGGATACTTTGCGGTCGGGCGCGCGGGGTGGTTGCGGATGGGCGTCGGCAGCGCCAGCAGCATGAAGGTATTAATCCGCGTGGAGGGCCCCACGACCGATCCGGATGACGACGTGCTCCTCGAGGGAAAAGAGACTGTCAGTCTGGACGGAGTCGGTTGTCTCGAGGCGCCGTCCACGCCACCGGCGATTCGCGTCATCGCCGGCCAGCGACAGCTCGGTCGCTTCAAACACGACATCCTCGCCGTCGGCCCCACATTGCTGCTACCCGCGGCTGCCGATCGCGCGGAACGCTGGTTGGACTGGTGGGTGGCCAGCTGGGAACCGACCTATCGTGAGGTTCGCCTTGGCGATCTCCGGTCCGTCAAAGATCTTGCCGACATCTCCTTCGATTCCGGCGTGCAGCTGGGAGCGGGCAAAGTCGCCGCGGTCCGGAGTGAGGAGCTGGCGTTCAACACGAGACTCGAGCAGCGAATGCGGAAAGAAACCGCCACCATCGTCGAGGAGCTGCTCGCGGCGTGGCGGGAGCTGGCGGCACGATGACGTCGTGACAACCTACATCGCGGCTGGTCCGGTGTACTCCAAGTGACGACAGTCCGTGGCGATGAGCATCGGGGAGTTTGGGCGCCGATGTCTATGACACATCGGCGCCTGCTGCGAGAGCGGGGTGGTACGGCTATGGGATGGGTTGCCGTTTGACAGGCTTGCCGTAAACCTCGATCCAGCCAACGTCGGAATATCCCCCCTGGCCGTGACCGCTTCCCGGTGTGAGATCGACGAAACCGAACTCATCGACTTTGCTGAGATCGACCTTGTCCAACAGGATGCCTTTCGTCTGCACTTTCTCGATGTCGAGCTTGAGCCATCGGACGTTGGCAAAGTAGAACTCGCTCTCCTGAAAATCGAACGTGTTCGCGTCCGCATGATCTCCCACCAGCCATGTGCCATCCGCCAGTTTCACGACCGGGCGAATCTCGTGAAAGCCCGAGGTCTTGGTGTACCAACGCACTCTGGCCTTACCGGTCAAATCGGCGTAACTCTCCTTGTGCCGGAACGCCACGACGCATCCCGCCGGACACAGGCCCGTCCAGAGGTGCGGCACGCCGCCCTCGTTGTTGACGCTCATGTCGTCCTTCCCCGCGCCGTACACCTTCAGATCCAAAACGGGATTGGCGATGACCGCCTGAGTGACGGGCACCGCGGCGGTGTCCTTCCAGCCTTCCCGGAAGAACAGCGGAATCGGCTGCGGCGCGCGCGGCGCGGCGGGCGCCGGCTGTTGTGCGAAAGCGCTCAGCGACAGGAAGACCCCGAGGCCGGCATGAACGGCGGTGCAGAGTTTCACGTTGTTCCTCCTGGAAATGAGACGAACATACACTATCCGGGCTGCGTTCGGCAGCCTCCGCCGCTTAATTCTTCACCCACTTCACCACATTGTGCTGGTCGTCGGAAGCGGCGTAGATGTTGCCGTTCTGATCGACGGTGATGCCGATGGCAGGCTGCCATTTCGGATCGGCGGGCGGCGGCGGTGGGATGTATGCCGTGACCTTGCCGTCCTTCACGCTGCCGACGCGGATGCCGCGCTTGCAGCCGGGATTGTAGTTGGCCGCGCCCTGATTGTCCGACGATTGGGAGTCGATGACATAGAGCATGTCGTTCTTGTCGATCGCGATGCCGCTCGGCCGGCCGAACTGCTTCCAGGCGGTGAGGAATTGCCCTTCCTTGTCGAAGACCACCACGCGCGAATTGCTGCGGTCGGCGGCGTAGAGCCGGTCCTGGCTGTCGATGGCGATCGCATGGGGCGAGCGCAGTTGCCCGTCGCCCGCGCCATAGGTGGCGAAGCTCTTGATGAACTTGCCGTCCTTGGTGAATTTCAGAATGCGCGAGTTGTTCGGAGTCTCGCCATGGCCTTGGGAAATAAAGATGTCCCCGTTGCTGGCCACGGCGACTCCGGTCGGCGCGTCGAACGTATCAAGCGCCGCGCTGCCCCTTCCCTCGCCCGGCTTCCCGAGCTTCAAGAGCACGCGTCCATCCGGGCCGAGCTTCGTGACCTGCATCCCCTTGGCGCCTTTCGGGCTCGCATCCGCCACCCAGACATTGCCGTCATGATCGACGGCGACCTGGTGCGGCTCCACGAACAGATCGGTGCCGAAATTCCGGAGCGTCTTCCCGTCGGGGCCAATTTCGAACACCGACTTGCAGCCTGCTTCCTCGCAGCGGTCGACGGCCCAGAAATTGTTCTTGTCGTCGACCGTGACCGCGCTGACCGGCGCCCAACCGCGTGGCATCGTCGCCCAATTCGCTATCATCCGGTACGGATTGGGCAGATCGTTCGCACAGGAATAACTCGATTGCGCCTGAGCATCCGCCGCGCATGCGATGGCGGCGAACAACGCAACGGCAACTCTCGTCAGCCTCAAGCTCATGATTCGCTCCCCCTCGGGTCGGTGTGGCGCAATGCTACCGCAAGGAGGCCTCATCGCGCACGGTAATGGCCCTTGACCCAGTCCGAATTCCAGAATGTGGAATACCTGAATAGAACCCCTTCATTTCCGGAGTCGCCTCCTGATGTCGACGTATGCCGCGTCGATGAGTTGAGCCAGGGCCGCGGAATCCATTTCACACCCTGGCCGGAGCTTCACGTGGCGCCCGCGCTTGCCCGTCCCCTCCAGCAGCCGGGCCGGGTCGTTCAGCAACGCACCAAAGAAGAAGCCGACGTTGACATGATCCTTGAACGCGTTGACGTAGCCAAACGCCGCGTCGTCGACGCAGACGGTCGGACATCCGTCGTGCATCAGTTCACGTACGTCGCCGCCATGTTGCCGCATGCGCTCGAACCAGGTTTTCGCGAGCCGCCGCAGATCATCGCGTTGCGCGCCCAGCCAGGCATCGATCGCGGGATCGCGTCTCACCGCCGACGGGAAGCGAAGAATGTCGTCCATCCATCTTCCTCAATCGCGCCGAGTGTAGATCCATTCCAGAGACATGGGTCACAACGTCGAGCCTGGCGGGGCCTCGAGGCCGGGTTAGTTGTCCACGGCGATTTTCCCTACTTCGACTTGTCCCAGGCCGCGCAGCATCGATCCGATTGCTCTCAGGCACGATACCTGCTCTGGCAGTAGCCGTCCCGGCGCTGCGATGGAGCTACCTGAATGATCGGGCGCAGAATCGCACGATCGTCGCAAACGGTCCAACGCCCTTGTGAATCTACGGAGGTACCTCCGAGTGATCGGAGGTGTTTGGGAGAAGCGAGCAGCCACGTCCTTCTGACGAGTCGTGGCTCACGAGCCTCCATGGCCAGACCCGCATCTCTCATCATCGCCATCCTGATGATGGCCGCGTCGGCCGTGGCGCAGCCGCCCGCTCCCGACGGCGATCGGCCGCCGGCGGCTGCGCAGCCGCCAGCCGAGACGGTGGACGTGTTCGACCTGTGGCGTCAGCTGCGCCACAAGGACAAGGATCCTCAGAACGAATCCTGGGACTATCGCAAGCCGATGTTCGCCTTTGCGCCGGTCATCGGCGCGAAGCCGGCGAACGGCGGGCTGTTCGGGGCGGCTGGAAACGTGGCCTTCTATCGAGGAGATCCCTCCACCACCGGCATCTCGTCGATCGTCACGAGCCTGACCTTCTCGACGAAGAAGCAGACGTCGATCACCAACCGGTTCACGATGTTCGCGCCCGAGAATCGCTGGCGCCACGAGGGGGACTATCGGTTCCAGTGGACCTCGCTCGACACGCACGGGCTCGGCACGAGCGCCGACACCAGCGCGGGCGTGCGGGCCGATTTCGATTTTTTCAGGCTCTATCACACCTCGTACTATCGACTGCGTCCCGCGCTGTACGTGGGCGCGGGCCTGTACTTCGACAACCACACTGACGTGGGCCCCCCCGCCGGGGAAGAATCGGCGTGGGCCGCATCCCCGTACGTGGAATACAGCGAGGCCCACGGCCTTCCACTCGACTCACAGACCGCCGCCGGCACGAGCCTGGATCTTCTCTGGGACAATCGCGACAGCTTCATCAACGCCGATCGTGGATGGCTGGCGAAGGCCAGCTATCGGCCGCTGTTCGACGGCTTCCTTGGAGGCGACTCGAACTGGCAGAAGCTCAATCTCGACCTGCGAACCTACGTGAGCCTCACGCATGACCACCGTCAGAAGCTTGCCTTCTGGGCCTTCGCCGATCTCGTCGTCGGCGGCGTGGCGCCCTTTTTCGATTTGCCGTCAACGGCCGGCGACACCTATGGGCGTTCAGCGCGCGGATACGCGGAAGGTCAGTTCCGCGGAGAGCGGCTCGCCTACGGCGAGATCGAGTATCGAGCCACGCTGACGCGGAATGGGCTGCTGGGCATGGTCGCCTTTCTCAACACGACCACGGTGACCAATCTGGACACGGACGAGCGCCTCTTCGACAGCTTCGCGACCGCCGGCGGGGCAGGGTGGCGTCTGCTCATCAACAAGCGATCGAAGACCAACTTGTGCCTGGACGTCGGTTTCGGCAAGCAGAGCTCCCGGGGCATCTACCTCGCGATACAGGAAGCCTTCTAGGCACGCTCCCAGAGCGCCGCCTGCTAGACTTTGGTGCGGCGATCGCGGAGATCGGCCGTCGCGGCAGGCACCGCGCAGCGCAACCAGACGACAGCGACATGACCTCGCACAATTTCGACACCGATTGGCAGCCGAGCGTACTCCAGCGATTCCTCCGCTACGTCGTGATCGACACGCAGTCCGCCGAGGACAGCCCCACTTATCCGAGCACCGCCAAACAACTCAACCTCCTCCGGCTGCTAGTGGAGGAACTGACCGACATCGGCTTGTCGGATGCGGCGATGGACGCGCATGGCTATGTGTTCGCCACGATCCCCTCGACCTCGTCCAAGCCAGGCGTGCCGGTGATCGGCTTCATCGCCCACGTCGACACCTCGCCGGAGATGAGCGGGAGCGATGTTCGGCCGATCGTCCATCGCAACTACCGAGGGCAGGACCTCGCTCTTCCCGACGATCCTTCAGCGGTCCTGCGGTTCGCCGAGAACCCCGCGCTCGCTGAACAGATCGGTCACGACATCGTTACCGCGTCGGGGACGACGCTCCTCGGGGCGGACAACAAATCGGGGGTCGCCGAGATTGTCGCGGCGGCCGAATACTTCATGGCTCACCCGGAGATCCCGCACGGCGCGATTCGCATCGCTTTCACGCCCGACGAGGAGGTTGGAGCCGGCACCCGGTTCTTCGACCTGGCGCGATTCGGCGCCGCTTACGCCTACACGATGGATGGTGAGAGCCGTGGCGAACTGGAAACCGAGAGCTTCTCCGCGGACGCGATGACGGTCACCTTCCAGGGAGTGAACACTCATCCCGGTTACGCCCGGGGGAGGATGGTCAACGCCATCAAGGTCGCCGCCGATTTCATCGACCGCCTTCCGAAAGACGGACTGTCGCCAGAAACGACGTCCGGATATGACGGGTACGTCCACCCGTATGTACTGAATGCGTCGGTCGACAGGACGACAGTGAAGCTCCTCATCCGCGATTTTGCCGTCGCGGGGTTGCATCAGAAAGAGGCCTTTCTCGAGCAGCTTGCCGCACGGACCGTCGACGACTGGCCCGGAGCATCCTTCAGCCGGAATACGGAGGAGTCGTACCGCAACATGAAGGAGGTGCTGGACAAGCACCCGGGCGGAGTCGAGCACGCTCGTGAGGCGATCCGTCGCAGCGGCCTCACGCTTCGCGAAAGGCCGATTCGTGGAGGGACGGACGGCTGCCGTCTCTCCTTCATGGGGCTGCCGACGCCCAATATTTTCGCCGGCGAGCACAACTTCCACTCGCGGCTCGAATGGGTCTCCGTGCAGGACATGGAGAAAGCGGTGGAGGTAATCGTCAATCTGGCCCGGATCTGGGAAGAGCGAGCGTAACCAGAACCGCGTTCGCATGGCCTATGATGGGCACGAAGGTAGGAAGTCGCGTCCTTGTCTGATTCATTGCTCAGCCGTCGTGAAGCGATCGCGGCCCTGGCTTCTGCGGCCGCCCTGCCGCTGCTGTCCGCGTGCAGACGCGACGGTGTGCCGACACCGCCCGCACCAAGCGAAGCTGACGCGCTCGGGCTGCTCGACGCGTGTGCAGAGCGCCTTCTTCGCTTGTCGCCGGAGAGCGCCACGTCGCTTGGCATCGATACCGGTGCGAGAGGGGCTCTTCGATCGCAGCTCGGCGATCGCTCCGCCGAGGGGCAGCAGCGGATCGCGACGGAGCTTCGCGCAGCCCTGGACCAGGTCAACGCTTTCGACACCACCGGCCTCTCACATGCGGCGCGCACCAGCTTCGAGGTGGTGCGAAGCGCTTATGCAACCTCGCTCGAAGGTTTCGCGCTCCCCTACGGCGACATCACGGTCGGAGGCTGGCGTAACACGCCGTATGTCGTCATTCAGAACGTCGGCGCCTATCTCGACATCCCGCGCTTCCTCGACAGCGACCATCCCATCGAGAACGCCAGCGACGCCGAGGCGTATCTCGCCCGGTTGCAGTCGTATGCGAAGCAGCTTGACGGGGAGCTTGGGCGGATGCAGTCGGCGCGCGCAGCCGGGCTCGTGCCGCCGGCCTTTCTGATCGACAAGGCGTTGGGTCAGATGAGCCTGGCGGTGAAGAATGCCCGCGAAGGCGGGACAATCGTCGACTCGATCGCTCGGCGGTCAAAAAATATCCCGGGCAATTGGGGCGAGCGCGCGCGGACGATCGCTGCTCAGGAGATCGCGCCCGCGCTCGAGCGGCAGTTGCGCGAACTGCAGGCACAGCGGGACGTCGCAACCAACGAGGCGGGAATCTCGGCACGTCCACGCGGCGACGAATTCTACCGGTGGGCGCTCAAGGCATCGACCACCACGGACATGTCGCCCGATCAGGTCCACGAAATGGGCCAGACCGAGCTGCAGCGCCTGCACGAGCAGATGGACGCGATCCTGGAGGAGATCGGATACTCGCAGGGCACCGTCGGCGAACGGATGAAAGCGCTGGCGAAGGATCCCCATTACAAGTTCTCCGACGGCGACAAGGGCCGTGACGAGATCATCGCCTTCATCAACAATCGTCTCGACTGGATTCGGGCGCAGATGCTGCGCGCGTTCAACAAAGTGGTCAATCCCCACATGGAGGTGAAGCGGCTGCCGCCGGAAGAAGAGCCAGGGGCTCCCGCCGCGTACGGCGGCGCGGGATCGATCGACGGCAAGATCCCCGGCCGGTTCTGGATCAACCTCAGATCCACGGACCTCCACAGCAGATACAGCCTGGCCGACCTCACCTTCCATGAAGCGATCCCGGGCCACATCTGGCAGGGTGAGTACACGCACGACATGCCCTTGATTCGTCAGTTGCTGTCCTTCAACGCGTACTCGGAAGGGTGGGGGCTGTATGCGGAGCAGCTCGCCGACGAACTTGGCGCCTACGAAAACGATCGTGTCGGGCGCCTCGGCTATCTGCAGTCGATTGCCTTCCGGGCCTGCCGGTTGGTCGTCGATACCGGCATCCACGCCAAGCGCTGGACGCGCGAGCAGGGCGTCAAATTCTTCGTCGACGTGAACGGATCGAACCCGCTTGAAGTGGCGAGCGAGGTCGACCGCTATTGCTCATGGCCGGGACAGGCGTGCGGTTACAAGGTGGGCCACAGCGAGATCAACCGGCAGCGCCAGAAGGCGACGACGGCACTCGGACCGAGGTTCGACGTGAAGGCGTTCAACGATACCGTGGTGATCGGCGGCAACGTGCCGCTCGACGTGCTCGCCAGGAACGCCGACGAATATGTGCGGACCAACGCGGACTAGTTCAGAAACACAAAGGACACAAAGGACACAAAGGACACAAAGAAACGCAGAGGACACGAAGGACCGTGTTCGTCAGCCGTTCCTAGAGGACCAACAGTTTCTTCAGCGTTGTTTCCGACCCGCACTTCTCGAACCAGTCCACCCCTTCCATGACCAGGTCGAACTTGAGGGCGTATCGGCCGGAGCGGGGGAGCGGCGGCAGCTCGATGGCAATCTTCTCCTCGGTCCTGCCGAGGAGCGCGTGCGGGAGTCTGGCGCGGGCGAAATCGCGCTCGATGAGCGTTCCGTCTTCGGCGCAAAGCTGCGCCCCGAGCCGCACGAGCCGTCGTCCGTAGGTCGCGTCGGCCGGGAACGGCCGCGTCGACAGATTCTGCACGCGCGTGCGCACGCGCAGAGGACGTCCGGCGCGCGCGATCAGCGGTACGCCGGGAATCAGGGTCTGCACGTTGATCCGCGCCCGCGGTGTCGCGCCGGGAATGGCGCTGCCCAGGTTGCTGTCGTCCCAGGTTTCACGCCGAATCGCCTCGAGCGCCGGTCCACCGGCAAACCGCCGCGAGTAGGCGCTTTCCGGATGGTCGGTGATCTCCCAGCAGAAACGATCCACGCCGATCTCGGCGGCCATGGTCCGCGCCAGATTCATCTCCTCGTCGCTGTCGTTCCATTTGAAGAGGATGTAGCGCCAGTTCAGAAACGGGAGGTCGCGTCCCGAGCGCCGCTTTTCGTCAACCATGAACCGCAAGTTGGCGAGCGCGACATCGAGTCGCCCGCGTTGCCGGTATCGAGCGTAGCTTTCCTGCGTCGCGCCATCGATGGAAAAGGTCACCTCGTCGATTCCGGAGTGCACCAGGCGACGCGCCTGGGCTTCGTTGAAGGCCAGGCCATTCGTGCTCGTGTACACGTAAATGTGCGGAAAGCGACTCTTGATGTATTCGCACATCTCGATCGCCCGTTTGTGGAGGAACGCTTCGCCGTAGTTGAAGAAGTCGATGCGCACGAGCGACGCCCCGACCTCGTCAATCACCCGCTGAAACAGCGTGAAGTCCAGCATCCCGGCCTGGCGGGTGCGGGTAATGCCGGTTTCGGGAGCACAGACCGACTCGGTACAGGAGATGTTGCATGCCGCCGTGCACTCGATGAACATCCGTGACGGCAGGCGGCCCGCCTCGAGCGGCCGAACGATCGGGGAGGCATCTTTCGCCAACGGCTGTTTCAGCGGGCAGTCGGTGCAGAAGGAGGAACCGCCCTGATTGAGGTCCTGACGAAGCTTCGTCACGACCGGGCCTTTCCAGACGTCTTCGACGGAGTCCTTCCGCGCGTCTCCCAGCACGCGTTTCGCGTAGGGGTCCGAGCAGCCGCAGACCAGGCGGCCATCGCACAGCATGACCAGCATGTCCCACGGCCACGTGCACTGGAAGCGAGTGGACAAATAGATTAGAGACACGGCGCTATTTTCATGTACGCCTCGAAGCGTAACACACGCCTGACTCGATCGTCGCCAGCATCTTGTGTCTGGACACAGGCGAACGTGGTCGAGGCCGATGCCGGCCTTTTTGCCGTGCTCAATCGCGGCGACACTCGCTTCGGCCGATCGAGGATTCCGTCAGGGCGCCGGCAGAGCGAAACGGGGTCGCAGCTTCAAAATGGCCGGCTCGATCCGTTCGAGCTGAGGATCGAGTGCTCGTTTCGTCAACGGATCGAGCACGGTGGTTCGTTTGGCCTCCAGATAGGCCAGTGGTGGAACGCACTGTTCGCCTTCAGTGGAGACGATCTGGATTTCGTTGAGGCGGGCGGTCACGCCGATGTCGCTGCGCTCGAGACTGCTCGATTGGAGGCCGGCGAAGGCCCATTGACCCACGGGGCCGCTGCTCCTTCCGTTCCTCACGTCAAGGGTTCGATTACGACGAACATAAGAAACCTGACTGGTCAACCCACCGAGCACCGCCTCAATCATCCGATCAGGATCGGTCGTGTACAGGAATTCGACCGTGCATCCGCTGAAGACAGCCAGTCCTGCAGGATCGGCCGCGGCCATGCAGACCGTCGCCTCCAACTTGTTCGACGAATAGTCCAGAGTCGCATCCGCCCATGCCGTCGTCCCCGGCGGTCCAGGGAATCCGTCGCCGCTGATCCGGGGCGGGGAGTACGAAACGGTTCGACCGGCGGCAATCGTTTCAATGTGTGCCGAGCACATATGGCTCGCTGGCTGAAGAACCGCAATCGAATGATGAATCAGGTGGTTCCATGTCAACCCCAGCGAAACGCTCGACGGGGTGAATCTCATGGCACTGTCCCCGAGCTTGAGTACCAGATGGTAGTGCGACCGCGCAACCAAGGCAGCCGTGACGTCCGTGTAGCCGTCGCGGCTCACCAAGACCATCTCGGGGGTCACTTGGTCGAAGTCATAGCCGTAGATGTCCAACCAGCCGCCCGTTCGCTGCGCTTGGACGACGTCGAGTGCAAAAGGAACCGTATAACAAACGGCAGGTACTACTGGACCTACGTAGTCATCGCGAAGCGTGTCTCTCAGTCGAAGCAAGGCGGTACGTGCCCTCAATCGCACGAAATCGACGCTGCACCTGAATTCACGTCCGGGCTCCGGCGCCCGCGTCAAGAACGTGCGAACGTCTGTCCGTACTGTGTCGGCATCAGGGGGAAACGCGGCGACCGCATCGAGCAGAACCTTTCGATAATTCGACGAAGGGTCTCCCAGAAGGTGTATCGCATGATCGAGCACCTTCAGTGTGTCGGCAATGGTCTTGTCGCGAGGCGTTTCGGATTGTGCCGCAGAAAAAACGTCGATGTCACTGGTCGCCACTGCGAGCAGGCAGAATGCCACCAGCGTTGCCGTAGCGCGTGGTGCCGTTGTCCGCGATCCTGCGCAAGCCATCGGAAAGCGCCGAGGAACGCGGTTCCGGCCTCGGCGTCCGCCATCTTATCCGAGGGAAACACTCTGAGTGATGGGAAATCGGCCTCCGCTGCCAGCGAGCGCAATACTGTGACCTGGCGGAGCTTTTGACGCGATCTCGTATGCGACTTCACAAATCGGTCACCGGCTCACACTGGTGCCGCGCGAGATCAACGCAATAACCTTCCGAATCCCGCGGTACAGGTCTTGATCAATCCGGTCTTCGGAGGGCGATCATGAAACCGGTGACGCGCAGGACATTTCTCACGGCATCAGCGGGAGCAGGGCTTGGTTTCGTCGCGGGCGGCGTGACATCCGCCCGGGCGCAAACGTGCTCAGGGACCGGCACTTTTATCAACTCGAACTTCAACGGTACGCCCATCGCTGGAGGTGACTTCGTCTGGTTCAACAGCGTCGCCAAGGTGAGCGGCCTGGACACGAATCCCGTCACGATCTCCTTTCTCAGCCAGCTCACTATCGACGGACAGGTCTACGCGGTGCCGCCTGCCTCGGTGATGTTTTCACCGAACGTGGCGGTCGCAGCGACAGACTTCGACTTTGGCCAGTGGAGGACCGATGTCCCATGGCCGGGTCTGTCGGGCAATGTGTTCCTGACGGGTGTTCTGGTTCAGGCGCCGCCATCGGGATTTCCGGGCGGCATCAAGAACATCCGATGGGAAGGGGCATTCTACAGTCAGACGCCGGACCTCACGGTGCAATGGAAATGGGCGGCGGCGGTGTATCGCCTGCCAAATTCCAATTGGGATTACGATGCCCTTGGCGTCAAGCCGGTCGACGACAACCACGCGAGCGTCTATCTCAATTCGGACCACGCTGGCACGCCCGAGAATCTGCGGTCCTATGTCAGGGGCGGAGCGAGGGGCGGCGGCGGCTCGAACTTCACCGGGTCTTACAGCGGAACCAGCGCAGCCATCCCGTGTGACAACTCTGGCGGAGGCGGAAGCTAGCCGGCAATCGGTTGGGTGAGCCGCTGTCCGCTGGCGCGAAGCCGACGGGCAGCGGCGACGATCGTTGGCCACGCTTCCAGCAGTTCCCCGAATCTGGCGACGAGGCGCTGACTCAACTGCCGGGCGTCGTCGTTATCGTACTGGCGCAGGTCTCGCGGAACCACGTAGTCCTCCCTCATTGTCGCCTTCATCATCACTGCGATCAGCTGCGTGACGTCCTCCGACCAGAACTGCGGCGACCCGCGATACGTATGAAGATGGCCGTGCAGGATGGCGACGAAAGCGTTTGCGCGATGACGAAGCAGACCGCGGACGTGAGCCTCGAACTCTGTGAGGTCGAGCGCGCCGAGCGACTGCAGGTGCTTTCCAAGCCGGCGGAACCGCGTCGCATCGGCGAAGCGCCGGTCGCCCATCTCATGACCGCTCACGCAGGCGATGACGATGTCGGCCATCCTCACGCTCGCTCCGTCAGTCGCCATTTCGTCCGGAGTGAACGTCCGCAAGCCATCAGGGGAATGGAGCAACACCCACGGCAGGAATGCCAGCCGCCCTTCACTCGTGCACTTTTGCACCAGGAGCCCGAACACGCCGTCGGCATTGCGTTGGACAGGAAGAAACGGCGGGAGCAGTACGCGGTTGTCGAAGCCGATGAACGTCGTCATGCAGAACGAGCCGGCGCTGACGGTCGGCCGGCGCACAGCACGAAGGACCTCGCGGCTCCGGAACGCCGAGCGGTACGCCTCCGACGACGCGAGCAGTCGATCTCGTGACGCCCCGGTCAACGTCAGGTAGTGACGGGGGGACGACATCCCGGAATCGCCGAGCAGCCCGTGAAGGGTGACCGCCACGCGGCCGGTCGCATCGGCGGGCCCGCCCAGATCCGCGGTTGCATGACCGAGCAGCGCTTCGTGACAACCGAGGACATCCACCTCGACGGGCGAGACCGATTCAAGGGCGCGTGTGCGATCAGGAAAGAACCAGAACTCGGTGGGGTCGTAACCCCGATGGAACGCGACTGCGTCTTCCCGCCCGGGCGTCGCCGCCATGCGGCAGCGCGTATCGTCGTCGACGCTCAACATCAGAGCGCCGAGGGTGTCCAGCAGCAGGCAATTGCGGTTCGCCCCGGTTGAAACTGCGTAACGCTCGTCGCCCAGGAGCGCAAAGCGGATGATTGCGAGCGGCAGCCCCGACTCGCCGGCCAGCGCATCAGCGAAGCGGCTCTTTTCCGGCAGTCCCGCGTACCGGATCCGGGCGCTGAAATTTCTCTCGAGCCGCTGCAGCGCCGTTCGGGTACCAGCCCGGGTCTCGGCACTCGCGGAATCGTCGGCGACGATGAGGTCGGGAGTCCTGCCGTGTTGCTGGCAATTCTCCAGATAGCTCGTCAGGCACGCAATCAGGCTCGTCGTGCGATCGCGCGTCGGAATGCCGACGCTGGTGATGGCGGGAGTCGTGAGGCTCTTTCCCGCGGCCGCTGCGGGCTGGCTTCGGCGCATCAGGCGCGGCCTGGATCCTATACGAAAAATGCCGAGGACCGATGTTCCGGTCCTCGGCATCTGAACCCTATCTGAGGGAAACGGTCTGAGCGACGGGAAACGGTCTATGGATCCTTTACCGTCTCACTCCAGGAAGCGCCGCAGACGTCCGCTTTATTGCGCCGCGGATCAGTCAAGTCGAGGCAGTTGACGTTGCCTTTGCCCTTGGCATTCGGGTCGCGATACTTGAAGCGCCAGTTCAGCAACGAGCCCGTATCCGGATTCTGGGAAATGGTCGCGTTCCAAATCGCCCCTTTGCTGTTGTCCATGACATTCCCCGGGCCGCAGCCTGCCGGCGCCAGGCCCGCACCGGCCCAGGACAAGACGCTGTTGGCATCACCAGTGGGCTGCCAGGTCTTGTTTCCCGCGGGAACGTCGTAGTCGTGCGTGCCCAGATTGATGACAAACTGTCCTGTCGTTCCGTTGGCGCACCTGAAGGGTACTGTGAGTGTGCTGCTTACGGTGACTGTCGTGGCGTCGTGACCACCGTTGACGAATACGAAGCTATACCCTCCATTGATCCAATCGCCAGGCCGAATCAGAAGATGACCTTCCATGCTCGAGGGTCCGATGGCGAGCGACTTGCCCGGAGGAGGTGGCGTCGTGGCACAAAACAGAGTCGCAGGCAAGTCAACGCTGAATCCCGATTCGGTCGTGCCGTTGAAGGTCAGGCTGGCACTGCCGGCCGAGAAGTAAACCGTGTCGTCGCACGTCCCGGGGAGTGAAAGCCCGGGGATCACCAGGCCGAAGTTGCCATTGGCGTCGGTTGTGGTCGAGAAATTGCCGCTGACCGGATAGTCGATGCCGTGCGACGTGACGGTGAAGTTGTAAGTGATGGTGACAGACGTGTTCGCGTCTGAATTGCCTGTAGCCACCAGTCCGTACTGGCAGGCACAGTTCGCAATAACCGTGAGCTTCAATTCGTGGGCCAGGGTCGGAGTCGCGGAGATCGCGAGTAGTCCGACCGCGATCCCTAAGATAACTGCAGTCTTACGAAACATAGGCACCGCTCCTTCTGGGCTGGGGTCAAGAGGATTTCTCAATCGGATTCGCACTTGGTGTCTCTCAGCCGTGCGAACCTTCGAATTCGGAGTGTTTCTCCTTGCCGGCTCGGCTGGCGGCGAGCCCTCGCCGGTGGTGATCCGGACGTATCCGTCGTCACCGTCGATGGACGCTAGATCGGCACGCACCGCAAGCTGGCGCGTCATCATTGATTCGAAAATGCCAACGTCTCGAGCGGTTCATCTTGGGGGATAGGAGTCGACATGTTCGACTATGCGCGAGTGT
>JADMIO011107791.1_pt1 | contig 14572 bp, 10 predicted proteins | sample 8958161 | NCBI WGS metagenome assembly JADMIO01 (sample SAMN16585339, study PRJNA669376) | soil metagenome | isolation source: Crop rotation soil | place: USA: Cullars Rotation, Alabama | collected 2011 | reverse complement strand
AGCGTCTCCATCGCCGAGAGCATCGAGCCGCGCAGCCCCGGCCGGTCCGCGAACGTGGCGAGCACCTCCTCATACGCGTAGTACGGCTGGTACATGATCTCCGCGCTGCCCCAGTACTCCTCGCGCTCGCTGCGCGGCAGGTGCTTGATGAAGCGGCGGAACGTCGCGCGGGCCACGTCGCGGGCGGCGTCCAACCTTTCTTTCTCCGCGTGCTCCACGCGGGTGGGGACGGGCCAGATGCGCAGCGCCGGCTCGCCGGTCGGTTTCAGGCGCTGCTGTTCCGCCGACTCGGCGATCGCGTACGCGCCTTTGATCGACTGCTGATTCAGGGTGAAGAGCACCACCAGCTCGTCCGGCATCTGCACGGTGCAGATGCCCGACGTGTCGCTCAGGCCCGTGCGGCTGTCGATCAGGATGAACTCGTAGCTGCGGCGGAGGCGCTGCTTGAGCGCCTCCAGGAAAATGCCGCCGCCGAGGGCGTCGTAGAACTCCTGCCAGTCGAACGTGTTCGCGCGCAGCGCGTAGCCGGCGTCCTGGCGGCCGGCGGGGACGAAGTCGAGCGAGCCTCCGCTCTCGCCGAAGTCCGCCTCGATCGGCACCGCGTAGCGCAGCACGCTCGCCGCCGACTCGAACCAGCGCTCGTCCTTCCGCGTCGACGTCTTCGCGATGCGCGCTGCCGCCGCGAAGTCGACGAAGAGGTCGATCAGCCCCGGCGTCGCCGCCAGCTCCTTGTCCTCCAGGAACGGGTGCAGGTAGCGATGCAGCCCCGGCGCCTCCAGATCCCAGTCGATGAGCAGCACGCGCCGGCCGGCCGCGGCGAGGATCCAGCCGACGTTCGCCAGCGCCATGGTCCGTCCCGTGCCGCCCTTGTACGAGTAGAACGTGATGATGCGTCCCGGCGCGCGCTCGGTCGTCGCGGTCGTCATGGCGCGCCGCCCGGCCCTTTGTTGATCGGCTGCGAGTCCGGAGCGATGCCGTTCTCCACCGCCTGCGCGCGCAGCTCCGCCGACTCCGCGCGCTCGGCCGGATCCTCTTTCATCAGCTTGAGGCGTAGACCGGTGATGGCCTTGATCAGCGCGTCGCTCAACTTGCTCTCGTCGTCGATGGGGAAGTGGTCGTGGAACGAGGCGCCGGCGCTCGTGTTCGGCAGCAGCTTCTGAATTTCCTCCGTGATGACCGCCGGCGATGCGGCCGCGTCATCCCAGCCGAGGAGGACGGCGCAGTTCGTGCGGGCGGGGTTGTCGACGATCTGCAGCAGCTCCTTCCAGGGCGACTGCGCCGCCGATGCGCGGCTCACCACGATGATCGACGCCTGCCGCTCCTCCTGCGCCTTGTCCAGCGCCGCGCCGAGCTTCTGCAGATCCGGAACGATCTCCTGCCAGTGCACGCCGCTCGCCGTCACGTTCTGCTTCGCCACGCGGTCGAAGATGCTGCCGATGTTCGGCCCGCTCTCCAGCGGCTTCCATTGCGTCTTCCGCTCGTGCAATACCGTGAGCGTGAGGTGGTACGGCTGCGGCGTGGGGTTGTGGAAGAAGTTCGGCAGCTCCTCGAACGCGATCGGATCGGGCCACTCCGGCAGCTTCGACGCCGCCTGCGCGTTGCCGATGATCTTCGCCAGCTGCGAGATCACCTTCTCGTAGTCTTCCTGATGGCTGACCGGGAACTTGATGATCTCCGCCAGCCCGTCCGTGATGTACGACTCCGGAAATCCCTTCGGCTGAAAGTACTTCGCGATCGCTTCCGGGAGCTCCCGCCGCGGCGCGCCCACTTCCCAGATCACCGGGATGATGACCACCTGTTCGTGCGCCCCTTTCCCGGCCATCTCCAGCCGCCGCTGGAAGACGGCGAACTCCTTCGCGCAGTACGGGCTGTCCAGGAAGTGCGGCGAGCACATGCAGACCAGCACGCGGATGCGGCGCAGTGCGTCGCCCAATGCGTTCTCCCAGTCCGCTCCGTTCTCGATGTTCGACGCGTCGAGGAAGCCGATCTCCTGCAGATCCTTCGTGGCGATGCTCGCCTTCGACGCGACCTCTTCCCGCAGCTCGTTCGCGACGCGGGTCAGCCTCGCCTTCCGGTCGTCGAACCGGGCATAGCTGATGAAGAACCGGGGAGGCGCCACGGTGGCCCGAGTATAATCCGCCGTCCTTATGAGCGACGCCGTCCGTATCCACGATTTAGCGAAGCACGTTGGCGAGAAAGTCACGGTCAACGGCTGGCTGTACAACAAGCGCAGCTCCGGCAAGCTGCAGTTCCCCATCATCCGCGACGGCAGCGGCTACCTGCAGTGCGTCGTGTTCAAGAAGGAAGTCTCCGAGGAGACGTGGAAGGCGGCGGAGGAAGTCACGCAGGAGTCCACCGTGCGCGCCGTCGGCACCGTGCGCGAGGAGCCGCGCGCGCCGGGCGGCGTGGAGCTCGGCGTCGAGACGTTCGAAGTCGTGCACCTCACGCAGGAGTACCCCATCACGCCGAAGGAGCACGGCACGGCGTTCCTCATGGATCTGCGCCACCTCTGGCTCCGCTCCTCCAAGCAGCACGCCGTCCTGCGCGTGCGCAACGAGATCGAGAAAGGCATCCGCGACTTCTTCTACGACCGCGACTTCGTCCTCATCGACTCGCCCATCCTCACTGCGAACGCCGCCGAAGGCACGTCGACGCTCTTCGAGACCGACTACTTCGGCGAGAAGGCCTACCTCTCCCAGTCCGGCCAGCTGTACCTCGAGCCCGCCGCCGCCGCATTCGGCCGCGTCTACTGTTTCGGCCCCACGTTCCGCGCGGAGAAGTCGAAGACGCGCCGGCACCTGATGGAGTTCTGGATGGTGGAGCCGGAGGTCGCCTTCCTCGAGTTCGACGGCCTGCAGGATCTGGCCGAGGACTTCGTGGAGTACCTCGTCGGGCGGGCGCTGGACCGCTGCCAGGAAGAGCTCAAGACGCTCGAACGCGACATCAGCAAGCTGGAGAACGTGAAGAAGCCGTTCCCCCGCATCACGTACCGCGACGCCATCGAAGTGCTGAAGAAGAACGGCGTCGACGCGAAGTTCGGCGACGACTTCGGCGGCGACGAGGAGACGATCATCGCGAACTCCTTCGACCGGCCGGTGATGATCAGCCGCTATCCGGCGTCCATCAAGGCGTTCTACATGCAGCCCGCGCCCGAAGATCCCACGCTCGCCCTCGGCCTCGACATGATCGCGCCCGAGGGGTACGGCGAGATCATCGGCGGGTCGCAGCGCATCCATGATCACGACTTCCTCCTCCAGCGCATCAAGGAGCACAACCTGCCGGTCGAGGCGTTCCAGTGGTACCTCGACGTGCGCAAGTACGGGACCTTCCCCCACTCCGGCTTCGGCATGGGCATCGAGCGCTGCGTGGCCTGGATCAGCGGCGTGCCGCATCTCCGCGAGACGATTCCGTATCCGCGGATGCTGAATCGCATCTATCCGTAGAGAATGTTCCGGTGAGCACCACCCCGATCCGCGTCATCCCCCTCGGCGGCCTGGGCGAGATCGGGATGAACCTCATGGTCTATGAGCACGGCGACCATGCCGTGCTCGTGGACTGCGGGATGATGTTCCCCGACTCCGCCACGCTCGGCGTCGACGTCATCGTCCCGGACATGACGTACATCTTCGACAACGCGCAGAAGTTCCGCGCGGTGTTCCTCACCCACGGGCACGAGGACCACATCGGCGCGCTGCCGTTCCTCATCGAGCGCCTGCCATTGCCCATCTACGGCATGCCGCTCACCCTCGGCTTCGTCAAAGACAAGTTCGAGGAGTTCAACCTGGAAGGCGACCTCCGTCCCCTGCAGCCGCGCGACGTCGTGGAAGCCGGCCCCTTCGTCGTCGAAGCGCTCCGCGTGACGCACTCCATCGTCGACGCCCTCGGCTACGCCATCACCACGCCCCTCGGCACCGTCATCCACACCGGCGACTTCAAGATCGATCACACGCCGGTCGACGCGAAGCCGACGGATCTGCAGCGCTTCGCCCATCACGGCGAGCTCGGCGTGCTCCTCCTGGTGAGCGACTCCACGAACGCGCTCGTGCCTGGCCACGGGCCGTCCGAGCGGGTGGTGGGCGGCGGCCTCGATCGCATCTTCAGCCAGGCGAAGGGACGGATCCTCGTCACCACGTTCGCCTCGCACATCCACCGCGTGCAGCAGGTCATCGACGTGGCGCGCAAGTTCCGGCGCAAGGTACTGCTCGTCGGCCGCTCGCTCGTCGACAACATCGAGACCGCCGAGCGCCTCGGCTACGTGCGCTTCCCGCGCGAGGTACGCGCCGGCAGCGCCGACCTCGACCCGCGCGAGCTCGTCATCATGACCACCGGCACGCAGGGCGAGCCGTCGTCCGCGCTTTCCCGCATGGCCATCGGCGAGCACAAGCAGGTGCAGATCGAGAAGGGCGACGTGGTCGTGATCTCCGCCCGCACGATCCCCGGCAACGAGCGCCACGTGGCGCACCTCATCGACAACCTCTACCGCCGCGGCGCGGACGTCGTCTCGCACGAGCAGCCGGACGTCCACGTCTCCGGCCACGCGTGCGAGGAAGAGCTGAAGCTGATGCTCAACGTGACGAAGCCGAAGTTCTTCATCCCCATGCACGGCACGCTGCGGCACCTCATCCACCACGCTCGCATCGCGAAGGGCGTCGGCGTGCGGCATGGCGTGGTGATCACGAACGGCCAGGTGGCCACGATCGACGGCGACGAGATCGACGTGCTCGAAGAGCGGGTGCCGAACGGCAAGGTCTTCATCGACGCGGAGGCGGAGGAGGTGCCGGAAGTCGTCGTCCGCGACCGCCAGCACCTGGCCGAGGATGGGTTCGTGATCGTGGTGGTGGCGATTGATAGCACCGGCGCGATGGTCCGCGATCCGGAGCTGATCACGCGCGGCCTGGTGCACGTCGACGCGAGCCAGGAACTGCTGGACGACGTCCGCGCCCAGCTCGTTGGCATGCTTACCGAAATGCCCCGCGAAGAGTTGCGCGACCTCGAGCTCGTTCAGGAGCGGATGCGCGCATTGCTCAAACGGTATTTCCGCAAGAACATGGGACGGCGGCCGTTGATCCTGCCGGTCGTCTGGGAAATGTGATCCGAATTGAAAATTGAAAATTGAAAATTGAAAAAAGAGAGAACGCGGCGCGACGCGCCGCCACCTCCATTTTCAATTTTCAATTTTTCATTTTCAATTTCGCCAACGCAGGAGCCACCATTGTCGATCATCCAAGCAATCGTATTAGGCCTCGTTCAGGGCCTCACCGAATTCATCCCCATCTCCTCCACCGCCCACCTCGAGATCGTCCCCGTGCTCCTCGGCTGGGGCGACCCGGGCGCGGCGGCGAGCGCGGTCATTCAGTTCGGGACACTGCTGGCGGCGATCATCTACTTCTTCAAAGACATCGTCCGGCTCATCGCCGGGTTCTTCCGCGGGCTCGTCACGCGGCGGCCGCTGGCGGATACCGACTCGCGCGAGGCCTGGCTCGTCGTCATCGGCACGATCCCCATCGTCATCCTCGGGCTGCTGCTCAAGAAGCACATCGAGTCGACGTTCCGCGGGCTGTGGGTCGTCACGGCGATGGTGATCATCGTCGCCATCATCCTGCACATCGCGGAGGGTTACGCGAAGCGGCAGCAGCTGCGCACGTTCGAGCAGCTGAACGTCGGCGACGCGGTGACGATCGGCCTCGGGCAGTGCCTCGCGCTCGTGCCCGGCGCGTCGCGCAGCGGCTCGACGATCATGGCCGCGCTCTTCCGCAAAGTGGAGCGCGCGACTGCGGCGCGCTTCTCGTTCCTGATGAGCATCCCCGCCATCGGCGGCGCCGGCGTGCTGGAGCTCGTCCACGAGCGCAGCCACCTCGCCTCCCTCGGCTGGACGTCCATCATCGTCTCGATCGTCGTCGCCTTCATCTCCGGCTACGCATCGATCTGGTTCCTGCTGCGCTATCTGAAGACGCACACCACGCACGTCTTCATCTATTACCGCTACGCTCTCGGCGCGGTGATGATCGCGCTGCTGGCGAGCGGCTGGCTGAAAGCGTAGCGTGCTTACTTCGAGTGCTCCGGCGCTTTCCCCGTCGCGAGGAAGTCGCGCAGGATGGCCATGCGGTGCGGTACGAAGACCGTCTCCACGGCGGGTGAGATGCCGAAGCGCGTCTTCGGCCCGCCTTCACCGTCGCGCAGCATGCTCTCGCGCTCCGTCACGTGCTCGATGCCCATGGCGGCGGGCAGGATGACGCCTTCGCCGACGGGGCCGCTGATGACGTGGCAGCCGGCGCAATTCTGAGACTCCGCGCGGTTGATCACCTGCAGCGGCGTGAGGGCGCTGCCGACGCGCGTCAGCTCCGCCTGAATGCGGTCCGAGAAGTCCTTGCCGGCCGCCGTGTTCTGCGAGGAGGCGAACGGCCCGTCGTAGATGAAGGCGAGGCCGCCCGGATCGCTCTCGTGCATGAGGTACTTCGGCGAGAGCTGCATGAAGAAGAGGTTCACGTCGCGGATGGCCAGCTTCGCGACCTGCGTCACGAACTCATCGCGGAACTGCGTGGCCAGCTCGCTCGTGTCCTTGCCGTCGAAGAGGCGGCCGTGCGGCATGTTCTCCAGCGTGTCCGGCAGCATGAGCATGTCGTTCGAGATGCGGAACTGGTAGAAGCGCGTGCTGTTCTCCGCCTGGCCGAAGGTGAACTGCGCCGTGCGCACGCGGCCGCTGCCCGCGCCGGCGTAATGCGTCGGATCCACCACCGGCTCGAAGCCGTCGATGCCGGTGAAGAAGAAGCGCTCCAGCCGCGCGCGCCGCTCCGCCATCGAGCTGACGCCGGAGAGGTCGGCCCAGAACTGCGCGACCGGCTTGCATCCGGCAAGCCCTGCCTGCGGATTCGGATTCGGCAGCACGGCCTCGAAGATGATGTGCAGCGTGTCCTTGGCCTGCCCCACGCGCGCGAAGATCGCACGGTACTCGCCGCAGTTCGCGCCGTCCGCCGGCGCCTGATCGAAGCGGTTCATGAGGGCGATGGGGATGTACTCCGGCGCGGGGAAGGGATTGGTCAGCGCGAGCTTCCCTTCCGGCGTGGGGCAGCGGCGCGGGAAGCCGTTGAACGACGCCTTGCCGTCCGTGATGAAGTCATCGCAATGCGGCGCGTTCGGCGAGACGAGGCCGGGCCGCGGATTCTGCGTGTCGAACCACTGCTGATAGAACTGCAGCGCCGTCGTGCGCGCGCCGCTGCGCTCCACGAGCGCGTTCAGGAAACGCTCGAACGAGAAACCGTCGAGGATGGCCTTGTCGGTGACGGCAAAGGAGCGCGTCGGGTTGAGCGGGACGGTCTGCTGCGGGTTGTAGGAGCGCCGCCGCGCGCCGACGAGCGCCAGGAGGACGAGGAGGGAGAGGAGGGCGCGCTTCATGGTTTCGTCTGATACGAATGTCGGTCGCGAAGCGTCGCGGTGGCAAGGGCGATGGCGGCTTCCAGCTCCTCGTCGCGGTGGGCGCGGATGCCGGCCACGGTCGGCGCGACCTTCACCTCCGGCACGAGCCCCACGCGCTGCAGCTGCCGGCCGTCCGTGTGGCGCACGTCGTGACCCGTCATGTTCACGCGCAGGCCGCCGGGAAGGTAGAACCAGGTGACGTCGCCGTCCGCGCCGGCGGTCTGGCTGCCGACGAAGCGCGTGCCGTTCGCCGCCTGCAGCCAGATGCCGGTGTGCTCCGCCTGGCTGATGGTGCGCTCGTCGACGAGCATGAACGTCGTGCCCGCGTACTTGGACTTCGAAGATCGAGGCAGCTCCTGGCGGAACTCGATCGTGAACTCCGTCTCGTTGCCGATCGGCGCCTGGACGAGCTTGCGCCGGAAGATCGCGCCAATCTTCACGCCGCGGGTGTTGAAGCGGCCGATCATCGGATAGGCGACGGCGTTCGGGTAGCCGCGCATGTCGAAGATGATGCTCTTCGTGCCGCGCATCGCATCGAGCATCGCATCGATCTGCGCGACGGTGAGCACGCGCAGATCGACGTATCCGAGGTCGGGGGTGATGAGGCGCCACGGGTCGGATTTGCGGGCGGCGGAGTACCAGGCGCGCTTGCGCACGGCGCGCAGCTCGCGGCGCGTGCCGTCCGCCTTTTCCACGATTGCGACGCCGGTCGAGCCTTCGTCGCCGCCGGTCATGCGCAGGCTGAGGAGGTAGCGCAGGCCGGCGGGCGTGGAGGCTGTGAGCCAGCGTCCAAGGCGCGTGGCGCGCGCGGCGGCCGGCTCGCCGTCGATGGAGACGAGCTCGTCGCCGACGTCGAAGCCGTACGCGGCCTTCTCGTCGAGCAGGCGCGTCACGATCCAGCGATGCTCGATCTGCCGCACCTCGATCGGCATCGGCGAGCGCCCGCCCGTGATGCGCGCCACGGCGGGCGTGCCGGAGACGCTGGTGTGCGTGTCCTCGACGTTGCGCATGATGCCGATCGCGGCGGCGGTGTATTCGTCCTGATCCTTCGCGCGGAGCATCTCGTTCACGGCGCGCGGCAGGACGGCGTCCCAGTCGCCGATGAGATCGAGGTACGGGTAGAAGTAGTGGACGATGCCCCACATGCGCGCAGCCGCGAGCAGCCGGTATTCGACCGCGGGGTAGGCCATCTCCGGGTAGCGCTTGTCCGCGCGCCACTGCAACTCGCCGAGCTGCTCTTTCTGCCTTGCGTGCGGCGAGGGCGCGGGCCCGCGCAGCAGCTCCAGCGCTTTGTCAATTCCGCCTTCCGCGTCCGCGCCGCCCTCCCACCCCTCCAGCGGCTCCGCGGTACGGATCCATGCTTTGTATCCGCCGGCGAGCGGCACCTCCATGCGCGACGGCGCCAGGTTCAGCGGCCCCTCCGACACGATCTGCGCCGCGCCGCTCTCCTGCAGCGCGCGGACGAACGGCGGCACGGGAGTGACCGCGTCCAGCACGAAGACGAGGCGCTTGTTCTCCGCGTTCTTCGCCCACCTCTTCGCCGGCACGGTGAAGAACGCCGTGTAGTAGCCGCGCGAGGAGCCGTCGTCCTGCGGCCGGTAGCCGGAGTGCATCACCGCCCGCTCCGCCGGCCGCGAGCTGTCCCGCGTCACGGGCAGCTCTTCGAGCATGAAGTACTCCGCCTCCGGATTGCCCGTGCGCAGGTCGACGATGATGTTCTCCGCCTTCGCGAAATCCGGCTCGTTGTCCGCGAACCGCACCGCCCCGTCGATGCCTTCGTACGGGCGCAGGTCGAGATAGAGCGGTGTCATCCTGAGCCCCGCAGAGGGCGAAGGATCCGCTGGCAAGATCGGTGGGGATCCTTCGGCCTCTGCGGACCTCAGGATGACAGTTGCACGGTCTCCCACCACCGCGAGCATCGCGCGCAACGCCTCGATGCGCTCGGCATCCGTCGCCGCCGCCCGCACCCGCGGCACCGCCGCGACGAATGCCGCATCCCAGTCGACGTCCCGGTCATAAAGATAAGGATGGTGATAGCGCACCGCCGACCAGAGCCGGATCAGCTCGCAGAGGCGTCCGGTCTCGTCGGCAAAGGCAGGGAAGGGGAGGAGGAGCAGGAGCAGAAGGAGCGGCCGGAGACGCATCCTTCCATTATCGCGCGCTGCCCTTGATCCTCTCCTCGAGCACGATGTCCTTGCGGAACTCGCCGATGCGGAGGTGCCACTCCGCCACCTGGTACAGCGCATCCGCGGGCACGAGGCCCACCACCTCGCTGGAGACAACCGCGACGCCGAAGCGCTCCGCCTCTTCCTTCACCACGGAGAATGCGCGGTACATCGGCGTGCGGCGGAAGTCGAGGAGGTTCATGGAGACCTGTACGATGCCGCGGCTCTTCAGCTCGATGGGCAGCGCGCGGACGAAACGCAGGCCGCCGCTGATGCCGCGCACCGCTTTCGCGCACGCCTGCGCGACCTCGATGCGCGAGGTGCCGAGCTGCATGTTGAACGCGATGAGCGGCACGCGCGCGCCGACCACGCTCACGCCGGCGGTGGGATGCACGCGCGCCGGCCCGAAGTCGGGCGCCCAACGCTCATCCGTGATTTTGTGCGGGAACTGCTCGAAGCCGCCGGAGCGGATCGCCGGCAGCTCGCGCCGGTAGTCGTGCTTCGCCGCTTCCTCATACAAATACACGGGCACGTCGAACCGCGAAGCTGCGTCGCGCCCGAACTCTTCCGCCGCCGCCACGCACTCCGCCATCGACGTCCCTTCCAGCGGCACGAACGGCACGACGTCCACCGCCCCAACGCGCGGATGCGCCCCGCGATGAATGCGCAGATCGATCCGCGCCACCGCGATCTCGAAGAGGCGCATCGTCGCCTCGCGGATCGCAGATTCGCTCTCGGAGATGTACGTGAAGACGGAGCGGTTGTGGTCGGGATCGGAGTGGATGTTCAGCAGCCGGACGTCAGGCGTCGACCGCACCGCATCGGCGACGGCATCGATCGTCGCCTGCTCGCGGCCTTCGCTGATGTTGGGGACGCACTCGAACATGGTTGCTGGTTGCTAGTTGCTGGTTGCTGGTAGAGGCTACTAGTAACCAGCAACCAGCAACCAGTAACTAGTCCGAGAGGACCTGAATCTCGGGCACATTCCGATACTTCTCCGCGAAGTCGAGCCCGTAGCCGATCACGAACTGCGGGTCGATGGAGAAGCCGACGTAGTCCGCGTTGAACGGCACCTTCCGCGCTTTCGGCTTGTCCAGGAACGTCGCCGTCTTGACGACCGAGGCGCCGCGGCTCTCGATGTAGCGAAAGACTTCGCGCATGGAGAGGCCGCTGTCGATGATGTCCTCCACGATCAGCACCGCCTTGCCGTGCATGTCCAGCTGCGGCTCCTTGAGGATCGTCACCACGCCGGAGGAGTACTTCTGGTTCCCGTAGCTGGAGATCTGGATGAAGTCCATGGCCACGTCCATGGTCATGTTGCGCACGAGGTCGGTGGCGAAGAACACCGCTCCCTTCAGAACGCAAAGGGCGATGAGCTCCTGGCCGGCGAAGTCGGCCTCGATCTCCTTGCCCATCTCCGCCACCCGTCGCTCGATGTCCTGCCGGCTGATTAACGTCGTCTGTGCCATTCGTGGCAGAATTCTAAGTCAGGTCTCTCCCATGTCCGTTGCAGAAATCGGCGCGCTCCACGCGCGCTACGTTCGCATGAGCGACCGCTTCAAGTCGCTCTGGACCTACCACCAGTTTGCCGCCGGCGTTTACAAGAACTTCCTCGGCCAGGCGCTGCCGTACGCGGTCGACTTCCAGAAGATGTTCGAGAGCATCAAGGCCATCGGCGGCACCATCAACGCCGCCCAGGCGGCCGCGGCGCAGGCGGCGCTGGCCGCGAACGAGCAGGCCCTCGACCGCGTCTACCGCCAGATCCTCGACGCCGACGCGCGCATCCCGCCGTCCATGCTCCGCCGCTTCCTGGAGAAGGTGAAGAAGCAGGACGAGTCGATCATCCACTCCCTCATCAAGTTCTACCTCTACGCGGACGCCGTGGAGAGCGACTGCCGCGACAAGCTCGACTTCCTCTTCACCCGCATCGGCGAGGACTTCATCGCCGAGCGCGGCGAGTACTGGTCGCGCGACTCGCTGGAGTTCCGCGAGAAGATCATCGCGCTCGTGGCCATCCTCCGCGTGGCGGAGCCGCCGCAGGAGGAAGTGGTGCGCCTCATCCGCGCCATCCGCTCCATGCGCGAGGAGGTGCAGAAGGTCGAGCGCTTCGAGGAGCTCACCGACCGGAGCCTCCTGCGCAACGCACGCACGTTCAAGCACCGCATCGGCGATCTCTACTTCCAGGCCGACGTGCTGCTGGCCATCGTCGAGCTGAACGTCTCGACGAAGAATCGCTTCATGAAGCTGTACCAGGCGGAGGAGCAACGCCTGCTCACCGACGCCGACAAGCTGATGGAGCACGGCACGGCCATCGAGCGCAACTTCGGCGACACGAACCCGGAGCTCATCGACGAGATCGCCCGCTTCCGCGCCGCGAAGGAGCGCTTCGACGAGCTGCGCGCGCAGTCGAACGTGAAGCACGACGTGATCACGAACCTCAAGTCGACGATGACGAACATCATGTCCCAGCTCGACCGCGGGCTGGACGGCGACGAGGCGGAGTCCACGGCCGATCTCCCCGAGGCGTTCTTCGACGAGACGGAGCAGGAGGAGGAGATCGCCGCCCGCTTCGGCCGCGACGATTTCCTGCTCCGCTTCCTCATCCGCATCGCCGTCGCGCTGTCGCCGTTCAGCGCGGACATCACGACGGAGCAGATCGGCGAGGCGCCGTCCGTGAAGGAGCTGCGCCTCGAGCCGTGGGAGATCGACGCCTGGCGCCAGCTCTTCGGCCGCGCGCCGCGCGACGGCGAGGAGAACGAGGAGCTGTGGATGCTGTTCCTCCGCGCCGCCGCGCTGCGCGTGAAGGTGGATGAGGAGGCGACAATCATCGCCACGGCGATGGCCGCCGGCGTGCGCCCCGAGCCGGAGATCCTGGCCAGCGCGAAGCTCAGCCTCGACTGCGCGAAGGAGCTCGACGAGCACTTCAACGACTTCCTCCACGAGGCCGTGTACGACACGCACGCGCGCTTCGTGCACCAGCTCTACCGCTCGCGCTTCCGCCTGCTGCGCGGCTTCAGCGGCCTGTGGCTGATATACGATCGGCAGAGCTAGACCGGGCGCCCCTCACCCGCCGCTTCGCGGCACCCTCTCCCCGCAAGCGGGGCGAGGGTTCTTAGAGCCTTCTCCCCGCGCGGCGGGGAGAAGGTGCCCGAAGGGCGGATGAGGGGCGCAAACGACGAACTATGAAAATCTACCGCTTCCTCGATCAGAACAAAGTGCGCATGGGCGTCGGCGAGAACGACCGCATCTGGCGCTACGACGGCACGGATGCCTTCCACGTCGGCAAGGTGGAGGAGGCGCGTCCGCTGCCGCTCTCCGAGGCGCGGCTGCTTCCGCCTGTGGTGCCGTCGAAGATCGTGGCGGTGGGGCGCAACTACGCGGAGCACGCGAAGGAGCTGGGCAACGAGGCACCGAGCGAGCCGATCATCTTCCTCAAGCCGCCCACCGCGCTCCTGCCGCCGGGCGGCACGATCGTGAGGCCGCCGCAGTCGCAGCGCGTCGACTTCGAAGGCGAGCTGGCCATCGTCATCAGCCACGAGGCGCGCAACATCCGCCGCGAAGACTGGCGCTCCTACGTCCTCGGCTTCACCTGCGCGAACGACGTGACCGCGCGCGACCTGCAGAAGAAGGACGTGCAGTTCACGCGCGGCAAAGGCTTCGACACCTTCTGTCCCCTCGGGCCCTGCATCGAGACCGACCTCGATCCGTCGTCGCTCTCCGTGCAGACACGCGTGAACGGCGAGATCCGCCAGAACGGCAACACGAGCCAGATGATCTTCCCCTGCGACTTCGTGCTCGAGTTCGTCTCTTCGATCATGACGCTGCTGCCGGGCGACGTGATCCTCACCGGCACGCCGGCCGGCGTCGGCCCGATGGCGCCGGGCGACGCGGTGGAGGTGGAGATCGAGCGCATCGGCACCCTCCGCAATGTCGTTGCGTGACGAGTTGCTCCGCCTGTTTCCGCAGCTGCGGCGCCTCCCTCCCGGCGCGTACGTCGTCGGCGGCGCCGTCCGCGACCTCCTCCTCGGCCGCACGCCTGCGGACGTCGACGTTGCGTCCTCGAATCCTCTCGCCTGCGCCCAATCCCTCGGCCGGCGCGTGATCCGGTTGGGACGCGAGGAACACCTCAGCGCCTGGCGCGTGACCTCCGGCTCGCACGTCTACGACTTCGCGCCGATCGAGGTGGACATCGCGCACGACCTCGCCCGCCGCGACTTCACCGTGAACGCGATGGCCGTCGATCTCGCCACGGGCGCGCTGCACGATCCGTTCGATGGGCGCGCGGATCTGCAGCGGCGCGTGGTGCGCATGGTCGACCCGACGAACTTCGACGACGACCCGCTGCGCATGCTGAAGGCCGTGCGCATGGCCGTCCGCCTCGACTTCGCGATCGATGCGGCGACGGTGGAGGCCATCCGCCCGCGCGCCGCCGCCGTGACGAGCGTGGCCGCGGAACGCATCGAGTACGAGCTCGGCGCGATCTTCTCCGCGTCGCGCTTCGCGACTGCGCTGCGCCTGCTGCGCCTCACCGACCTCGACGTCCCGCTCTTCGGCCACCCTCTGCCTTCCTTCGACGTGGAGGAGGTGTCCGTCGCCGGCGCCTACGCGCTGCTGCTCGAGGATCCGCGCGCATTCGGCGAGCGCTGGCGCTGGAGCGAGGCGCTGCTCCGCGACGTCCTCGCGCTGCAGCGCCTGGTCGAGCATCACGATCTCATCGCGCTCTACGACGCCGGCGCCGGCGTCTCGGCGCAGCTACCTGCGGTTCTCCGCGCGCTTGGCCGAAACAGCGACGTGCCGATGCCCGACTTCACCATCCGCCCGCTGCTGAACGGCGCGGAGATCACCGCCGTCACCGCCCTCCCACCCGGCCCCGAGCTCGGCCGCCGCAAGCGCGCCCTGCTCGAGGCGCAAATCCGCGGCGAGGTGCGCACGCGTGAGGAGGCCGTCGCCAAGATCCTTCTCCCCGCGCGGCGGGGAGAAGGTGCCGAAGGCGG
>JADMIO012779258.1_pt1 | contig 14574 bp, 8 predicted proteins | sample 8958161 | NCBI WGS metagenome assembly JADMIO01 (sample SAMN16585339, study PRJNA669376) | soil metagenome | isolation source: Crop rotation soil | place: USA: Cullars Rotation, Alabama | collected 2011 | reverse complement strand
CTTTCCCCAACGGTTGGAAGCTATACACATCCTGCCGGAAATATTCGGATTGCATCTATCGAAAAAGGTTGGAAAACTGCCGGAGGTAAAGAAGCGATTGTTGCTGCAAAATCAAGTGTGAACAAAACTGATGATGCAACGAATAAGATTGCAGACGTTTATTTTAAGGCTTCACCCGATGCAGTTTATTTTATTTCAAAGGATAAAAAAATCATTCGTACAGAAGATGGCATAACTGAAACCATCGGGCAACTGATTGCCTACACGGATGATGATTTTCCTTATATAATGAAAGACGAATCCGGCTATAAATTGTATGTGCACCGAACTGGTACGATTTACAGCGCTGCGGGAAAAACAGTTGGTTATATTAAAGCAGTTTAATATCGCCCTTGTAAAAGCGGGTACCATCTGCCCGCTTTTTTCTGCCAATGGCTAATAGATATTGCAACAGCAAGCAGTGATCCTTATTTTTACTGCTGAATTGAGCAACCTCAAAAACCATATTTTATTTAGCGCAATTTTGCTTCTTGCGACAATCTCGCTGCAATCTCAAACGCCGTCTTTTTATCATTTAAGCACCGCAAACGGTTTATATGATAATCATGTAAGGAGCCTTGCAATCGATTCTTCCGGTTTTTTATGGATTGGAACAGAAGAAGGCTTGAATCGATACGACGGCCGCACCGTGCAGGTTTTCCTGAAAGAAAAAAACGCAGGGCTTCCTTCTGAAAATATTACTGTGCTTCTTGCTGATACTAATTCCAGGTTGTGGATTGGCACCAACGAAGGAGCTGCCTGGATGGACAAGCAGAAAAAAATTCACCGGGTAATATTGGAGGATACACTAAAAAAGTTTTTTGTAAAAGCAATTATTGCTACCGCAAAAAAAGGGATCATTATCATCACAAATACAGGCCATTATTCCTTCAGTGAATCAGCGAATAAATGGCAGCTTGTTGCAAAGGCGTCAGTGATACCAATAGCCAATATAACATCCATACAATCATTCCCAGGTGATGAGGCTGCTTTTATTAAAGACAGTTTGGTGGTTATTTATAATTATGCGACAGCAACAATCACCCGTCAATGGGTGGCAAAAAACGCCATCAGCCTTTGCATATTAAAAGATAAAAACATCGCTATTGGTTATTCAAATGGAACTGTTGCTATTGTTGATCCTATCAGTGGCAAAAATATCCGCAGTTATTCATTTCAGCAAACAGGCAAAATAACCGTTCCCCGCCCTTCTGAAATTAAACAATCAAAAAATGGCGACTTGCTTATTGCCACGGATTTTAGTGGCTTTATTGTTATTCAACCTTCCGGTACCATCCTTCATTATATACATGAGCCCGGAAAAATAACTTCGCTTATTGCAAACAGTACTTATAGAATTGCAACTGGTTCTTCTGGCGAAGTGGTGATTGGAACTTCCACTTCTGGTATCAGTATGTACAACACAGAACTGAACCAAGCGGTATTCAATAGTTTTTTTAGTGATGCTAATAACAAGTATTATGATAATTATACGGGCAAAATGCTTGAAGCTTCGAATAATACTATTTGGGTTGGAGCTTATGATCGATTAATAAAATGGGAAAGAACTACTAACCAGTCTGTTTTTTATTATTATGATACAAACAATTCAAATGGCATTCAACGAAATGATTTCACAGCTCTTTGTTTTGACAGGAACGGAAAATTATGGACAGGTATTGAAAATAAAGGAATTGCTTCTTTCACAGAAAAGACAGGATTTGATAAACTCGAAATAAATACAACAGCAGCAATTGCACCAACAGCCTTCAACGAAATTATAATGGACAAAGAAGGTACGCTTTGGGCTTCTACCAATAAAGGGCTCATCTTCATCGATCCGCTTACAAGAAAAACTACATCATTAAGTAATCATCCGGTGTTAAGTTCAATTGCAACAGTAGGCATGTACAGCATTTTTTTTGATAGCAAGGAAAGAATATGGATGGTAACATCAGCGAAGGGGATTTATCTTTTTGATAAAAAAAATAATTCGTTGAAACGATTCACAACAAAAGAAGGGCTTCCATCAGATATCTGTTATATGGTAAGGGAAGATAAAGAAGGCCGGTTTTTCATTCCGGGTTCAAAAGGTATGACCATTATTCATCCAAACGGAACAATGGTAAACTATACAAAAGAAAAAGGGCTTCGTTATGAGAGATGCGAATCAGTTCTTATAGATAATGAAAACAATGCCTGGTTTTCAAATAAAAAATGCCTGGTTCGCTGGAGCAGCAATTCGGATACATTGGAATTTTTTGATGAAAAAGCCGGATTGCTTAATGATGGGTTCAGGGTAGGTAGTTGCCTTAAAACTAATGACGGCGAATTGCTTTGGGGTGGATACAGAGGCGTAAGCAGTTTCATACCGCAAGCATTTAAAAATACCAACAGCCCTTTACGTATGATTATTGAATCCGTAATGATCAAAGATTCGGTAATTGATCTTAGCGCTACACAACATATAAAAGCTGGCTATGCAGAAAACACTATTACTTTTTATATAGCAGGCATTCATTTGGGTATACCCGGAAAAACATATTACCAATTCAGGTTGAAAGGCTTTGATAAGGATTGGCAGAAAGCAGAAGATATTTCACATGTAAGATACACTGCACTACCGGCAGGCAGCTATAGTTTTGAAATTAAAGCCAGTCTCGACGGTGTACACTGGATAAGTGCAGCCCGTGAAATTAACATCACCATTGTTCCGCCATTATGGAAACGTTGGTGGTTCATTATATTGGCAACTGCAATAATTATTTCAGTATTTTATTTTACCTGGAAGGCCCGCATAAAAAAAATAAAACAAAAAGAAGCAACACAACAGAAGATGGCTGACATAGAAATGCAGGCGCTGCGGGCACAGATGAATCCGCATTTTATTTTTAACTGCCTTAATTCCATTAACCGCTATATTGTAAAAAGTGATCAGGCAACCGCATCTCTTTACCTTACCCGCTTCGCAAAACTGATACGTTTGATTCTTGATAATTCAGGAAGCAAGAATATTTTACTCTCCAGCGAACTGGAAGCATTGAAACTTTATATTGAGATGGAAGCATTACGTTTTGATAAAAAATTTATTCATGAAATAATCATTGATAAAAATGTAAATACTGAAAGTATTGAAGTACCTCCGCTACTCATTCAACCCTATGTGGAGAATGCAATATGGCATGGCCTGTTGCATAAAGAAAAAGAAGGGCAATTAAATATTTCTTTAAGAATGGATGAAGCAGGCATGCTTGAATGTATCATTGATGATAATGGTGTAGGTAGAGATAGAGCGGCTGAACTCAAAAGTAAATCAGCTACATCCAGAAAATCTCTTGGCATGCAACTAACAGAGAAAAGATTGGCGTTGTTAAACTACCATACAACATTGAATGCAAGCATTCAAATTATTGATAAGAAAAACGAAAAGCAAGAAGCAACCGGAACAAGAGTGATCGTACGAATACCTGTATAATATTTTAAAAAAATAATTATGATACGCTGCATATTAATTGATGATGAACGCAACAGCCTGGAGATGATGGAATGGCTGCTCACTACTTATTGCCCGGAAGTAAAAATTGAAGCGATGTGCCAGGCTGCAGCCGAAGGTATTGATGCAATCAACCGGATTAAACCGGATCTTGTATTCCTTGATATTGAAATGCCTCACATGAATGGTTTTGATATGCTGGAGCAGTTTGATAAATTATTTTTCGACGTAGTATTTTGCACCGCTTATGATCAGTTTGCCATAAAGGCCTTTAAGTACAGTGCGTTGAATTATTTATTAAAGCCTGTTGATCCCGGCGATTTAAAAGAAACCATAAGAAGGATTGAAGAAAGAAAAGCACCACCACAAAAAGAACAGATAGAATTATTGTTACAAGGTTTGCGGCAAACAGCAAAACCCGTACTGCAACGGGTGGCACTCACTACAGGCGATGGAATGCTGTTTGTTTCCACTGCAGACATTCTATATTGTGAAGCAGAAAGCAATTACACTTCCGTTGTCCTGGCTGATAAAAAAATTCTTGTCTCAAAAACACTAAAAGAAATAGATGAAGCTTTATCTGGTAATGAATTCTACCGTATCCACCACTCCTATCTTGTCAACCTCAATCATATTCGCAAATATATCCGTGGCGATGGCGGCTATGTAGTGATGACGGATAATAAATCAGTAAGCATATCAAGAGCAAAAAGGCAGGAATTCATGGAACTGTTTTCAAAATTCTAATTCAATTCGCATTATTACTAAAACGGCAATCAAAAGTTGCCGTTTTTTCATGAAAGTATTTTTATGAAATTGTTTGCCAACCACTCAAAAAAATTACCAACGGATCAGCGGTGATTGTTGCCCGCATTTCATGATTGTAGGTTTGGGTTATCAATTAAAACATTAACCAAAAAAACTTTTATCATGAAACTTTTTAAATTTCTTCTCATCGCATTTTTAAGTGCTGCATTATTTACTGCCTGCAACAAAGACAAGGATGACACGGTAATTAATATTCCTGCATCCGAACTAACCGGCGTTTTCGAAGGCAAATTCGGTACTGGAAGCAACAACCCTTCTTCCTTTTACAGCTTTAATATAAAAGCAGATGGCACAATGGAAGAACTCGGCTCAGGTGGAACTGTTAATGGAACCGGCACTTGGACTATTACAGGAAATGTTTTCCGTGCAACACATCATTACACATTTCCTGCAACCAGTTTTTTTGTAACTACTGGTGTTTATGATCCTGCAACAAAAACCATCAGCGGCACCTGGGGCTATGGCAGCAGTGATTCAGATGGAGGCAAATGGTATATGACTAAAAAATAATTTGCTGCCATCTAAAAGCGGCTCGCTGCGGGCCGCTTTTAATTTTTTCATTAACAATATTATTTTTATGAAACGCTTTTACACCCTCTTCTTATCAATATTTTTTTTACCCGCATTTATTCATGCACAAATTCCTGATCAATTTAATTACCAGGCAGTCGCAAGAAATAATGCAGGGCTATTATTAGGCAATCAGAATATTTCAGTAAGGCTTAGCATACGTGCAACGACTCCATCGGGAACTATTAAGTACAGTGAAACAAGATCGTTAACCACAAATGCATTAGGGCTTTTCACTATTGCAATTGGAAGCGATGGTGCAAGCAATTTAATAGGCAGCCTTGCTACTATAGAATGGAATTCAGATAAACACTATTTGCAAACGGAAATAGATCCTTCAGGCGGATCAAATTTTATCAACTTAGGTACATCACAATTGCTAAGCGTTCCTTATGCAATACAAGCCAAACAAGCAACATTCGCAGAGAGCATCCGCTTTCCTTTAGAAACCGTTCAATCATTAAACTCTCCAGTAGGCAATTTTATAAACATGGGATTTTCAAATGGATTCTATGGCTATTCTCAAAATCGTGACGGCATCTTAGGAGAAAGCGGTGTAGCAGGCTTTGCGGGTGTGCGGGGAAGAAATATTGAAGGTATAGGTACAGAAGGGTCTTCCTCGAATGGAACAGGTGTCTATGGTGCTTCTCAAAATGGAATTGGGGGATTATTCAGAACAATTAATGGCGTTGCATTAAAAACAGAAGGTGAAATACAATTATTAAAAACCGGGCAGTCAGCAGGAAAATTTCTTATGACGGACAATCTTGGTACTGCAAATTGGCAAGGAGGCATTGCATTTTCTGCAAATAATCTTGGCACTAATTTGAATGTCCCTCACGCTACACTTATCACCGTACCATTTAATGTGATAAACTATAACCTGGGTAACCATTACCGGTCAAATGATATACTAATTGATCCCAATACATTCACAGCTCCTGTTGCAGGTATTTACCATTTTGATGCAGGTATACTTTGGGAATCATTCAGCAGCAGTTCCGGTTCTGCCTTTATTTATTTATTACAAAATGGTACTGTACGCCATGAATCTAGAGTTGGTTCTGCAAATGCAAGGCAAACTGCTAATATCAGTTGTGATATTTTATTACAGGCAGGTGATAAAATAACTATGGCAGCTTACCAATCAAGTGGTACAGTTCAAACAGTTATTCCTGCAACTTCCAATTATTTCAATGGACGTTTTATAATGAATATCCAATAAGCAAATAATAAACAATGAAACCAACATTATTTATAGCGATATTACTATGCTGCCATGCTATTGCGAATACGCAGACCATTTCACAACAAGCAATCAATTCATCAGGCAGTACTTCAAGTGCTGGAAACATTACAATGGAATACAGCATTGGTGAAATGACCGTAGTACAAACTTACAGTGCCACTGGCTTTGTACTCACACAGGGATTGTTACAACCTTCAGCAACAATAAATACGCCGCTTCCTGTAACACTTCTATACTTTACGGGTAAAGCAATGCATAATTATAATAAATTATCATGGGCAACTGCATCTGAGATCAATAGTGAACATTTTGACCTGCAGCGATCAGCAGACGGAAGAATATTTGAAACAGTAAAACTAATTCCTGCTGCAGGAAATTCATCTGTACAGGTTAATTATGAATCAACCGATTCCCTACCCTTTCCTATTAGTTATTACCGGCTAAAGCAAATTGACCTGGATGGAAAATTCAAGTATTCTTCTGTGATAGTTTTAGAACGATCATCATTGCAGCAACTGAGAATTTTTCCAAATCCCGCTTTAGAATTAATTAATATTCAAATTCCTGAAACTGCTCTTTCCCTGCAATTATATATCTACGATTTGAGTGGAAATACTGTAATGAATAAAACAGTTTTAGCAAATGGGATAATAACTGTTGATGTTGCTCAATTACCGAAAGGCATGTACACATTAAAACTTATCGATTCAAAAACTAATAAACATGTCTTGGGAAAATTTATAAAAGGATAAAAATTTTGCTGTTTTTGCTCTGGAATTACAGCTTTTTCACTTTATATTCGGAGATGAACCTCAAGCAACTGCCGAAAATTGCAAGCAGCCTGTTGTGCCTATTTTATTTTGCCTGTAAAAGCGGGGATAACAACAAACAACAGGAAACCGAACAAATCAATAAGTGGTACAATGCTATTGTTGCAAAAAGATACCAGGACAATGACTCAATAGATTATTATGCTTTAAAAATTGATAGCGCATCAAAAAAATTGCCTGCCCAATATAAAGCGATGGCACATATAGGCATGGGATTATTCTATTCAAAAAAGACTTTCTTTCAAAAAGCATTATCAGAATATAATATTGCTTCAAGCCTTTTAGAAAAAACCAATGTGGATTCTTTAAAAGCAAAAACCTATACCGGTATCGGTGGTGCTTATAAAAATACGGGCAAGTTTCCCGAAGCCATCGATAATTATTTGTTAGCATTAAGAATTTTTGAAAAAGAAAAAAATATTGATGCCATAGCAGGCATTCATTCGAATATCGGGCAGATACACCAGGTAAAGGGTGAAATGGAAATAGCAACACAGCATGTGAAAGAGGCAATGAACCTGTTGGAAAAAGATAAAACCAAATCACAATACCTGATTGCATTGCATACACTCGCCAACCTCTATGGCATGAGTGGAAAATTTGACAGCGCATTGGTTGTAGATGCACAAGGCATTTCGCTTACAGAACAAATTAAATCAAACGCTTTAAAATCCACTTTTCTTGATAACAAGGCCAACTGCTTCACCGGAATGAAGCAATATGATAGTGCTGCATATTATTTTCAACAATGCCTGGAGATTGATTCTTCATTTGGTAATAGAAAACAAATGAGTGATACTTATTTAAACTTAGGTGAATTGAAACTGACAGAAAAAAAATATGTTGAAAGCGAACAAAAACTATCACGTTCTATTACATTGGCTAAGGAAGTAGGCTACAGTCCCGGCTTGCAGCATGCATGGGCTTTTTTAGCAAAGGTATATTATGCGAGTAATGCCTTTGAAAAAGCATTGCAGGCAAAAGATTCTGCTGCTGCTTACCGTGACAGTACCATCAATGAAAAATCACAATCAAGAATGGCGGAATTGAGAGAGGTTTATGATTCTGAAAAAAAGGAACAAACAATTTTATTACAAGATTCAAAACTATCAAAGCAAAAAATTCTAACTATCGGTTTAATAGTGTTGCTGCTATTAGCAGCTTTGTTATCTTATTTATTTTATAAAAGATTCAAACTAAAAAAAGAAAAACAGTTGCAAGAAAAATTGCACCAGCAACAACAGCAGGCAACAATTGACATTTTAACAGCAGAAGAAAAAGAACGCAAAAGAATTGCCAGTGATCTGCATGATGGTGTCGGCCAATTAATGACGGCAGCCTGGCTGAATTTACAAGCTGCCAATGAACAAATAAAGAATGAAAACAATGAACGTTCCCATTTAATAAGTAAAACACTGGAATTGGTAGATGAAAGCTGCAGGGAAGTTCGTGCAGTAAGCCATAATATGATGCCGAATGCATTATTAAAAAAAGGGCTGGTAAACGCAGTAAGGGAATTTGTTCAACAGATCAACGTAAAACAAACTCAGATCAATGTTCAAACAGATGGGCTGAATAAATCATTACCGGATTTTGTTGAAGCAGTCTTATACCGCATTATCCAGGAAAGTGTAAACAATGTAGTAAAGCATGCACAAGCTTCTAAACTTGATATTAATATTTCGCAAGATGAAGAGTTGATATCAATCATGATAGAAGACAATGGAAAAGGTTTTAATGTAACCGATGCATTAAAAAAAGAAGGCATTGGCTTGCAAAATATCCGCAGCCGTGTGCAATATTTAAAAGGAACCGTGGAATGGAGTTCTTCTGATACAAAAGGCACGTTGGTAGCCATTCATATACCCGTTAAGCAATGAGCAATAAAAATAAAATAAGGTTGGCATTGGTTGATGATCATCAAATTATTATTGATGGGCTTATTGCGATATTAAAAGAAGATAGTGAAGTAGTTATTGTTGCAACTGCCAATTCTGCAAAAGAGTTGTTAGAACTTTTACAACAAATTGAAATCGATATTCTATTGAGTGATGTTGTGATGGAAAATATGGGAGGCAATATTTTGGCAAAAGAAATAAAAAAGCAATTTCCTTCTGTAAAAATAATTGCACTAAGTATGATTAGCAGTGGCGAAATTGTAGAAGAGATGGTCAACAACACGGCTATTGACGGCTATTTGTTAAAACAAACCGGTAAAGAGGAATTGTTGACTGCAATTAAAAAAGTGTATAGGGGTGAACAATATTTTCAACAAAAAGTATTGGATGAACTTAAAAAACAAGCCGATCTCAATAATCAATTTAATACTGCAAATATTACTGAAAGGGAAAAAGAAATCATCATCCTGATGGAAAAAGATTTATCCAACAAAGAAATAGCAGAGCGATTAGAAATTTCTGTGAGAACGGTGGAAACACATCGCAAAAACATATTTTCAAAAACCGGCACCAACAATCCGCTTTCTTTAATAAAATGGGCTTACCTGCATAAAATAGTTTCCCGTTAATTTTTTTCTTGGTAAACACCAGTACCGTATTCACGGTATTTTTCTATTTCAGCCCCTTCCTACCGTATGGACGGTATATAAAGAGGAAAATCAGCAACTAAGTTCGTGTTATAAAAAAATACGAATGAAAAAAATAATCATCCTGTTTATAATTATAATGACAGCAGCAACAACCGGCTCTGCACAGTTGTGGAAGAAAAAAGATAAAGATGATGCGGCAAAGGATTCGCTGAAAACAGAAGAAAAAAAAGAAGAGAAGAAAGAAAAAAGTGGTGGCGGCTTTTTTCAAAAAGTAATATCAAAAGTTTCGAAGGGTGCCGCAAAATTGGGCGGTGCTGCCACTGGCGCTACAAAATCAACCGGTGATTTGGCTGTAGTGGAACCAATGGTGAACTATACAGCAAACGCATTACCCAAAGAAGTAGGCACTATTGAAATGGATTTTTTCAACGGCTGGAAAACAGGCGGCGATTTTGTTGCAATCATGTTTATGCCGAAAGACCGGTTATTTTTTTATAAAATAGATGGCAGCGTAAAAATTGAAAATAAAGATGCCGATTATCAAAGTACCGGCGTATATACAAAAGTATTGGAAGGCACAGGCGGTACAAAAACATTTTCAATAGCGACAGCAGCAAAGCAACAGGCAAGTTTCAAAGTTGCTGCGCCATCCAATACCATTAAATTGGTTTCTATCAATAATAAAAACGAGAATGCAGAAATAGATATGTCGAAAGATTTTTCAATACAATTAGAAGGGCTGCCTACAGATGGAAATGGTATGCTAAAACTGAAAATTGTTGGACAAACAATGGGTATAAGAACATTCTATGATCTTGGGTATTTCAAACCCGCCGCTAATATTGTCATACCAGGTTATATATTAAAGCATCTTGGTACAGAAAATAAATCTGTAAACTATAAAAATGCTTACCTGGCAGTGGATGATGCGCATATTTTTGAAACAACTGAAAATACCGGTGCATTTAAAAAACCATTTAAATACTATTCCGGAACCAGTTCTGCATTGCCTGTCAAAATAATTAATGAATCAGAAGTTTTTCAAGGAATAGAAATTAAAGAGAAAGAAAAATTTTCTTTGGGAGAAATGTATTCTCAATTTAAAAAGCCCAATGCATTCAACGGTAAGCCTTTTGCTGAAATTAAAAAGATAGCAGTATCAGCTTGTGCCATACAGGGCACTACCTATTTCTATGATGAAAAAGAAAATAAAATGCTGGATTCCAAAACAACCAAAGAAATAAGCTTTCCTCAAATACCAGATGATAAATTAGATGCTGTACTCGCAGATATGTATAAACGCATCACAAAAGTTGTAGAACAAAAATTCAATATCGCTATAATGCCTGCAGAAACAGTTCCCTCAACTCCGGCATTTGCTGCTTTAGACCCATATACCAACGAGAATGAAAACACAGAAAGTAATTTTATGCGTTCTTACAAAGGGTTACAACCCATGTCGGCATTGGTTCCACTTGCAGCAGCATTTACAGGAGAAAGCAGCCTGTTTCCTGCAACCGGTGCAAATGCCTTACTGAAGATCATGTTGGATCTCCAGCTAACTTATGATGGCAAACCATTGCTTAAACCAATATTAACGGTCGAATTGATTGGTAATAAAAATGGTGAAGAACGCGGTTTTACAGTAACAAAATATTTTACAAGTAAAATTGTAGGCGAAGGATATAAAATAAAAAACGGTCTGAATGTGACAGATGAAGTGATTGATAATATTGTACGCTTAGATGATCTTTTGAAAATGTTCAGTAAAGGGCTTGATGCTATTGTTGAAGAAGAAAAAAAGAATGGCCAGTATGTACCAATCTGGAATTTACAGCATTAAAGAGGTAATGCCCGGGTAGTTATTTAACCCGGTTCACCATACATATTTTTTATAAAGAAAAGGGGCCTAACCGCCCTTTTTTAATTGCCGGTAAATGATGCATGATTTTGCGGCATAATCATTAAAAATTCTGACCAAAATCCGGCAAATAAAAATCCATCAAAAAAATATTTTTTTCATTCAAACATATTAGCCAAATATTTTATAGGCTTTGATGTGGTATTGATATGGCAAAATCGCCTATTTATAAGCTATTTATAAAAAATTGATATAGTATTGATAGGGTTGTTTTTCAGGTTTTAAGCAGGCTCTGGGGCTATTTTTAGGTTGAAGGAATTGCTCTATTTATCAAAACTTAAATGCTTGCGTATGAACTGTAAAACTGCTTTACTACTCAGCTTTCTTATTTTCCAATCATTTTTACTCCAAACTTTCGCTCAAGGTGGTTCCATCACCGGGAAAGTAACTAACAAGTCCACCACCGAGCCGCTTTCTGGTGTAACTGTTATTGTAAAAGGTACCAACACCGGTACTAAAACCGATGGAAGCGGAAACTTCACACTTACTGCACAAACTGGTGCTGTTTTAAAATTCTCTTATGTTGGAATGACGGACAGAGAAGTAACAGTAACCACTGCAAATGCAAGTGCGTTGAATATAGAATTGGAACCACTTTCAAATTCGATGAACGAAGTTGTGGTGGTAGGTTATGGTATTCAAAAAAGAAGTGTTGTTACCGGTGCTATTTCCAGCATCAAATCAAGGGACCTTGAAAATGTTCCGAGCAATAGGATCGAACAATCCTTGCAAGGAAGAGTTTCAGGTTTGGTTATTGCACAAAACAGTGGACAACCCGGCTCCCCTTCTACTATTCGTGTAAGAGGCATTACAACCTTTGGCGATGGTGGCAATAATCCTTTATGGGTTGTTGATGGTGTTGTTGTTGATCAAGGTGGTATTGGTTATTTAAACCAAAGCGATATTGAATCAATCGAAGTATTAAAAGATGCTGCTTCAACAGCTATCTACGGTACAAGAGCTGCAACAGGTGTAATATTAGTTACCACTAAAAAAGGAAGATCAGGAAAAACATTGGTTTCTTACAATGGTTTTTATGGAACATCATCTCCTGATAGAAAATTAAAACTTTTAAATGCCACACAGTATGCGGCAGTAATGAATGAACGTTCTGTAAATGATGGCGGTGCCCTTGTCTATGCAGATCCAAATTCATTAGGTGTAGGCACTGATTGGCAAGATGCTATTTTCAATAGCAGCGCAAAAAGGCATTCACAAGAAATAAGCTTAAGTGGCGGTAGCGATAAATCTACTTTCTATATTTCTTTTGGTATGCAGGATCAAGATGGAATTGTTGCTTCTGAAATTTCTAAATACACAAGAAAAAATATCCGCATCAACTCTACTCATAAAATTTCTAAAATTTTTACGTTTGGAGAAACAGTTGGATACTCACATCAAAAAAGTGTTGGCTTGGGTAATACCAACAGCGAATTTGGTGGCCCCTTAAGTTCTGCAATCAATCTTGACCCAATCACCCCTTTAGTAATTACTGATCCTGCTGTAGCAAGTTCTGGTTTATACCTTAATCCAGGTATCATTCGCAATGCAAACGGAAATCCTTACGGAATCTCCACCCGTGTTGGCCAGGAAATGAGTAATCCACTTGCTTATATTCAAACAAGATTAGGCCGCTATGGCTGGTCAGATGATTTTGTTGGCAATGCATTTATAGATGCGGCTGTTACAAAAAATATTAAAATAAGATCTACTGCCGGTGGTAAGCTGGCTTATTGGGGCGGACAAGGTTTTACTCCAATATTTTATCTAAGCCCGACAGTAAATAATATTATCCGCAACAATTATAATAAAAGCAATAACAATAGTTTCAATTGGAATATTGAAAACACCATTACTTACTCAAAAGTTATTAGCGGGCATGATTTCACTATGCTATTGGGACAAGGTGCTTATGTAGAAAACAGGGGTGGTAGTTCATCTAATACCATTTACAATTTACCAATCAGTTCTTATAAAGATGCTTCGTTCCGTTTTAATATTCCACAATCAGACAGGGAATCTGGAACAAGTGATAATATCGAACACAAACTTTCTTCCTTGTTTGCCCGTGTGAATTATAACTATCAAGACAAATATTTATTCACCGGTATTATTCGCCGTGATGGTTCAAGCCGTTTTGGTTTGAATAAAAAATATGGTGTGTTCCCTGGTGCTTCTGCAGGATGGAATGTATCAAACGAAAATTTTTGGAAAGGAAGCAAAATTGTAAACAAATTAAAACTGAGAGCTAACTATGGTGTGGTAGGTAATGATGCCATCAGTGATTTTGGTTATGCTGCTATCATTGCCGGTGGTTATAATTATACATTGGGTTATCCGGGTACTACTATCTATACTGGTTATGCTCCCCTTTCATTAGATAATCCGGATCTGCATTGGGAAGAAACTTCACAGTTGGATGTAGGTTTTGAAGCATTAGTTGTAAATGCATTGACGGTAAACTTTGATGTGTACAAGAAAAAAACAAAAGGTATTCTTCGCCCGATTATTATTCCCGGATATGTTGGTGTATCTAATCTTCCTGTTAGCAATGTGGCTACTATGGAAAATAATGGTATTGAATTGGAATTAGGCTATCGTAAAAAATTCGGTGATTTTAATTTTTCTGCAAATGGTAATATGTCTTACATAAAAAATAATGTAACCTATGTTGCTGCAGATACGAATTTCATTGGTGGCGATGCAAGTTTCCAAACAATGGGAGCTATTACCCGCACACAAGTAGGGCAACCTTACAATTCATTCTTTGGCTATAAAGCTTCAGGTGTTTTTCAAAACCAGGCAGAGATAGATGCGCATAAAGATAAAAATGGCAACCTGATTCAGCCAAATGCAAAACCTGGTGATTTTCGTTGGTTAGATTTAAATGGCGATGGAAAAATTACCAGTGATAATCTTGATAAAACTTTCTTAGGCAGCAGTTTTCCTAAATACACTTTTGGTTTAACATTAAACTTAGAATACAAAGGATTTGATTTTATGGTATTCTTCCAGGGAACTGCAGGTAGCAAAATATTCCAGGGCTTAAGAAGATTGGATATTGGAAATGCAAACTATCAAACAAGCATGGGAAAG
>JADMIO011347080.1_pt1 | contig 14574 bp, 11 predicted proteins | sample 8958161 | NCBI WGS metagenome assembly JADMIO01 (sample SAMN16585339, study PRJNA669376) | soil metagenome | isolation source: Crop rotation soil | place: USA: Cullars Rotation, Alabama | collected 2011 | reverse complement strand
CGTTCACCGCCATGCCGGCGCTCCTGGCGCGCTGGTCAGACCGCGCGGCGGCGATCGGCTAGCAGCAACAGGCAGATCAGCCCGCCGAGCATCAACAGGGTGGCGATCGCCGAGCCTTCGAGCACGCGGGAGATCGCGACATTGTAGGTGCCCCGCGTCGGATCGAACCCCGAGCACAGCAGGCGGATCTGATCGCCGAGCGTGCCGATCCGTCCGTGGCCGGCCTCGACCAGGGCGAGCCGCATGTCCGTGCCTGACAATCCCAGCCCGGTCAGCACCCGGCTCACCTTGCCGGATCGGGTGAGGACATAAGCCGCGGCCGGGTGGATGAACTGGTCGTGCTCCTTGTCGTAGGCGGTGCGGTAGCCGAGCGCCGCTGTCAGGCGCTGCACGTTCGCGGCATCTGCGGTGACGAAGGCGCTGGCGCGGTCCAGGGCCGGATCGCCGCCAAGATGCTCGCGGCGCATCTGGTCCGCCTCGGCCGCCCCGTCCTTGGGGTCGAGGCCGACCACCAGCAGACGATACTGCTCGCCTGGATCGAGCCTGGTCTGCTCCAGCGCCGAGGCGACGAACGCGACAATGGGCCCGCACAGCGTGGTGCAGGTGTAATCGGCGAACACCAGCACGGTTGGCCGCGTGATTAGCTCGGCCATCCGTCGCGCGCGGCCCGTCTCATCGAGGACCGTGGCATCGGGCGGCACCGCGGCGGCCGCGGGCAGGGTCACGCCGACGTCGCGGTACTGCTGCGGCGTGACCGCGCCGGCGCTCGAGGCCGCGCACACCATGATCGCCCCGGCCAACCAATGTGCCGCGCCCTTCATACCCATCCGACCTCATCGTCGCTGGAATGCGTGGTCAACGCGCATCCGGTGAAAAAGTATCCTCCGAAAGCCGGCTTCGGGGCGCCCGTCCGATGCCCGGACGCCTCGCCGGATGATCAGGGACGTTATCCCCGTCCGTCCAAAGGGTTAACGGCGCAAACTGAGCCGGTTGCTGATGGGCGTCGAGATGTAATATGGGTCCGCGGGAAGTGGGGTATCTGTGCGCGTTCTGGTCACCGGCGCTGCCGGCTATATCGGCTCGATCCTGGTCCCTGCGCTGCTGGCGCAGGAACATGAGGTGGTCGCGCTCGACACCTATCCGCGCAACGACACCGCCCTGGCCGCGCTCTGCGCCGACCCGCGGTTCGAGCCTGTGCGCGGCGATGCGCGCGACGAGGGCTTGGTTAAAGGTCTGCTGGCGAAGGCCGACGTCGTCTTTCCGCTCGCCGCCCTGGTCGGTGCACCACTCTGCGCGCAGGACCCGATCAACGCCACCACCACCAACCTCGATGCCGTGCGGTTGCTGCTCAAGAACATGAGCCGCGACCAGCGGTTGGTCTATCCGACCACCAACTCCGGTTATGGCATCGGTCAGAAGGGCCAGTGGTGCACCGAGGAAACGCCGCTCAACCCGATCTCGCTCTATGGCCGCACCAAGGTGGACGCCGAGCGGGCGATCCTCGATGGCGGTAACGGCATTTCGCTGCGGCTCGCCACTGTGTTCGGCATGGCGCCAAGGATGCGGATCGACCTTCTGGTCAACGATTTCACCTACCGTGCCGTCACCGACCGCGCGGTGGTGATCTTCGAGGGCGACTTCAAGCGTAACTACATCCACATCCGCGACGTCGCCAAGGCCTTCATGCATGTGCTCGCCCGTTACGGCAACATGAACGCCAACGCCTATAACGTTGGGCTGTCGGATGCCAACCTGTCGAAGCTCGAACTGTGCGCCAAGATCAAGGAAGTGGTCCCGGACTTCACCTATGTCGCGGCGCCGATCGGCAGCGATCCGGACAAGCGCGACTACATTGTCTCCAACGCCAAGATCGAAGCGACCGGCTGGCAGGCCGATCATTCCATCGAGTCAGGGATCCGTGAGCTAGTGCGCGGCTACCGGATGATCCGCAACACAAAGTTCGGCAATGTCTGAGCGCGCGCCATGCTGCTGACGTCGCGCACGCCTCTCCGCGTCAGCTTTTTCGGCGGCGGCACCGACTATCCGGAATACTTCTCGCGCCAGCCTGGCGCGGTGGTCGGCATGGCGATCAACAAATACACCTATATCAGCGCGCTCAAGCTCACGAGCTTCATCGATTACAAGTACCGGGTCAGCTACAGCAAGGTCGAAAAGGTCGGCTCGGCCGACGACATCGAGCATCCGGTGGTGCGCAGCGTACTCAAGCACTATAGCATCGATGACGCGCTCGACATCAACGTCATTGCCGATTTCCCGGCGAGCAGCGGGCTCGGCAGCTCGTCGGCATTCACGGTGGGCTTCATCCACCTGATCGCCGCGCTGCGGGGCAAGACGATGACCCGGCTCGATCTCGGCCAGGCCGCGATCCACGTCGAGCGCGAGCTGTTGAAGGAGCGGGTCGGCGTCCAGGATCAGCTCCACGCCGCCTTCGGCGGCATCAACCGCTTCGACTTTGTCGACGGCCGTTTCCGCATCAGCCCGATCCAGATGACCGCAGGTTGCCAGGACCATTTCCTGTCGTCGCTGGTGCTGCTCTATACCGGGGTGACGCGCTTTGCCTCGCAGATACTGGAAGCGCAGATGCGCGCCACCCGCGAGCACACGATCGATCGTGAGCTCGGCCACCTGATGGCGCTGACCACGGAGGCGGTCGATGTGCTGGAGGGCGACGATCCCGAGATCATGCTCAGCCGCTTCGGCGCCATGATGCATGAGGGCTGGCACACCAAGCGCAAGCTGTCGGCCAACATCTCCTCGCCGCAGATCGACGCGCTGTACGATGCGGCGCGGCGAGCCGGCGCGTTGGGCGGCAAGCTGTGTGGCGCCGGCGGCGGCGGCTTTCTGCTGGCGGTGGTGCCGCCACAGAAGATGCCGGAGTTCAAGGAGGCGATGGCGAAGGCGCGGCCCATTCCGATCGAGATGGACCGGCAGGGCTCGATGATCCTGAGCGGATGATGATGCGTCGCGCCGCGCAGCGCCGACCCAGGGCGGCCTCATGACAACGTGCCGCGTCTGCGATTCGACCCGGCTCGATCCGGTGATCGATCTCGGCGAGCAGCCGTGGGGGAACCACTTCCTGCGCCGCGAGGAGATCGGCTGCGAGCCGTTTTATCCGCTGCGCGTGCTGTTCTGCCACGACTGCTCGACCGCGCAGCTCGATTTCACAGTGAAGAAGGAGATCATGTTCGGCGACCACACTTATCTGTCCGGCACCACGCGATCGCTGGCGGAGCATTTCGGTGGTGTCGCCCGGGAGGTGGACCAGCGTTTCTTCAGGGAAGCACGACAGAAAGCCGTGCTCGACATCGGCTCCAACGACGGCACCCAGCTCAAGCTGTACCGGGCGCTCGGCTATGACGTGCTTGGTGTCGAATCCTCGAAGGCCATCGCGGCCATCGCCAAGACGGCCGGCGTGCCCACCGTCAATGCCTTCTTCAATCTGGAGGTCATGCGCGGCATCGGCCGCGGCTTCGACATCATCAACGCCTCGGGCGTGTTCTTTCACCTCGAGGAGCTGCATTCGGTCTGCGAGGCGATCAAGGTCGGGCTCAAGCCCAACGGTGTGTTCGTGGTGCAGTTCATCTACATGAAAAGCATGATGGACAGCCTGGCGTTTGACCAGATCTACCACGAGCATCTTTTGTACTACACGCTCGACACCATCGAGCGGCTGCTGAACCGCCATGGCCTTGCCATGTTCGATGCAACGCTGGCGCCGATCCACGGCGGCTCCATCATAGGCTTCATCTCGCATGCCGGGACCCGGCCGATCGATCCGCGCCTTGAGGCGCTGCGGGCGGCGGAGCGCGCCTCGGGCTGCAACACGGAAGGCGCCTATCGCGACTTCGCCCGGCGCATCGGTGACAAGAAGCACGACAACCTTCGTTACCTCGACAGCGCGCGCAAATCCGGCAAGCGTATTTTCGGCTTCGGCGCGCCGGTCAAGGGCAACACGCTGCTCAATTATTTCGGCGTCGGCCCGGCGACGATCGAATGCCTGGTCGAGAAGAACGCGCTGCGCCGCGGCTTGTATTCGCCCGGCATGCATATCCCGATCCGGATCGAGGATGAGGTCGCCGAGCCGCCGGACGTCTATTATGTGCTGGCCTGGAACTTCAAGGACGAAATCCTGGCGAACAATCGCGCGCTGCTGGAGCGTGGTGTCGAGTTCTATTTTCCGGTCGAGCCCGTGAACCCGTCATGAAAATACTGCTTACCGGCAGTTCGGGATTCCTCGGCACGGCGCTGTGCCGCGAGCTGGAGCGGCAGGGTCATGCCCTGGTGAAACTCAACTCGGGCAACTGCGACCTGCGCGTGGCCGACAGCCTGCTGGCGTTCAACGCGCAGGCCTATGACATGATCTTTCATCTCGCGGCGTGGACCCAGGCCGGCGATTTCTGTCTGAGGCATCCTGGCGAGCAATGGGTCATCAACCAGCAGATCAACACCAACATGCTGTCGTGGTGGTCGGCGCATCAGCGGCAGGCCAAGCTCGTGTTCATTGGCACCAGCTGCGCCTATGCGCCGGGCTCCGAGCTTCGTGAATCGCAGTATATGGACGGCGAGCCGATCGACAGCCTGTATACCTATGCGATGACCAAGCGCATGCTTTACCAGGGCGCGCGCGGCCTCCAGCAGCAATACGGGCTGCGCTATCTGTGCGCCGTGCCCTCGACGCTGTACGGGCCTGGCTACCATGTCGACGGACGGCAGATGCATTTCATCTTTGACCTGATCCGCAAGATCGTCCGCGGCAAGGAATTCGGCGAGCCGGTGGTGCTTTGGGGCGACGGCCGGCAGCGGCGGGAGCTGATCCTGGTGGACGATTTTGTCCACATCCTTTGCCGATTGGCTCAGGAATTCGACAACGACATCTTCAACGTCGGCTCGGGCGAGGAGTTCTCGATCCGGACATTCGCCGAAATGATCTGTGCCATCGTGGGATACAGCCCCGACCGGATCGCCTACGACACCGCCCGCTACGTCGGCGCGCAATCGAAGTGCCTGAACGTGGACAAGATCAGGGCGGCGCTGCCCGGCTATTCGCTGCAGCCGTTGGAGCGGGGATTGAAGCAGACCATCGAATGGTTCTATCTGTCCGGGGCATTCCGGGTGGAAGGGCAGGGCTCGCCAGAGCCTGCGGTCCGCGCGTGAAAAGCGAGACGGCATTCGAATGGCTCGGCCACGGCTGTTCATCCTCGACCCCAATCTCAGGGACCTGAAAGGCCATTACTTCGAATACGGCCGGGCCGTGAGCCAAGCGGCAGTGGCCGAGGGCCTCGACTGCGTGGTGCTGTCGCATCGGGATGCGGCGTTGCCGGGCGACCTGCCGTTTGCCGTGCATCCGGTGTATTCAGTCGACATCTGGAAGCGGTTTCCACACCTGAGGTACCAGTCCGAGCGCAACACTGCGATGGTGAGCGAGCTGTTCGCGGCCGAAACCTTCGAGTTCCTGGCCGGCCATCCGCTGAATGGCGGCGACGTGGTGTTCATGCCGAACATGACGGGAGTTCAGCTTCCGGGCGCCGCCGCGCTCGCCGAGGCCCTTCCACCGCGCGGGGTGCAGCTTTCGATCATGCTGCGATACCAGCACGCGCTCTATGTCGGCCGGGCTGCTGCACGCGCGTTCGACCGGCTGGAGCAGGCGGCCGAGCGCCAATCCATTCAATTGTGCACCGACAGCCACCGGCTGGTCCCGAATCTTGCCGCTCTGACCCGTCTGCCGATCAGGCTCTTTCCAATTCCAGGCCGTGATGACCTAGCCGGCAGCCACCCGCCATCGTCCGACACCGTCCATCGTGTTCACTTCGTTAGCCTCGGTGATGCACGAGGCGAGAAGGGCATCGCCGAAATTTTCGAAGCAATCCGAATGACGGCGGACCAGCCGTGGGCCGATCGTGTGCGGTTCACCTTGCAATGCAACCATGCGTCGCAGGAGGTGACAGGGGCGATCGAGGACTGGCGTCAGAGACCTGATCCACGGGTCACCCTGGTCGACCGCATCCTAAGCAGCGAGCAGTATGCCGCGTTGCTGGTCGACGCGGACGCCGTGCTGCTCCCTTATCATCGCGACATCTACCGCGAGCGGACCTCGGGCGTTTTTGGCGAGGCCATGGCCGCGGGCAAGGTGATCGTCTGCACCTCCGACACTTGGATGAGCGACACCCTCGACAAGTACGGCGGCGGCATCGTCGTAGCCGATCGCGCGCCACGGGATCTGTCCCTCGTCTTGGGCGCGGTGGTGGCCGACCTTCCGACGTTGCAGGAACGCGCAGCCGCTGCCTCGATGCAATGGCGCAAGTTCAACTCGCCCAGTAATTTCATCTCTCATCTGCTGGGTCGGCCCGCAATTTCGGCAGCGCTCCCGCGGCCTCGCAAGGCCGCGGTCATCTACCCGTGGGGCAACGCCTCTGCTGAACAGGCCGGCAGCGCGATGCGGATGAGATTTCTGGTCAAATACCTCGAGCAGCAGGATTTCCGTGTCCGCGTGCTGTTCAGTTCGGCCTCCGGTTGTGGCGGCACGATCGGTAGCCGCTCGACCGCTGAACCCTATGGCTACAACCGGTTTGGCACCCGCGTCCTTGGTTTCCTGCTTCGGAAGCTGGCGGGATTGCTGGGCGGCACCCCGGTCCAGAGTCTGCATCTGTGGTTTCACCTCTGGCCACGGATCGACGTTCGCTTCGCCGCACGATGCGAAGAAGTCATCCGCTGGGCCGACGAGGTCTATCTGGAATACAGCTACTTCTCGTCCGTGGTGACTGGCCTTTGCCGGCGTTACAACAAGCCCCTGGTGCTGACACAGCACGATATCCTCGCGGATCAAGCCAAGAACGTGCCGTTGATCTATCAGCTAACCAGGTGGCTCGAATTGCGGTCGCTGAGGCAGACGCCGCGCGTCGTCGCGTGTTCGAGAGCCGATGCCGAACTCTGTGCCACCCATGGGATCAACGCAGAAGTCATCGCCCATCCGATGGATATCAGGGACTACTACGGCTTGAGCCCCGCAGATGCGGCCCGGATTCTCAACGACCGGCTTGGGATTGCGACTCATGGGACACACGTTTGTTTTTTTGTCGGCAGCGCCCACGGACCCAACCGGCAGGCGGCTCAGTTCATCCGTGCCATGGCCAGCGATTTGCGGTCGAACCACTCCGCAGACAGCATCGTGTTCGTCGTTGCCGGCGCGTGCATGGATCGGTGCGACGACGGCAACTTCGTTTCGCTCGGCAGCATTGACGATGCCGGATTGGCCGCCCTCTATCGGATGGCGGCGATCGTGCTCGTGCCGTTGCAGGAGGGCACCGGCTCGTCGGTCAAGAGCATTGAAGCGCTGGCGCGTGGCGCTGTAGTGCTGTCGACCACGATCGGAATGCGCGGCATCCCGGTGGTGGCGGGCCGGCATTGCGTCATCGAGGACAATCTAGGGGCGTATCCGGATCGAATCTTTGAAATCATTCAGGATACCGACAAGGCGGCGAGCCTGCGCGCGGCGGCGCTGCAATTGGGCTCGGACTACGATTACAGGACGGTTTTTGCCGCCTATCGGTCGCCGGATCGGACGCAGGGCGTTCATGCGACGCCATCGCATTCGCCGCAGTCGCGAGAAACTGTCCTGGTCCGAAGGGTGCTATAGAATTCCCTTCCGGGAGCGGCTTTCAATCGTGTCTGCCGTCGCCGCTCGTCCCCCAGGGGAGATGTGCATGCGTGCCGACGGCCAGGATTCGGTGAGGTCTGTCGATCCGCGCCCGGGGGGCGCAGGTCGCTTCATCCTGGGCGATCCCTCGCTGCTGTCGTTCAACGGCCATTGCCATAGTTATCTCGCCTCGATCTCGCGACCGCTTCGCCAACGCGGCTATGGCGTCGAGACGCTCGGCAACCGGGCCATGACGGCCGAATTGCGAGCCGCGACATCGGCGCTGCCCATTTTCACCTTCCACTGCGACGAGCGTCCGGCCATCATGGGCATCGACCCCGACACCTGGCTCGGCCGCAAGCTGGTGCGCCGCGCACACGAAACGTCGGTGCGACAGGACCTCGCGGATGCCGATCGCGCCCTTGGCTTTGGGCCGGATGACGTTCTGGTGCTCAACACCTTCCGCCATTGGGGATTGCGGGGGATTGTCGAATGGGCAGACGGCCTGGGCAGCCGCGCCCCCTGGGTGGTTCTGATTCTTCATTTCACGGCGTTCCCGGCGCCTGAGACCGACAAGTATGCGGACATCTACCGCGACGCCTTCCGGCGAATCGAGCAAAGCCCGATCCGCGACCGGTTCGTGATGATGGCCGACGCGGAAGGCCTGATTACGGAATTTGCCTCGCTTTGTTCGCTCGATTTCTTCCTGGCGCCGATCCCGCACGGGCAGTCACAGGCGACAGCATCCGATACCCGGCAAGGCAACAAGATCAACATCGTCTATGTCGGCGAGGCCAGATACCACAAGGGATTTCACTTGCTGCCTTGGATGATCAACGGCATGGGCCGCGGTCCGCATCGAGACGCGGTCACCTTCAGCATCCAGAATTTCTGCGCCAACCCGCGCCAACTGTTCTACCGGGAGGCCATGGCGACGATCGATCCGTCGAGCACGACGTTCATTTCCGAGCCACTCGACGAGGCCGGCTATCGGGCGTTCATCGCGTGCGCCGACATCGTCGTGCTGCCATATCTGCTCGATCACTACTACGTCCAAAGCTCGGGGATTTATGCCGATGCGGTCGCGGCGGGAAAGCCCGTCGTGGCCTCGCGCGGCACCTGGGTGGCGATGCAGATCGGCCGCTACGGAGGCGGTCTGACCTTCCCGCCCAACGACGCCCAAGGGCTGCTGGAGGCGTGCAGCGCGGCGGTGTCGGACTATGATGGGCTTCGCCGGCGGGCAGGCGACGCAGCGCCTCGATGGAATGAATTTCACAATCCCGAGCGGTTTATCGACATTGTGCTGGCGCGCGCCGGGAAAATATCGCCATGACCGTCAGGGTCGGGCTGTTCAGCCGGAGCCTGCGACAGGAGAATCCCGGCCAAGCCGAGCGCGCCGCGCGGGCGCTAGCCGAGCGCCTTGCCCCCGAACCATCGCTGGAGCTTTTCGTCATCTCGGCGCCCAAGCTGGATCGAGGTGAAGTCCTGGTCAAAGCGCACGCCGCACACCGCTATCTCGAACGCGTCCCGCTCGACCTGGGTCGCGCCGCCACTGGATCGCTGCCGCTGAAGGAGCGACTGCTGCCTTACCTGCAATGGCTCTACCAGCCGCCCTGGCCGCGGATCGCGCGACGCGTGGCGAGCTTGCTCGGTCTGTTTCAATGGGCGCGGGGCTACTACTACGATATCGAGGCCGCCCACGGCTGGCCGGTCGAATCGAGCCACGCGGCGATGTTCGAGCGGCAGGTCGACGTTGAGATCATGCCGCTGCGCCGCCTCGATGTGGTCGTTGGCTTCGGCCCGCTGGAGGAGGTCTGGGACTGCCCTATCGAGCATTTGCCGACCCGCGCCATCTGCTTTGTTCATGACCTGATGCCGCTGCGAACGGACGAGTGCGCAAGCTCTCCGCCGGATCGTTTTTTCCGGAACTGTGCCAAGGCGGTGTTGCGCGCCAGACGCCTGGTCTGCGCTTCACGCTCGACCGAGCAGGATCTGCTCGCCTTCTTCCCGAATGCTGCCGGTCGCACAGCGGTGGTTCACTACGGCCACGACGCGGCGCTGCCCGTCGCCGAGCTGCTTGCAACGGCGGCGGCGGAACGGCCGTATCGTCTGCTGGTGCTGGGCGATGGCGTGCAGCGCGTCGCCGTCCGCAACATGCTCCTGGCCCTTGCCCTGTTGAGGCGAAAGCTGCCCGACACTTCGGTCGAGGTGACCATAGCGGGCGGCAGCGCCATGAGGCGGCCGTTGTCGCGTCTAGTCGACGCGGCGGAACGGCATGTGACTATTCGATGGATCGCTTCGGATCTCGGGACCAATCCCGTCGAGTTCTATCGCGCCGCGGATGCCTTTGTTTACGCGCCGCTCTGGGAGGGGTTCGGCCTGCCGGTGCTGGAGGCGATGAGTGCGGGCGTTCCAGTCGTGTGCTCCGATGTCGCCAGCCTTCCGGAAGTCGGTGGTCCGCACGCGCGCTATTGCGATCCCTACAATCCGGAATCGATAGCTGACGCCATCGTCGCAACGCTTCGAATGACGCCGCAGGAAAGAGAGCAATGGGTTGCGGCGGCAACGGCCTGGGCTGGTGCATTCACCTGGGAGAGCAGTGCCGTCCGGCTGGCAGGAATCATTGGGAAACTGGCGGCACAATGACCATCGATGCCGGCGACGTCATCCCACGGACATCAGCGCTGCACTGCAACCGGGTGCGGCCGCCGCATGCATTCACCGCGCGCCCGCACATCGCTGCTGGTTACAAATGAAACCGCCACGCCGTCCGAGTTTGCGCGGCAAATTGGGTCGTGGCCGCCCGCGTAAGACCGCCCCCGCCGCGGGTGCGACATAAAGCGCGCAGCCGCAAGCCCTATCCCTGGCTGCCCAATGAGGACCTTTGGTCTACCAGTACCCCTCCAATACCGGAGCTTTCCGGAGCGAGGAGCCAGGCACGGAAGCCAATGCCGTCTTTGGTGTTTAGCAATCAACGCCGCATCGACGGCCGGCCCAGACAAAACAAGAGAAGAGAGGAAACGGTCATGCTGAAATCTTGGAAGGCGGGTCTGATCGGCACCGCGGTCGCCCTGACCGCTGCCCATGGCTCCGTCGCGCTGGCGGCATGGGAGCCGAGCCGCCCGGTCGAAATCATCGTACCGGCGGGTCCCGGCGGCGGCGCCGATCAGATGGCCCGCACGGTGCAGGGCATCGTGACCAAGCACAACCTGATGAAGCAATCGATGGTGGTGATCAACAAATCCGGCGGCGCCGGCGGCGAGGGCTTTCTCGACGTCAAGGCTTCGAAGGGCAACCCCCACAAGCTGGTGATCACGCTGTCGAACCTGTTCACCACGCCACTCGCGACCGGCATCCCCTTCTCCTACAAGGACCTCACGCCGGTGGCGATGATGGCGCTCGACGAGTTCATCCTCTGGGTCAACGCCGAAAAGCCCTACAAGTCCGCCAAGGACTATATCGACGCCGCCAAGGCCGCGAACGGCAGCTTCAAGATGGGCGGCACCGGCTCCAAGCAGGAAGACCAGATCATCACCGTCGCGCTAGAGAAGCAGACCGGCGCCAAGTTCACCTACATCCCTTACAAGGGCGGCGGCGCGGTGGCGGTGCAGTTGGTCGGCAATCACATCGATTCCAGCGTCAACAACCCGATCGAGGCAGTGGCCCATTGGCGCGCCGGCAAGGTCAAGCCGCTGTGCGTGTTCGACTCCAAGAAGCTCGAGTATCACGACAAGATCGCCGGCGATCTCGCCTGGGACAGCGTCCCGACCTGTAAGTCGGCCGGTCTCGACGTCGAGTACTTGATGTTGCGCGGCTTCTTCATGCCAGCCGGTGCGACTGATGAGCAGGTCGGCTTTTACGTCGATTTGCTCAACAAGGTTCGCGAGACGCCGGATTGGAAAAAGCTGATGAGCGACGGCGCGTTCAACCAGACTTTCATGACCGGGAAGGATTACCTTAAGTGGGTCTCAAATGAGGAAAAGCGCCACCAGGATCTGATGAAGGCGGCCGGCTTCCTCGCCGTCGGCCAGTGAGGGCGGAGTCGGGCGTCAGCGGAAATGAGTGAAACTTCGCATGGTTCCGGTGGGGCAGGTCCGTCCCACCGGTCGGTAGAGATCGGCGTCGCGCTGCTCATGGCGTTGCTAGCCCTGGTCGGCGTCGCCGGCAGCCTTCAGGTCGGCATCGGCTGGGCGGCCGAGGGCCCGCAGGCTGGATTCTTTCCGTTCTACATCTCGCTGATCGTGCTGGGCTCCTGCGCGGTTAACCTGGTCGGCATCGTGCGCGAGAGCCCTCGCGCGAGGTTCGCCCAATGGGGCCAGCTTCGCCAGGTCATGGCCGTTGTCATCCCGACGACGGTCTATGTCTTCGCTGTGCCGGTGCTGGGCATGTATCTCTCGTCCGGCCTGCTGATCGGCGTGTTCATGAAATGGCTTGGCCGCTACCGCTGGCTCGTGGTGCTGGCGGTCGCCATCGGCGTGCCGGTCGCAACCTACGTTATGTTCGAGCGCTGGTTCCTCGTTCCGTTGCCGAAGGGGCCGCTGGAGGACTGACTCGGTCTATGACGAACAATCGAATTCGCCCGCGCGGCCGGCTCCAGGAACGCTGAAAGCATCGCATGATCGAGGACGTCGGCAACCTGTTCCATGGCTTTGCAGTGGTGCTGCAGCCGTTCAACATCTTGCTGATGGTGGTCGGCATCGTGCTCGGCGTCATCATCGGGGTGCTGCCCGGGCTTGGCGGCGCTAACGGCGTCGCGATCTTGCTGCCGCTGACCTTCAGCATGTCGCCAACCTCGGCGATCATCATGTTGTCGTGCATCTACTGGGGCGCGCTGTTCGGCGGCGCCATCACCTCGGTGCTATTCAACATCCCAGGCGAGCCATGGTCGGTGGCGACCACGTTCGACGGCTATCCGATGGCGCAACAGGGCAAGGCCGGCGAAGCGCTGACCGCAGCTTTCACCTCGTCGTTCGTGGGCGCGCTGTTTGCGGTCATCATGATCACGCTGTTGGCGCCGCTGGTGGCGAGCTTCGCGCTCGAGTTCGGGCCGCCGGAAATCTTCTCGGTCTATTTCCTGGCATTCTGCAGCTTCGTCGGATTGAGCAAGGAGCCGCCATTCAAGACCGTGGCTTCGATGATGATCGGCTTCGGCCTTGGCGCAGTCGGCCTCGATCAGATGACCGGGCAGCTGCGGCTGACCTTCGGGTTTTCCGAGCTGCTCTCGGGCTTCGACTTCCTGATCGCTGTGATCGGCCTATTCGGCATCGGTGAAATTCTCCTGACCATGGAGGAGGGGCTGAACTTCCGCGGCAAATCGGCCGCGATCAATCCCAAGGTGGTTTTTCAGACCTGGACGGAACTGCCACGCTATTGGGTGACCTCGTTGCGCTCTTGCCTGATCGGCTGCTGGATGGGCATCAGCCCGGCCGGCGCAACGCCGGCCTCGTTCATGAGCTACGGCATTGCCAAGCGGGTGGCCAAGAACGGCAATAAGTTCGGTACTGGCGTGATCGAAGGCGTGGTCGCGCCCGAGACTGCAGCGCATGCCGCCGGCACCTCGGCGCTGCTGCCGATGCTGTCGCTTGGCGTGCCCGGCTCGCCGACCGCGGCTGTCCTGCTCGGCGGGCTGCTGATCTGGGGCTTGCAGCCGGGGCCGCTGTTGTTCGTCGAGCAGAAGGACTTCGTCTGGGGCCTGATCGCGAGCATGTATCTCGGCAATGTCGCCGGCCTCATCATCGTGCTGACCTGTGTGCCACTGTTTGCCGCGATCCTGCGGGTGCCGTTCAGCATCATCGGGCCGATCATCCTGGTGATGTGCGCCATCGGGGCCTACACCGTGCACAACAACAGCTTCGACGTGGTGATGATGCTGGTGTTCGGCGTCGCCGGCTATCTCTTGAAGAAGACCGACTATCCGCTGGCGCCGATGGTGTTGGCCATCGTGCTGGGCGACAAGGCGGAAGAAGCGTTCCGCCAGTCGCTGCTGGCTTCGCAAGGCAAGCTCGGCGTGTTCTTCTCCAACGGTCTTGTCGGCACGATTATGACGCTGGGCCTGATTGCGCTGTTCTGGCCGCTCATTCAGAACGGCCTGACCCGTCTACGCGCACCGCGCGTCGCCACCTGAGCCGGAAGGCTCGCTCGGCAGGCCGTTCGGTTGACCGTCTACCCATTTGAAAAATCAAGAAAATTGCTGGGCGCATTAACTATTCCCGCGATTTCGTTGGAAATTATTTCAAACGCCGGGGTGACAGAACGCCGCACTTGGGCTTTCCTGAAACATTGGCCAGAGCAAAAGCTGGCACTGCGCGCGCGTGCACTCAGCGCGCAGAAAACCATAAGATTTTGGGGGAAACGTCATGGCCGTCGCTTCGCAAAGTTCTGCGCACGCCGCATCGTCAGGAGCCAGCCGCTGGGCGCAGCTGGTGTTCGGCATCATCTGCATGGTGATGATCGCCAACCTGCAATACGGCTGGACGCTGTTCGTCAATCCGATCGATCAGAAGTATCACTGGGGCCGAGCAGCGATCCAGGTGGCGTTCACCATCTTCGTGCTGACGGAAACCTGGCTTGTCCCGATCGAGGGCTATCTGATCGACAAGTACGGCCCGAAGATCATGGTGTCCGCATCGGGCGCACTGGTCGCGATCGCCTGGGTGATCAACGCTTATGCGGACTCCTTGACTCTGCTCTATATCGGTGCGGCGATCGGCGGCGTCGGCGCGGGCATCATCTACGGCGCCTCGGTCGGCAACGCGCTGAAGTGGTTCCCGGATCACCGCGGCCTCGCCGCTGGTCTCACCGCGGCAGGCTTTGGCGCGGGGTCTGCGCTGACCGTCGTGCCGATCGCCAACATGATCGCCACCAGCGGCTATCAGTCGGCCTTCCTGTGGTTCGGTCTCGGCCAGGGCATCGTCTGCATC
>JADMIO010144974.1_pt1 | contig 14577 bp, 9 predicted proteins | sample 8958161 | NCBI WGS metagenome assembly JADMIO01 (sample SAMN16585339, study PRJNA669376) | soil metagenome | isolation source: Crop rotation soil | place: USA: Cullars Rotation, Alabama | collected 2011 | reverse complement strand
GCCGCGACTTCAAGTCACGTGAATTCCAAGCTTCGGATCCCACTGTGCTGGAAAGCGACTCCGCGGCGGCAAAAATGAGGACGATCGTCGCCGTGCGGCACGCAGTAGATAGGAGACTACGTCTGATGTGCATTTCCGATTGACTCCCTTGTTGATGCAAAGTCCTTCTTGAGCTTGCTAACCCGAAGGGTATAGTGATGTTGCGCGGCCCATTCACCGCATTTTTCGCTTTTTGTTCAGTAAGACGCATTTGGCATGGATTTAGATCCGTTTTCCCGAGCTTTTGTTTCCAAAGCAGTAACAATGTGACGCGTTGTCCCATCAGCCGGCTTTACGGGCGTGCCAACCGCAGCGAAACGCCCCGAAACCCGCTGATTGCGTGCTCATCAAGCGAGTGGCGGGGCGCTCTTTATGAAGTCGAAACGTCTAATGGATGTCGAACTGTTCGGGATGCAGGCTGGGATCGCTCTTGACGAGGATTGTCTTGCCAACCATGTCTTCCATCTCCTGGAGCCACTTCGCACCTGAAGACTTGAGCTGTTTTACGACTTCCGGATGCACGCGCAGCATCACGTCACCGCGATCGAGGTGCTTCTGCATTTTCCGCATCTCGATATAGATGTCGTTGCAGACCGTGACGGGTGACTTGACCATGCCCGTCCCCGAACACACTGAGCACGGGACAGAAAGCGTTCGCTCCAGCGACTGTTTCACCCGCTTACGCGTAATCGCTACCAAACCGAAATCATTGAACTGCAGCACCTTCGAAGGAGCGCGGTCTCTCTTGAGTTCGTCTTCCAGTGCAGCCATCACGCGATTGCGATTCTTGCGCTCATCCATATCGATGAAGTCGATGATGATGATTCCACCCAGGTCGCGCAGCCGGATCTGACGTACGATTTCCGGAATAGCGTCCAGGTTAGTCTTCACGATCGTATCTTCCAGCCGCGCGGTTTTACCGACAAATTTGCCCGTATTGATGTCGATCGCCACCAGGGCCTCAGTCTGATTGATGACGATCGATCCACCGGACTGAAGCCACACCTTGCTCTTCAGAGCCTTGTTGATCTCATCGGTGATCCCGAACTGCTCGAAGAGCGGTGTCTCCTTGCTGTAGAGCTTCACGCGCCGGATCAGCGAAGGCTGAAAGCGCTGCAGGAACCGCAGCACACGCTCATACTCAGTCTCTGTATCAACCCAGATAGCAGAGAAATTGTCAGTTACCTGATCGCGCAGAATCCGCTCGATCAGGTTCAGATCGTGGTAGATCAGGGCGGGGGATTTTGAAGAGTCTGAACGCGCCTTGATATCGCTCCACAGGTTCAGCAGAAATCTAAGATCGCTGCGAAGCTCGTCCTCGCTAGCGCCCTCGGCTGCCGTGCGCACGATGAATCCTCCGCTCGCTTCACCCTTCTCGCTCAGCAGAATCTCCTTGAGCCGCCTGCGCTCGGCATCTGAGTCAATCTTCCGCGAGACCCCGGTGTGGTTCACTGTAGGCATAAAGACGAGGAACCTTCCAGGGAGCGCAATGTGCGACGTGATCCGCGCACCTTTCTTTGCGATCGGTTCCTTCGCAATCTGCACCAGGATTTCCTGACCAGGTTTCAGAAGGTCGTTGATCGCTGGCAAATTCGTCGACTGCACCGAATGCCGAGTACGTCCATTGCCATGGCCGTGGCGCTCACCGCGTCCCCTCCGGCCATCTCGCCGATCTCGTCTCGCACGCCGATCACCCTCTCGATGCTGCGGCAATGGCTCGCCAGCAATTGCGTCGGCCTCCGCAGGTATTACGTCCTCGTCATGGCTGAAGGATGCATACTCGTCTTCGGCGGAAGAATCATGCAAACCACTGTGGACATCGTCCTCTGCATGCTCAAGGGAATAATCGCGAGGCCTGTCGTACTCCTCAACCTCCTCCAGCGTGTCCTCCTCAAATTCATCCTGTTCGGAGTCATTGCGCGTGATATGGTCAATTGACATCTCCCGTAGCATCACGCCCAGATCGGCCGCCCCTTCCAGAACCTCCTCTTCATCGTCGATTTCTTCAATCGAGCTTGCTTGAAGAGTGGTTGCTACTTCTTCCTCTTCCTGAATTTCTTCATATTTCTCGGCTCGCTTTGGTACTGCCACCGGCCAGATCGAGGCATCGGAATCTGTCGCTTCGGGCGAGACCACGGCGTGCTCATGACGGATCGGCGAACTCTCGTCGGCCCGCTCCATCGTGCCGGAACTCGCGACATCATCAGCAATCAGCTCCGGGTCCGAGATCATCTCGCCGGTAGCGGAGATTGCGGTCACGTCGTGTGCGAGCAACTCTGCCTCGTTCTGCGCAGTTAGAGCTTCCGGTGCCGTTCCTGCTGCTTCCGGGGCCGGCTCGGGGGCGAACTCCGTCCCGAATTCTGCCGGTGGCTCCATTACAGGTAGAACGTTACGAAACTCACGAGGGGGAACTGGGTCGAATCGGAAGGAGGCTGACGCGCTCTCCGGCTCATACTCGGTCTCTTCTATCTGCTCGATCGCATCCCCGCCTGGGGCAGACGCAATCTCCCCTGTCTCAGTTGTCGGAGCTGCCACAGCGGGTTCGCTAACCTGCTCGCCGACGATATCTGTTGCCTGATGTTGCTCCACGCGCGCTTCCAACGGCTCAGCCACAGGCGCTATCGGCGCGGACTGCGGCTGTGGAGCTCTCCTGCGCGATAAGGTCTCTCCCGGCAATACAGCGCCGCCATCCCAGCCGGCGGCAACAGCGGTGTAGAGTGTAGCCGGTGCAGCCAGCGGGGTCAGAGAAGCCGACGTTGGAGTCGAAGTGCCCGGCGGGGGAGTGCTAGGTCCGGCCTGATCGCCCGCGGGACGGTATTTGGAAAGCGTCTCACCTGGCAGAATTAGCGGTTCAACGGAACCGCCTGCCTGAATGTCGCCATAGGCATTCTCAATTGGGCCGGTACCCCTCGGTTCTTCACCGCGGATTCCGTACATCTCCCCGCGCGACGGGGTGAAACCGCGAGGAAATCGGCTACCGCGACGGCCACGGTCTTGTTCGCCTCGGCCTCGCCGCTCGCCAGCGTGCTCTTGTTGATTGTTTGCAGGAGCAGCTGATGAGGGGCTCAACTGCTCGATGGCCGAATCGGTCCGACTCTCCTCAGTTGTTTCAGGCAGCTCATTCGCAGCGCCTCCACGTGAAGCGTCACCCTGGTGACCACCGCGTCCCCGCCGTCGGCCACGGCGCCCACGCCATCTTCGGCTGCCATCGGCGCCAGGTGCGCCTTCCCCGATCTCGCCTGCAGATTCACCGTTCTCCGGTTCAGTCTTGTCGAGCCGAATTTCCTGGTCGGTAAACTCCTGTTGGCCAGGCAGCTCCAGAGGAGCGGATACGTCCGAGGGACCATTCTGCGCATAGCGATCGCGCCCTCCACGCCTGCCCCTACCCACACGATCACCAGATCGGTCCGAGCTATGCCGTGGTGCCGAAGTGTCGAACTCTTCTGGATCGGCAGCTTCCTCAAGAAAATCAGTAATGTATAGAAAAGCATCCCGCTCGAGGCCGATATCCACGAATGCGGATTGCATGCCTGGAAGGACGCGAGTCACCCGGCCGTTATATATGGATCCTGCAAGGGTATATTCGTTTTCGCGCTCGTAGTAAATCTCTGCGAGCGATTCGTCTTCAACAATCGCCAGCCGCGTCTCGTGAGGCGTGCTGGAAATATAAATTTCTTTCGACATGGACCTGCTCTTTCTGCCCGATCCCACCTAGGAAGCGGGAGCCGAGCGACAGGCAGGCGGAGATCAACGGAGGCTTCGCGATTTCGCTAAGCGCCCCTCCCCGGTGGTTCGAACAGGATGGGGGATGTGAAAGCTGTGTAGACCGATGAACACAGGCGCGAGTCGAGATTCACCGCAACCTGCTGCTGGCTAACCATTGGCTTTGAGGTCATCCAACTGAATCTAAACGTAATCGGGAACACCGGCATTGCTTCACGAGGAGCTGGGCATGCGGAGTTTGTGACCGAAACAACCTCAGCAGATGCTTGAGGCGGGGCCGTTTGCCGTCCGGATGCGATCATTCCCTTCAAACCTGTCCGGCCTTCGGAATCCAATCTCAGCCTGGCCGGCCTTTTCTTTGAACCTTCAAAAAACTTCTGCCGCTCGCCCGAGAGTCGTCGCTACGGGGAGCGGGTCTGCTCCGGCACTATTACAGCCGGGTAACTCCAGTATGCACCAAGATCAATGCCAGCAGGGGAATGACGTCCATTTCAGTTCTATCGAAGGCCGCCCTTCAATTCACAAAACGCCGCATGCGAATGTTCATGACAATCCCCAACGCCAGAAACGTAAATAAAATGGACGATCCGCCATAGCTCATAAGCGGGAGGGGGATACCTGTTACTGGCATCAGCCCCACCACCATCCCAATATTTACAAGCACTTGGAACAGTATTACCGCTACGACACCCATGACGATAAACGTGCCGGGTACGTCAGCCGCCTGCTGCGCGTTCTGAATCAAGCGCGTTAATATCAAGAAATATAACAACAGCACGCCAATACCACCGATGAATCCGTGCTCCTCGCAGAAGGCGGCGAAGATGAAATCGGTGTAGGGGATCGGGAGAAAATCGCCCTGCGTCTGCGTGCCTTTGTTCGTTCCCTTGCCCCAAAGTCCGCCCGATCCAACAGCAATTTTCGACTGCAGAATTTGATACCCGGCACCCTTGGGATCACTGCCGGGATCGATGAAGCTGTTGATTCGGGCCTGCTGATAGGGCTTCAGGCGCTTGCCGCTCAGGTACGCTCCGGTACCTAACACACAGAACCCGAGTAGCAGAATCGCGACCTGTTTCATGCGAATGCCACCGAGGAACAACCCTGCCACCAGCACTGGGAAATAGGTGAGGGCTGTGCCAAGATCAGGCTGCTTCAGCACAAGCGCCATGGGAATACCGACCAAGGCAAAAGCCTTCCCGATATCCACCCAGGTGAGCTCTCGCCCGATTAGACCCCAGAAATACCTGGCTACGGCCAGAATGAGAATCAGCTTCACCCACTCGGATGGCTGGAAGTGCACGCCGCCTCCAAGGTTGATCCAGCGACGCGCGCCCAGGACTTTCTGTCCAACCGCGAGAACTGCAACCAAAGCGAATGCGCCGACTCCATAGGCCCACGGTGCAATATCGACCAGCCGATGGTAATCGATCAACGAGACGATAAACATGAGCACCAGGCCCACAACCAGAAAACCAAGCTGCTTCTCGCCGAAGCCATGGAATTTGGTATGCAGTGTCGCCGACTTGATCTCCAGCACGCTGATGAATGACATCAGAAGCACCAAGGACAGCAGCATCCAATCGAAGTCGCGGAAAGAAGAAGATCGAGGCATGGGGCGTTCTTAGCAAGCTCCAGAAGGGCTCAGGGTTGACTGATCGGTGAAGTGGAGTTGCCCGGTTTCACCTGCGGCGTGACAAAAGCTGTCGGAACGCTAGCAGCCTCTGAATTTTTCTTGCTGTCGCTCACAACTACTGCGTTTGTCTTCTGCGGCGGTGCCGACTCCTGAGTTGGCTTGGGCTGCTGATCGGCTTTGGGCATTTCCGCCACACGGATATTGTTGGCTTTCTTCCGCTGTTTTTCGACAAACGCATTGACCACCTGAGCGGCCACCGGTGCGGCGGCTTCAGCTCCCCACCCGCCGTGTTCGCACAATACGGCAACTACCATATCGGGGTTGCGGCGCGGTACTATGCCGACAAACCAGGCATTCGCGCGCTCCTTTCCTGCACCGAGGCTAGTCGCCCCTGCACTGTGGCTGACAACTTGAGCGGTGCCTGTCTTTCCGGCGAAGTCGACGCCCTCCAGCCGCACAGCGCCCGCCGTCCCGCCCGGTCCCAGGGTGGCAGCCATTGCCTCAGTGATGGTCTCCCAATTCTGTGGCGAGAGCGAAAAGGTCTTATCGCCGCTACCAGGATAGCTCTCACGTAGAGCGGATTCGAAATCCTTCGGCACCTCATCCGGGAAGATTACATGTGGCCTCTTCAGTACGCCGCCAGAGGCAATGCCGGCGATCGCTCGAGCAAGTTGAACTGGCGTGACCTGGACAGCTCCTTGACCGATTCCGACCGAGATCACCTCACCCGCGTACCACTTCTCATGTTGCGTCTTCAGCTTCCATGCAGTGGACGGCATCGTGCCGGAGGCCTCGTTCGGGAGGTCGATGCCAGTCTTCTGCGACAGGCCGACCTGGGTCGCGTACCTCGCAATGGTGTCGATGCCCAGCCTCTCAGCCAACGTGTAGTAGAACGTATCGCAGGACCACGGGATTGCATGGTCGATGTCGACCATGCCGTGGTGCTTGTCACAGCCGAAGAAGTGGCCGAAAAATGTGCCGCCCCCAGCGCACATGACGTGCATGTTCTGCGCGACACCTTCCTGAAGGCCGGCCAGTGACATGATGATCTTGAAGGTCGACCCGGGCGCCAGTTGCGCCTGTATCGCTTTGTTCATGAGCGGGTGTTCCGGATCCGTGATGACCTGGTTCCAGTAACTTCTCGTCAGGCGCACCGCGAATTGGTTGGGATCGAATGTTGGCCGCGATACCATTGCAAGGACCTCGCCGGTATGCGGGTCCATGGCCACGAGCGCGCCGTTCTTGCCCTCCATCGCCTTCTCGGCCACTCTCTGCAAATCCAGATCGATCGTTAGCCGTAGGTCCTGCCCGGGCGTCGCCATCTGCTGGCCAAGTACACCCAGCTCCTTGCCGTGGCTGTTGACGATCACGTCACGCGAGCCGTCTTTGCCGCGGAGGAGCGCGTCATACATCTCTTCCACGCCGGATTTGCCGACCACATCGCCGGGCTCATAGAACTCGAACTTCGGGCTGTTCAGGTCCTGCTCCGAGACCTCGCCTACATACCCGATCAGGTGTGCGGCGAAACCGTCCCGCGGGTATAGCCGCCGCTGCACGTCCCGAGTCTCTAGTTCGGGAAGCTCGCTACGATGGGCCTCAATAAACGCCTGCTCATCAGGCGTAATGTCCTGTTTCAGCGGGATCGCCTGATACTTTGGCTGCAGCTGGTAATGTTTGATCGCCGCCAGAATGTCCTGCTCCTGCATGTGGAGACCCTTGGCGATCAGTGGCAGGTCCGCAGTCAGGTCCTTGATCTGGTCGCGCAGCAAAAAACACTCAACCGATGGATAGTTATCGACCAGAATGCGTCCCTCGCGGTCGAAGATCTTCCCTCGCGGCGCGAGCACCGGTGTCTTGCGAATCCAGTTCGCCTCAGCAAGCTGCTTGTAGCCTTCAGCCCCAAGCACCTGCAGGCGCCACATGCCCGTTGCGAGAATGACCAGTACCAATGCCACTAAATACTGAGTGGCGTGGAGCTTACCTGTCGCCACCTTCTCTTCCCGTCCGATCCGCCGTTCCGGGGTGGATTCCATGCTAAGGCCTCTGTTTCTGATGCTCTAGTTTACTGCTTCACGGCCCACCAATCTCTCCCACGCGCGGGGCACTCGACGCGCGGTTTCATCATTATTCTTGCCGCTTCCAACGATCCAGAAACAGGAACAGTGGCACCGCAACCAGCAGGTTAACGACTGCCCGGATCAACTCATGCAGCCAAAGCACGTGGAACCCGTGGATACCTAACAGGCGGCGCTGAATCAGGTACAGGAGCACACTTTGCAGCAGCGAAAAGCAAAAAGTCAGCACCGCTCGTGTGGCGGTGTTTTCCACGTCGATGCGGCTTCCAAGGCTTGCCGCGGCATAGCCCACTACGGCCTTTGCCATTCCATTCACGCCAGCTGGAATACCACTCAAAAGGTCCTGCAAGATACCAATGACCGCGCCCGTTGTTGTACCCGCAATCGGACTACGCCGGCTCACAGCAAAGAACAAGGTCACGATGAGGGGTAGATCCACAATGGCCAGTCGCGGCGATATCCGCGGCAGCATAACCTGGATCAGAATGGCAATCGCAGGGATAAGAACGGTTGCAAGCAGATGGAAGCTCTGCTGCTCCGCCTCACGCCTCGACATGTAACTGCGCGTCACCATGGTTTCCAATGTGGCCATCTCCTCGCCCGCTTGCCAGGCTTCTACTGCGATTCCTGCTGTTCCGGTGTATTGGCTAGTGTCTTCGCTTTCGGCTTCGGCGCCGGGAGCGGCAGCGTCTGCACCGGCTCGGCCGGATTTGCTGCCCCAGGAGTCAGGTCCGAAGCCGGAGGCGTAACTCCGCTGGAATAGCGGTCCGGATGAAGCGCCGGCAGCGGACGCGGAACCTTCGCGGTCGTTTCGGCTGCAGATCCAGGAGCCGCTCCGCCGGAGGTCGTCGGGTCTTTTGGCTGATCGTCATGGATGCCCGGCAGTTTCTCCGCGCTCATATCAGCCGCACGTTGGGCCTGGGCCGCCTCCAGATCTTGCTGTGCCTGTGCGCTCAGGTCCGGCTGCATGCCCGTAATCACCAGCACCTCTTCAACGCGGTTCAGGTCGGCTGCCGGCTTGATCGCGATGGCGATGTAAGGCTGGTGATCGGGATCTGGCGCGACGCTCTCGATAACTCCTACCGGCAGACCGCGCGGATATACTTGGTCGCCGCCGGACGTAAGTACATGCTCGCCCGCCTTGATACGCGAATCTGCTGTCAAATTGCCAATCTGGACACGTCCCGCGACCGTGCCCCGCAGAATTCCGCGAATCCTTGTGCTCTCAAGGATCACGCCCGCTCCTGAGGTCTGATCATTGATCTCCACTACCTGGGCTGTAGTCGCCGAAACCTCACGTATTTTTCCAACTATGCCTTCGGGTGTAATCACGGGCATATCGGGTCGAAGCCCATCGTTAGAACCCTTATCAATCGTCAAGATGTGCGATTGGTCAGTCGCGCTGTTCCCGATCACCTGAGCCGCAACCGTCGACCCTACATAGCGTTGGCGGAACTGCAGCATCGTCTGCAGACGACGACCCTGCAGCGCATCCTCCGCAATAGCTGCTTCATCGATTCGCATTTGTGCCACCTGACGCTTAAGCGCCTCATTTTCCTGTCGCGCATGCCTCAAATCGATGTAGTTGTACCAGGTATTCCGTACACCCAGGCCGATAGTATGCGCCGCCCGTTCAAACGGCGTCACAGCCCCAATCGCCCATAGACGTATGAGCCGGATCTTTTCGCCCTGCGGTTCGGCTGCATTCGCCGGCGTGCGAACCTGCACCGCCAGCGCAATCGCCTGCGCCAGCAGGACCGCGATCAGGAACAGCGCATTTTTGAACCGGGTGACGAATTCCATGTGGAGCCATACCCCAGGTATCCGCGTACTGCTCGCGGAGAACTCCCGTTGGGCCTTATTTTCGCGGCACCAGCGCTTAGTCGATCGAGATCTTCCGCAGAAGCTTGAAATCAGAGAGCATGCGACCCGTTCCCAGGACAACGGAAGCCAGCGGATCGTCAGCAATTGAGACTGGCAGGCCCGTCTCTTCGCGGATGCGTTTATCCAGATTCTTGATCAGTGCGCCACCACCAGTCAGCACGATGCCCCGATCGGAGATATCAGCCGAGAGCTCCGGTGGTGTCCGCTCCAGTGCTACACGAATCGCGTTGATAATAGTCGAGATCGACTCGGCCAGCGCCTCTCGGATCTCCGAATCCTCAATCGTGATCGTCTTTGGCACGCCCTCAATCAGATTGCGGCCCTTGATTTCCATGGTCAATGGCTTGTCCAGCGGATACGCTGATCCGAGCATCATCTTGATCTGCTCTGCCGTGCGTTCCCCGATGAGCAAGTTGTACTTGCGTTTCAGGTACGTGACGACCGCTTCATCCATCTGGTTCCCGGCCATCCGAACGGAACGGGAGTAAACGATACCTGCCAGGGAAATCACCGCGATGTCTGTGGTTCCGCCCCCGATATCGACGACCATGTTGCCTCCGGGCTCCGTAATCGGCAGACCGGCGCCAATGGCGGCTACCATTGCCTGCTCAACCAGATGGACCTCGCTGGCCTTGGCGCGATACGCCGAGTCCATGACCGCTCGCTTTTCAACCTGTGTAATCTCACTCGGAACCCCAATCACAATCCGCGGATGCACCATGCGTTTGCGATTGTTGTGCGCCTTCATGATGAAGTAATTCAACATCTTCTCGGTGTGGCGGAAGTCCGCGATCACACCATCTTTCATCGGCTTGATGGCGACAATATTGCCGGGAGTCCGGCCCAACATCTCCTTAGCTTCCTTACCAACGGCTTCCACATCGTTCGTTTGCGTATTCACCGCAATAATCGAGGGCTCGTTGACGATGATGCCCTTACCGCTCGCGTACACCAGCGTGTTGGCCGTGCCAAGGTCGATCGCAAGGTCGTTGGAGAAAAGGCTGAACAGCGACCGCATGTTGTGGATGCGCGAATAGCGTGCCTGATAACCGTTCGAAGCCATGTGGCGAGTGATTTCCTGAGTGAAGGTCGATTCCTATTGTAAGGCTAGTATGGTTACCCCCGCGCGGTTCGTAATTACTACCTTCGGGTGACACTGACAAGCCAACGGCGCTTTGGTAGGGTTGGGGCATGGTTATTGGAGTGCCCAAAGAGGTTAAGGACCATGAGAGTCGTGTCGGCATCACCCCAGCCGGCGTCCACGCGTTGGTTGCAGCAGGGCACAAGGTACTTGTAGAACACAACGCAGGCGAGCTTTCCGCCATGCCGGATGACGATTACCAGGCCGCCGGAGCCGAAATCGTTGGGTCCGCTCACGACGTCTGGCGTCTCGCTGATCTGGTCGTGAAGGTCAAAGAGCCAATTGAGAAGGAATATAGGCACTTCCGCGAAGGTCTCGTTCTCTTTACCTACCTGCACCTCGCGCCGCTGCCTGAACTCACGAGTGCTCTACTCGAAAAAAAGGTCACCGGCATCGCATACGAGACAGTCCGGGACCATACCGGCACGCTTCCCCTATTGACACCGATGAGCGAAGTCGCCGGCCGGATGAGCGTTCAGGTCGGTGCTGCTTACCTTGAAAAGGAACACGGCGGCCGCGGCTTGCTTCTCGGAGGTGTTCCCGGCGTGCCCCCAGGGCATGTGGTCATTCTAGGGGGCGGCATCGTTGGCACTAACGCCGCCAAAATCGCCCTCGGCTTGGGAGCCCGCGTCACCCTCGTGGACCTGAACCTCAATCGGCTCCGCGACTTGGACGACATTTTCGGCGGTCGCCTTAATACGCTTGCGTCCAACAGCTACAACATTGCTCGTGCCGTGTGCCAGGCTGATGTTGTCATCGGAGGAGTCCTGATCCCAGGAGCGTCCGCGCCGAAGCTGGTCACCCGGGAGATGGTGTCGAAAATGCGCCGCGGCGCCGTTATCGTCGACGTCGCTATTGATCAGGGGGGATGCATCGAGACCGCACACCCGACCACTCATTCCGATCCATCCTTCGTTGTTGATGGTGTAGTCCACTACTGCGTGACCAACATGCCCGCCGCTGTCCCCAACACCTCCACCCTCGCCCTGACGAACGCCACCTTCCCGTACGTGATGAAGCTGGCAAGTCATGGCGCCGACGCTGCCATCAAGCAGGATGTAGGGTTTGCAGCCGGCGTGAACACATACAACGGCACTTTGACCTGCGCTCCCGTCGCCGAATCACAGCAGCGCCCCTGGCGCGCCGTCACCGAACTCGTATCCTGATCTGTCCGAACCGCAGCGGAACGCGTCGCCCTGTTCACCGGCTGTGTCTGTAGGAGACCGGAATGCATGCTGATATAGAAAACGTCGCGGGCACAACCGTGCCCGGACGTATCGTAGTGGTGGGTGCCGGCGCGGTCGGCATCTATGCCGCTGCCCAACTTGCTGCGCGCGGCAAACAGGTAGTGTTACTCGAAGCTGGTGAGCGACACCTGGGCAACTTCGACGAAGGCTCCTACACCTCCATCGGCCGACCGCACTCGGGAATCCGCATCGGTCGTAGCCGCAGCCTGGGTGGCACCACGAACCTCTGGGGTGGCCAACTCGTCGAATTCCAGCCCATTGACTTCACTGGCCGGGACTGGCTTCCCGGCTCCAAATGGCCTGTCTCCTATGACGAGATCGCTCCCTACTACAAACCGACCTACCTGAACCTTGGGGTCCCTGAGCAGTTCATCTCGGATGAAGCAGTCTGGCGTAGTGTGTCCTCCGCTCCGCCTAACCTCGGTTCTGACTTCGAAGTTTTCTTTACCCGATGGATGAGCACTCCCAACTTTGCCGAGCTCTTCGCCAATCAACTCGCGTCCGACTCGAACCTCCAGGTCCTCACCGATGCGACCGCAACCGCATTCCGAGGCGTGGACGACCGCATAACATCTGTCCGCGTCACAGACTCAAAGCAGCAGTCTCACTGGATACCAGCCGACACCGTGATCCTGACCGCCGGCGCAATTGAGAATGCCCGCCTTCTCCTCCACGCTGCCAACGACCCGGAGTGGGCTGCCCCATGGCGGGAAAACCAGAATGTTGGCCGCTGGTTTCAGGATCATCTTGCAGGCAAGATTGGCTCATTTGTTCCTGCCAACAAACAGGACTTTCTCCGCGCGTTCACCAACGTGGTCTACTCGGGCCGAAAATTCATGCCGAAGATTCGGATGCGCAACGCAGCGCAGGAGAAGCAAAAGCTCTATAACACCCAGGTATTCTTCGCCTTCGAGAGCGAGATCTCTGAGCACATGGTGTACCTCAAGCAATTCCTCAAGGCCGCGCTATACAAGCGGAAACTCACAGGCTTCAGCAATGTCCTCCGAAATGGCCTCGGTGTAGTCCGCTACCTGTTCCCGCTCATGTGGAAGTATGCCTGGGATCATCGGGTGTTTGTCCCGTCCACCGCGCGGGTCGACATGCACGTGCAGGCCGAACACGCTCCCGTCCGCGACAGTCGTATCACCATCCATTCCGCGGTGCTTGACGTCTATGGCATGCCCCGCGTGGTGCTCGACTGGCGGATCGGCAACGACGAGATCCGGTCTCTCCATTCCTTCGCAATGCAAATCCGTGATGCGTTCAAGACTCATGGCATAGGCACGTTGAATCTCGACGAAGGCCTGCTGGCTGACAATCCTGCGTTCCTAAATAGACTCGGCGACATCTACCATCAGTCCGGCGGTACGAATATGGCAGACTCCGCCGAGCACGGCGTAGTTGACCGAAATCTTCGGGTCTTCGGCACCCAAAATCTCTACATCGCAGGTGCGGGCACCTTCCCGACTACAAGCAACGCCAATACCACATTCACCGCCCTCACTTTCACAACGCGGCTTGTCGATCACCTCACCGGCATGCGCTCCACTTAGCCCGCCACAAGCTCGCGTAACCCGGCCTCATCCAGCACTGCCACGCCAAGCTCGCGTGCCTTATCGAGCTTCGACCCCGCCTCTTCGCCGGCGACTACATAATTCGTCTTCTTGCTGACAGAACCGGAGACTTTTCCACCCGCACCCTCGATCATCTCCTTGGCCGCCTCGCGTGTCATCGTCGGCAACGTGCCGGTAAGCACAAACGTGAGCCCCGCCAGCTTTGTCCCCGCCACGCGCTTCTCTGCCGTCATGACTACGCCTGCTACCTGCAACTGCCGCACCAACTCGCGGTTCTTCTCCTCTGCAAAAAACTCCACAACGGCCTGCGCCACCTTCGGGCCAACTTCGTTCACCTGCTCCAAATCCTCAGGGCTGGCCTGGATGATTGCTTCAATTGATCCAAAATGTCCGGCCAGCAACTGCGCCGTCCTCTCGCCGACAAACCGGATCCCTAACCCGAGCAGCACCCGCGCCAGACCCGCTTTCTTCGATTTCTCGATCTCATCCAGCAGCGCCTGTGCCGATCTCTCGCCTACCCGCTCGAGCTTCAGCAAGTCGTCCTTCTCCAGGCGGTACAGGTCCGCAATTGTGCGCACAAGCGCCTTGCGCCCAGTGTTCGCGTCAGAGTGCGTGGCCGGCTCCTCGAGCGCCGCTTCTTCCTCGCTCAGCGTATCCGTTTCCGCATCCAACTTCTGTCCCAGCAACTGGGCCACCATCGCATCGCCCAGTCCTTCGATGTTCATCACGCCTCGTGAACCGAAGTGCCGCAACTCCTCCCGGAGCCTCGCCGGGCAGTTCGCGTTGATGCACCGCCAGTCCACCTCGCCTTCAGTCTTTATCAGCGCGCTGCCGCACGCCGGACACTCAGCAGGGAACTCGATATTCTTCTCCCCTCGCGGATGCTGGCGGTCGTGGACCACCTGCGTGATCTTCGGAATCACATCGCCCCCACGTTCTACTTGGACGAAGTCACCGATCCGGACACCAAGCCGCCCGATCTCATCCGCGTTGTGCAATGTTGCGCGGGAAACCGTTGTGCCGCCGATGAACACCGGGGTCAGCGCCGCCACTGGGGTCACTTTTCCGGTACGGCCCACCTGGAAGAGCACGCCTTCCAGCTTCGTAATCCCCGCGCGCGCAGCGAACTTGTAGGCGATCGCCCAGCGCGGGGCCTTACCGGTGAACCCGAGCCGCCGCTGCTGTGCCGCCGAGTCGACCTTGCTTTCCAGCACATTGGGATCCTAAGCTTAGAATTCCACGTGGACAAGTTGTCGCG
>JADMIO011210378.1_pt1 | contig 14578 bp, 9 predicted proteins | sample 8958161 | NCBI WGS metagenome assembly JADMIO01 (sample SAMN16585339, study PRJNA669376) | soil metagenome | isolation source: Crop rotation soil | place: USA: Cullars Rotation, Alabama | collected 2011 | reverse complement strand
GCCGCGACTTCAAGTCACGTGAATTCCAAGCTTCGGATCCCACTGTGCTGGAAAGGCGCCGCCGGCGCCCAGTGCGCTGCCCGAATGCCCGCCGTCGCCGCCCGAGGACATGATCCCGAACAGCCCGCCGGTGGCGCGCAGCGTGCCCGCGGCAGTGAGGCTGACCGTGCCGGAATTGCCGCCGTCGCCGCCGGCGCCCGAAAGGCCCGAGCCGGTGGAATCTCCGCCGTCGCCGCCCTGGCCGCCGAACGAGCCGACCGAAAGATTGTTCAAGGCATTAAGCCGCAGTTCGCCGCTGCCGCTGGCGATCCACACCGAGCCGGCATTGCCGCCCTGGCCGCCCATGCCGCCCGCCACGGCGTCATTGCCGTCGCCGCCGTCGCCGCCGCGGGACTGGACCAGCGAAGAGCGGGTGATGGATGTCGCGATGGTGACCGCATTCAGCGCGGACAGGCCGACGTTGCCGGCATCGCCGCCGTCGCCGCCGCCCAACCCGTTGCCGCCGGCGCTCAGCACCGTGGAGTCGGTCAGCGACAGCCCGTTGGCCGAAGACACCGTGACGGCAGCGGCATTGCCGCCGCTGCCGCCTGCTCCTGCGGCGCCGTTCTGCGGCTCAGCGCCCATCAGCAGGGCACCTTTGTAGGAGGTGCCGCTGGCGCCGGCGTCTCCGCCGGCGCCGCCTGCGCCGCCCTGGCCTCCCAGGGACCTGACGGTGGCCCTGCTCATCGTGATACCGCCCGGAGTGCCGGGTTCCGAAAGAGAGTTGGTCACGACCTCCACGTTGCCGGCTGCGCCACCTCCGCCGCCGCTGCCGCCCGCGCCGCCGTTGCCGCCGTAGGAGCCGGAGTTCGTTGCGTTGAATGCCACGTTCACGCCATCGCCGCCGGCACCCCCGGCCTGGCCTGCACCGCCTGCCCCGCCCGCGCCGCCGCGCGAGGCAATCTCGGAGCTGGAAATCGAGATGATGGAGGTCGAATGCCGGATGTTGACGCTGACCGCGCCGGCGGCTCCGCCCATCCCGCCATCGCCGCCGTCCGCCCCTGCACCGCCAACCGTCGACAGGCTGCCCGGCACGGGATCGCCCGAATCCGGGTCGAGGCCGCCTTCAGTTGCGGCGGAGCCGTCCATGCCGTGGCCGACTGGGCTGCCGCCCGCGCCACCCGCGCCACCCAGCGAAAACACCCTGGCGCCATTGGAGAGCGTGACGCCGCCGCTGTCGCTGGTGACGTTGGCGGTGGAAGCCGCACCGCCCTGGCCGCCCTTGCCGCCATGGGCTGCCGATTCGTTCACGCCGCCTGCACCGCCCGCGCCGCCGCTGCCGCCGAACGAGCCGACCAGCGCGCCCGACAGCGACAGGTTGCCGAGCGCCACCAGGTTGACACCCGCGCCGGCGCCGCCCTGGCCGCCGTCGCCGGATTGCATGAATCCGCCGCCGGCCGTCAGGCCACCGCCGCCGGCGCCGCCGTCACCGCCGCGCGACTCGATCGTGCCGCTGACCGCCATGGTGCCCAAGGTGCTGATCGACGACACGGAAGACGCGCTGCCGCCCGCGCCGCCCTGCCCGCCGTCGCCGCCGCTGCTGGCGCTGCCATTGCCGCCGGCGCCGCCCATGCCGCCGCGCGACGCCACGGTCCCGGCACTGTTCAGCGCGCCGCCGGCACTGATGTGCAGCGTTCCGCCGGCGCCGCCTGCACCACCGGTACCGCCGCTGCCGCCCTGCCCGCCGAAGCTTCCCACGACCGAGCCGGATGCAAGGGCCAGCGTGCCGCCGCTGCCGGTGGCGCGGACCTGCACGGTCCCCGCTGTGCCGCCTGCGCCGCCGCTTCCGGCGTCGCCCGTGGTGGACAGCGATCCGCCGCTGCCGCCGGCGCCGCCTTCGGAAGCCACCATCGCGCCCGAGTCCACCGAGGTCTGGCCCTGCGCGAGCAGCGCGATATTGCCGCCCGCCCCGCCGGCGCCGCCCGCAGAGCCATCGGAGGCGCCGCTGCTGCCCGCGCCGCCGACCGAACGGACGGAAGCGCCGCCCGCCAGCACCAGCGTGCCGGACCCGGCCTGCAGGGTGATCGAGCCGCCGGAGCCGCCGGCGAATCCGGCGCCGCTCGCGCCGGCCACGCCGTCGCCGCCACGGGAAAGAATCGTGCCGCCGGAGCCGACGGCGATGGTCGAGCCGGCGCCCGAAGCGGTGATGCGGATGGCTCCGCCGTGGGCCCCTGCGCCGCCCGCGCCCGCGCCCTGGAAGCCGATCGAGCTGACCGTCCCGCCCAGGGAGATGTTTCCGACGGTGCTGATGGTGATTGCCCCGGCATTGACGTCGGGCACCCCCGGAGCCGTCGTCACATTGCCGGTAGCGCTGAAGCCGCCAGACGAGGTGACATTGATGGCGCCGGTGGCGGAAAGAGTCGATACCAAGATGTCCGCGGGATTGGCGCCGCTGTTGCCACCGGTGCTCAGCGTGATGGAGCCGTTGACCGACAGGGCCACATTGCCGAGGTTGATGCCGGGTGAGCTGCCGCCGGCTGTGGGATTGAGGGTCGACAGGCTGACGTTGAGCGGATTGGTGAAATTGAGGCCGTCGGTGAATGCGCCGCTGGTGGTGATCGAGTTGTTGGCAACCAGATTCACATCGGCGGTCAGCGCCTCCAGGTTCGCCTCGTAAACGGTGACCATCCCGGTGGGAGCGTCCGGGTCATCGGTGCCCGTGCCGCCCGCGATCACGATGTCGTCCGGGTCCAGCAGCAAGGTGCCGGTGCGCCCGCGCCGGGCCGACAGGTCGGCCGTGCCGCGGAAATACAGTGCCTTCTTGCCGGAGGTCTCGCCGAAGCCGCCGTTGCCGCCCTGCTCCCCGCCGCGCGCCTCCAGCGCACCGGAGAAATGCGTGGCCTCCTCGGCCCAGACGATGATCTTGCCGCCGTCGCCGACCGCGCGCCCGTTGGCCGACAGCACCACGCCGGGGGCCACGTCCGTGTACTTCGCATTCGGCACGTCCGGGTTCTTGCCCTGCAGGTCGCCGCCGACCAGGATCACGCCGCCGCCGGAGTCGCCCGATACGTCGACCGATGCACCTGCGTTCAGCGACACGCGCTCGCCCAGCAGCTCGACCTTGCCGCCCTTGGAGCTGTTGACCGAGACGCTGCCGGTCGCCGCGCCGGCCGGCGACAGCGCGCTGACCACGCCGGAGACACGGGTCTCCAGCGCGCCGAAGATGCGCACCGCGCCGCCGATGGCGCCATCGGCCGTGATGGCGGCGAAGGGCTCGACCGTGACGCGGGCCTGCTCGGAAGTGATGGCCACCGTGCCGCCCGCGGCGCCGGCACCGCCATTGGCCGAAATCACGGCCTGGGGCGCGATCGAGATATTGCCGCTCTGCGAGCTGATCGCGATCTGTCCGCCGGCCTTGCCGGCGCCGCCTTCGGCCAGCACCTTGGCGCCGGCGCCGATCTCGACGTCCTTCACCGCCCGCAGCACGATGCGCCCGCCGACGTTCTGCACGTTCTGCGCTTCGATCACGCCGTGGTTGCGCAGGGTGCCGGCGAACACGCCGACCGCATCGCCCTTGAGCGTGCCCAGGTTTGTCGCTGTGTCGGATGCGCCCTGGATGTGGAAGCGCAGGCCTTCCAGGCCGCGGCCGGTGACTTCCACCTTCTGGCCGGCGCCGACGATGACGTCGCCGTTCTCGGCGCGGACCAACGCGTCCTTGCCGACCTGCACATTCGGCGCGAACAGGACGATGTCGCCGCCGTTGGCGCGGATGGTCCCATCCACCTGCACGCCGCCGGACAGCGCGTTGCCCTCGAAGCGCAGCTTGCCGGCGGCCCAGTCCTTGTCGCTGATGTTGAGGGTGGAGGCGGTGAATCCGGCGGTGTCGACCGCGGCGCCCTTGCCGACCGTGATGCCGAAGGGATTGACCAGCACCACCTTGCCGTTGGAGGTGAGCGTGCCCAGCAGCTGCGACGGGTTGTTGCTGATCACCCGGTTGAGCACCGAGCTGGCCGAGTTGGCCTGCTGGAAGTGCGTCAGCTCATTGGCGTTGATCGAAAAGCTCTGCCAGTTGATGGCAGTGCCGGGCGTGTTGGTGATAGTGAGCTTGTTGCCCTGCGTCACCATCGAGGCCTGCCCCTGCACCACCTGGGCGCCCTGCGGATTGGCCCAGGCCAGCGTGGGCGGCAGCGCCATGTTGGCCGCGCCGCCGGCGAACACCGAATACAGGGCCAGCGACAGCGCCCGGGGGCGCACCCGCTGGTAGCGGACCGTGCGGCACCATGCGGCAAAACGCCGGCCGCCTCCCTTGTTCACGATGGAGGCGCTGCCTCCCTTGTCTGCCCGGGTGGAGGTAGCGTTCTTCATGTGGAATCCCCTTGTGCGCAAGGCACACCGATTAACTTGGCAACAAAACCATACAGTTACTTACACATTATTGCCGGGCGTTTCGATTTGGGAAGGGTGAAAACCTGGAAATTAGTCAATTCAAAAAAATCGGAAAGAGCACACGTTACCGTGTCAAAGTTGGCACAAAGTCGGTGCAAATTCGCAGGGAAACGGCAAGGGTGCCGGGCCGTTAAGCAAATAGTAGTGCTCTTGCGCAGGCGTCTGCCGGCAGCCACGCCGTGACACTCCATGAGCCCTCCGGCTCAAAGCTCGCCCGCATCCTTCTGCACGCGGCGCTGGACCACGAGGCGCACCTGCGCCTGCTGCTGCACGCTGGTCTGCTGCAGGTAGGCATCGACGTCTCCTGCCTTCCAGGCCGCGTAGCGGCCTTCGGGTTCCTGCGACGCCAGCTCCGCGCCCCAGGCGGCGCGGCCCCAGGCCAGCAGCGCATCGAAAGCATTCGCGCCGGCGCCGGGCGCGGCCATGTACTCGATCCGGCGCAATTGCGCCTCCGCAAAAAAATAGGTGGGGGCCATGCGGATGCCGCCGATGTCCACGCCCGGCCCGCGCCAGTTGCCCGCCAGTCCGCCGCCCATGCGCACCGGCCGCGCCACGCGCTCCAGCGCAGGCACGGCCTGCTGCAACTGCTCTGCGCTCATTCCCAGCTGCGCGCCGCCGGGCAGCGCCTGCGCGCGGCCGGCGACCGGCAGCAGCGCAAGAGCCAGGGCCAGCATGGCCGATGCCACGGTGGTCCCAGAGGTCTTTGTCGCCATCCTTCTATAACCCTTAAGTCTTGCCAATTCGACCAGCAGATTGTGGAGCGCGAGTACCCTGCGTCAAGCCTGTGCTTCTACACTCAGCGCAAGGAAGTCTCCATGAGCGATGCCAAAGATCCGGTCTCCCAGTCAAGCACCATGCGGGTGCTGGTGACGGCCCAGCCCAAATTCCACTTCAAGCTGACGCTGGAGCAGGTCGACGTGATCGGCAAGTGCTCGCGCGAGCACTATGACTTCGCCTGCCAGCTGTTCGCCGGCGGCTCCACGATGAAGTCGTGGAAGAACATGGCGACCCATGGCTTCGAGTGCGTCGGCAACAAGCACGACGTGCAGACTGCCATCACCTGCCTGGAAGTCACGCAGCAGCTGTCCCGCGAGGAATCGCAGGTCGCAGTCAGCCTGCGGCCCAAGCTGCGCCGCATCCTGGCGGAGTGCAACCGCATCACCGACCGCTGGACCGAAGAATTCGAGGTGTGATCCGGCCCCGCGCAGGCCTTGCCCGATTCAGGCGCCGGCCTGCGATTGCGGCGCGGGCTGCAGCAGGCGGATCGGCGCGCCGTCCAGCCAGGCCTGCAGGCATTCGACCGTGGCGCCGTAGAAGCTGCGCAGCGATTCCTCCACCGTGTAGCCCAGGTGCGGCGTGAGGATGGCGTTGTCCAGGCCGCGCAGCGGATGGTCGTCGGGCAAGGGCTCCTGGTCGAACACGTCCAGCGCCGCGCCGGCGATGCGCCGCGTGCGCAGCGCCTCCAGCAGCGCCTGCGTGTCCACCAGCCCGGCGCGGGCGGTGTTGACCAGGCAGGCGGTGGGCTTCATCAGTGCGAGGTCGCGGGCGGCGATGGTGTGGCGGCTGCGCTCGCCCAGCACCAGGTGCAGGCTGACGTAGTCGCTGCGCGCCAGCAGCTCGTCCTTGGGCGCATGGGCGGCGCCGGCGGCCGCCGCATCCTCGGGCCGCATGCGCGAGCTCCAGGCCAGCACCTCCATGCCGAAGGCGCGCGCCACCGGAACCATGCCCCGGCCGATCCGTCCCAGCCCGATCAAGCCGAGCGTCTTGCCGCGCAGCACGGTGCCGCAGTGGCGCTGCCAGCCGCCCTCGCGCATCGCGGCGGCGGCCTGCGGCAGCTGGCGCGACAGGGCCAGGATCAATGCCCAGGTGAGCTCGGGCGTGGCCGAGGTGCCGGCGCCTGAATTCGGCGCCTGCGTCACGAGGATGCCGCGCTCCGCCGCCGCTGCCATGTCCAGCGTGCGGTGCTCTGCGCCGGTCACCACGATCAGCTTGAGCCGCGGCAGGCGCTCGACCAGGCTGCGCGGCATCGCCATGCGCTCGCGCAGGTGGCAGACGGCGTCGAAGTCCTGCAACGCCGCCGCAGCTTCTCCCGGCTCCAGGTGGCGGTCGAACACCACCACCTCGGCCCGCCGCTGCACGGCCGACCAGTCGGCCAGCCGCAGCGCAAGCTGCTGGTAATCGTCGAGCACGGCGATGCGCATGGCGGTTCTCTCCCGGATCAATGGGCCGGCGCTTCCTGCAGCAGGTCGTGCAGCACGCTGCGCGGCAGGCCGCCGGCGGCCATCAGGTGTCGCTCGGCGGCGGTGCGGGTTTCGGCCAGCACGGTGAATTCGATCGATCGGCCATCCTCGCGCCGGGCCGACACCCGGATCGGCGCGCCTTCCAGCACGCCTTCGCGCACCCCCTCGAAGCCGTAGCGCTCGGAGCCGTCCAGTCCGAGCTGCCTCCAGCCTTCGCCCTCCCGGAATCGCAGCGGCAGCACGCCCGTGCCGATCAGGTTGGCGCGGTGGATGCGCTCGTACGATTCGGCGATCACCGCCTTCACGCCCAGCAGCGCCGAGCCCTTGGCCGCCCAGTCGCGGCTGCTGCCGGTGCCGTATTCCTTGCCTCCGAGCACGATGGTGGAGATGCCTTCGCGCTGGTAGGCCTGGGCCGCGCCGAAGATGGTGGTGTCGGCGCGGTCCGGGAAGTGCAGCGTGAAGCCGCCCTCGCGGTCGGGAGTCAGCGCGTTGCGCAGGCGGACGTTGGCAAACGTGCCACGCACCATCACCTCGAAATTGCCGCGGCGGCCGACGAAGGTGTTGAAGTCGCGCTGCGCCACGCCCGCCGCCAGCAGGTACTGGCCGGCCGGCGTGTCGGGCGGAATCTCGCTGCTGGGCGAGATGTGGTCGGTGGTGAGCGAGTCGCCGAAGGCGGCCAGCACGCGCGCGCCGCGCAGCGATTGCGCCAACCGGCCGAGGCTGTCCCCTCCTTCGCCGTCCGAGCCCCCGTCGCCGGCGAAGAAGGGCGGCTCGCGCAGGTACTGCGATGCCGCCTCCCAGGGATAGCGCAGGCCGGTAGCTGCGCTGCGGGACCACTGCGGGTCCACGAATTCGTTGTCGGCAGCCGCTGCCCCTTCGAAGCGCGCAAGCTCGGCCGTCCGCTCGACCAGCGAGGCCAACTCCTGCGCGTCGGGCAGCAGCTCATGCCAGTACACGTCGAGGCCGCTGGCGTCCTTGCCGACCGGATCGCGCTCCAGGTCGATGCCGATGCGGCCGGCCAGCGCATAGCCCACCACCAGCGGCGGCGCGCCGATGTAGTTGGCGCGGATCAGCTTGTGGATGCGGCCCGGGAAGTTGCGGTTGCCCGAGATCACCGCGGTCGCGACCAGCTTGCGCTGCTCGATCTCCGCCGCCACCTCCGGCGGCAGCGGCCCGGACTTGCCGGCGCAGGTGGTGCAGCCGAATCCGATCAGCCCGAAACCCAGCGCGGCCAGCGGCTCCAGCAGCCCGGCGGCCTGCAGGTAGCGAACGACAGCCGGCGACCCGGGCGCAAGCGATGTCTTCACCCACGGCGGCACCTTCATCCCCCGCGCCACGGCGTTGCGCGCGACCAGCCCGGCCGCGAACATCACCTGCGGGTTGGAGGTGTTGGTGCAGGAGGTGATGGACGCGATCGCCACCCCGCCCTGCGGCATCGCCGCGCCGGCCGGCGGCGCATCTTCGGTCGGGCCGAAGCCGCCTTCGGCCATGGCCGCAGCGAGCCGCCGCGCGAAGTCCTTCTGCACGTCCTCGAGCGCCAGCCGGTCCTGCGGCCGCTGCGGCCCGGCCATGCTGGCGCGCGCCTGCGACAGGTCGATCTCGATCACGCGCGCATACGCCGGCTCCGGCATCCCGGCATCGCGGAACAAACCCACGCGCCTGCAGTACGCCTCCACCAGCGCCACCTGTTCCGCCGGGCGGCCGGTGCCGCGCAGGTACTCCAGCGTCCGGTCATCGACCGGAAAGAAGCCGCTGGTGGCGCCGTACTCCGGCGACATATTGGCCAGCGTCGCCCGCTCGGGCACCGACAGCGCCGTCGCCGCCGGCCCGAAGTATTCGACCGCGCAGCTGGCCACTTTCTCGCGGCGCAGGCGCTCGGTCACCAGCAGCGCGATGTCGGTGGTCCAGACCAGCGGGCCGGGCCGGCCGACCAAGCGCACGCCGACCACTTCCGGCAGCGGGAAGGTGTAGGCATGGCCCAGGATGGCGGCCTCGGCATCGATGCCGCCGACGCCCCAGCCGAGCACGCCGATGCCGTTGACCATCGGCGTGTGCGAGTCGCCGCCGATGACGAAGTCCGGAAAGGCCCAGTCCGCATCGCCATGCCGCGCGGTCGCGACGACGGTGGCGATCCGCTCCAGGTTGACCTGGTGGATGATGCCGCTGCCCGGGGGAAACACGCGCAGGCCGCGGAAGGCCTGCTGCGCCCAGCCGATGAAGGCATAGCGCTCCGCATTGCGCTCGAATTCGCGCCGCATGTTGCGCTTCATCGCGTCGGGCGTGTTCCAGTGGTCGACCTGCAGCGAATGGTCGACGATCAGGTCGACCGGGATCTGCGCATCGACCCGGGCCGGGTCGCCGCCTTCGCGCGCCAGCGCATCGCGCAATGCCGCGAGGTCCTGCAGCACCGGCACGCCGCTGGAGTCCGGCAGGATCACGCGGGACACGTACAGCGGCAGGTCAGCGCCGACGTGGCGCGGCGCGTCCAGCAGCAAGGCGATCTCGGGCTCCGCCACCGGCCGCCCGAGCGCCCGCGACCGCAGCAGGTTTTCCAGCAGGATGCGGGTGACGTAGGGCATCTGCGCCAGATCGCCGCCGGCATTTGCCACCCAGGCTGGCAGGTCGATCGCAAGCCAGTTCTTTCCTGCGGCGGAAAGGACCAGGCTGGCGGGTTGAAAGCTGGTTGACGCGCTCATGGGAGAAAATGTGTTGACAGTTGGCACTCCAAGTCCCAGTAGGGTTGCCGGCGCGCATTGTACGGCGGCGCCGAGTTTCCCTCTCAAATCGCCGCCGCCTCACGATATCATCGCCTCCGGTTAACCCTCAGAAATCGCCAAGTGTTGACAGTTGGGCTCACCGGCCCTTAAAGTTCGCCCCCATGCCGACCGACACCGAAACCGCCGCCGAGGGCAAATCCGCGCCCCTGGCCGAGACCGTTCTCGGCGAGCTGCTGCAGCGCATCTACGACGGCCGGCTGGAGCAAGGCGCCGCCATCAACGAAGCGGTGATCGCCGAGCAGTTCGGCGTCAGCCGCGGACCGGTGCGCGAAGCGGTGCGGCGCCTGCAGGGCATCCAGCTGGTCACCCGCGAGCCCTACCTGAAGGCGCGGGTGGTGACGCTGACCCAGGACGGCGCCCGAGAGCTGTTCGAGATGCGCCTGGCGCTGGAAGGCATGGCGGCGCGGCTGGCGGCCGAGCGCATGTCGGACGAGGAAGTCCACGCCCTGATCCGCGAGCTGGAGCTGGACCGGCAGCGAACGCTGCAGGGCGGCAGCGAAGGCCAGCCCAAGGTGTTCGACCTGCACGAGCGCATCGTGCGCGGCAGCCGCAACAGCCGGATCATCGACGCGCTGTGCGGCGACCTCTACCACCTGCTGCGCATGTACCGCCGCCAGTCCGGCGCGGTGCCCGAGCGCAAGAGCCAGGCCTATGCCGAGCACTGGCAGCTGGTGCGGGCGCTGCGCGCCCGCGACGGCGAGCTGGCCGAATCGCTGATGCGCTCGCACGTGGCGCGCGCGTCGGAGCACCTGTTCCAGAAGCTGCCGCTGATCACCGGCGACTCGGTCGAGATCCGCAGCGCCTGATTTTCCCAACACGCAAGAGGCACAAAGCCAAGCAGAGACCATGTCCGACATCGCCCGCACCTACCGCAAGCTGCTGCAAAGCGGCGACTTCATCATCTCCCCCGGCGTCTATGACGGCTACAGCGTCCGGCTGGTGGAGGCGGCCGGTTTCAAGACCGCGGCCACCAGCGGCGCCGCCGTCTCCAACACGCTGCTGGGCCAGCCGGATGCCGGCGTGATGGGCCTGCGCGAGAACGTGGACCATTGCCGTCATATCGCGCGCTCGGTCCGCATTCCCGTCACCGCAGACGCCGACACCGGCTACGGCAACCCGATGAATGTCCACTACACGGTGCAGATGTTCGAGGAGGCCGGCATCGCAGGCGTCAACATCGAGGACCAGGTCAGCCCCAAGCGCTGCGGCCACATGCCGGGCAAGGAAGTGATTCCGGCGGCCGAGATGGCCAAGAAGATCGAGGCCGCCTGCATGGCGCGCCGCGACGACGCTTTCGTCATCGTCGCCCGCACCGACGCGATTGCTGTCGGCGGCATCGAGGATGCCTGCCGCCGCGCCCGCGCCTATGCGCAGGCCGGCGCCGACATGATCTTCCCCGATGCCGTGCGCTCGGAAGACGACATCGCCCGCATCGTGGAGGCGGCCGGCGTGCCGGTGACGATCAACATGGGCTTCGGCATCCGCAACCGGCCGACCACGCCGCTGTTCCCGATCAACCGGCTGAAGGCGCTGGGCGTGCGCCGCATCAGCCTGCCGCGCATGCTGCCGGCCGCCGCCATCCACGGCATGCGCGAGGCGCTGAAGGTGATGAAGCAGGTGGCTGCCAGCGGCGAGCCGGTGGACCGGCCCGACCTGCTGGCGTCGATCGAGGACATCATGGAGCTGATGGGCTACGAGGAAATGCGGGCCCGGGAAGCGAAGCTGATGCGGCTGGACGACGACGTCCCGGCGAGGAGCTGAGCATGCAGCGGCTTGCGAACCGTGTAGCGATCGTCACCGGCGCCGCCGGCGGCCTCGGCAGCGCAACCGCCTTGCGCTTCGCGCAGGAGGGCGCCAGGCTGTGCCTGGCCGACCGGGTGCCTGCCGCGGACCTGCTGGCGCAGCTCAAGGCGGCCGGCGCGGCAGCGATCGCCGTGGAGGCCGACGTCACCGACCAGGCCTCCGTCGGGCAGATGGTGGACCGCACGCTGGCCGCGTTCGGCGCGGTGGACGTGCTGGTCAACATCGCCGGCATCAGCTCGCACGGCGCCTCCGACGACGTGGACCTGGAGACCTGGGAGCGGGTGCTGCGCACCAACCTCACCAGCGTGTTCCTGTGCTGCAAGGCGGTGCTGCCGGCGATGCGCGAAAGGCGCTACGGCCGCATCATCAGCACCAGCTCGCTGCTGGGCAAGAACGGCGGCAATCCGCGGCCCTGGCTGGACCCGTCCGAGCAGCAGAAGGCCGGCAGCATCGCCTACGGCGCTTCCAAGGCCGGCATCCATGCGGTGACCGCGTTTCTCGCCAAGGAGAACGCGCGCTTCGGCATCACGGTCAACTGCGTGGCGCCGGGACCGATCGCCACCCACATGACGCGCAACTTCCCGCAGGCGCTGAAGGACCAGATCCCGCTCGGCCGCATGGGCACGCCGGAAGACGTGGCCGATGCGATGGCCTTCCTGGCCGGCGAGCAGGCCGGCTTCATCACGGGAGAAGTGGTGGACGTGAACGGGGGCGCGTGGAACGATTGAACCGCGCGGCGGCGCATTTTCATTGAACGCCTAGGCCTTGGGCCGGGCAGGCAGAACTCGAGGAGACACACTTGCAGCAAGCATCCCAGACATTCGACGTCGTCGTGATCGGCTCCGGCATCGCCGGTCTTTCTGCGGCGGTATCCGCGCTGGAAAACGGCGCCAAGGTATGCATCGTGGAGCGGGCCTCGGCGCAGGACGCCGGCGGCAACACCCGCCACACCGGCGCCTACATCCGCATGAAATCGACCGACAAGCTGTCGGACGATTTCGAGGAGCATTTCGCCGCCAACGCCGGCGGCTACCTGGAGCCGGCGCTGATGGCCGAAGCCACGCGCGAACGCGGCGACTGGCCGCCGATGCTCAAGTCGCTGAGCTTCGTCGACCCCAACGTGGTCTCCGAGCTGGCCGAGCAGTCCAGCGGCACGCTGCACTGGCTGGAAGGCCACGGCGTGCAGTTCTTCCCGCTGGAGGTGCCCTTCCCCACTTCCGCGCAGCCGCGCATCGTGCCCAGCGGCGGCGGGCTGGCGCTGGTGGAGGCGCTGACCAAGGTGGTACATGCGAAAGGCGGCACCTTCCTCTACGAAACCGCGGCGCAGCGGCTGCTGCAGGATGCGCAGGGCGCGGTCTGCGGCGTGGCGGCGGTGGGACGTGGCAACCGCACGGTGGAGGTGCGCGCCAAGGCGGTGGTGGTCGCCAGCGGCGGCTTCCAGGGCAATGCCGAGATGCTCACCCGCTACCTGGGGCCGCGCTCGCTCAACCTGCGCCAGATGTCGGTCGGCGGCCTGCACAACAAGGGCGAAGGCATCCGCATGGCGCTGGACATCGGCGCCGCGCCCTGCGGCGAGTTCGGCAGCTACCACGCATCGCCGATGGACCCGCGCTCCAAGCGGGCCGGCCCTTCCATGTACATGTACCCCTACGGCGTGCTGGTCAACAAGGAAGGCCGCCGCTTCACCGACGAAGGACCGGGCGAAGTCGACGAAACCTATGAGCGCGTCACCCGCCAGATCTACGCCCAGACCGGCGGCATCGCCTGGTGCATCCTGGATGCGCGCTTCGCCGACGTGCCCAACCAGGCGGTGGCGGTGCGCACCGAGCATCCTGCCATCGAGGCGCCCAGCCTGGCAGAGCTAGCCGCCAAGCTGGAGCTGCCGGCCGACATGCTGGAGCGCAGCGTCGCCGAATACAACGCGGCCTGCGGCGAAGGCAGCTTCAACCCGCGCGGCGTCGACGGCCTTTCCACCCGCGGCGTGCATCCGCCCAAGTCCAACTGGGCGCGGCCGATCGACCGGGCGCCGTTCAAGGCCTATCCGATCATCTCGTCGATCGTGTTCACCTTCGGCGGGCTGAAGACCGACAGCCTGGCCCGGGTGCTGAACCACCAGGGCGATGCCATTCCCGGCCTGTACTGCGCGGGCGAGGCCCAGGGCCTGTACTACCGCAACTACACCGGCGCCACCTCCGTGCTCAAGGGCGCGGTGTTCGGGCGCATCGCCGGCCGCGACGCGGCAGCGATCGCCGGCCGCGACCGCACTGTTTCACCCCGTAAAGAACAGAAGGAGACCCTGTGATGAAAAGCGCTTTCGCCCTGCAGATGAAGACATCGGTCCGCGCCCTGGCGCAGGCCGCCGGCCTTGCCTGCCTGCTGGCGGCCGCCGGCCCGGCCGCTGCCGCCGACGATTTCCCCAACAAGCCGGTCAAGCTGGTGGTGCCCTTCTCGCCCGGCGGCTCCACCGACGTCATCGCCCGCCTGGTCGCCAAGGAGATGGCGGCCAAGCTCGGCCAGCCGGTGGTGGTGGAGAACAAGGACGGCGCCTCCGGCGCCATCGCCACCGACTTCGTCGCCAAGGCGCCGGCCGACGGCTACACGCTGTGCTACTGCACCACCGGATCGATCGCGATCCTGCCGCTGATCGATTCCAAGCTCACCTACCGGCCGGACCGCGACCTGATGGCGGTGACCCATGCGGTCAACCAGCCCTTCGGCATCGTGGTGCGCAGCACGCTGGGCGTGAACAGCCTGAAGGAATTCGTCGCGATGGCCAAAGCCAATCCGGGCAAGCTCAGCTTCGGCTCGCCCGGCACCGCCACGCCCAGCCACCTGACCGGCGAGCTGCTGAAGATCGCCACCGGCATCGACATCCGCCACGTGCCCTACCGCGGCGACGCGCCCGCCGTGCAGGACATGCTGGGCGGCCACATCGACGCGATGATGCTGTCCGGCGTCAGTGTCAAGCAGTTGGTCGAGACCGGCAAGGTCAAGGCGATCGCGGTCAGCAGCCTGACCCGGCTGAATTCGCTGCCCGACGTGCCGACGGTGGCCGAGCTGGGCTATCCGGGCTTCCAGACCAACAACCTGCAGGCCATCTTCGCGCCCGCAAAGACGCCACCGGACGTCATCGCCAAGCTCAACGCCGCGGCGGTCGCCGCGCTGCGCACGCCCGAGGCGGTGGACAAGATCGGCGGCCAGGGGCTGATCATCGTCGCCGACTCGCCTGCCTCCGCCACCCGCAGCATGAAGGAAGAGTCCGAGCGCTGGACGCCGGTCTTTCCAGCACATTGGGATCCTAAGCTTAGAATTCCACGTGGACAAGTTGTCGCG
>JADMIO010983922.1_pt1 | contig 14578 bp, 13 predicted proteins | sample 8958161 | NCBI WGS metagenome assembly JADMIO01 (sample SAMN16585339, study PRJNA669376) | soil metagenome | isolation source: Crop rotation soil | place: USA: Cullars Rotation, Alabama | collected 2011 | reverse complement strand
GAACGTCGTCGCTCCTGGCCAGACCGCCACCGCCATGACCGACTTGCTCTCGGAAGAAGACGTGCGTACGGTCGTCGACACAATTCCGGTCGGGCGGCTTGGCACGCCGCAGGAGATGGCCTACGCGGTGCGATTCCTCGCTTCCGAAGAGGCGGCGTACATCACCGGCATCGTGCTGGATGTCAACGGCGGCGTCGTGCAGCGTTGACGCCTACGCGTGCCCTTGTTACGCTGAAACACGCATGGCCACGTTCGAGTGACCTCTCCCTCCGACACCGGTACACCCATCCAGGTCGGGCGGCAGGCTGAGCTTCAGGCGCGTCTGGACGCCGCGCTCAGCAGCGCGGCCGAAGAGCGCGAGCGGGCCCTCACGGCGGAGCGGGCCGCGCGCGAGACGATTGCGCGCGCCCAACGCCACGCCGTTTTCCTGTCCGAGGCGAGCGCCACACTCGGCGCCTCGCTGGACTATGAGAGCACGCTCGACCGCGTCGCCAAGCTCGCGGTCCCCACCATCGCCGACTGGTGCGTGGTCGACCTCGCCGAGCCGGACGAAAGCGGCGGCACTCGGCTTCGACGCATCGCCGCGGTTCACGCCGATCCCACGCGTGAGCCTTTCATCCAGCGGCTGCGCACGCGGTATCCGATGCTCGCGGCGGGCGCTTCGCACACCGCAATGCGCGTGCTGCGCTCGAGACAATCGTATTTCGACCCTTGCGTCTCCCCGCAGCGCCTCGCCATCGAGTCGCGCGACGCCGATCACTTCGCGCTGATGCGTGCGCTCGGTTTTCACTGCGAGATGGTCGTTCCGCTGATCGCCAGGGACCAGACGCTCGGCACGATCACCCTGGTCGGAGGCGACGAGCGCACCTACCAGCCTGACGATCTCGAGTTCGTGGAAGAGCTGGCCCGCCGCTGCGCCATGGCGATCGCCAATGCGCGCGCGTTCACCGCCGAGGAGGAGGCGCGCCTTCAGGCCCAGAAGGCCGCCGACCAGACACGCCGGCTTCAGGAGATTACCCAGCAGCTGAGCCGCAGCTTGGAGCCTGACCAGGTGCTCGCAAGCGTCGCCAGGTCGGCGGCTGATCTGCTCGGCGAGCCGGTCGGCGCGGTCTTCCTGTTCGCGCACAGCGACCCCGAAGCGGATTTCATCCTGGCCGCGGGTCATGGCATCGAAGAGACGCTCGGCGCGGCGTTGCGGCTGCCGCGGCACGCCAGCCTGGCAGGCATGGCGATCGACCAGCGCAAGGCGCTGACCGTCGAAGACGTCCGCCGCACGCCCGGCACCGCGCTGCCGGCCCTGCTCACCGGCCGCACCGATGGGGCGGAGGTCGCCGCGCCGATCATCGCCGGCGAGACGCCGCTAGGCGTCGTCAAGGTCTTCTCGCCGACCGTGCGGCGATTCAGCGAAGGCGACGTCGAGCTGCTGAGCGCGCTCGCCGCGGCCGCCTCGGTGGCGTTGACGAATGCGCGGCTCTTCCGCGAAGCGCAGGAGGCCATCCGAGCCCGCGAGACGTTCCTCTCCATCGCCTCGCACGAGCTGCGCACGCCGCTGACCAGCCTCATGGGGTATGCCCAGATGGCGGTTCGACGCCTCGAGCGAGATGGGCAGCTCGAGCCGCGACGTGCCGAGCAGTCCCTACGCGCCATCGTGAGCCAGGCCGACAAGCTGTCGCGGCTGCTGAGCCAGCTCCTCGACATCTCGCGCGTCGATACTGGCAAGCTGGCGCTGGAGCCGCGCCCGACTGAGCTGGTGGCGCTGCTGGAGCAGTGCGTCGCGGCGGCCCGACTCTGGAGCGATCGACACCAGATCAGCCTGACCGCGCCTGCCCGCCTCGCGGCGCTGGTCGATCCACTACGGCTCGAGCAGGTGCTGACGAACCTGCTCGACAACGCGGTGAAGTACAGCCCGGACGGCGGCCCAGTCGAGGTCGCGCTCACGAGCGACGGTCGCTGGGCCGAGTTCTCGATCCGCGATCACGGGCTCGGCATCGAACCGGAGAAGCGCTCGCAGATCTTCGAGCGCTTTTACCAGGCACACGGCTCGAGCTATCGAAGCGGCCTCGGCCTGGGCTTGTATGTCAGCCAGCAGATCGTCGAGCGTCACGGCGGCTCGATCCGCGCCGAGTTTCCTGACGATGGCGGCACACGCTTCGTCGTCCGCCTGCCATTGGACGTGCCGGAGCCAGTGGCCCCCACCGCCGCGCACGCCTGACGCTCGCGCTCCCGAGTCGCGCACGCAGTCCCTGAGCCGACGGCTGACAGCAAGGCGACCGACGAGCGCCGCCGGAGTGCGCACGATCACCTCGCGAATGTGCTCGGTTCCACTGTAGGAATGTGAAGCGACCTCTAAGCTGGGCACCAGGAAACGGGATGAAAGCCCGCTCGGAACCAGTCAGGAGAAGGCTTCGATGCACACCTTCAGCACGGACGAAAGCACGCTTCCCACCACGATCACTCCGCTGCTGCGCTGGCGGCTGCTGCTCGTCATCAGGGGCTTCGCGCCCGAAGAAGCGGACCGGCTCGCCCGCCTGCGGATGGCGGTCGACGAAGGCGCCCTCGGCGGCCCGGATGACCACTGCGCGGAGGACCGTTTCGCGCAAGGCCCGGCCGGCGAGCGCGGCCGTTCCTGAGGCCTGGGAGATGCGCGCGCTAGGCGATCCCGAGGTACGCCTTCTGTACCTCGGAGTTTTTCTGCAGGCTCGCGGCGCTGTCGGCGAGCACGATGCTGCCCGTCTCGAGCACGTAGCCCCGGTGGGCAACGGTCAGCGCCATCAGGGCGTTCTGCTCGACCAGCAGGACCGTCGTGCCCTGCTTATTGATCGTAACAATCGTCTCGAAAATCGTTTCCACCAGCAGTGGCGCCAGACCCATCGAGGGCTCGTCAAGTAGGAGCACTTTCGGCCGGGCCATGAGCGCCCGGCCAATCGCGAGCATCTGCTGCTCGCCGCCGGACATCGTCCCGGCCTTCTGGCCCACGCGCTCCCGCAGCCGCGGGAACAGGTCCATCACCCGCTCGATGTCGGCCGCGATCTCTGCGGTATCCCGTCGCAGGAACGCACCCATGTCCAGGTTCTCGCGCACCGTCATGCGTGGGAACACCCGCCGGCCCTCAGGCGACTGACAGATCCCACGCAGCACCACCTCGTGCGCCGGCAGCGTGTCCAACCGTTCGCCGTTCAGCGTGATCTTCCCCTGTCGGGGACGCAGGATGCTGCTGATTGTCTTGAGCGTGGTCGTCTTGCCGGCGCCGTTGCCGCCGATCAAGGTGACGATCTCCCCCTGCTCGACGGTCAGGCTGATGCCCTTGAGCGCGTGGATCTGGCCATAGTAGGTGTGAACGTTGTCGACTTCGAGTAGCGCCATCTTCTCCCGCCAGGCGTCCGGGTGTGCGTGGCTCAGGCGCGGGTCGCGGCTCGGCCCAGGTACGCCTCGATCACCGCGTTGTCGTTCTGCACCTCTGTGGGCGTGCCCTCGGCGATCTTCGTGCCGTGGTCGAGCACGGTCACTCGGTCGGAGATGCCCATCACGACCTTCATGTCGTGCTCGATCAGCAGGATCGTCAGCCCGAGCTCGCTCCGCAGCCGACCGATCAGTCTGGTGAGCGACGCCGTCTCCTGTGGGTTCATCCCGGCGGTCGGCTCGTCGAGCAGCAGCAGCGACGGCTTGCTCCCCAGCGCGCGCGCCAGCTCCAGCCGCCGCTGATCGCCATACGGCAGATTCTTCGCCCAGACGTGCTCGCGGTCCTGCAGTCGCACGAACCGCAGCAGCTCACGGGCCTGGTCGCGGGCGCTCCGCTCCTCCGCCATGACGCCCGGCAGGCGCAGCACCGCGCCGAGCGCAGTCGAGTGCAGCCGGGTGTGCATTCCGACCAGCACGTTGTCGAGCGCGCTCATGTTGCCGAACAGCCGAATGTTCTGGAAGGTCCGCGAGATGCCGAGGTCGGCGATCTTGTGCGGGGGCTGGCCAGTCAGGCGGGTGCCCTTGAACACGATCTGCCCGGAGCTCACCGTGTAGAGCCCGGCGATCATGTTGAAGAACGTCGTCTTGCCGGCCCCGTTCGGGCCGATCAGGCTGACGATGGCATGCTCGTCGATGGTGAAATCGACGTTGTTGACGGCGACGAGGCCGCCGAAGCGCTTGGTAACTCCGCGAGCCTCGAGCACGAGCGCCATCAGACCCCTCCGCGCCAGCTCAGACGTGCTGTCCGGTCTTCTGGATCTGCTCCGTCGGGAACGTCTCGCCCGAGCCTGGCTGCTCGAGCTCCATGTGCTCTTCCGGATCGGCATGGAATTCCGCCGCCCGCTCCGCGCTCGGGAAGAGGCCCTCTGGCTTCCAGAGCATCATGACCACCAGCAGTCCACCGAAAATGAACAGCTTTTTGTCGCTGAGGTCGATCGCCAGGAACGCCAGGCCGGTCGCCTCGCTCAGCGACTTCAACCAGCCGGTGATTCGATCGACCACGACGAAGTTGAAGATCCCGAACATGAAGCCGCCGCCGAGCACCCCGTACACGTTGCCCATGCCGCCCAGGATGATCATCGCCAGCACCATGATCGAGATGTCGAAGCGGAATTGCGCCGGGTCGATGAACTGAAGCATCGAGGCAAACAGCGAGCCGGCAAAACCGGAGAAGGAAGCACCCAGCCCAAATGCGAGCAGCTTGGTCCGCACCAGGTCGATGCCCATGCTCGAGGCGGCGATCTCGTCCTCGCGCATCGCCATCCAGGCACGGCCGAGTCGCGAATCGTGCAGTCGAATGACGATGAACAGCGAGATCGCGGTGACGATGACGATCAGGTAGTACCAGTGGACCTGATCGCTCGCGAGCAGCTCCGGTTTGATCCCCAGCACGCCGTCCGCGGTGATCGTCGGGATCGGGCCGTGCGGCCGGCCGATCGGATTGATCCCCTTCGAGCCGCCGGTGAGCTTCTCGAGATTCAGGAATGCCGTCGGCACGATCTCGCCGAAGGCGAGCGTGACGATCGCCAGGTAGTCGCCGCGCAGCCGCAACGTGGGCGCGCCCAGGATGACCCCGAAGATCGCCGCCACGAAGAAGCTCAGGACGATGGCAATCCAGAAGTCGGTGCGGAACGGCAGCGGACTCTGGGGCGACGTCAGCAGCGCGGCGGTGTAGCCGCCGATCGCGAAGAACGCCGCGTAGCCGAGGTCGAGCAGCCCGGCATACCCGACGACGATGTTCAACCCGAGCGCCAGCAGCACGAAGATCATGACCGGGTTCAGGCTGCCCAGGAAGTTCTGACCGAGCATCGGCCCGAGCACCAGACGGTCGACGGCCGGGAAGATCACCACCAGGACCGCAAAGGCGATGAACGCGATACGGCCCGTACTCTGCTTCTCGCGTCGAGCGGCGGCGGCGTTCGGCAACGGCTTCGCTGACACGGCTGCCTCCTCAGGCCCGCTCGGGGGTCTCTTCGCCGAGCAAGCCGGTCGGGCGGAACACCAGGATGAGTACCAGCGTGGCGAATACGATCGCCTGGGTCCAGCGCGGGTCGAACATGAAATCGCTGGCCGCGGAGACGATCCCGATCACCAGCCCGCCCAGAGCCGCGCCAGTCACGTTGCCGATCCCGCCCAGCACCGCCGCGGTGAACGACAACAGACCGCCGCGAAAGCCCTGAAAGTACCAGGCGCTGTTCGTGTAGAGACCGGAGATGAGCCCGGCCGAGCCGGCGAGCGCGCCGCCGAGCAGGAACGTCAGCGTGATCGTCAGGTTGATGTCGATGCCCATCATCATCGAGGCTTCGCGATCCTGCGCGGTCGCGCGCATCGCTTTACCCAGCCGCGTGCGGTCGATGAACAATCGCAGCCCGGCGATCAACGGAATCGTCAGCCCGATGACCGCGATGTCCTTGACCGTGAAGATGATGTTGCTCTTGATGTGCAGGACGTCGCGGAGGATGTCGGTTGGCGGAATGAGGTTCGGGAAATTGACCGGCGAGGCGCCCTTCCAGGCGAGCCCGAAGTTGACCAGGATGAACGAGACGCCGATGGCGGAGATGAGCGGCGCGAGTCGCGGCGCGTGGCGCAGCCGCCGATAGGCGATTCGCTCGATGCTCATGTTGAGCACCGCGCAGAACACCATCGCCGCGATGAGCGTGCCGATCAGCAGCACGATCAACGGCACCACCATCAGATTGCGGGCCTGCGCGGTGCCGAAGAGCGCGCCCGGCGCCCAGCTCACCAGCGTGAGCGAGAGCATCGTGCCGAGCATGAACACGTCGCCGTGGGCGAAATTGATGAGCTCGATGATGCCGTAGACCAGGGTGTATCCGAGCGCGATGAGCGCGATGATGGCGCCGTTCGAGATGCCGATGAGCACGATCTCGATCAAGGTCTCCGGGGCGAGTACCGAAGGGCCGTTCTGGATGACACCCAGGACGAGGATGAAGAGGAAGATTCCGACGAGGAACAGCGAGGTGCCCATCCGGCCAATCGAGCCACGAATCTTTTGCATGCGCATCACCTCGCCCAGCGTTGTTCCGCCCGGAACCTGGTCACCCGAGAGCAGGCGATTGACGCCTGCTCTCGGGCCGCAGATCAGGGGAGCGACGAAGCGGCTCCCATCACCCTTGCAAGGCCGCGCTTAGGATGCGGAGATCGCCTTGACAAACTCGAACTTGCCGTCCTTGACGACGTTACCGCTCATCGTGGTGAGCGACGTGTCGCCGTTGGCGTCGAAGCTCCACTTGCCGAGCAAGCCGTCGAAGTCCTTGGTGCCCATGATGGCAGTCAGGATGGCGGCGCGGTCCTTCTTGCCGGCCTTCTCGATGCCGGCCAGCGCGACCTTGCACGCCTCGTAGCCGTAGGCGGCGTACGCCTCAGGCTCGGAGTTGTACTTCGCCTTGTACGCCTTGTACCAATCGGCGCCCTTGCCCTCCAGCTTGTCCGGCGGCACGCCGCCGAAAGTGATGTAGGTGCCTTCCGCGGCGTCGGCCGCGTCGTCCAGGAACGCCTGCTCGAACACGCCATCGGGCGCCATCATCTTCATGTCCGGCGTGACCGACTTGATGTCCTTCCACAGCTTGCCGGCGTTGTTCTGGGTGATGCCGCCGAAGTAGACCATGTCGGCGCCGCTGCCGCGAATCTTCGTCGCCAGCGCGCGGTAGTCGGTGGCCTTCGGGTCGATGCCCTCGGGGCCGGCGACGACTTCCAGGCCGTCCTTCTTGGCGGAATCGGCGAACACGGACGCCAGGCCGTGGCCGTACAGCTCGGTGTCGTCAAGCACGTACACCTTGGTTGCGCCGAGCTCCTTGGCCCAGGCGGCGCCGACAGCGCCCTGCAGGTCGTCGGCCGGTACGACGCGGCTGTAGTTGCGCTTGCCAGACGGGTAATACACGTCGGGCTCGTTGGCCTCACCCTTGCCAGGCTTGGTCAGGCCCGGGTAGGTGTTGGCCGGGGAGACCATGACCAGCCCAGCCTGATTGAGAATCGGAATGGCGACCTTCGCGGCGCCCGAGTTGAACGTGCCGAGATAGACCATAACGTCTGGATCGGCTGCCGCCTTGTTGGCGTTCTCCGCTTCCTTCGCGGCGTCCCAGGCGCCCTTGGCGGCGGTCGCGTCGTCCATGTCCTCGTAGCTGATCGTCGCGCCGCCGACCTTGTTGCCCGCCTCCTCCAAACACATGTTGATCGAGTTCACGATCGTGTCGGACTGACCCTTTGCCGAGCCGGTGCGCGGCAGGCTCGAGACGATCTTGATCGTGCCGCTGAGCTCACCGCCGCTGGCGGCGGTCGTCGGAGCGGCCGCCGCAGCCGTAGTCGGAGCGGCGGCGGTCGTCGGAGCTACGGCTGCCGTAGTGGGAGCGGCGGCGGAAGCGGTCGTCGGGGCGGCGGCCGCAGCCGTAGTGGGAGCGGCGGCGGGAGCGGTCGTCGGGGCGGCGGCCGCAGCCGAAGTTGGGGCACCGCCACCCGAAGCTGTCGTCGGGGCAGCCGCCGGGGCCTGCGCCTGCTGCTGCGCGCACGCGCTGAGCAGGAGCGAGATGCTTGCGAGCGTCGTTAGGAGCAACGACGATCTCTTGCCTGGGGCCATGCGTGGTTCCTCCCTGTGTGGCTGTCGCGATCGCACGGTCAGCACGAGCGGATCAGGACCGGTGCACGGATGGGCGGTCCGCCGGGGGTTGCCGGCATCGATCGACGGTTGGGCGCCCTGTCGGCGGCGAAGTCAACGTGTGGTCAGCCGGCACTAGGGGACGCGCACACGAGCTCTCGAGACCCCGGCACGCACGCGGCCAGGCGTCGCGGCACTCGCCACAGGACACCGTCCCGCTTCCACAGCAATCAACCCCGCGGAGATCAGGAGTGACCGACACGCGCCAGTGACCCCTTGCACCAGCCTGCCTGCGGACCGGCAGCGCTAGAGGGCGAGTATAAGTTCGGTCTTAAAGCGCAGTCAACTAGCTCAGAAAAACGACGTAGGAAGACGCCACAATGCGCCGCCGCCAGCACTGGCGTTCAACGACGCTCTTCTGCGCGCTGTTCGTTTGCCGAATGAGGTCTTGAGTGCGCGGCTGCGGCGCGTGTGAGAAGCGCGCCTAGCGCCTCGGCTCAGTATCCGGCGGCGCGATGGATCAGCACGATGGCCGCCGGTACGATCAGGGCGAACAGGACCGCCAGGGAGCCCAGCATCACCAGAATCGCCACCGAGAGCCGCCGATCGCTGTGCGCGTTCTCCTCGCGATCCTCGCCATGCCCGGTCGTCGCGTGTGCCCCGCCGTGCGTGTCTGCCGCACCGTGTCCAGACATGACTCCCACCCCCGTCGCGGTTCGCTCGTGCCGACCCGAGGAGCATAGCGGCGGATTCTTCCCGCCAGCAAACCTCGGCGCCGTTGGCAGCCGACTAGCGTGCTCGCGCGACTGCCGGCTCGTCGGCGGCCTGTCGATCGTCGCGGCGCCAGAGTGGACTGAGTGCCAGCGCCAGGGCAGTGGCGGCCGCTGGTAGGCCCGACAGCGCCGCGGCCAGGGCGTAGCTGCCGGTCCCGATGCTCGCTCCGATGGCGACCGGCCCGATGACCGCCCCGATGTCGCCGGCCAGCGAGTTGAGGCCTGCCGCCGAACCGGCGCGGTCCTTTGGCACCGACCGGGAGAGCAGCACGCCCGGCACGACGTCGCAGACCCCGTAGGCAGCGCCGTACAGCGCATTGGCGAAGACGAAGCCGCCGAGCCCACCGCGTTGCAAGAGCGCGAAGACGGCGCCGACGAGCATCAGGAATGCCGGGATCCCGATGGCGCGCCCGCCCAGCCGATCGATCAGCCAGCCGGCAGGCCAGAGCACGATCAGATTCACGAGCGCCGACACCGTCAATCCGATGCCGATCTCCGACTCGCTCAGCCTCAGAACGTCGCGGCCGAAGAGCGGAACCAACTCGAAGCGGTAGCCCCCCACTAGCCACCACAGTGCGAACGTTGCGCAGAGCGCCGCCAGCAGCCCGCCGCTCAGACGGATCGGCGCTCGAGCTCGCCGATGTGAATCCGGGGCGTGGACCGCGACCCGCCTGACCAGGGTCAGCGAGAGCAGCGCCGCCACCGTGCAGGTCGCCGCGTACAGCACGAACGGCCCGCGCAGGCCTAGCAGCCCGGAGATGACTCCACCGACCGCCGGCCCGAACACTGATCCGACCAGGAATGCGCCGTTGACGGTTCCCATCGCGCGGCCGATGCGCTCTTGTGGCACCCGCCCCAGCACGAACGCGGTCAAGCTCGCGCCGAACAACGCCGAGCCGATCCCGCCGATTCCGCGTAGCGCCAGCAGCCAGACGAAGGAGGGCGCGAAGGCGACCAGCAGCGATGACGCTCCGACAATGCCGGTGCCGAGTGCCATCGTCGCGGCGACGCCAATGCGCTCGATCGCGCGGCCCGCCGGCACGTCGCAGACGAGACGCACCAGGGAGAAGACCGAGACGATGAGTCCGATCTCGGTGGCGCCGACCCCGAACGACCGGGCGAAGAGCGGGAGGACCGGGACGATCAGCCCAAAGCCGAGCGCGACTGCAAGACCAACCGCCGCGACCGGCAGAACGGTCGTGTCGACGCGGCGGGAGAGCGCGCGGGCCAGCGGAATGAGAGAGTCGTCAGGTGCCGTGGCGAGCGGGCGGCGGCTACCCGTGCTGGCCGTGCGGCTCGTCGTGCTCCTCGGAGACTGTTTCCACCTTCGGCGAGCGCCGCGACAGGTAGACCGCGGTCACCAGGATGGCGGTCGCGATCCCCAGCGCGACGAACGGCGTCGTGGGCGGCTCGGTCTTTGGCACTGCCAGCAAGATCGTCCGCATAATGAGCATGAAGGTCGCGTTGAACGCGACGATGACGAGCGGGATGAGGAGCAGGCGGAGCTGTCCCATTCCATCACCTCAACTGGCTTGCCGCCAGAGCGTACTATGCCGCCGACGCCGGCAGCCACACAACTTCCGTTGCCCGAGCGAATGCGAAATTGACACTTCCCGACCGCTCTGATAGCGTCCTACCCGGTCTCATTCTTTCGATTGCCCCCGGGAGTTTCGGTGAGCGGTAGCCGCATGCCCTCCGCATCTCCTGGCCGACGACTCGCGCCGCCTCGGCCATGTCGCGTCACCCGCCTGGCAGTGCTCTTGCTGCCCGTCGCGATGCTGCTCGTTTCGGGCTGCATCGCCCAGTACCCGCAGACGATCTTCGAGCCGCATAGCGACTACGCGGATGATCTGTGGGGTCTGCTCCAGAAGATCCTCATCCCGGCCGCCATCGTCTTCGTGCTGGTGGAGGGCGCACTCGTCTACGCCCTGATCAAGTTCCGCCAGCGGCCCGAGCACGGCCGACCGCAGCAGGTGCACGGCCACACCGTGCTCGAGATCGGCTGGACGATCGCCCCGGCGGTCGTCTTGGCGTTTATCGCCGTGCCGACCGTCGAGACGATCTTCAAGACCCAGGCCCCGGCGCCAGAGAGCGCGCTGCACGTACACGTCATCGGCCACCAGTTCTGGTGGGAGTTCCAGTACCCGGACCTCGGCGTCACCACCGCCAACGAGGTGTGGGTGCCGGTCAACCAGACCGTGAACTTGCAGGAGACCTCCGCCGACGTGATCCACTCCTTCTGGATCCCCGCGATGGGCGGCAAGCGCGACGTGGTGCCGAACCACGTCAACAACATCTGGTTCACGCCCAGCGGGACCGGGACCTTCCTCGGCCAGTGCTCGGAGTTCTGCGGTGCCTCGCACGCGAACATGCGGGCTCGATTGATGTCGGTCTCGCCGGAAGACTTCCAGAAGTGGGTCCAGGACCAGAAAACGCCGGTCGGCCAGCCGCCCGACAACGCGCCGGACACGGTCAAGCACGGCGCCACGCTGGTCGCGCCCTGTGCCGGCTGCCACACGATCGAGGGCAATCCACTGAACGGCAACCAGAAGGTGGGTCCGAATCTCTCTCACGTCGGCAGCCGCACCACATTCGCGGCCGGCGTGTTCGAGCTGAACAAGGACAATCTGCACCACTGGGTCCAGAACGCGCCCAGCATGAAGCCGGGCATCAAGATGCCGGCCTTCCCGAACATCAACGACGCGGATGCGGACGCGATCGCGGATTACCTGCTCTCGCTGAAATAGGTCAGCTCGAGCCGCGTGGGCGGCTCAGGTGAAGGTCTCAGTCCGACGCGGAGGCGCGCAATGGCTACCGCAATCGAAGTTCAAGCTCAACCCCTGACGTACACCACGCCAGGCTGGTGGTCGTGGCTCACGACAGTCGACCACAAGCGCATCGGCGTGATGTACGGGGTCGCCGCGTTCTGCTTCTTCCTGATCGGCGGCATCGAGGCGCTGCTGATTCGCCTGCAGCTCGCGGTGCCGAACAACAACGTGCTCGCCGCCGACACCTATAACCAGATGTTCACGATGCACGGCACGACGATGATCTTCCTGGCGATCATGCCGTTCAGCGTGGCGTTCTTCAATCTGCTCGTTCCGCTGATGATCGGCGCCCGCGACGTCGCCTTCCCACGCCTCAACGCCTTTAGCTTCTGGACGTTCCTGGCGGGCGGCATCCTGCTTCACCTCAGCTTCCTATCGGGCGGCGCCCCGGACACCGGCTGGTTCGGCTACGCCAACCTGACCACCAAGGAGTTCTCGCCCGGCCACGGGGTCGATTTCTGGGTCGTGAGCCTACAGGTGCTCGGCGTCGCCTCGCTCGCCGGGGCGTTCAACTTCCTCGTCACCATCATCAACATGCGCGCGCCTGGCATGACCATGATGCGCATGCCGGTGTTCGTCTGGATGACCCTGGTGACGTCCATCCTGCTGGTGCTGGCCTTCCCGGTGATCACGGTCGCTCTCGTGCTCCTGATGTTCGACCGCTTCTTCTCGACCAACTTCTTCAACGTCGCCGCCGGCGGCGATCCGATCCTCTGGCAGCATCTCTTCTGGCTGTTCGGACATCCCGAGGTCTACATCCTCATCCTGCCAGCTATGGGTATCGTCTCCGAGGTGCTCCCAACCTTCTCCCGCAAGCCGCTGTTCGGCTACCCGGTGGTGGTGTTCTCCGGCGTCGCGATCGGCGTGATGTCGTTCGGCGTCTGGGCGCATCACATGTTCGCGGTTGGCATGGGCCCAGTGGCGGACGCGGTGTTCGCGGTCAACACGATGCTGATCGCCGTGCCGACCGGCGTGAAGATCTTCAACTGGATCGGCACGACGTGGGGCGGTTCGCTGAACTTCAAGACCGCCTTCTGGTTCGCCATCGGCTTCGTGACGATGTTTATCATCGGTGGCCTGAGCGGCGTGATGCACGCGTCGCCACCCACCGACTTGCAGCAGACTGACACGTACTTCATCGTCGCGCACTTCCACTACGTGCTCTTCGGCGGCAGTATCCTCGGGCTCTTCGCCGGCGCCTACTACTGGTTCCCCAAGGTCACCGGCCGTCTGCTGAGCGAGCGGCTTGGGACCTGGCACTTCTGGCTGACCTTCATCGGGTTCAATGTCACCTTTTTCCCGATGCACTTCACCGGCCTGCTGGGCATGCCGCGCCGCACGTATACCTACTCGCCAGACCTCGGTGTCTCCGGCCTGAACATGCTGTCGTCGATCGGTGCCGCCATTCTGGGCATCTCGGTTCTCATTTTCATCTGGAACGTGCTGCGCAGCCTCCAGGTCGGCGAGCGCGCGGGACCGAATCCCTGGGACGGCGCGACGCTCGAGTGGGCGACCAACTCACCGCCAGACGAGTACAACTTCGCGGTCATCCCGTCCGTGAAGAGCAGCCTGCCGCTCTGGGACGCGAAGTACGGGATGTCGGAGCACTATCAAAGCCACCGCCTTGGCGACGAGCTGGTTGGTACGGATCCCGGCCCGGAGGAGCAGAACCCGGCCGAGGGGCCGAAGGCGGAGCGCCGGCGGCTCGAGATCCACATGCCGAGGCCCTCGATCTTCCCGTTCATCGTCGGGATCGGGCTGGCCCTCGTGTTCGCAGGCCTGATCTTTAGCTGGGTGATCAGCGTGCTTGGACTGCTCTGGATGCTCATGGGCATTTACGGCTGGTCGTTCGAGCCAGCGGCCGGCGAGCCCGCGGTCGTGGAGCTATGAGCGCCGACGCCACGGTTCTTGCCCCACCCTCGGGCCACGGCATCGACATCGGCCACGACGACCACGGCGGCGGGCACGCCGAGGAGACCGCGACCGGGCTCAATCATCGCAAGATGCTGATGTGGGCCTTCCTCGGCTCCGACTGCCTGTTCTTCATGTCGCTGATCTCGACTTACCTGGTGTACCGGGGTCGCAGCGTCGTCGGTCCGTTCCCGCACGAGGTCTACGACATCCCGTACACCTCGGTCAGTAGCTTCGTGCTCCTGATGAGCAGTCTGACTATGGTCCTGGCCCTCGCCGCCATTAACAGGGGCGACGATCGCCGCCTGCGGATCTGGCTTGCGGCGACCGCTTGCCTGGGCCTCTGCTTCCTGGGGGGCCAGGCCTACGAATTCACCACGTTCTTTTACGAGCATCTGTGGATCCAGACGAACCTGTTTGGCTCGACCCTGCTGGTCACCACCGGCTTCCACGGCACGCACGTGTTCCTGGGCGTGGTGTGGCTATGGTCGCTCTTCTACGCGTCGCTGACCGGCAAGATCAAGAAGAAGGACGCGCTCAGCGTCGAGATCGCCGGTCTGTACTGGCACTTCGTCGACGTGGTCTGGATCGTGATCTTCACGGTGATCTACCTGCTCGAGTCCGCGTAGGGCGGAGCGAGGGGAGGACGGAAGCGCATGGCTCAACGCGTTCTCGAACAGGCGCCGCCCGCGGAGCACGGCCATCCCAACGAGCTCAGCTATGTGATGATCGCGGTCGCGCTCGCGATCTTGACCAGCATCGAGGTCGCGGTCTACTACGTCGAAGGCCTTCGCGCCTTCCTTGCGCCCATCCTGATCGCGCTCTCGGTGGTGAAATTCTTCCTGGTCGCCGCCTTCTTCATGCACTTGAAGTTCGACAGCAAGCTCTTCGTTGCGTTCTTCGGGGGCGGACTGCTGTTGGCCATCTCGCTCGGCGTCGCCCTGCTGATGCTGACCCACCTGGGCGGTGGCTACGTGTCGCCCGGTCCACCGGCGGGC